>Ga0154363_117_pt1 | contig 58670 bp, 45 predicted proteins | sample RifGroA2_FD_115891 | JGI IMG/M metagenome (GOLD analysis project Ga0154363, IMG submission 115891) | Elusimicrobia bacterium GWA2_62_23
TAGTTCTGATGAACCGCCGTATACCGAACGGTACGTACGGTGGTGTGGGAGGACGGCGGGTGAACTAATCACCCGCCTCCTACCCGATTGGTATGCGCGCGCGCCAGGGTAAGGCGCAGGGTCTCTTTTTCCAGGTCGGCCAGCGAGTCGTAGCCGAGCAGCAGCAGCGGCCGCCCGGCCAGCATGGCCCGCAGGCCGGCGTTCTTGAAGGCTTGCGGCGCGAAAGCGGCGAGCTCGCCGCAGAGCACCCTGAAGTTCACCTGGCTGGAGTAGGTCTTTTTTTCTTTCAGGCCGGAAAAATCCAGGTCGTCCGAGGCCAGGCGCAGCCGGGCGCGGCCGCCGTTCAGCACCACGTCCATGTAGAAGGAGAGCTCCGAACTCTTCACGTCCTTCTTTACCTCGCGGCTCTTGCCCAGGCCTATGGGCAGGCCGGTGACGGCCATTATCCCCAGGCGCATGGCTTTGGCCCCGGCCGACGGGCCTTCGGAGGCGGTTACGGTGCGAAAAAATTCCTCTTTAATGGGCGCGGCGGCCAGTACCGAGAGATCGTCGGGCGAGCAGGAGACGGGCCCGGCCTCGCAAGAAAAAACTGCGGCGCCGTTCTCTATGACCACTTTTTTTACGGGGACCGGCACGGGCAGGGGGGGCGGGGCGTCGGCCAGTTTTATTACCGGCACCGCGAAAACGGCGCATTGCTCTTCTAGAGCGGCGGCGGCAGCGTCGTCCAGGCCGGCGCCGAGCAGGCCCCAGCAGCGTCGGGCGGCCAGCGCCGCTGTGTCGGGGTCGGTCTTGACGGCAGCGCCCAGCACCCGGGCCAGCACCTGCACGGGAGGCAGCTCTTCTCCCGCGGTGAATATGAGACCGGGCATGGCCTTATTCTAACAAATAGGCCAACTATGTATAATGGAAGATGGAAGACAGGAGAATCCCTATGACCAAACATATTTTCTGCGCCGCGCTCACGCTGGGCCTCGCCCTGCCGGCCGCCGCCAAACCGGCGGCCAAGGCCGCCGCGCCGGTTTACCAGGTAAAGAAGGTGCTGGTGGCGCCCTATTCCGGCGTCATCACCCCGGCCGCGGCCGAGTTCGTATCCAACGCGGTGGACAAGCTCAACGCCCCCGAAGGCGCCGACCTGCTGGTGATAGCTTTGGATACGCCCGGCGGCCTGGATTCCTCCATGCGCGTCATCATAAAGGCCATGCTGGCCTCCAAGAAGCCGGTGGCTGTTTACGTTTCCCCGCAGGGCGCGCGCGCGGCTTCGGCCGGCGTGTTCATTTCCATGGCGTCGCCGCTGGTGGGCATGGCGCCCGGCACCAACATAGGCGCCGCGCACCCGGTAATGCTGGGCGGCGGCTCGCCGCTGGGCGGGCTGGGCGGCAAGGACGAGAAAAAGAGAGAAAAAGAGCCCATGGAAGAGAAGGTGCTCAACGACGCGTCCGCCTACATGGAGTCCATAGCGCAGAAGACCGGGCGCAACGTGGCGTGGGCCATCAAGTCGGTCACCGAGAGCAAGTCCATCCCGGCGGAGGAAGCCGTTAAGACCGGCGTGGTGGATTTTGTGGCTGCCGACCTGCCGGAATTTTTGGCCAAGGCGGACGGTTTCAAGGCGGGGGACTTCGGCAAGCTCGTCACCGCCGGCGCCTCGGTGGAATATTTCCGCCAGACCCGCCGTCAGAAGTTCCTGGCCACCATCACCGACCCCAACATAGCCATGATCCTTATGAGCCTGGGCGCGGCCGGCCTGTTCATAGAACTTTACAACCCCGGGCTCATCCTGCCCGGCGTGGTGGGGGCCATGTCGCTCGTCATGGCGTTCTACTCTTTCCAGACGCTGTCGGCCAATTTCGCCGGCGTGGCGCTGATAATGCTCGGCTTCCTGTTCTTCATCGCCGAGATCAAGGTGGTGAGTTACGGCCTGCTGACGCTGGGCGGGTCCGTGTCCATATTGCTGGGCGCGCTGATGCTGTTCAACCAGCCGTCCATCGGAGGGTTGAGCGTCTCTATGAGCATGATACTTTCGACCATAATCGGCTTGATCGCGGTGGTGGCGGCGCTGGCCTGGGTAGTGGCCAGGGCGCAGCTGCGCACGGTGGTGACCGGCATCGAGAGCCTTAAGGACAAGCGCGGCCTGGCCAAGACCGACCTGAAGCCCAAGGGCCGGGTGCTGGTGGCGGGGGAGCTGTGGGAGGCCGAGAGCGTCTCCGGCGACATTCCCGCCGGCGCCGAGATAACGGTGACCGAAGTGACCGGGTTCCGCGTGCTGGTGAAAAAGGCCTGATGAAGGACCGGCTGGTGGCCGACTGGCAGGCCGAGATCATAGCCGACTGCGTGCACCGCCTGGGGCGCAAGCTGACCCCCAAGGAAGAATTTTTCGTCCGTTCCTGCGAAGGGCTGCTGGCCCTGGAATCCACCCACGACATGGTAAAGGGCCTCATAGGCCCCGCCCTGGAAAAATACCTCGCCTCGCCCCCGGCGAGGAAGCCTAATTAATTTATAATTTCATTCGGGGAAGTTGAATTGCGGGCCCCTCTATGTCATAATATATATTCGGCGAGGAGTGTATTCGCCGCCGTTTTCGCTCGTGTTTAGACGATTTGCATCACATACGGAGGAACTTACATGGGAACAAGATTTACCGACAGGGCGCAGCGGGTGATACTCATAGCCCAGGAAGAGGCCAAACGCCTTAACCACGACTACGTCGGCACCGAGCATATCCTGCTCGGGCTCATAGCCCTCTCCGAGGGCGTGGCCAGCCAGGTCTTCCAGAACCTGGGCATAGACCTGCGCAAGGTCCGCGCCGAGATCGAGAAGATAGTGGGCACCGGCGACAACATGATGCTGCTGGGCGAGATCCCCTTCACCCCGCGCGCCAAGAAGGTGCTGGAATACGCGGTGGAAGAAGCCCAGCACATGAGCCACTCCTACATAGGCACCGAGCACATCCTGCTGGGCCTCATCCGCGAGGAAGAAGGCGTGGCCGCCCGCGTGCTGGAGAACCTGGGCCTCAAGCTCGAGACCGTGCGCGAGGAAGTGCTGAGCATCCTCGGCGAGATGGAGCAGAAGGATTCCCCCAAGGAAGCGCAGGCCCCCGAGGCCAAGAGCCGCTCCCACTCCGGCGCCAAGAGCAAGACCAAGACCCCCATCCTCGACGAATTCGCGCGCGACATGACCCAGATGGCCAAGGAAGGCAAACTGGACCCCGTCATAGGCCGCGCCAACGAGATAGACCGCCTCATCCAGGTGCTCGGCCGCCGCACCAAGAACAACCCGGTGCTGGTGGGCGAGCCCGGCGTGGGTAAGACCGCCATAGTGGAAGGCCTGGCGCAGAAGATAGCCGCCGGCGAGATCTCCGACACGCTGCTGGGCAAGCGCCTGCTCTCCCTTGACCTCGCGTCCATCGTGGCCGGCACCAAGTACCGCGGCGAGTTCGAGCAGCGTCTCAAGGGCATCATCGAGGAGATCCGCAAGGCCAAGAACTCCATCATCATGTTCATAGACGAGCTGCACACCGTCATAGGGGCCGGCGCCGCCGAAGGCGCCATAGACGCCTCCAACATGCTCAAGCCCGCGCTCGCGCGCGGCGAGCTGCAGTGCATAGGCGCCACCACCTTCGACGAGTACCGCAAGCACATCGAGCACGACCCCGCCCTGGAGCGCCGCTTCCAGCCGGTGGTGGTGGAGCCCCCGAGCATCGAGGAGACCATTGAGATCCTCAAGGGCCTGCAGGACAAGTACGAGAGCCACCACAAGTGCAAGTACACCGACCCGGCCATCTTCGCCGCGGCCCAGCTGTCCGACAAATATATCACCGACCGCGCCCTGCCCGACAAGGCCATTGACCTGCTCGACGAGGCCGGCTCCCGCGCCCGCCTGAAGCTGAGCGTGGCGCCGCCGGAGTTCAAGGAGAAGGAGGCCGAGATAGAAGAGGCCTCCAAGAACAAGAACGCCGCCATCTACGGCCAGGAGTACGAAAAGGCCGCCAAGCTGCGCGACCGCGAGAAGGAACTGAAGAAGGCCCTGGAAGACTCCCGCAAGAAGTGGCGCGAAGGCCGCGACAAGGTTTTTCCGGAGGTCACCGAAGAAGATATAGCGCAGATAGCCTCCAAGTGGACCGGCATCCCGGTCACCCGCATGACCGAGACCGAGACGCAGAAGCTGCAGCACATGGAAGGCGAGCTGCACAAGCGCCTCATAGGCCAGGACGAGGCCGTGAAGATAGTTTCCCAGGCCATCAAGCGCAGCCGCACCGGCATGAAGGACCCCAAGCGGCCCATCGGTAATTTCATCTTCCTGGGCCCGACGGGCGTGGGCAAGACGGAGCTGGCGCGCGTGCTGGCGGACTTCCTGTTCGGCAACGAAGAGGCCATGGTGCGCATAGACATGAGCGAGTACATGGAGAAGTTCTCCGTGAGCCGCCTCATAGGCGCGCCCCCCGGCTACGTGGGCTACGAGGAAGGCGGCAAGCTCACCGAGCTGGTGCGCCGCAAGCCGTATTCCGTGGTGGTGCTCGACGAGATAGAGAAGGCCCACCCCGACGTGTTCAATATCCTGCTGCAGATCATGGACGAGGGCGTGCTCTCGGACAGCCTGGGCCACAAGGTGAGCTTCAAGAACTCCATCCTCATTATGACCTCCAACGTGGGCGCCCGCCTGATCAGCAAGGGCAAGACGCTGGGCTTCATGCCCACCGAGGACAAGGAAAAGGATTACAAGGAAATGAAGGACACGGTGATGGACGAGGTGAAACGCGTCTTTAACCCGGAGTTCATCAACCGCATAGACGAGGTCATAGTGTTCCGCCCGCTCACCGAGGTGGACACCGAGAAGATCCTGGAGCTGAGCCTGGTGAAGGTCACCAGGAAGCTCGACGACAAGGGCGTGAAGTTCGATATCACGCAGGCCGCCAAGACCTTCCTGGTCAAAAAAGGCTTCGACCCCAATTACGGCGCCCGCCCGCTGCTGCGCACCGTGCAGAAGTACCTGGAGGACCCCATGGCCGAGTTCCTCCTCAACAGCACCATGAAGAAGGGCGACGTGCTGAAAGTGGACTACAAGGGCGAAGGCGACGCGCTGGACCTGAAAGTCAAGGCGTAGGCCGCCGGGGCCCCGCGGCCCCGCCCCATGGAGTGACCGCTTGCACCAGCACCATCAGCACCGCCACTACAGCGTTCCCGCCGCGCCGGCCCCAGGGCCGGCGGGCGGCGGCGTGCCCGGGCTCTTTAAAAAATTCCTGCTCGCCCTGCTGCTCGTGGGCGGCGGTTTCGCCTTCTACTACATGGCGGTGAACCTGAAGTTCCTGCTGGAGCCCTCTATAGACAGCGCCAAGACGGTGGAGTCGCCCATCCGCGAAGAGGAATGGGCCGGCATGGTGGACGAACTGGGCAAAACTTCCGTGGCTTACCGAGGCCGGGTGGGCATCTACCTCAAAGACCTGCACACCGGCAAGACCTGGGAGTACAACGCGGACCGGCTTTTCCCGTCGGCCAGCCTCATCAAGGTGCCCATCATGGCGGCGGTGTTCGAGAAGATCAAGCTGGGCTCCATTACGCTGGACACGCAGATAAAGCTCACCCGCAAGGGGCGGGTGGGCGGTTCGGGTTCTTTGAAATGGGTGCGCGAGGGCACGAGCCTCTCGGTGATGGAGATCATCTACAAGATGATCACCGAGAGCGACAATACCGCCACCAAGATGCTCATAGATTACGTGGGCATGGATTACCTGGCCATGACCTTCGCCAGGCTGGGGCTGGAGCACACCAACATTACCCCGGAAGGCATGAGCCTGACCTCCGGCCGGGTGAAGAACGAGAATTTTACCACCGCCAGGGAGATGGCCGGCCTGATGGAGAGGATCTACCAGGGGGAACTGGTGAACCGGGATGCCAGCGAGTTCATGCTGGACGTGCTCAAGCACACCAAGAGCCGCAGCCGCCTGCGCAAAGGCCTGCCGCTCGGCTGGGAGATAGGCCACAAGACGGGGCTGCTGCGTAAGTCCTGCCACGACGTGGGAATAGTGTTCTCGCCGCGGGGCGATTTCGTGATAGCGGTGCTGACCTCCAACGTGCCGGATTACCGCAGCGCCAAGAATTTCATAGCCCGGGTGGCCAAATTGACTTACAGGTACTATAAGATAGACTCCGAGTACGCCGGTTCCGCCGAGGCTGGCAGGGCCGGATGAGGCGCGGCGCCAAGCCGCAGCCGCCGCGCCCGTCGCGGCGCTTCACCCGCCTGGTGCTGCTGCTGCGCCTGGCCTGGCTGGTCCCGGTGACCCTGATAGGGCTGCATTACTTCCTGAAGAACCTGCACCAGTTGTCCCGGGAGATGTACCTGCACCACGAGTCGTGGTCGGCGCTGACGGGCCCCATAACGGGGGCGGTTTCCGGAGGCGCGCTGCTTTTTTTCGTCTGGCGGATTTGGAAGAAGACCTGGCTGATAATAACGGACAGGCTTTACCCTGAGAGCTCGGCCCTGGCCTGGCAGATAGTGTGGATAGTCCTGCTGCTCCTGTTGCCGTACTGGATATACCGTGGATAACAAAAAATTGGAACTCCTGGCCCCGGCCAAAGACCTGCGCACCGGGATGGACGCCATAGACTGCGGCGCCGACGCCGTTTACATAGGCGCCGAGCGCTTCGGCGCGCGCGTGTCCGCCGGCAACAGCATGCAGGACATAGAGAAACTGGCCAAGTACGCCCACCGCTACCGCGCCAAACTGTACGCGGCCATGAACACCATAGTGTCCGACGAGGAGCTGCCGCGCGCCCGCCGCATGGTGCAGCAGCTCTGGGACTGCGGCGCCGACGCAGCCATAATCCAGGACCTGGGCCTGGTGGAAGCCGGCCTGCCGCCCATCCCGCTCATCGCCAGCACGCAGATGGACAATTCCACGCCCGAGAAGGTGCTGTTCCTGGAGAAAGCCGGGTTCAAGCGCGTGATCCTGGCGCGCGAGCTGACGCTGGAGCAGATCAAGGCCATAAGGGCCAAGACCGCCGTGGAGCTGGAATATTTCGTGCACGGCGCCCTGTGCGTGAGCTGCAGCGGGCGCTGCTACCTCTCCTATTTCATAGGCGGCCGCAGCGGCAACCGCGGCGAATGCGCCCAACCCTGCCGCAAACTCTACACGCTCAAAGACGGCGCCGGCGAGACCATCTCCTCCGGCAAGCACCTGCTGTCCCTGAAGGACCTCAACCTGTCGCGCCGCCTGGGCAACCTGGCCGCGGCCGGCATCACCTCCTTCAAGATAGAAGGCCGCCTGAAGGACCGCGACTACGTGCGCAACGTGACGGCCGCCTACCGCCGGGAAATAGACAAGCTCATAGAGAAGAAGGGCTACGAGCGCGCCTCCATAGGCAAGAGCTTCGCCGGGTTCGAGCCGGACCTCAACAAGACCTTCAACCGCGGCTATACCGAATATTTCCTGGACGGCAACCCCGTCAACGTGGCCTCGCCGGACACGCCCAAGTTCGTGGGCGAGGCGCTGGGGCCGGCCACCGAGGTGAAGAACGGCTCCTTCCGCCTGCGCGAGGCGGCCAAGCTCCACCCGGGCGACGGCATTTCCTATTTCGACCGGCACGGCGTGCTGGCGGGGTCGCTGGTGAACGGGGTGCTGGACGGCCGCGTGCGCGCCGACAACCTCAAGGGCATGGACAACGGCACCCAGATCTACCGCAACCTGGACAAGCACTTCCTGCGGTCCATAGAACTGGGCGCTCCGAAGCGCCGCTTCGCCCTGCGCATGGAGTTCTCCGATTATTCCGGCGGCTTCGAGCTGAAGGTGTCCGACGAGCGCGGCGGCGAGGCCGCGGTTAAGCTGCGCGGCGTAAAGAACAAGGCCGAAAAGCCCGAGCAGGCCCTGGAGACCATAAAGAAGCAGCTCTCCAAGCTGGGCGAGACCGATTATTATCTGGCCGGACTGGAGCTGAAGCTCTCCAAACCGTATTTCATCCCCGTGGGCGCCCTGAACGACCTGCGCCGCGACGCGCTGGCCGCGCTGGAGAACGCCCTGCCGCCGCTCCCCGAGCGCGAGCAGGTGAAACTGGAGCGCACCAGCCACCCCTACCCCGAAGAGAGCCTGCCTTTCAGCGCCAACGTGTTCAACGCCGCGGCCGCCGCCTTCTACCGGCGCCACGGCGTGAAAGAGATAGCTATGGCCGCCGAAGGCGGGGCGGACCTGGCCGGCAAGCCGCTGATGACCACCAAGTTCTGCCTGCGCCGCCAGCTCGGCCTGTGCAAGAAGGGCCGTGACGTGGAGCCGCTGTTCCTGGAAGACGCCGAGGGCCGGCGTTTCAAGCTGGAATTCGACTGCGCCAGGTGCGAGATGAAGGTTTACTTCGACAAGAAGGCGGTCGGGGAGTGAGCAAAAGACTCCTGCTGCTGGCGGCGCTGGTGGCGATCGGCGGCTGCAACCGCAGACCCAAACTGGACCCGCTGGTGCGCCTGGAGAGTTACGCCTTCAACGCGAGCGCCCCGCTGGAGAGCCGCATAACGGAGATCCCGGCGGAACTCCTGGCCTTCTACGCTTCCGAGGATAAGCGGCCCGACTACGCCGCCTACCGGCCTTCGGCCGCGGACAAGGCGCTGGTCATGAAGTACCTGCGCCTGCTGCCGCCCGTTTATGAGCGGGTCTTTGCCAAGCGCTGCGTGGGCGTCTATTTTGTGAAAGGGCTGATAGGCAACGGTATAACCAGCTGGGTGGCCGGGCCCGACGATAAGGTTTATTTCCATATCACTCTTAACCCGGCCATGCTGCAGCAGGACCTCTCCGCCATCATGACCGAGCGGGAACGCAGCTGCTTCAAGCCCAAGGCCGGCTGGGACGTGACCGTGGCCGCCGGGCACAACTATAAAGGGCTGCTTTACGGTCTCGTGCACGAGGCCGCCCACGGCCTGGACTACGCGGCGGGGATCTCGCCCTATACCGACGACACCATGCCCGCCTACTATTGGCCGCCCAAACAGCTTTCCGGCGGTTTTTTCTTCGACCTGTGGGCGGATTACCGCACCGCGCATTTGGAAGGCGACTTCCCAGGGCGCGACCGGATCACTTTCTATGGCCTGGGCGGAGGGCCGAAGCTGGATATCACGGAGGCCCCGGAGCTTTACAAGGATTTGGCCGCCTCCGGTTTCCCTTCCCTTTACGGCGCCCGCTCCTGGGCCGAGGACCTGGCCGAACTGGAGACTTTTTATACCCTGACGGTGAGCCTGAAGCAGCCTGTGCGCGTGACCCTCGCTTCGCCGGAGGGGAAATACAGCCTGGCTACCATGGACGGCAAGGCCCTGGGCCGCGCCGAGGAGTTGCGATCTTACATGGAGAAGATAGATGACGCTGCGCTGTGAACTGAACATCAACGGAGGCTGCCGGCGCGTGCTGATAATGGCCGGCGAGGAAGAGACGCTGGACCACGTGGCCCTGCGCCTTACCGCGGCCATCCTGTTCTTCGACGGCGAGCCGGTGGAGCCGGGCCCCACGGACCCGGCGGTGGAGGACATAGGCTTTGTGCCCGACCTGATGGTGCCCGACGGCGCCGGCGGGGTGGGCGTGTGGGTGGAATGCGGCAACGTGGCCATGAACAAGCTCACCAAGGTGAACCGGCGGGTGAAAGGCCGGCTGGTAGTGCTCAAAGAGGACGAGGACGGCGGGCGCCGCCTGCGGGAAGTGGTGAAGGCCGAGGTCAACAAGAGCGAGAAGATAGAGATCCTGGCCTGGCCGCGCAAGGATTTCGCCGCCTGGAAGGAAGCGCTGAAGGAAAGCAACTACGTTTACGGGGAGGCCTCGGGGCATTCGCTGAACCTGGTGCTCAACGACGCCGCGTTCTCGGTGCAGCTCACCAACTGTTAGCTACTCCATGCCCTCTTCCAAAGCCGCCGGCCCGGCGGCTTTTTTATTGGCCGGCTCCGCGCGCAGGAAGCGCCGCGAGAGCATCAGCGTGGCGAAGGCGTAGCACGTGATGGTGACGAGGAAGGGGAGGGTGAAGCCGAAGTCCATCTGCAGGCGGCCGCTGAGGCGCGTACTGGCGGCGAAGGTCAGGTTCCACACGGCGGTGTAGATGGAGCTGATAGCCTGGTGCTGGGCCGGGGGAAAGTGGCCAAGCATGAAGACGCTGTACACCGGCCAGCTGGCGTTCATGAGCAGCGTGCGGGCGAAGGCCGCCAGTACCGTGGGGATGAGGAAGCCCGAGAAGCCCATGGTGGCGAGGAAGGGGATGGACAGGCCCTGGAAGGCGATCATGGCCCGCACCTGGCCCACGCGCTTGACCAGCCAGGGACCTATGAGCCCGCCGAAGGCCATGGCCAGCGGCATGAGCGACATGCAGAAGCCCAGGCTGGCGATGCCCAGGGTGAACCCGGTCTTGAAGAAGACATTGAGGTACGGCATGATCATGCCGGCGCCGAAACCTATGATGAGCTGCGGCAGCAGCACGTGGAAAGCCTTGGTTATGTTCAGGCCGCCGAAAGCCCCCGCTTCCTTTTTAGCGTCGGGAAAGGCGGCCTCCTTTATGCCGGCGGCCGAACCCGCCGCGGCCAGCATAAGCAGACAGGCCGTGAGCAGGGTGCCGCGGTAGGCCAGCGCCCCTTCATCCCCGGAGAACAGCAGCGCGGCCCAGCCTTTGGTGAGCCAGCCCGAGGCCAGGCTGCCGGCGAAGGCGGCGGCGGTGCCCAGCGCGAACTGGAAACTGAAAAGGTGCTGGCGCTCGCCCTCGGAGGAATTGCGGGCCATGAGAGGGAAAGCGGTTATGGCCATGGCGGCGGCCGCGGCGCCGTTGAGCACGCCCAGCAGCATCAGCGGGACCCGGGCGGTTATCAGGGCCATGCCCAGCATGGCGGCGGTGGACAGGCCCACGGAGGCCAGCAGCAGCTTTCTCGCCGGGATGCCGGTGGTGAGCAGTGCCATGGGGATGGCGAGGGCCGCGATGGTGAGCCCGGGGATGGAACTCAGCACGCCCACGAAGTCCATGGTATAGCCGATCTTGAGGATGTAGAGGTTGAACACCAGCCCGAAGACGCTCTGGGCCAGCGAGATAAGGAAAGTAAAAGCCAGAAAGCGCCTGGCATTGAGCCTCAGCGCCTTATATGCCGCGACGTAATTTTTGAAGATGTCGGTCATGGTGTATAAACTTCACATAACTGGCCGCTGGAGGGACGGCGGGGGTATGGGTTCGGAGGGACAGCGCAGGCCTGAGCCTGCTTAAGCGCGAAGGCCGAGCCAAGAGCGGCGGCCGCTATGCGGACGACCGCGTGCCCGGAGAGCCCATGCCCCCGGCGGCCCGACTTGACTTCCCGCGGTCTTAGCGGCCAGGCGCTGCCGCAGGAGCGGTTGCGGTGCTGACCGCGGGCGTGGTTATTGTGTCCGTGCTGACGGCCGGGGCCGGTTCGGCCTTGGGCGGGTGGTTGATGTACCACACGTAGTTGGCCAGGTCCTTGTGGTCCTTGTTCAGTTTCTCGGGGCAGGCGCCGTCTTCGGTATAGAAAGAAGCCTGGCGCACGTCCTTCACGCGCGACTTCACCGAGGCGGGAATAGCCGCGTTGTGGACCACGTGGCCGTTGCCCGCCACCACCAGCACGCTCCAGCCGGGGTTGGCGTTGAGGAATTCCGCCACCTTGTTGCCCATGCCCTCGTTCCAGGCCGCCATGGACGCCAGGTAATTCTCCAGGGTGAACATCTTGGCCATGGGCGAGTCGCCGTGGCCGGCGAACGAGGCCTTGAGGTATTCGTTGTATTTCTTGTGCTTCGTTATCTCCACCTTCTCCGGCAGGAAAGCTTTCTCTTCGGGCGTCAGGCTGTCCAGCCCCGTGCGGGCTATCTTGCCCACCACTTTCTTGGGCACGTTCAGGGCCAGGCCCCGCAGCTTGTGCTCCACTATGAAATCGAACAGCGGCTTGTACATATTGAAGTCGAAGCCCCATTCCTTCTTCCAGTTCACCTTGTCCAGGAATTCCTCCTGGGTAAGCTTCCCGGCGGCGTAGTCGTCCAGGATGGGCTGCAGCGTCTGGTTGAGCATCTCGAAGCCCACCGCTATCTTGGAGCCGCGGGCTATCTTCATGGCCTTGAGCGCCTCGAACTGCGCCGCGTGGTCCAGCGGCTGGTCGTGGGTCTCGCCCACGTATACCACGTCGTTCTTCCACACCACGGACATAAAGGCCGCCTCGGTGTTGAAAGGCTTGCCGCTCTGCGCGCCGAAAATGCAGAAGCGCGGGTCCGGCTTGGCGGCTTCGGCGGGGGCTTCCCGCTTGTCCACGTTGGAGTTGAGCTTCTTGACGTACTTGGCGTAGGCCGCGAGGGGCAGGGTGAGGATTATAAGGAGGAAAATTAAGGTTCTCATAATTTAATTATAGCATAGCGGGAAATAAGAACCCCCGGGCCGGCCGGGGGTTCCTTCTTACCGTTTGATCACGGCCACGGCCTTGCCGTTTATGAGGAAGTCGTCGTCGGGGTGCAGGTAGATGGGCTCGTAGTCGTGGGAGGAGTCCGCTTTCAGGATCACCTGGCCGTTCTGGCGGTCGTCTATGAAGCGCTTGATGGTGGCCTTGTTGTCTATGATGGCCAGCACGATGTCGTTGTTGGCCGGCACGCGCTTGTTGCTGTCTATCACCACATAGTCGCCGTCCTCTATCTTCTTGCCGGAGATCTCGGCGCGGTTCATGGAGGAGCCGTTGGTCTTGATGGCGTAGAGGCCGGCCGGCGTGGCGCGGCCCACCAGCCGCCCGGAGACGCGCAGGAAACCTTCGAAGTTCTGTTCGGCGTAGATGGTGGCGGCGCCGCAGTTGGCGGTGCCTACTATAGGAATAGAAAATAATGAGGAGGCCTCTTTGAGCAGGCCGTGCGCCAGGCCGGGCAGCAGCTTGGCTTTTCCCATCATGCCCTTGGCCTTGTCTATGGTGAAGAAGCCTTTCTTCTCCAGCTGCTGGAGATGGTGCTTTATTTTCTGGGGGGATTCCTTCGGCAGGCCTATGGCCGCGGCCATCTCGCGCAGGCTGATCTGCGCCAGGTTGGTCTTCTTGGAAAGGGACAAAAGTTTTTCCTGTATGGGGTGCATATATAAAGGATAATATATTAAAGCGCTAAAGTCAATATCTCCTTAATACTTGACAGATGCGGGAAAATCGTCTATACTAAATGGGAATTCTGAGCAGGCTGTTTTTGGACGCGGCGGAGAAATGTTAACATAATGTACCGGCCGCAACCCGACACAACGGTGTCGGGATGAGTTTGTAGACTATTACGGTAAGAAAATTTAACGGAGGTTACGAATACTATGGCCAACGACGAAAAGAACAGGGCGCTCGAAGCGGCCCTCTCGCAGATAGAGAAGAGCTACGGCAAAGAAGCCATCATGAAACTGGGGGAACGCTCCGGCCGCATGAAGGTGGAAGTGATACCCACCGGCGCCCTGAGCCTGGACCTGGCGCTGGGCGTGGGCGGGCTGCCCCGCGGCCGCGTCATAGAGATCTACGGGCCGGAAGCCAGCGGTAAGACCACGCTGATGCTGCACGTGATAGCCGAAGCCCAGAAGAAAGGCGGCATGGCCGCCTTCATAGACGCCGAGCACGCGCTGGACCCGGTGTACGCGCAGAAGCTGGGCGTGGACGTGGACAACCTCCTTATCTCGCAGCCCGACAGCGGCGAGCAGGCGCTTGAGATCTGCGAAAAGCTGGTGCGCTCAGGCGCGCTGGACATCATAGTGATAGACTCGGTGGCGGCCCTGGTACCCAAGGCCGAAATAGAAGGCGAGATGGGCGACCTGCACGTGGGCCTGCAGGCCCGGCTGATGAGCCAGGCGCTGCGCAAGCTCACCTCCATAGTGTCTTCCACCAAGACCTCGGTGATGTTCATCAACCAGCTGCGCCACAAGATCGGCGTGATGTTCGGCAACCCGGAAACCACCCCGGGCGGCCTGGCGCTCAAGTTCTACTCTTCCGTGCGCCTGGACATCCGCAAGATAGAGACCATCAAAGCCGCCGACGTGGTGACCGGCGCGCGCATACGCGTTAAAGTAGTGAAGAACAAGGTGGCGCCGCCCTACCGCCAGGCCGAATTCGAAATGGTCAACGGCGAGGGTATTTCTACCGAAGGCTGCCTGCTGGATATGGGCGTGGAGTGCGGTCTGCTGGAAAAATCCGGCTCCTGGTTCATATACAAAGGCGACCGCATAGGCCAGGGCCGCGAAAGCGCCAAGGCCTATCTGAAGACCAACAAGGCCGTGACGAGTGAAATAGAGGCTGACCTGCGCGGGCGGTTCATGTCTCCGGCGCTTAAAACCGCGGCCGGCGCGGTGGGGCTTACCGAGGCCAAGCAGGCCGGGGTAAGGAACGCCCCGCCCGTTGAAAAAGTGGAGAAGAAGGAAAAGGTCGCTAAGAAGTAATGAGGCCTTTAGCGGCGGACTTCTCGCGTCATCTCGGCATGGAGCGGGGCCTGGCAAAGAACACCTGCCTCGCCTATGCCGGGGACGCGGAGGCCTTCCTGGCCTATTGCGAAGGCCGGAAGACGGACCCCGCCCGGGCCGAAGCGCCGTTCGTGGAAGAGTACCTGTGGTCGTTAAAGACCGTGCGTAAGCTGGGGCCGGCCTCCATCTTCCGCAAGACCGAGGCCCTGCGCGCCTTCTACCGCTACCTGCGGCTGGAAGGCAAGGCCTCCAAAGACCCCACCGCCAATTTCCGCGCCCCCAAGCTGCCCCGCAAGGTGCCGCGCTTCCTGGACCGGCGCGACATGGAGAAACTGCTGGGTTACCCGGCGGGCGACGCCTTCGCCAAGCTGCGGGCCGCGGCGGCCATAGAGCTGCTTTACGCCAGCGGCATGCGCGTGTCCGAGCTGCTGGGCCTGCGGCTGGAATCGGTGAATTTCCAGCAGGGCTGGCTGCGGGTGTTCGGCAAGGGGGCCAAGGAGCGCATGGTGCCGGTGAACGCGGCCGCGCTGGCGCGCCTCAGGGAGTATCTCGCGGCCCGGCAGCAGAAATTCGGGGGGCAGGCGCCGGACGACGAGCTGTTCCTCAACCGCGGCGGCAAACAGATCAGCCGCGTGCAGATGTGGAAGGACATTGTGGCCTTCGGCCGCGCGGCGGGCGTGGAGATAAAGCCGCATCCCCACCTGTTCCGCCACACCTTCGCCAGCCATCTGGTGCAGGGCGGCGCGGACCTGCGTTCCGTGCAGGAGATGCTGGGCCACGCCAGCCTCAACACCACCCAGATCTACGCCCACGTGGACAAGGGCGACGTGAAGCGCGCCCACGACAAATACCACCCCGATAAGTAGTGTTGCCGCCAACAATTTAATAATATAGTTAGACGGAAAGGGGACGCTGCACAATAACTCAATTGTTTTTAGCCTCCACGCATTTACCGGTTATTGAGTTATTGTGCAGCGTCCCCTAAAGCACCTTATGATAGAAGACCAGAACGATATATTGGATTCCCGCATAAAGCTGCACGACAGGCACCGCTTCGAGATCAAGCTCGACATAGACCTGGACGCCGCTTCCAGGAGCTCCTACGAGGTGGAGACGTATTTCTTTATCCCGCGCTCGCTCAACATAGGGCCTCACAATTACAGCAAGGAGAAGTTCTACAACTCCAGCCAGCGCTATATCCGCTGGCGCACCCCCAAGATGGGCCTGGGCAAGATCTGCGACCCGGCGCTTAAGACCTCGCCGCTTAACCGCGTGCGCGAGGACCTGGCCAAGGTGCTGGCCGGCTCCGGCGAACAGGAACTCGCCGACGGCATCTGCCACGAGCTGCGGCTGCTGGGCTGCATTATCCGCGGCGAGATCCGCGACTACGTGAAGATCTTCGTGGAGGGCCTGGCCACCTACAGCGGGGCCGCGCCGGCCGCGCAGCGCCGCCTGTTCGTGGGGGAGGGGCTGGAGAATTTCCTGGGCGACCTGAAGCGCCTGGAGAGCGCGCTGAATTCCCTGAAGGCCGAGATCTCCGACCCGGCCGTGCCGCTGAAGGTCCGCGAGACCATGGCTTTCTTCGACGAATACGTGAGCCTGATCCTGGAAGAGTACCTGACCTCGCTGGTGGAGGCGCTGCGCGCCAACCCGGAGGCGCGCAAGCGCTTCGAGGCCGTGGAGAAGGGCGTGCTGGCCATAGTGACCGCCCAGAACCGCTACCGCCAGGCCATGAAGTACCCGTCGGTGCTGGTGCCGGGCTCCTCCAACGAGGTCATTATCTACCGCCGCGGCGTGCTGAAAAAGTTCGTGAGTTCGGTGCTCTACCTCAAGGCGGAATTCTCCGAGTGGGAAAGCCTGACGCAGGTGTTCTTCGGGCTGGCGGCCGGCGGGGCCATGCTGTTCGCGGTGCTGGTCACGCTGTTCTTCCAGCGGCGCTACGCCATGGACAGCATGCCGTTCGTGCTGGCCGTGGTGATCAGCTACATTTTCAAGGACCGCATCAAGGACTGGCTGAAGCTGCTGTTCTCCAAGAGCCTCACCCGCTGGATCAGCGACCGCAAGATAGACATCCTGGATTGTTCGGGCGGCGGGCGCATAGGCCTGCTCAAGGAAGCGGCCACGTTCATCCAAGGCAAGGCGGTGCCGCCGGACATCTCGCGCATGCGCCGCATAGACAATATCACCTCGGTGGACGAGGAAGGCAAGCCGGAGCGCGTCTTCAAGTACAAGAAGGAGATCATCCTCTACCCCGACGTCATCATGAAGACCCACGAGCGCCGGCGCGACCTCAACGACATCATGCGCTTCAATATCCGCGACGTGGTGGAACAGGCGGACGACTCCCTGGTGGAGTATCCGTACGTGGACCCCGCCACCGGCGACCTGCGCAAGGCCGACTGCGCGCGCGTCTACCACATGAACCTGGTGCTGAAGTACACCTTCGCCGACAGGGAAGGGCAGACCATCGTGCATTACGACCGCATCCGCATCGTGCTCAACAAGGACGGCATAGTGCGGCTGGAAGAAGTGAGGGGAGCTTAAATGGAAATACAGGCGATAGGGATAATGGGCGCCAACACCACCGGGGCCGGCGCGGCCGAGATCTTCCTGAAGCACGGCTTCCAGGTGCGGCTTTACGACGATTTCAAGGACAGCCTTAACGTGGCGCTGGCCAAGATCGCCTGGTCCCTGCGTAAAGAGGGCAAAGAGGAGCTGCTCGCCAACATAGAGGGCATACAGGAGCTGGCCAAGTTCAAGGGCGCGGACATCATCATAGAGGCCGCTTCCAAGTCCGACGAGGAGCGCAAGGCCTATTTCGCCAAGCTCAAGGACCACCTGGACCCCGGCTGCGTGATAGCCGCCCGCTGCGCCGTGAGGCCGCTCAAGGAGATCATAGCCGGCACCGAGCTGCCGAAGGACCGGACGCTGGGTTTTCATTTCATAAAACCCGTGCGCTCCAACCTGCTGGTGGAGGTGGTGCGTACCGACGAGGCCAAGGACGAATACATAGAGGCGGCGGTGAACCTGCTGCGCAAGATAGGCAAGACGCCGGTGATAGTGAAGGATAACCCCGGCCAGATAGTGGAGCGCCTCATAAGGCCTTTCAGCCTGGGCGCCCTGCGCCTGCTGGATTCCGGCAAAGGCCTGCCGCATGAGATAGACGCCGCTTTCAAGGAAGTTTCCGGCGCGCCCATGGGGCCTTTCGAGGCCATGGACTTCGCCGGGCTGGATTCCGACTACAAGGCGTCGGAGGCCATCTACGAGGCGCTCGGCAAGCCCGAGCGGCTGCAGCCCTCGGCCACGCAGCTGCGGCTGGTGCAGTACGGCCAGCTGGGCCGCAAGTCCACCATCGGCTACTACATTTACGAGGACGGCCGCATAGTCGGCGAGAACCCCATCCTGCCCAACCTGGTGAAATACCTGGGCCTCAAGAAGATCCCCAAGGAAGAGACCTTCGCCGAGATCATGCGGCCGGTGGTGGAGGAGGCCAAGCTGCTGGCTTCCGAGGTGATGGCTTCCGAATACGACGTGGAAACGGCCATGAAGCTGGCCATGGGCTGGCCCAAGGGGCCTTTCGCCTACAGCCGCGAGCAGGGCGCCGCGCTGGAGAAGAAGAAGGTTTCGGAATTCGAGAGACTGGACACTTTCTGATGCTGCTCAAGAAGGCCTGGCGGGTGCTGCTGGCCGTGCTAGGGGTGGCGGAACGCCTGCCCTACCCGGAGGCCGTGGAGCGGTCCCTGCACGACCCCGGCGGGAAAAAGCGGGTGGTCATCTACCGGCTTTCCGACGGGACCTTCTCCTACCAGGAAGAGGTTTTTAACGACAAGCTGCTGGATATGCGCTGGGAGCCGAAAGGTCTGTCCCAGGCCTGCGCCTCGCCGGAGGCCGCCGAGGCCGCCGCGCGCAAAGCCCTGCCCTGGCTCTGGGCCGTTCATCCCGAAAATTAAAGAGGTTTGTCCGAACGGACCGCCCAGCGCAGCTTGGCGCAGGCCGAGCGCGGGTTGGAGCGCCTTTCCTGCGGCGAGGGCCGCACGGGGGTGGGCGCCACGCTGGAGTAGATGCCTTCCTGCTCGCCCCTGGCGAAAGCTTTTTTGACCCGGCGGTCCTCTCCGGAGTGAAAGGACAGGATGGCGACGCGGCCGCCCGGCCGCAGGCACCAGGGCAGCGCCTCCAGCAGGCGTTCCAGCACGCTCAATTCCTCGTTCACCGCTATGCGCAGCGCCATGAAGACGCGCTGCAGGGATTTCTTTATGAGGTCGTCGCCCAGCCGGGCGTGCTCTTTCTTGAGCCCGTCGCGCACGGTCCGCGCCAGCTCGCCGGTGGTGGTGATGGCCGTGGCGCTTTCCTTGATGGCCCGGGCTATGGTCCTGGCGTGGGGTTCGTCGGCGTATTCGGCCAGCACCTTCTCCAGGGCTGGCTCCGAAATGGTCTTGAGCAGTTCCGCCACCGGTTTGCCGCGTTCCGGGTTCAGCCGCAGGTCCAGCGGGCCGTCGGCCTTGTAGGTAAAGCCGCGCTCCGGGTTGTCGAGCTGCATGGAGGACACGCCCAGGTCGGCCAGCACGCAGTCGAAGCCGCCCGCCTCAGCGGTGAGGCCGAGGACGCCGGCGAAATTCATCTTCCTGACTATGAGGGTTTCCGGACCGTAGCCCAGCGAGCGCAGGCGGGCCTCCGTCTTGGGCAGCTCCAGCGGGTCCACGTCCAGGGCGAACAGGCGCCCTCCGGGGATTATCCGGGCCAGCAGCTCGCGGGCGTGGCCGCCGTAGCCCAGCGTGGCGTCCAGGCAGGTGTCTCCCGGCTTCGGGGCCAGGAGCTCCAGGATCTCCTCTACGCAGATGGGGCGGTGGGTGCCGGCGGGGGTGAGCCCCTTGGCTATGATATGGGCCACGTCCCCGGCGTACTTTTCCGGGTCCAGTTCCTTGTATTTCTGGTCGAAGCGCCGCGGGTGCGTGCCGCCGTAGCGGACGCGCCTTTTATGCGGCTTCGGGGCGGGGGTCTCTTCCGTCATGGCAAAAAGGGCCTCCCGGTTATAACGGGAAGCCCTCCCTGAGCCTTTTTGGGCGGCTTATTTCAGGTGCTTGGAAACGAGGCCGGTCATTTCGAACATCGTGACCTGCTTCTTGCCGAATATCTTCAGCAGCTTGTCGTCGGCGTTGATGTTGCGCTTGTTGACCTTGTCCTGCAGGCCGTTCTTCTTTATGTAGTCCCACATCTTCTTGACGACTTCGGTGCGGGGGAGCGGGTTGCTGCCCACTATCGCGGCGAGGTCGGCCGAGGGGGTGAGGGGTTTCATGAACGAGGGGTTTGCCATTGTATTTCTCCTTGAAATTGACCGAGGCGCCTTTCTTGGCGCTATGCCCTTAATATACCAAATTCTTCCGCCTTTTGGGTAAGACCGCTGTCAGGCCAGGTAGCCCATCAGCCGGTAAACCAGCTTGGCCGCCGCCAGTTCGGTGATGTTGGACCCCCGCACCGGGGCCGTTTCCACCACGTCCACGCCCACTATCCGCTTCCTGGCGCAGACGGCTTTGAACAGGTGCAGGGCGTCGTGCCAGCGGAAGCCGCCGGGCTGGGGGGTGCCGGTGCCGGGCATCACTGAAGGGTCGAAGCCGTCCACGTCTATGGTGAGGTAGACCGTATCGGTCAGTTCGCGCAGGATAGCCCGCTCCAGCTTCCTGAAATCCAGGTTCTCGTGCATCAGGTGGGTCTTCACGTGGCCCGCGTTGTGGAACTGTCTTTCGTCGTGGCCCACGCTGCGGATGCCTATCTGCACTACCCGGTTGGTGCGGGAGGCGGGGTGCAGGGCGCAGGCGTGGCTGTGCCGGGAGCCGGTATAGGAAGCCCGCAGGTCCGCGTGCGCGTCGAAATGGAGGATGGACAGGTTCTTATACCTGCGGATGAAGGGCGGCAGCAGGGCTTGGGTGACACTGTGTTCGCCGCCCAAGAAGAAAGGTATGGCTTTGGTGGAGGCGAGCAGGCCCTCTACCGTATTCTCCAGCGCGGGGAAGAATTTGGCCTCCGGCAGGGCGCAGTTCACGGGCGCGGCCGTAAAAATGCCCTTTTTCCAGGTCTCGGCCTTCACCTCTTCGTCCCACAGCTCCACCTGGGGCGAGGCGGCGATGATGGCCGCGGGGCCTTTCCTGGTGCCCTGGCCGTAAGAGACGGTCTTTTCGTAGGGGACCGGCAGCACCACGAAGGCCGCGCCGGCCAGGGTGGCGTCGTTCTCTATGACGAATTGTTTCTTGGCTTTCTTGAACAGCATGATATCCTCTTAAATAAAGATCCGGGCCTCGGACTTCCGGCCCGGATCGTGTGCCGGGTCGGGGGCTAGAATATGAAAACTGCCGCCGCTACGGTGGTGGTCCAGACGCCTTCGCTGCCTATGGCGCTCTGGGTGATGTTGGAAGCTTTAACGATCTTGCCGCTGAGCTTCCAGATCTCTTCTTTCTGGTCCCAGGTGGTCTCGCTGCCGAATTCCACGCCCTGGATGGTGGATAACATCATGGCCGCCAGGTCTTCGGCGTAGTCGCCGGTCTTCTCGTCGGTCTCGCCGAAGGTGTGGTGTTCGGAGATGTAGCCGTAATGGGACTTGTCCTTGGGCACCGCCAGGCCCACGGAAGAAGCGATGAGGCGGTGGTTCTCGTTGATGGCGTTGCGGCTGAGCACGCAGTGCACTATCTGGCCGTCGTGCAGCTTTTCCACGCCCTTCTTGGCGGGGATCACCTTGCAGTAAGGGGGGAAGATGCTGGAGACGTGCACAAGGTTGTACTTGGCTATCTTGGCGTCCCGGAGGGCTTCCTCGAAGCTCGCCAGCTTTTCCTTGTGGCGGCCGAGGCCCTTGGTCAGGAAGACTTCTTTGGGAACGAGGTGTAGCATAGGTTAATTATATTAAATAGCCGCGGCAAAAAAATACCGCGGGCACGGGCCCGCGGCATCTTTTCTTTGTGAGCCGGGTCTAGCGGTTCACGTGGATGACCTTCGCCGGCGGGAAGCCGTTGAACCAGGTGGACGACGCGTGGCTGTAGGCGCCCATGTTGGTGCTGTACAGCAGCTCGCCCAGCTGCAGGTCGGTCGGCAGCGGCATCGCGGTGGAGATGACGTCCAGGGCGTCGCACGTGGGGCCGAACACCGCGCAGTTCTCGGTCTTCTTGCCTTTGCGGAAGGAGTAGAGATGGCAGTGCTGGTGGTCGAAGATGATGCCCGAGTAGGTGTGGTAGGCGCCGTCGTCCACGTAGTAGCAGGTCTTGCCGTCGCGCACCGTCTTGCCGTTGATGCGCACCACGGAAGTGCCGGCGGTGGCTATCATGAAGCGGCCCGGCTCGGCCAGGATCTCTATCTTCGGGTCGGGGAACAGGCGTTCCAGCTCCGCGTTGATGATCTTGGCGAGTTCCTTGAAGGGCTTCACCGAGGAATCGTACGGGGCCGGGAAGCCGCCGCCGATGTCCAGCAGGTTCATCTTGTCGTAGCCGCGTTCCTTGGCTTCCTTGAAGATGTCGGCCGCCAGGTTGATGGCCTGCACGTAGTTCTCGAAGTTGGTGGTCTGGCTGCCTACGTGGAAGCTGAGGCCTTCCACGCCCAGGCCCTGTTTCACGGCCTCGAGGATGAGGTCCACGGCTTCGCCGGGGGAGGCGCCGAACTTGGAGGAGAGCTCCACCACCGCGCCGGTGTTGGCCACCCGGATGCGCAGGCACAGGCCGGCGTGGGGGGCGTACTTCTTGATCTTGTGGATCTCTTCCAGGTTGTCGAACGTGACGAGCGGCCGGTACTGGTCCAGCTCCTTCAAGGTTTCGTTCGGCTTTATCGGGTTAGCGTAGATGATCTTGTCCCAGATCCAGGCCAGCCGCTTCTTGTTCGGCATGTTCTTGATGTACTCATGCACTATCATGAACTCCGGCATGGAGGCCACGTCGAAGCTGGCGCCCGCCTTGTAGAGCGTTTTTACTATTTCCGCCATCGGTTCGCACTTCACCGCGTAGTACGCCTGCACGCGCGGCAGGTGCTTCTTGAACGTGGCGTAGTTCTTGCGAATTTCATCGTGGTCCACGATGAAGAGGGGCGTGCCGTGCTTCTTGGCGAGGTCCTGCATCTGTTTCTTTGTGATCATACTTTTGTCTGGTCTTCCTCCGTATCCTATTATGATTTTACTTCAAAACTTAAGGGCGGGCCCGGCGTCTCCGCCGGGCCCTCTGGCGCTTTAGTCGCCGTCCGTGATCAGGAAGTTCTTGAACTGCCAGGGGTCTTTCCTGTCCACCTGCGGGTTATTGAAGCCCTTGAAGGCGTTGGTGTAATGCTTCAGGGGGGTCCAGTCGGACTTGGCCGAGTGCAGCTTGCCCAGCCACGGCTTGGCGATCTTGAGCACGTAGTCGTGCGGCAGGTCTTCCGGCACGCAGACGCCCTCTTCCGGGTTGTCCATCATCCACATGGCGGCCGACAGCACGCCTATGGCCACCTGGATGGTGGTGGCGTTCTGGTGCGGGATGAGCTTGCGGCTCTCGTGGATGTCCAGGATGGTGCCGGTCCACCAGGCGTTGTACTCGTGGCCCATCAGCAGGGCGCCCAGGGTGTCGTAGCCGCTTATGATCTCGTCGCCGAGGATGCGCACCTTCTTCTGCAGCTTGTAGTCGTAGCCGCGCAGCTCGTTGAGGGAGGCGATGGCGGAGTCGGACGGGCAGTAGGCGTAGTGCACGGTGGGGCGGTACACGGCCTTGCCGTTCTTCCAGACGGTCAGCTTGTCGCTGAGAGTGAAAGCCTCGCCGTGGCGCACCAGCATGCCGTGGATGCAGTAATTCGGCACCCAGGTGGAGATCCAGGTGTTCATGCCCATGCGGGCTATGCAGATCTGGTTCTTGGGGCCGCTCTTGTGCTCGCAGGCGAACGGGGGGAGGGTCTTTTCGTGCGTGCCCCAGCCCAGCTCGGCCGGCGCCACGCCTTCCTCGCGGAAGCCTTCCACGCTCCAGGTGTTCACGAATTCGTTCACCTGCTTGGGCTTGTTGGTGATCTGGGTGTCGCGCTCGCTCACGTGGATGACCTTCACGCCGAGTTCCTTGGCGAGCACGTTGAAGGCGCGGTCGTTCACCAGTTGGCGCAGCTTCTCGGCCCGGGCGCCCCTGGCCTTCTTGTCCGCGATGAGGCTGTTGGCGATGTCTATGAGGCCTTTCTTGGCGAAGTGGGAGATGAGGCCGGGGTTGGCGCCGTGCTCTATGACGGCCGTGGGGCCCGCGGTCTTCCACTTGGCTATCATCTTGCGCATGGCCATGTGGCGCACATAGAGGGTGCGGTCGGTGGGGTGCTTGTGCTCGGCGTCCTTGTAGGGGTCCCACAGCTCGGTGGAGGTGTTGATGTAGAGCACGCCGCGGTCGTGGCACCACTGCAGGATCTCGCAGGCGTCTATGTTCCAGGCGAGGTCTATGAGCATGTCGCCGGCCTTGAGGTACTTGCCGAGCAGGGCGCTCATATTCTTCTCGGTGACCTGGGCGCGGACGTATTTCACGCCCTTGGCCAGCATGGGCTTGAGCGCTTCGCGCTTGTCCTCGAAATCCATAACGGTGATGTTCTTGGCGGGGACTTTCACCAGCTTGAACAGCATAGGCAGGGCGCACTGCGCCACGGAACCGTAGCCCACGAAAAGTATTTTGTTCCTGAATTCTTTCATTTTAAATTTCACCGCCTTATTATAATAACTTCAAGTATCCCGCGCGGAAATCCTTTCGCGCGGGAATGAAATTATATACAAATATTTTTGAAAATAAAAAAAGCACGACGAGCGGATATTCGCCGCGCTTTTCGGCCGATTTTGGCGGAGGGGCGGAGGGGGGAACTTCCGGCTATTTCCCCAGGTCCTTCAGCTTGTCCTGGTAGTCTTTTTCCAGGCGGTCGCGGGCTTCCTTGAAACGGCGGCCGAGGTCCGCTTCGCGGGCCGCGTAGTTCTCCTGCAGCGCGGCTTCGCGTTTCTGCAGGTCGCCCACCAGCTGCTGTTCCTGGTCGAGCAGGGCCTTGAGCTTGTTGCGTTCGCCTTCCAGCTGCGCCGCGCGCATGCGGTGGGAGTCTTCCAGTTCTTTCTTGCGGGCCTCGAACTCGGCGCGGAGCTTAGCCGAAAGTTCTTCCAGGCGCGCCTCGTGGGAAGAGATGGTCTGGTTGAGCTGGGCGTTCCTGCGCTCCAGCTCCTCGGTCAGGCGGCTGACGTTGTCGGCCAGCGTCCGGTCGGTTTCCACGGCCGCGGATTTTTCCGAGAGCATGGCCTGGTAGCTGCTCTCCAACTGCGCCTGCCGCGCCTCCAGCGCCTTCTCCTTGACCTTGAGGGCGTCGTTCATGGCCGCGGTGACGTTGCGCTCGCGGTCCAGGTAGGCGGCTTCCATTTCCTTGGCCTGGGCGGCCAGCCGCGCGTCGAAATCGTCCTTCACGAACTGCAGCTTGCGGAAATACTCGTCCTGATCGGCCTTGCGGGCCTCGTCGGAACGTTTGGCGAGGGCGGTGATCTGGCCCAGATAGTTCTGCTCAATGTCCTTGAGGCGGTCCAAAAATTCTTTTTCCAGCGTCTGGCGCAGGTCGCGCGACTTGGTCAGGCCTTCCTGCACCAGCTTCTGGCGCTCCCGTTCGCTTTCGTCCAGGCGGCGGGTGAGGGCTTCCAGCTCCCCGCGGGCCGCGGAGAGCTCGGCGGCGGAAGAGCCCGCTTCGGCCGTGGCCTTGGACAGGCCTTCTTCCAGGGACCGGACCCTGGCGCTGATATCCTTCTCTTTCAGGCGGAAGGTCTCTTCCAGGTGCCGCGCGGCTCCGCCGGCGGCGTCCGAGATCTCCTGGCGGAGTTCCTTTTCGCGGCCTTCGTAGAAGGCTTTGAGTTCGGTTTCGCGGCGCGCGGCTTTTTCTTTCTCCTCTTCGCGGGCCAGGGCGGCTTTCTCGGCCGCCTCGGCCGTCAGGGTTTCGCGCTCCTCTTCCCAGGCACGGCGCGCGGCGGCGGCCTGGGACTTGAGGGTCTCGGCGTTGCGTTTGAAATTCTCGGTGACTTCGGCTTCGCGGGCCCGCAGGCTGTCCAGGAAGCCTGCCTCCAGTTCCGCGGCGCGGCGGTTGAGCGACTCGCGCTCTTTCTCCAGCGCCTCTTCCTTGATCTTCAGCTGGGCGGCCAGTCGCGCGGTCTCTATGTTGAGCCGTTCCCCGTAGGAGGCTTTAGCCTCTTCCTCGCGCTGGGCGGCCTCGGCCTTTAGGCGTTCCGCGCGGGCCTGGAATTCGGCTTCCATTTCCCTGCGCTCGGCCTCTATGCGGGCCCGCTCGGATTCCAGGATGCCGTGGGCCTGGGAGTCGCGCGCCAGCAGGGCGTCCTTTACGCGGGTGTTCTCTTCCTGCAGGGAGTTGGCCCGGGTCATGGCGGCGTCTTTCTGCGCGTGCAGCGCGGAGAGCTGCAGCTCCATGTCCTCGTATTTTTTGGCGAGGCTTATTTCCTTTATTTTATAGGATTCCTCGAGCGACTGGCGCAGCAGGGACATGCGCTCTTCGAAAGTTTTTTCCAGCTCGCGCTGCTTCTGCTCCAGCAGGTCGCCTATCTGCCGGCGCATCTCGCCTATCTCGCGGCGCTCCACGGCGGTCTTGGTCTCCCGCTCCTCTATGGCGCGCAGGCGGCGCTCCGATTCGGCCGCGAAATCCGACAGATTGGCGGCGAAGTGCTGTTCCAGGCTCTTCTCTTTTTTGAGCAGGGCCTCTTTGCCGCGCTCGGCGTCGGCTTTGAGCTCCCGCGCCATCTGTTCGTGCTTATCCGCCAGCTCCTTTTCGCGGGCCAGGTGCTGGGCGTGCAGCTCGCGCGAGGAGGCTTCCAGGGAGGTCTCCTTCTGTTTGTAGAAATCCTTGAGTTCGGAGTACTTCTCCTCCCAGCTCTTTTCGCGCAGGGCCAGGTCCTCGCGGGCCTTGCCGAGGGCTTCTTCCAGGCGCTGCGTCCGCTCGCGGAACTCGGTCTCGGCGGCTTCCAGCCGGCGGGAGGATTTTTCCTCCAGCAGGCGTTTGTTCTCCTCCAGCCAGGAGGTGTAATGCGCGTAAAGGTCCTGCTCGCGCTTGGTGAATTCGGCGTTGAGACGGTCGTTGAGGGCTTTCAGCTCCTCCACCCGCTCCCGGCGCATCTGGCTGCGGATCTCTTCCGTGGCCAGCGCCTCGCGGCTCTTATAGTCCGCTTCCTGCTGCGAAAGCTTCTGGCGCCAGAGCTCTTCCATCTGGCGGGCCCGCTCCAGGGCTTCTTTCTGGGCGGTGGCGCGGCCCAGCTTCAGTTCTTCTATGAAGGTCTCGCGCTCGGTCTTGAAATCGGCTTCGCGCTCCGCTTCCCATTTGCGGAAGAGGGCTTCCATCTCAATGCGGAGGTTCTTCTTCTGGGCGGCCAGCTCGGCCTCTTTTTTCTCTATGTCGGCCTTCAGCAGGCCGCGTTCGGCCTCGAACTCGGAGCGCTGGCGGTTCACGGCGTCGTCGAGCATGGCCTGGTACTTCTGCCAGAGGGCGGATTCCTTCTCCACCAGCAGGCGCGCCAGGGCCTGCTCGCGCTTGGCGATGCGGTCTTCCTGGGCGCGCATCAGCGCCTCGAATTCGGCTTCCTTGGCCTTGTTGTTGCGCTGGATCTCGTCGAAGCTGCGCGAACGCGTGGAGGCGACTTCCAGCTCCTTCTCCCGGAGCTCCGAGGTGAGGCGCAGGATCATCTTGGCCGAATCCAGTTCGGTCTCTTTAAGGATGTCCTCGAAGTCCTGCCCCGGGCCGGTCATATCAGCGGCTTTCTCCCTTGCCGTCCCGGCGCGCGGCCAGGCGGTTCTTTTCCTCTTCCAGCTCGCGGAACTTGGCGGCCAGATTAGCCTCCATTTCCGCGCGGAGCTTGTCCAGGGAGGCGCGGCTGCGCTCCAGCTCCGCGTAATAGTGCTTTTCCAGTTCGTCCTTGCGGACCGAGAATTCCTCTTCCCGGCGCAGGCGGTCGGCCCGGTTCTTGGCCAGTTCCTCGTCGAACTTCTCGTTGAGCGCGGCTTCCTTCTTCTCGAAGTCGGCCCGCAGGGCCTGGCGCTCCGCGTTGAGCAGCTCCACCTTGCGGGACTCCCACACCGCGCGTTCGGACGAATACTGGGCCTGCAGCTTGTCCGCCAGTTCGGCGTACTTGCGGTCCAGGTCCTTTTCGCGGCGCGCCATGGCGCTTTCCAGCTCCTGGCGGCGCTTCTCCAGCGATTTGTCGGCGGCGGCAATGGCGTTCTTTTCGCGGGCCATGAATTCGGCTTCCAGCTTGGCCTGGCGGTCCGAGACCCCGGAGGCCAGGGCCTGCTCGCGGTTCTTCATGCGCGTTTCCAGGGCGGCTTTGCGGCCCTCGAATTCCAGCTCCAGCTTTGAGGCTTCGTCCTGCAGGCGCTGTTTCATCACGGCCTCGGCGGCCTTGAATTTTGCGTCGAAGCGCTCCTGCAGCTCCAGCTCCTTGTCCCGGAGGGAGGAAAGCCGCTGGTCGTACTCGCGGTCCAGCACCTCGCGGTGGGCGTTGAGCGCCTTGTACATCTCTTCCTTCGCGGCGGCCAGCTTGCCGAAGAGCTCGTGCTCCTTGGCCTGGGCCTCGCGGTGGAGCTTGAGTTTGAGCTCGCTGTGGTGCTGCTCCAGGGTGTTGCGGTGGCGCTCCAGGTCGGCCTCGCGCTCCTGCAGGCGCAGTTCGGCCTCGCGCAGGTTCGCCTCGCCTTTGGCCTTCTCCAGGGCGGCGCGTTCTTCCGCCGCGAGCTCCGCGGCGCGGATCTTGCCGGCGTGTTCGCTCTCCAGCACGTGCATCTGTTCCACCAGGTGCAGGCGCTCGCGCTCCGCCTCGGCGGCGCGCTCCGAATACTCGGCGGCCAGGGAGGCGCGTTCGGCGGCCAGCCTGTCGTTGAAAGTTTTTTCCGCGTCTGCCACCCTTGCCTTCTGGGCGGCTTTAAGCTCTTCTTCGCGTTTAAGGAACTTCTTCTCTATCTCTTTGGCGGCGGCTTCGGCCTCGGCCCGGAATCCGGCGGCCCGGGCTTCCAGCTCACGCTGGGCGGCGGCGGCCTGCTCGCGCAGGTGCGCCTTCTCCAGGTCCAGGTCTTTGCGCAGCTCGGCGGCTTTGGCCGAGACCTCCGCCTTGGCCTGCGCTTCTATTTCGGATTCCTTCTGGGCGAACTTCAGCTTGAGGTCGTCCTCGAAGTGGGAAAACTTCTTGTGCAGCAGGGTCCGGTGCGCTTCGAACTCCTTCTTGAGCTGCTCTTTTTCCTGGTGGAGGGCGGATTCTTTTTCCAGGCGCCACTCGTCCTCGCGGGCCAGCCATTCGGCCTTGAGCTTGCGCTGCACGGAGGCCACGCGCGTCTCCAGGGCCTTTTCCTTCATGGTGTAGGCTTCTTCCAGGCCGGCCCGGAGGCTTTCCAGCCGCTCGGTGTGGCTGGCCTCTATGGCCTTGCGGGCCTCTTCGGCCGCGGCCTGCTGGCGGGCGGTCCACTCGTTCTGCTCGGCGAGCAGCGAGGCGCGCAGGACTTCCTCCCGGGCGCGCAGTTCGTTCTCGGTCTTTTCCCTGAAAGCTTTGAATTCGGCGGCCTTGGCTTCTGCCAGGGCGTCGGCGCGCTGCTTGAATTCCGCTTCCATCCTGGCGGCGGTCTTCAGGGCGGCGTCGTCGGCCTGGGCGCGGCTTTCCGCGGCGGCCCGCTCCCACTGGCGGCGGGACTCTTCCATGGCCTTTTCATAACGGGCGCGGGTCTCTTCCTCGCGCTTTTTCACCAGCTCCACCAGCTGGCCTTCCATCTCCAGGCGCAGGTCCACGTATTCCTGCTCGCGCTTTTCCACGTAGGCCTTCATGCGCCCGCGCAGGGCCTCGAGCTCTTTTTCGGCCGCGGCCTTGTGGGCCGCCAGTTCGGCCTTGCGGTCCTCTTCGGCGCGGGCTACCCGCTCGTCGAAATCTTTCTGCAGGCCGGCGCGCAGACCGTCGGCGGAGGCCTTGGCCTCCTCCAGGCGTGCGGCGGCGGCGGCTTCGGTCTCGGCCTGCCGGCGGGTCATCTCTTCTTCGAAAGCCTTGCGGCGGGCGGCAAGTTCGGCTTCGGCGTCGGCCATGAGCTTGGCGTGGGAGGCTTCCAGCTCCTTGCGGCGGGCCTCCAGCGCGGCGGCGGCTTCGGCCTTGGCGGCCTCCACCTTCTCGAAACGTTCGTCCTGCAGCTGAACCTTGAACTTCTCCAGCTGGGCTTCCTTCTGCTCGTAAAGCTTGGCCAGTTCGGCGGCCTTCACCTCGTAGCGTTCGCGCAGCGCCAGTTCTTCCTGTTCGGCGCGCAGGCGGGAGGTTTCCAGCAGCTCGCGCTCCAGGCGCTCGTACTTGTCGTGCAGGGCGGCCTCGCGGCCGGCCAGGTTGTCCTGGTGCTTGGTGAGCAGGGTGTGCAGCTCGGCCTCTTTCACCTCGGAGGCCTTCTTGAGCTCGTCTATCAGGGAAATTTTCAGGCGGCCTATCTCGTTCTCGCGGGAGGCCAGTTCGTTCTTGAGGGCCACCACTTCTTTTTCCAGCTGGGCGCGGGAAGCGCGCCAGTTGGCGGCCTCCTCGTTGAGGATCTGCTCGCGGAGCTTGGCCTTCAGGTCCGCCTCCATGGCGGTCTGGGTCTTCCAGTTCTCTTCCCAGGTCTTGATGGTGCCCTGCCACTTCTTGAGCACCTCGGTCTTCTGCTCCACCTGCTCGGTGAGGGAGCGGTTGATGCTGGTCTTGGTGCGGTTCTCTTCGCGCAGGCGGCCTACCTCTTCCTGCATGCCGTGGATCTTTTCCACGGCCCAGCGAAGGGCCAGCTTTGCGGTCTCCAGGTCCGTTATTGTGGACGGGTCGAGTTTAGGTTCCTGCTCCATTATATGGCCTCCCGGCCGAAGCTGCGAAAAACGATAAGGAATAAGGATAGAACTATCCCTTATTCTTACTGCTATATTACATGAAAATTATACAAAAGGCTTGTTGAGGAAATATTAAATTCTTATTGCCGGGGTAAGAGGGGGGAGTCGGGGGATACAAATAAGACCGGCCGCCCTGCCTGGGCGGCCTTGCCGAAACGATGAAAGTCCCCTGTGGGGTTATTTCGCGGGGCGGACAGCTTTGCCGCTCTTTATGCAGACGGTGCAGACGTAAACTGACTGCGTCTTGCCGTCCAGCGCAACTTTCTGTTTCTGGAGGTTCGGCTTGAAAGTCCGTTTGGTAGCCCTGTGGGAATGGCTGTAGGAGTTACCGGAAACGGGCTTCTTGCCGCAGAGTTCGCATTTGTAAGACATAACGTTATTATACCAAATCGTGCGGGGTCAGGTCTTGATTTTTAGCGTTTGCCGCCCAAAATCAGGGCCTGGCCCTCCTTTTGCGGGAGGAATAGCCGGCCGGTATAAGGCTTTAGTATAATAGGTAACGGGCAACTGGTTAGGCTATGGGCAACACGATACTCATCACGGAAGACTTCGGGCATTATCTCAAGATCCTGTCGCAATACTTTACAGGTGAGGGGTTCACTGTTTACTCCGCCTCCACCGGCCAGGAGACCATCCGCCTGGCCGAGAGGCATTTGCCGGACTGTTTCCTGCTGGACTATAACCTGGGCGGGCAGGAGACCATAGAACCCGCCTGCCTGTTCATCAGGTCGCATCCGCGCCTGAAAAGCGCGCCGATACTAATACTGAGCGGGGAACACGAACAGGCCGAGAGATGCTACGCTTCCTGCCAGGCCGACAATTTCATACCGAAGGGGCGGCCGCTGGCGGAAATAGGCGCGGCGGTGAGGCGCAGCCTGAGGCGCGCGGGAGCCGCCTCGGGCGTGATAGCCGGCGGCGACCTTGCGCTGGACGTTGTGAGCCGCCTGATACTGCGCCCCGGCCACCCGGCCATAGAACTGCCGCGGGAACAGTTCGCCTTCTTCTCTCTGCTGCTCGAGCACAGCCCGCGGTTCGTCACGGAGGATGAGTTGTGCCGCCGCGTGTCCTGCCCCGGCGCGGAGCCGATGTCGCGCAAAGCGCTGAACATGCTGGCCTACCGGCTGCGCCTCAAGCTCGGTCCGCGGCTGGCGCGCCGCGTAAAGAATTCCCGTGCCTCCGGCTGAATCTACCTGCAGCCGCGCAGCCATAAAAAACGCACCCACCCCCCGGAAATAACCGCCCTCTCGGATTGAAAAGGGCGCGCCTCCTTCATTGGGAAAAACGCCGTTCCGATAACGAGCGCGAGGTTGACAAACCTCGCCGCGTCGCCTATACTCCAATTTGGAGTTTGGGAACTTCCGGGATTTGCTTGTTGGCGTGTGTTGTCGGCGCCTTGAGCGTTCAGTATAAGCGCGAGCGAAGGTCTGCCGGTCAGTGATATGTAGCTGAAATTATGCCCAACAGAGAAAAGAGTCAGAGGAACGGGGAAATCCACCGAAGCGAAATTAGCGGCTTGGTCATAAACTCGGACAAAAATATGCCCTTCGGGGAGTTCCCCGAGTTCGGAAAATAAATATGTATGCGAAATATTATAATCGGCAAAAATTGATTTTATTAATGTGCCGTCCGAATCCGGATCTCCGAGCCAGATTTTTAAGCCGGCCAAGCCAGAGCCGGACTCGGTGTCGGTTGCCTCAATAGAGATGTTTTGGCCATTTGTGTCTTTATGTGGAAAACCTGAAGCGGTGAATTTTGGAGAGATATATATGAAACGTCTTACTCTTTTTCTGTTTTGGGGAGTCTTCTCTTTGAGTATACTTTCGGAAATTTCCATGGCTAAAACATTTCGCGGCGAGGATGTTGGAAATGTTGTGAATAAAATTGATGTAGAAGGTGTCAAAACAGCGGACAAGGTGAATTCAATTACCGCAATCGCCCATAATACTTCTAAAGAAATAGGATATTTAGTTGAGGCGGGAACAGTATCTACTCCTGGTGTGCTGACGTATGTCCGAGAAAGTAAGAGGGATTGGCGGGTCAGATATTTGCTAATGAGTGAGGTGTTGGCGAAGACGAAAGATATAAGTGCCCGTCCCACAGTAGTTGCGATTCTAAAAAATAAAAAAGAAAATATTTCAGTGCGGAGCGCTGCGATAAAAGTTTTAGGAAAGATGGGGGGGGCGGAATCACTATCATCAATTAAGGAAGTAGCAGATGAAAACCTGGATAATCAGGAGTTTCAATCTAGCGTTTTAAGATCGCTTGCGGATATTGGTGGTTCCCAAGGGGGTGCCATAATTACGAGCCGATTGAAACATAAGGACGCGTTCATTAAAACGGTTGCCGTAAGAGCGCTTTACCAACTAGCGGTTAACGCTAAAGATATGGCGCAGGTTAAGCCATTAATTGAAATTGCGAACGATTCTCAATTTGAAAATCGCAACGTGGCTATTAAACTGCTGGGGGAGGCCAAAGAGAAGCAGGCGCTTCCTGTCATTATAAAGATGGCCGAGAATATACAGGAAGACTACACTTATCGTTGTACAGCTGTCGAGGCTTTGGGAAATATTGGCGGGGAGGGTTCAGATAAGGTACTGCTTGGTCTTCTGTCGGATAATGATGAGTTGCTGCGTGGTTATGCTGCGGAAGCCTTGGCAAAAGGAAAAAATTCCCCTGAAAAGGTGATAGCCCTAAAAACCGCATTAAACTCAACAAAAGACACTTATGTAAAAAGCAAGATTGCGAAAGCACAGTCTTCATTGGAGACAAAAAGATGAGGTTTTCTAGATGGGCGTATAAACTAGGTCTAGGCGGACTTGTGGGGGCTATCGGTATGCTTTTTGCCCATGAGTTCCCCTATGGAAGAACTAGCCTTACTTATCATGTCGATTTTATCCAGTATCTTCGGCCATTTTTCCTGGGCATATTGGTCGGCTTGCCTGCTGGGATTGTGAATCGTGATTTAAAAAAACTGTACACAGTTCCCCTTGTAGCGGGAGTTGCTTGCCTACTCGGACATTATTTGTGGAGATTGGTTTTGCAAGGCAGATATTTGGGTGAGGGCGTAGTTATTGTTGGGCCGCTCTTAAGCATCATTTTTCAGGCGGGCTCGGTGTCTGGTGGTGTGGGAATTGGGCAAATACTATCATCCCGCGAAAAAAATAGTCTTGGACGTAATATTGCGAATGTTTCTTTGCGAATGCTGTGCTGTGTTATGCTCTGTCTGATTTTCGTTAGTTTGTTTTACAGCTCACGTCTTATTAATATTCTTGCTTTTGGATTTATCTTGGGGTGTGGAAGCTACTTAATAGGGGAAAGCCATGACTGATATCAGTAGATCAAAAAGTATTCATAAAATTGGAATCTCCATGATTTCTTGGCTGTTCCTGTTGGTAGCGAGCGCAAATGCTGCTTATGGCCCGGCAAATGCGGAGAAAGGTGACGCGATATTTCGTCAATTAAACGTCGTTGGGTTTAATGGCTATGGCCATACAGGTATCTATTCGCGGTGGACTCCCTCGTCTGGAGATTCTTCCAGCCAAGCAGCTAATTTTGTTGTAGATGGAATGGATACTATAGGCGTGCATGGTCGGACTTTTGAGCAGTTCTTGGATGGTCAGCCGTATTGGGGTAGCTACACAGCGAATTTCACACTTACCGCGGAACAACGAAGAAATATGGTCGTTGTCGCGAGAAATCAAATAGGCGCGACATATGAACTTACCGGCTGGCCGGATATAAAAAATCCTGGCGTTTCTTTTAGGTGTGATGGTCTTGTGGAGTATGTGTATGAACAAGTAGGGGTAAATGGTGGGGTCGGCTTTTTTACAGATGCAGAAGAAGAACAGTATGTAGAAGTTTTTTACCCGTCGGCGCTAATGTCGAGAATGACGCGCGACACGAACGTTGCGACTCCAATAGTTAAGATTATGGATTCCGGTTCTGAAATAACCTCTGGGGGCGTCACAAATGGCCAAAACATCTCTATTGAGGCAACCGACACCGAGTCCGGCTCTGGCTTGGCCGGCTTAAAAATCTGGCTCGGAGATCCGGATTCGGACGGCACATTAATAAAATCAATTTTTGCCGATTATAATATTTCGCATACATATTTATTTTCCGAACTCGGGGAACTCCCCGAAGGGCATATTTTTGTCCGAGTTTATGACCAAGCCGCTAATTTCGCTTCGGTGGATTTTGCTGTTAATGCGGTCCGCCCTTATGCGCGGGTGGTGGAGATCGTGGACGCTTCGGATGCTCTCATATACAAAAAAGAGTGGGTTGATGGGGAGAACGCGCTCACGCTTAATACCATTACTGCCTCTGCGCTCGGTTTGAATAAACAGTATAAGGTAAACATCACCTTCGCCGAGCCGGTCTCGGAGCCGGTGTTGGTCATATCAGGCATAAACAACGGAGAGAATATCGCGCTTGCGTCTACGGACCCTGCCGGCCAGCAGCAGATTTTCTCCGGTGAGTTCACGGTCCCGGATGATCAGGCATATGTCGGCAAGCATAACTTGACCATATTCGCCAAAGATACGGCCAATTCAGGCACTCCGGAGATCCCATTGGGTGCCACTGTGCTGGGGAAAGACCGGCTGCTGGTTGCCGCGGTGGAAGGAACGGATAAGGCGCACCAGATAGCGGTAGGAGAGGACACGGACAAGCCGGTTATCGGCTGGTATGACGTTGGATATGGTCAGAGCCCACAGGCGCAAGAGAATAGCATGGATAGCGCGGAGTGGATGGTCTCGCGGTATGGACAGAACTTTACCATTATCGATCCTTCCAACAACCTTGCCCGGTTCGAGCTCTACAAAAACAACCTCGCGGAACAGATGGTCACCGTGGATTTCCCGGAAAATACGGCGTCCGTGGAGGTGTCTCCTGCGATCCCGGAGGATGGAACAGGCTACTCCGTGAAGGCACTGGATTCTGCCGGGAACGCTTCATCTTTCTTTTTTCATCTTGACCGGAATCCCCCTGTGGTGAGTTTTACTAGCGTGGTGGTGGAGCTTCTGAACGAAAGTTATCTTGTGAATACTGTCGGTAAGTTGACGGACAGCATGTCCGGTGTCGGTGTGGAGGTGCAAAAATTCCTTAACCCTCTGCCCGGCCCCCTTCCGATTTCATATACCGGGAGTCCGCTCCCGCCCGGCCCGTCTGAGTCCTTGTTCTCTTACAGCGGGCTGTATGGGGAACCCGCCCCCGCGATGAATCAGTATGTTTTCGCGGGCAAGGATAAGGCAAATCTCTTGGGCAGAGACGAGCTTTGGTTGATCAATGGTGAAGACCAGGCAACTGTCGGGACGGGCGGCGGGGGCGGCTCCTGGGGAGATTGGCAGACTTTTGCCGTACAACCGTCCGGAGTGCTTCTTAAGAACGCGGCAATTAATGTGCAGATCCTCCAGCCCGCCAGCGGATGTAATTTTGTTGATTATCCCACGGGGATGAAAGTGGCCGTTAAGGTCGGACAGGGGCCGGAGGCGGCTTTGAAAGAGTGGGATAACATTCCGCTCCAACTCGGATATACCCCGGAAGCGGAGGCGACGATACTGGAATATGAGGATGGCAATATCATCCTGAATAAGGCGGAGAATGTTGCGCTTCCACAGTTCGCGGGGGTCCAAGTCTATGAAAGGGGGAATACTAATTACGGGGAGATATCCTGTTCTGATGGCCAGGGAGGAGAATTCAGAGTACCGTATGGGCCAGAGTCCTATTCATACTTTGGCGATATCAACCTGGATTACAAGTATACGGGGATAATCCGGCCCAGGATAGTGGAGACGGAGTGGGTCCCGGCTGGGTTGAACGTCAGTGTGGACATGGCCGAAGTCTCCGTGGAGGTTTCAAATATTTCCAAACCCGGCACCATAACGTTGTCTAAGGCCGCGTTCGATCCCAAGGTGCCTGGCTACCGGCTGGCGGACAGCCGCAACGTATACGATGTCGGCATCACGGCTGAATATTCGGGCCCAGTAAGAATAATGTTCAAGGTCTCAAAGTACAACCTGACCCAGGAACAAATAGAAGGGATGCGCATTTATCACAATGACAATGGGCAATGGGTGAATGTTACGGATTCAATTGCCGAAGAGGGGGTTAAATGCGTAGTGCCGCATGCCTCTCCCTTCGCTGTAATGGTGCCGGTTGAAGATGCGCTGCCCCCTATAACCATCGCCGAGTTCCCCGCTTCCGTTGAGGTCGGCGGAATCGTGTACGTTTCGTCATCGGCGGAAATTGCGCTTAAGGCCGTGGACAGCGCCGCCAAAATAGAGGAAATCGCCGGAGTGGCCACCACGTACTTCCTGCTTGATGCGGATCCGGACCAGGCCTGCCTGCTTACCCCGTATGACGCCCAGGCGCCTGCTGGCACGTGTGCAAATCCTGTTTATCGGACGCCGTTCCGCTTATCTGAGGGTGCGCATCAGTTGTATTTCTTCAGTGTGGACAATGCCGGCAATTTTGAGCCGTACAATGTTAAGAGCATTGTCTCGGATGGTACTCCGCCGGCGGTGTCCTTGAAATATGGGCAGAACGTGCTGGCTGGGAGCGTGAACCTTGTGACGGGGGAAATGTTCAGTGTCGCGGCCGAAGATCTGCCGTCAAACGGTGTTTCTGCGGGGCGGCAAAGCATCTTCTATCTGGTGGACGTCAGCCCCACGGCCTGTTCCAGTGAGGAGATAATTAATACCGCACCTGCCGGAACCTGCGATAATCCGATATATAGCGAGCCGTTCTCGCTGCCGGTGGGGGCGCACACGGTGTATTATTCCGCAGTCGATAACGTGGGGAACCGCGCGGAGGTGAAGAGCGTCAGCATAACCGTGACGGGGGATGTGGTCGCGGTTCCTGACATCTTCGCTCCCACCGGTTCCCTGGCGGTGGGGCGGTATGAACATGCCGCCTCCAGGCTGGCGGATGGCAAGGTGCTTGTAACCGGTGGCTGGGGCGATGAGAACCCCACTGCCACAGCTGAGCTGTACGATCCGGCCGCTGGGGTATTCAGTACCGTCGGGGCTATGTCGACCGTGCGCGGCGGCCACCGCAGCGTGCTGTTGGGCAACGGCAAGGTGTTGGTGGCGGGTGGTTCTGACGGGCCGGGATATCTTGCTTCGGCCGAATTGTACGACCCCGCCAGCAAAACGTTCAGCGCGACCGGGTCTATGTCCGCCGGGCGTTATGCCGGCATGGCCACGCTGCTTCCGAACGGCAAGGTGTTAATAACCGGCGGGCGCACCACCGGCAACGTCGAGACGGCTTCCGCCGAACTTTACGACCCTGCCACCGGGTTGTTCACCCCTACTGGGAATATGAATAGCGCGCGGTGCGCGCATTTTGCGGTACTGCTGCCCAATGGAAAAGTTCTGGTGGGCGGTGGTGTGATCGGCAGCGGTTTTGTATCCGGTGCCGAAATCTATGACCCTGCCACCGGGGTGTTTACGCCTACCGGCTCATTGGTTATGTCCAGATATCACCCTGTAACGGCATTGCTGCCCGACGGGCGTGTGCTGGTTGCGGGTGGGGCAAATCCCGGCAGCATAGCGGAGGCGGAACTATACGACCCTGCGAGCGGGACGTTCACGCAGACCGGATCAATGAGCGACGCCAGGCTGCATGCTGCGGCCGCGTTGCTGGGTAATGGTAAGGTTCTGGTGGCTGGCGGGTCCAACGGCGGGCATTTTGCCAGTACTGAACTGTATGACCCGGCTACGGGCAAGTTCGCGCCAGGTGCCACAATGAACACGGCCCGGGACTGGGCCACGGCCACCATCCTGGCGGATGGGCGTGTGCTGATGGCCGCGGGTTCGGGGTTGAGGTCCGCGGAAGTGTATGGCGGCGCGGCGCCCAACCCGGTACCGGTCATAAACAACATAAATCCGGTAACCGGTCCTGCCGGAGTTCCGTTCACTATTTCCGGAGGCAATTTTGGTGTCTATACGTCTACCTGCGCCAGGGTCCTGTTCGGGTCCACCGCCGCGGCGGTTTCCAACTGGAGCAATACCTCCATGGAAGGCGTAGTTCCGCCGCTCTCTGCAGGTGAATACCAAGTAAGGGTGGAACGGATAGATAACAGCGCCAGCGTATTGAGCAATACGGTAGTCTTCACGGTAGAGCCGCCAGTCAGCGTGCAGGATACATTCGTGCCTACCGGTTCGTTAGCTGTTGGCCGCTACGAGCACGCCGCTTCCCGTCTGGCGGATGGTAAGGTTCTGATAACAGGTGGATGGGGGGATGAGAATCCCAGCGCCACGGCTGAGCTGTACGATCCGACCGCTGGGGTGTTCAGTACCGCCGGGGCTATGTTGACCGGGCGCGGCGGCCACCGCAGCGTGCTGTTGGGCAACGGCAAGGTGCTGGTGGCGGGTGGTTCTGACGGGCCTGGATATCTTGCCTCGGCCGAATTGTACGACCCCGTCAGTAAAACGTTCAGCGCGACCGGGTCTATGTCCGCCGGGCGTTATGCCGGCATGGCCACGCTGCTTCCGAACGGCAAGGTGTTAATAACCGGCGGGCGCACCACAGGCAACGTCGAGACGGCTTCCGCCGAACTTTACGACCCTGCCACCGGGGTGTTCACGCCTACTGGGAATATGAATAGCGCACGGTGCGCGCATTTTGCGGTACTGCTGCCCAATGGGAAGGTGCTGGTGGGCGGTGGGGTGATCGGCAGCGGTTTTGTGTCGGGCGCGGAAATTTATGATCCCGCTACCGGCGTGTTCACTGCGACCGGGTCCATGCTGGTGGCCAGGTATCACCCTGTAACGGCATTGCTGCCTGACGGGCGTGTGCTGGTTGCCGGCGGTGCAAATCCCGGCAGCATAGCCGAGGCGGAGTTGTACGATCCCTCGAGCGGCACATTCACGCAGACAGGTTCCATGAGCGACGCCAGGCTGCACGCCACGGCGACGCTGTTGGGCAACGGCAAAGTGCTGGTGGCTGGAGGTTCCAATGGCGGGCCGTTCGCCAGTGCAGAACTATACGACCCTGTCAGCGGCACATTCACGCCCGGCGCCGACATGAACGAGGCGCGCGATTGGGCCACGGCCACGCTGCTGCAAGGCGGGCGGCTACTGATGGCCGCCGGGTCTGGTTCGAGATCGGCGGAATTGTACCTCTCCTCCGCACCAACTGCTCCGGTGATAAGCGCCGTTTCACCGTCTTCGGGGCCTGTAGGCGGGCAGTTCACCCTGACGGGGTCCGGATTCGGAGCTTATACCGCGGGTTCCCGCGTATTCGTAGGCACGGCCGCGGCTGTTGTGAGTTCCTGGACCGGGACTTCCATAGCGGGTAAGGTGCCGGCTGGGTTGTCTCCCGGCGAGTACGTTGTTTCGGCGCTGGCAGAACTGGGTGGCGACTTTGTGGTTAGCTCAACGGTATCTTTTACCGTTACTTCTACCCTCAACTCCAGCGAGGACGGCCTTGTCAGTATAGCCACGCCAGGAGTGGAGATAGAGGTTTCCGCCATATCTACGGAAACCATCACTTCCACCATGACCGTGTTCACGGCCATGATAGATTCCGGTTTGGAGCCGGTGCAGGGCGCGTTCTACGAGTTCGAGCCCGGCGGGGTGCAGTTCGCCGTGCCCGCCACGCTTAAGTTCTCCTTCGACCCGGTTGGTGTGGATACGACCACTCTGGCCATCTACTACTTCGACGGGGTTAACTGGAGCAGCACCTCCGTCCTGAACCAGCGCGTGGTCTTTGAGTCCGACACGCTGGCCTACCTGGAGGGCGAGATAACGCATACCTCCATGTACGCTATGCTGCGCAAAAAGACTATTACGGGGCCTGTGGTTACCGTAGCTATCTCGCCTTCCACGTTGAACCTGGACAGCAACGGCGGCTATATAACGGCGGAGCTTTCCTTCGCCGCGGGCACCGGGTGTTTCAAGCCGGAGACAGTGAATATCAGCGCCGTTGGCGATACCCTCCTGGCGGCGCCTATCTACGCGCAAAAGCCGGGAAGCGGCAAGAAGAAGGGCGGCTACGACGTGCAATGCGGCACCGCCACTGTGAAGTTCGACCGCGATGCGGTAGCCGCGGTCCTGCCGGCCAATGCCCTGGTGACCATGACCGTGTCAGGGATTCTTGAGGGCGGTATGACCTTTTCCGCGCAGGGTGCTATGCGGACCATAAGGCACTTCAAGGCAGAGCGCAGTAATAAATGGCATTACTCACACGGCTGCGGTGCGCATATGGACGGAAAGGAGGGCTCGTTGCGCGACGACCAGGACCTGTTCATGCTCAAAGTGGAGCGTGACTTGGTCCAGAAGGAGACTCGCAAGCAGCGCGCCGCCGAAGGTTCCGGCTTTAAGCGCCGGGGCACAGTGTTCGAGTTCGGCCCCGAGGGCCTCAGATTCGATACGCCGGTAACCATAAGCCTGCCTTACGAAGCTGGCGAGAAGGCCCCTGAGCGGTTGGCGGTGGCCTATTGGAATGACCAGAAGGGCGAGTGGGAGCCCCTTGTTTCCAAGCTGGACAAGGACGGGCGTTTCATAAGAGCCGATGTGGAACATTTCTCGCAGTACCAGGTGGTGGAATTGCCTGTTGCACTGGCCGCCTCGTTAACCTCTACGTTGCCGGTGGAGGATAACGGTGGGGCCGCGTCCCAGGCGGCCATCCAGGAATTCCGTCTTGGCCAGGTGTATGTATATCCGGACCCGGCCAAGGGCGGCAAGGTCCCCACGTTCCACATTGAGGTGGGGCTGGCCGACACGGTAGAGATCCGGGTCTTCAGCGTGGCGGGAAAGCAAGTGCACGAGCGGACCCTCGGCGGTAGTCCGCAGTTCCTGGGCGGCGCGTACGCTTATGAGTACCAGTGGGCCGGGCATATAGCCAGCGGCGTCTACTACTACACCATTGAAGCTCAGCGCGGAGGCAGGAAGCTGCGTACTAAGGGCAAGTTCGCGGTGGTGAGATAAAGGAAAATATGAACAAGACCACAATAATATTTTCCACTTTCCTGGCGGTCATGCCGGCGGCCCTTATGGCGCAGGCCGGAGCGCAGTTCCTGCGTATAGACACCGACGCGCGCCTTAGCGGCATGGCGTCGGCCGGGGCGGCTTCCGTGTACGGCATAAGCGCTCTCAATTATAACCCGGCCGGCCTCTCCGCCATGACCGGGCCGGAGGCCGCGTTCAGCCACAGTAAATGGCTTATGGACGCCAGCCACGACTTCGCCGGTTTCGGGTTTAAGGCCGGCGGCGCCAAGGAGGGGAAGGTGGCGGTGGGCGTTGGGGTAACGCGCCTGTCCAACACTTCGTTCGATGGACGCGGCGAGGACCGCAGCGCCCTTGGCGGCTACGGCGCTTACGACCAGGTGGTAAGCCTGGGCCTGGCCGTGAAGAACGTAGGCTGCGCGGTAAAGTACATACAAGGCAGCATAGCCGGCGTGCGCGCGGAAACTTTTGCGGTGGACCTTGGCACCAAGCGGACGCTTACGCGGCTGCCGGTCACGCTGGGGCTGGGCGTGCAGAACCTGGGCAGAGGAATGAAGTATCTGTCGCAGCGTGACCAACTGCCGCTAAGCGTGAACGCCGGGGTCTCTTTCCTGGCAATGCCGGGCATGGGGCTGACCTTCGATGCGAAACGCCTGGTCTATGACAGAGAGACCATACTTTCTTTCGGCACGGAGTACGCCATAATGACCCAGGCGGGAGCCGGCTTTGCGCTGCGCGGCGGTTATGGCCTGGCCGGAATGGCGTCCAATGACGGCAAGAGCGGGCTCAGCGTGGGAGCGGGGCTGATGGCCCTCGGCGCGCAACTGGATTATGCCGTGTCGCCTGAAACCGGCCTGGGCAGCGTACAGCGGATAACGCTTAAAAAACGATTTTAGGTGAGCTGACCGTGCCGGCGGTAACAACGCCGGGAGCAATTTGATATTATTGATTCGTGCCGTTAGCCGCGGGGCCGCAGGGGCCGGGCGAACGGCGCGAAATCATTTTGAGAGGTCGTTAATGGCTCAGCAGAAACAGAACGAGTGGCGGGAACAGTGGGAGATGCTGCGGGACAACGAGTTGTTCCTTTTCAAGGATTGGATACTCCCGAACACGCTCGATGATTTTAAAGACAAGGACGTGCTGGAATGCGGCTGCGGCGGCGGGCAGCATACGGCGTTCATAGCTCCGCACGCGCGTTCCGTTACCGCCGTGGACCTGAACGCGGCGGAGGTGGCCAGGGAGCGGAACAGGGATTTTAAGAACGTTTCCTTTGTGGAGGCCGACATAGCGGCCATGGACCTGGGCCGCCAGTTCGACGTGGTTTTTTCCATAGGCGTCATACACCATACCGACGACCCGGAAAAGACCGTGGCCAACATGGTGAAACATACCAGGCCCGGCGGCAAGGTGATCATCTGGGTGTATTCTAAAGAGGGTAACGCGCTGGTGGAGCACGGGGTTGAGCCGTTCCGTAAGGCGTTCCTGGCGGGGATGTCGCGCAAGGGGCTTCTGCGGCTGTCGCAGTTTATCTGCCTGCTTATGTATCCGCCTATCTATACGGTGTACCTGCTGCCGCTCAAGCGGCTTCCGTTCTACGAGTATTTCCAGAACTTCCGCAAGATGTCCTTTGAGCGCAACGTGCTGAACGTGTTCGACAAGCTGAACGCGCCGCAGGTGCAGTTCATGGAGCGGGCCCGCGTGGAACGCTGGGTGCCGGCGGATAAATTCAGGGACGTCAGTATAACCCCGTACAAAGGGGTCAGCTGGCGGGTCAGCGGGATAAAGCTTTAAGCGTGGGTTCATTAAGGTCATTGGGGAATAACCAAAAATGAAAAGAACGTTGAACATGGTTCTGGTCCTGGCTTTCTGCGCCTGTTCCGGGCAGGGGCGCGGTGACAACGCGAGCGTTAATAGGTGGCGGGACCCTTACCGGGTCCTGGCTTCCGGGTTGTCTGCGGCCAGGGACAGGGTGCCCAACCGGAAGGTGGCCGTTCTGCCTTTTTCTTACACTGACAAGCGTGAGTCCGACGACGGCGTGGTGGTGTCGGAGCGGCTTTTGACCAGCCTGATCAGGGAGAGGAAGCTGGAAGTGGTGGAGCGCAACCTGCTGGAGAAGGTAATGGGGGAATTGAAACTCCAGTACTCCGGGGCCGTGGACGAACGGTCCATAAAGAGCCTCGGCAAGATACTCGGAGTGGACGCCGTGGTTACCGGTACCCTTATGCGGCGGCCCGGCGGGCTGCTGGAGATCAACGCGCGCGTGATAGGGGTGGAGAACGGCATGGTGCTCGCGGCCGCGGCCGTGGTGGCCCCGGCCGACTGGGAAACGGAGATAATCCCGGCGGAGACGGCGCAGGCCGCCGCCGAACCCGAAGCGGTCCCGCAGGCGGCCGCCCAGGAGGAGAAAGCGCCGGCGGAAGATTTCCCCGCCGCCTGGAAATACCGCGAAAACCTGCGCGTGGCCGAACGCAGCGGAAAGTCGCTAGTGGACCATCAGGTCCTGGTTGAGCTTGATACCGCCGCGTTGATCCGCGCTGGCCGCATGAGGGCGGACTGCGCGGACCTGCGCTTCGTCAATTCCAACGAAAAATCCAGGCTGAACTACTGGCTGGAAAGCGGTTGCGGCGCCTCGCGGACCAGGGTCTGGGTGCGGCTCCCCTTCCTGGCGAAAAAGTCGGTAAAGAATATTTACGTTTATTACGGGAACACGGCCGCCGGGCCTGTTTCCAACGGGGCGGCCACTTTCCTGCTCTTCGACGATTTCGAGGGTTCGTGGATAGATACCTCCAGGTGGCTGGTGCGCGGCGAGTGCCCGGTACGGCAGGAGGGCGGCCTCCTGCGTTTCACCGGCTGCGGTTACGGCAGTTCTATCCGCAAGACCACGCTTACCTCCGCGCAGGGGCTGCAGGCGCCGTACGTGGTGGAATTCTCCGCCATGGCTTCCGATGGCGGGAACAACGGCATCACCCATGAGCTGGCGCTGCGCTGGGACGGGGTGATAGCCGGTCCTTACGCGCAGCCGAGGAGCGCCGTAGCGGTAGTTCTTTTCGACGGGTATTCCCCGGGCAGCGCCTGCCGCGGTGAGGACTGCCTGTCCGGCCGGGCCGCTATCACCTGGTGGCAGAACGGCAGTGTGGACCACATGGAGAGGGTGTCGGAAGATAATTCCCTGACCCCGGGCGTGTGGAGGAACTACGGCGTGGTGGAGGACGGGAGAGAGGTCGCGATCTACCTGGGGGGGAAGAAGCTGGTTTCCACCCCGGTGGCGGTCTCTTCCGGGGATAAACTCGGCATAGGCGCCAGGGAATACCCGCACGGGGCTGAATCGTACTACGACAATTTCCGGGTGAGGCGGCACGCGTCCCCTGAACCTTCGGTTTATCAGTATAAGAAGGCTGTAGAGCTTTCGGCCGGAAGGAGTGAAGGGCTGCGGATATGAAACGCCGCGTCTACTATTACGATACCGACACCAGCGGGGCCGTGTACCACGCCAACTACCTGAAATATTTCGAAGAGGCGCGTTCCGAATACCTGGAGGCCCGCGGTCTCACCGTGAAGGGCCTGCTGGAGCGGGGCGTTGGCTTTGCCATACGGCGGCAGGAAGTGGAGTACAAGTTCCCGTCGCTCTACGGCGACACCCTCGACGTGGAAACGAAGGTGAAAGAGTACACCCCTTACCGGATAGTTTTTTCCTACCTGGTCCATAACCAGGACGGCCGGCTGATAGCCAAGGCCGAGACCGACCTGGTCTGCGTGGGCCGCGACCTGAAGTTGATAGAGATACCCGAAGAAGTGAAGGTCCGCCTGGCCGCGGAAGCGCCCAGGGTTATTTAAAAGCTATTCCCAGGATGAATTTGAGCCCGTCGAAATAGACCTTGAGGTCGGCGAGGCCGCGGATGGTCTTGAGCCTGCCCCACACGTAGGCGAAGCGCAGGTAGAAGCGCCGGTACGCGTAGCGCACCATCTTCTCCACTTCCTCGGGCGTGCCGTAGGCGTCGGGCACGTAGGTGGCCTTGGTCCTGCCCTTGTATTCCAGCCCTTTCGTTATCTTTCCTTCCTTGAGCGCCTGCTCGTAGAGCACGGTGCCGTATTCCGGGTACGTGGGCAGGAACTGCACGTAGTCCGGGTTCAGCTTTATCGCGAAATCTATGGTCTTGCGCGCCATCTCCGGCGTTTCGCCGGGCAGGGCTATCATGAACGAGGCGCGGATCTGCATGCCCGCTTCCTTGGCCCAGCGCGTGGCGGCCAGGCACTGCTCTATGGTGGTGCCTTTCTGGATGAGGTCCAGCATCTGCTGGCTGCCGGATTCGTAGCCGTAGAAGATGTTCCAGCAGCCGGCGTCGGCCATGAGGCGCAGCATCTTCTCCGACACCGTGTTCACGCGGCCGTAGCAGCTCCAGGGCAGGCGTACTTTGGCCTTGAGGCCGGAGCAGAACTTTTCCATCCAGTCTATGTTCATGGCGAAGGTGTCGTCCCAGAACATCACCTCGCGGATGCCGAAATTGTTGTAAAGGTTCTCTATCTCGCTTATGATGCGCTCCGGGCTGTGCCGGCGGTAGCGGAAGGCCTTGTTGCCGGCCTGGAAGCAGAAGGTGCAGCGGTACGGGCAGCCGCGCGAGGTGATGAGCGGCGCCACCGGGAAGGCCCGGTTCTGGCCGGGCAGCGAGCGGTAGAGCGAAAAATCGTAGAGGTGCCAGGCGGGGGACGGGATGGAGTCCAGGTCTGCTATGGATTCGCCGAGCGGGTTGCGGACCACCGCGCCGCCCGGGCCGCGGAAGCAGACGCCTTTTACGCCGGAGAGGGAGGCTTTTTTCTCCAGCCAGCCGGCCAGCTCGGGCATCACGGTCTCGCCCTCGCCGAAAACGCTCACGTCCACGGCGGGGCAGTCGGTCAAAACCTTCTCGGGGAAACAGATGCTGTGCGGGCCGCCCATGATCAGCGGCATGGGCGAGGCTTCCCTTATGGCGTTGGCAACGGAATAGGCCGAGTCGGCCGAGGCGGTCATAGCCGAGATGCCGGCCGCGTCCGCGCCCCACTTCAACACTTCCCTTACCACGTCGGCGTCGCCGTAGCCCATGGCCGGAGCGTCTATGATCTTGGCCTCGTGTCCCAGCTTCAGCAGCACGGCGGCGATATGGCCTATGCCCAGCGGCGGCATGTGGCCGTACTTGATCTTGGCTTTGGTGCCGTAGCCCTTGGCCAGCAGGTCGTAGGGAGGCGCTATCAGGGCTATTTTCATGCTTTCTTCTTGGAGTATCGCTCTTTCAGGCCCAGCAGGCCGGCCGCTGCGAAGATGAAGACGTACGGGATCACCGGCAGGTGGTAGCGCGGTACAAAATCGAAAGCTACGTGCCCGGTGAAGAAGGCCAGCAGGGCGATCAGGGGTGCGGTTTCGCGCCAGCTTTTCCGGGTTAACGCCATACCGGCCGCGGCTAGCAGGAGCATAAGCGCGTGAAAGCCGAGCAGGGCGAACCTTACCGCGATAGGGAAGAAGTCCCTTTCGAGATAGTACTCGTGCAGGCTCTTGTCCACTCCCAGTACGCTGGAGTGGCTGGTTATCCAGAACGGCGGCAGGCGCTTAATGGCTATTTTTACGGCTTCCCATGGGTGGGCTTTTAGCAACGCATTGCCTTCGGCCTGAAGGGCCTGTTCCAGGCGCAGCGCCGGGTGATCGCCTGGGGTAAAGGCGGTGGGCTCGGGATATTCTTTGAATTTCTCAACGTATTTGCCGAAACTTTCATCCCAGGAAAGCCCCGCGGCCATGTTGCCGGTAAGATAAAAACCGAAACCCGTGCCCACGCTGCACGGTTTGAGCGTTCCCCAGAGGCGGTAGTTGCGCGCCGACCAGGGCGCCAGCACGGCTAAGAATACGGCCAGGAAAAGCAGCCACTTGAGGAGGAGGCCGCGGTTGAAGATCACCGAGAACAGCAGCAGTACTCCCGGGAAAACCAGCGTGACCGGCCGCGTGAGCGTGGCCAGGCCAAGGAAGAGCCCGGCCAACGCGAAGTCCAGGTAGTTCTTCCGGCTGACGCCGTAAACCCAGAACAGCATGGCGCCGGCGAGCAGGAAAGTGTAGGGTGTTTCCGTGAGCAGGAACGCGGGGTGCACTATGAAAATGGGGTAAAGGGCCAGCGTCCAACCGGCTAAAGCGGCTGCCCGTTCCCCAAAAAGTTTTTCGGCGGTACGGAAGGAGAAGATCACGGTAAGCGCGCCCAGCAGGGCCAGCAGCAGCCTGCCGGCGGTGTGCGAGTGCCCGAAAACGGAATAAACCGCGGCGAGCATGAAAGGCAGGCCCGGGGGGCGCCGCGGGGTGGGCACGTCCGGATTCAGGGAAAAGCCGTGGCCGGAGGCCAGGTTAAAGGCGATGGTGTCGTAATCAAAGGCGTCTGCGTCCGGCGGATGCTGGGGGGCCAGCAGTACGTAGCCGATGCGCAGGGACAAGGCGGCCAGGAAGATCAGCAACAGACGGTTATTGAAGATTTTTTTGATGTCCATTTATGGCGCAGCTCCGGCGCGGGTCAGCGCGTTTTTCCGAGATAGAACAACTGGTTCCCGCGCCCGGAAAAGTTCATGTAAAAAAGCAGGTAGAGGAAATTCGCGGCGGCTTTCTGGAGGGGGCCGTAGTTCGTCTTTCCGAACGACCCGGTCACGGCCGAGGGGAAGAGGTCCACGAGGACCCGGTAAAGGGAATGGAAGGGGAACCCCCAGGAGAAACAGGCTACCGTGGAGAAGCCGTGGCGTTCCGCCAGGGCCGTGAGGCTTTCCCTGGTATAGTGCCGCAGGTGGCCCATGGTGACGTCCGTGTTGAGGATGGGCCCGGCGGGCACGGTCAGCAGCAGGTGTCCGGCGGTCATTTTCGCAAGATTCTCCATGGCGGCGGAGTCGTTTTTGGTGTGCTCCAGCACCTCGGTCATTACGGTCAAATCGAAGGTCTCTCCGAGGGCGGAGTCTTCGATGCTGAAGGAATGGAAGCCGCCCATGTTCGTCTTCAGGCGTTCCGGTGCGGAGTCGCGGTGCGGCTCTATGCCTGTGATCCGCGATCCGAATTCGGCCCGCAGTTCCTCCAGAAGCCTGCCGTCGGCGCAACCGACATCCAGTATGGAGCGGGGGCGGGGGCAATGGGCGCGGATGAGTGCTTTGATGAAACGGCGGCGGTGGCGCGAAGCGGGATTATAGACGAAGAAGTCGTCCCATGTGGCCTGCGTCTCTATCGCGTCACCTGTTTCCGGCATTGTGAGCTATTTCCTGCTGTGCAGTCTTATGGATTCCACGGCGCAGCCCAGAAGGAAGACCAGCACCGATATCACCAGCATCAAAGCTATCACCAGCCACCGGGGGTCCGCCTGCGGGGAGAGAAGCAGGTGGGCGGCCGCGGCGAAAGTGGCGAGCAGCGGCAGCAGCGTGACCACGGCGGCGAACTTCATGGGGTTGAAATAGAGGATCACCTGCGTCATGATCTGCAGGGTGCGCAGGATGTCGCGCACCGGCTTCACCTTGGAGTGGCCCACGCGCTCCGTGAAGCGGATGGGCTCGAAGCGCACGAAGCGCCCGGCGTTCAGGAACGAGAGCGTCATGGTGGTGGTGAAGGAATAGCCGTAGCACAGCACCGGCATGGAGGTGGAGACCGCTTCCTTGCGGAAGATGCGCAGGCCGGAGTTCGCGTCCGGGATGGGCTCGCCGGCCACGAAGCGGGCGATGCGCAGGTAGATGAAGCGCATGAGCGCCTTCACGGGGGTGCCCCAGAATAGCGACCCCTCGCGCGCGCCTACCACCATGTCGAAGGCCGGCACGTGCGGCAGGAGCTTGGCTATCTCCGCCGGCGGGTAGGAGCCGTCGGCGTCTATGATCAGGATCCAGTCGTGCGCGGCGGCGTGGATGCCGCTCAGCAGCGACCGGCCGTAACCGCGGTTGATGGGGTGGCGGATGACCTTGGACCCGGCGGCCTCTGCCGCGGCGGCGGTCTTGTCCGTGGAGCCGTCGTCCACCGTTATGATCTCGTACTTGAGCCCGGCCGCCGTCAGGACCTCGCCCGCACCCTTGATGGTGGGCGCTATGGCGCCTTCCTCGTTGAAGGCCGGGATGACCACCGTGATCTCGGTTTTGTTGGAGAACAGCCCCATTTAATCTTCCTTCAGTTCCGTCACCGGCCCGAACTCGGACAGCGGTTTGTCGAACTTCTTGGAGTTCCCTATCACGAAGATCAGCGCGTTGTCGGGGTCGAACATGGCGCTGGCTGCTGAGAAGGCCGAGTCGCGCGTGACCTTGGAGACGTTCGAAACATACGTCTCCAGGTAGTCCTTCGGCAGGCCGTAATGTTCCAGCGAAGCCCGCTGGTTCACCACGTCGAAGGGCGTTTTGAAAGTGAAGACGAAGGAATTTATGCGGCTGTCCTTTGCGTCGGAGAGTTCCTTCTCGGAGAGCGGTTCCGTCTTGACGCGCTTGATCTGCCGCAGTATCTCTTCCATGGCCTGCGAGTAGGTCTCCGGCTTGGTTCCGCAGTAGGCGAACATGTGACCGGGGTGGGCGTTCTTCCTGGAGATGTAGGAGTACACGGTGTAGGCAAGGCCTTTGCGGGCGCGCACGGTGTCCCACAGCCGCGAGGAAAGGCCGGGGGCGCCAAGCACGTCGTTGGTGGTGTTAAGCGGGAAGAAGAGTTCCTGATCGGAGCGCTTTACGCCTTTCCAGACCAGCATTACAAAAGCCTGCGGTACGTCCTTCTCTATAAAGTAGATGCGGCGGGTACCGGCCAGCGCGGGCGGGGGGACCTGCGGGGCCTTGATCTCCCGCTTTTCCCACTTGCCGAAGCGCTGATTCAGCTTGGTCAGAAGCTCCTCTTTGGAGCCGAAACGGCCGCTGACCGCCATGATGATATTGTTGGGTATGTAATAGGCGGAGTGGTGGACCTTGAGGTCGTTGATGGTTATGCCCTCTATCGTCGCCGCCTCGTTGCGGCGGCCGTAGGGGTGGTCCTTGCCGTAATAGTAGCGCAGGGCTTCGCGGGTCACCGATTTGCCCGGATCGTCGTTGCGGCGGCGTATCATCTCCAGTTCCATCTTTTTGAGGATGTTGAACTTTTCCGCGTCGAAGGCCGGGTTCATCAGCACGTCTGCGTAGATGTCCAGCACCTTGTCGAAGTCCTTTTCGAGGGCGAACATGGAAACGCTGGCGTCTTCCAGATCTATGGAAGAGTTGATGGTTGCCCCGAGGTATTCCAGGGTCTTGTCTATCTCCTCCGGCTTGTAGGAGGCGCTGCCGCCGTCCTCCAGCATGCCGGCAGTCAGGGCTCCCAGCCCCACCTTGTCGGCGGGGTCGTTGATGGTGCCGGTCCTGACCACCGCGTTTATGCGCACGGCCGGCAGGGAGGGGTCTTCGAGCAGGTAGACTATCATGCCGTTGGGCAGTTCTACCCGCTCGCCCAGCGGCGGCTTGAAGTCCAGCGGGGCCGGCTGGGGTACATTGAGGGGCAGCGCCCTGGAGGCGGAAGCAGAGAATGCCATGATGGCTCCTAGAATCGAGACTTTTAAGAAAGCGTTCCTCATTTGGCGGCTCCTTTGGCCTGCGCGGGCTTGGCGGCAAGCGGCGGGCGGATGAAGCCCACGGTGTAATTGGAGCGAACCAGGTACTTGGCGGCCGCGGCCGAGACGTCCTCCGGCTTGACCTTTCGGAGGGCATCTATGGTCTTCCAGTCGAATTTCCAGTCGCCCATTACCTGCTGGGATATGGAGAGGTTCTGCGCCGTCTCCAGGCTGGACTCCAGGTTCTTGACCAGGTCGGCTTCATGGGAGTTGATCGCTCTCTCTAGTTCCCAGGCCGTGGGCGGCTCGGCCTTTATGCGCTCTATCTCCTCCCAGATCGCGGCTTCCACTTCTTCCAGTGTGTGGGGCGCTTTGGGGGCGGCTACCATTACGAAAAGAGAGGGGTACCTCGAAGAGGTGTGGGAGCCGGCGGCCGCGTAAAGCGCCACCTGCTTGCCCTCCACCAGGTTGCGGTAGAAGCGGGCGGTCTTGCCGCCGGAAAGCACCTCGCTGAGCATCATTAGCGCGTACATGTCCGGGCTGGAGAAGCCGGGGTTGTGGAAGGCCAGCCGCATGGATGGGTTGGCCTTGAAGAAAAGGTCGAAGCGTTTCTCTGAGTTCTGTTGCGGCTCCTGAGTGTAATTGGTGTCTGGGAGATCGGAGGGCTTCCAGTCGGCGAAATATTTTTCCGCCAGCCGGATAACCTCGGCTGGATCCACGTCTCCGACTATGGCCAGGGTCGCGTTATTGGGTACGTAGAACTGGCGGAAGAAGACTTCCGCATCGGTGCGGGTGAAGGATTTCAGGTCGTCCAGCCAGCCTACGATAGGGTAGCGGTAGGGATGGGCGGAAAGGGCCGTGGTGCCGAGCAGTTCTCCCAGGGCGCTTTCCGGCTTGGCGTCGTACATACGCTTTTCTTCCATGACCACGCTGCGTTCGCGGTAGAATTCGCGCAGCACGGCTTTCTTGAACCGATCCGACTCCATGGCCATCAGCGTTTCCAGCCTGTTGGCCGGCAGGGAGATCATATAGAAGGTGTAATCGGCGGCTGTGGCCGCGTTCAGTCCGCTCTGGCCGAAGTTCTTGTAAAGCTGGGTGAACTCGTCCTTCACTATAAAGGCGTCCGCTTCTTTTTCCGCGGCGGCAAGGGCCTGCTTCAAGGTCTCAAGGCGCGCTTTGTCGGGGGCGGGCTTGCGCTCCTCGGCTATCATTGCCTGCGCGGCGGCCTCTACCTTGTCCAGGGCGAGCTTTTCCTTCTTGTAGTCCTTCGTCCCGATGGTCTGCGTGCCCTTGAAGGCCATGTGCTCGAAAAGGTGCGGCAGGCCGGTCTTGCCCTTGGGGCTGTCCACATTGCCGACCTTGAAGGCTATGGAGTAGGATAAGGTCGGGGCGAAGTGTTTTTCGAGGATCAGCAGCTTAAGCCCGTTCTTCAGGGTATAGGAGACCACCGGCGGATATTCGGGGTCGGTTTCCACGGCGGCTCCAGGCGGAAGCGCGTTGCCTTGGGTATCTTTGGCATAGGATGCCTGGGTGAACAGGAGAAAACAGGGAAGAAGAAAGGAAAGACGCATCGTATCCTCCGGAGAAAAGGGCGGTGTGATTACCACCCGAGTATTATACAAAATGGGAATTAGTAATTATTAATTAAGACCGAGGACCTATGTCGGGTTGGGACCAAGGGCCCTTACGCCGCGGCTTCGGCTCCAGTATACTATCAGTGTAGTCTTCCTTGTAATTTGGGGAATTGGCCCCAGAGTATCCACAATCCGGCCGTAACCGGATGTATCCAGGGAAAGCAAAGGTTTGTTTTGCTTTCCCTTTTTTAATCGGCAAATTGCATAAAAGCCTCAAAAATGGCAGAATATAGGGGTTAAGGGGAAATAAAATGACTAACAAAGATGCGGTTATCGCGGCCTTTCTGGTGTCTCTCGGGGCGTTGTCTGTCGCCCAAGCCTCTAGTTATGTTTCGGCTATCTCTCAGGATGAGAAGACCGTTCTTATGTCGACGATAGCAGTGGCTGGGGATGCGTGCGGCACCGGTGGTTCTTGCGACGAATCATTGGCTGTCCCTACCCCGAAGTAATTCCTGTTTCGCGTCTTTGTTGTGATATGAACAGCAAAATGGCGCATTCTTTAAGTATAGTTCTTGGCTATGCCTGCACTTTCAAGTGCAGGCATTGTGCTATTGTCGGGCCTCCGCAGCAGTGTTTGTCGGAGCCAGAGATTCTATTTCTAACGGAATCAATTAACAGGTTCCGTTTTGATACCCTAATCTTGGTAGGCGGCGAACCGACCCTGTATATTCCCGTCATTAACGATTTGTTGTCCGCGGTGGCGTATACTCCCCGCGTGGTCATTACCACAAACGGGGGCTTTGCCGTTACCGAGGAACTTGCGGAGAAGACACTGCGGCAAATTACCGGCCTGAATGAGGTCCAGCTTTCATACGACAGGTTCCATAGTGAATTTCTTGCGATGGAAAATGTTGAGAACCTCAAAAAAGCGTGCGACCGTCTCGGCTTGCGGTTCAGCGTGGTACTGACGATACAATCCCCGCTAGACCTCGCTCTGATAGCGCAACTGCGAAAATCCGGGGAGTTCACCATAGGGGTGCAGAAAGTGGTCCCCTACGGGGCCGCGAAAGAGAATAAAATATCATACGCATATCCGTCGTTTGACAAAGAGATTCTCACGCAGTATTGTCCGAACAAGGATGGCATGGTGTACATGTGCGGACGCGGGTTTTCCGTGTGTGACATCCCCCGCCGCGGCTATGAGAAGTATTTCTTCCGGACCGTGGAGCAATTGCGGGAAAGCGGGTTCTACCGGCAGATCACGGCCTGTTCTTTCGGGGAGCTCGCAAAAAAGGTCGGGTTGCACGAGGGGACATTGTCTGCGGAGCATTCCTGCCCGTGCGTTTTATGCGCGGAGCTCTTCTCCGGGCCGGAAGAAAACAGCCAGCTTCGCCCCTGAGGTTTTGTGAATGATCAAGCAAACGGATATCAAAGGTCTGAACGCGTATTATAAGGCTGAAGCGATTTCGGATATAACCGAAGAGGCTATCCGGGGCGGCTTTTCGGCGGCTGCCTGTGCGAAATTGATATTCAGCGTTCCTTGCGGCGATACCGGCGAGTACGAGACGCTGAAAAAGAATATCCCGGACGCCTATTTGGCCAGAATACAGTATCGCGCAGCTGCCGGGCAGCTCATCCTGCCGCCATGCCTCGGGGAGGCGACGGCCGTGGCCGTAATGCCCGGAGAGATATCGTTCATCCGCGAGCTCTATCTCCGGAGAGTGATGGAGTTCTACGAGGAATGGAAGCCCAGTATAACTCCGGACAGGATTGCCTTTTCACGGGATGTCGCGCAATACAGGCTGCTGCCTGAGAATTCGTTGTGTCTTGCAAAACAGTCTTCTCCCGTGGGGCTGACTACCGTATACGAGCGGGAGGAGCCGGGAACGTATTGCCTTAATTGGATCTGGTTCAGCCCGGAACTGTCTGTGCATGAGCGCTCGCGGGCGCATTATCTTACGGTTGAATGGCTGGCGAAGAAAGGACGGGCGATAGACGCTTTTGTGGATTCTTTCAACTTTAGATCGATAAGATTTTTCCGAAAAACAGGGTTCAGCCCCGTATGCCTGCATATAACAAAAAAATCCTTCCTTTAATATTGGTCGGGCTGACCTTCGCCGCTGGTTGCCGGGGCGCCAGTGAGAACTGGGTTGTCCTGGCCAATAGCCTGCCGTCCCAGGTGCGCACAAACCAGGCGTTCGTCAGCATAGTGCTGTATATATTGAAGCAGACCCACGAGCCGCTGTTGCGCAGGGATGACGGCGAAAACTATTCTTCCAGAATACTGCGTAAATGGGAGCGAAGCTTGGATTTCAGGGGGTTTGCCTTTTGCCCGGATCAATCACTGCGGTTTAATGCCCGGACGAAATTTACCGCCGGGCTGCTGGGAAAACACCTGGAGAGCGTAACGAGGAAATTGGACGATTCCGCCGTCCTGGAAATCCGGGATAGTTGCGTAAACGTGAAGTTCGCGCGCAGCCATCCAAACTACCTGTTCTATTTGACCCAGTACGAAAACGCTCCAACCGTAGAGAGGGACGGCGTTGTTGAGGACGGGCTCGGCCCGTTCATGGTGGAAAAGGTCGAAAAAAACATAATACTGCTGACGCGGAAAGTGCCGGTGAGGCGCGGTTACAACACGATAGCCGTGCGGCAAAACTCTCCGGATATCTCCGCGGGAGACCGTGGGATCGCGGATAGGAATTTGATTAGCGGAATGGAGCTGCCCCTTTCTGCCCAAGGAGACTATCAGGGCTTTTATAGTACAGAACTTAGGACTGGTGACCTGATAATTAATCATCTTGATCCGGAGATGCGCAGGATGATATACAACTGTACGGACATTAAAATGCTGCGCAGTTCCTTTTTTCCGTCAAAAAGCGATTTTTTCGACGTGGTATCAGTGCTCCCAATAGGCGTGCCCGGGGCGAAACAGGGGGAGCCAAGGCAGGATTGCGGCGCGGCTCTTGCCGCGCTGCCGCACAAACATGGCCCCATTATTTTTTCTAACTGGCGTACTGATAATGACGAGCAGATGAATCGCTTTGCGGAGGCGTTCTTTAAGAGGACTGGAGTGGGAATGCGGGTAGTACACTATCCTCCCGCAGAATTTAAAAAAATGCTCCATTCCCGGCCCCGGCCATACCATCTGACAATAATGCACCTGGATGCCGTTGTGCCCGATCATCGGGCCTTTCTTGAAGTTTTTTTCCGTAAGGACGGATATCTGGATTTTGACCTTCCGGTCGGCGCAAAGTTTTTTGAAGGCATGCTCAGCGCGGAGGATGTCGGGCGCAAACATGCACTCGCCATGTCGGTCGTGGGCGAGTTGGCCAAGGAGGCCGTAGCGCTCCCGCTATACCAGAGTGTCCGCGTATTCTGGTATCCGAAAAAGATTGAAAACATCGTGGTCGGAAAAGGGTTCCTTGAATATCCAGAAATAGGTGATTTTCGATGGTGAAGCGTGATAATGCGCAGGGACTACAGATCCATGCCGGTTTTCTATAATGAGAACTGGCTCGCCACTTAACCGCTTGTGTGGAATATTGCAATCGAAGGAAACCGCATGGAGAGCAAATGAATAAGACTTTACAGCTTCTGTTGGGGCGGGCAAGCTGCCGGGCGTTTACCAAGAGGAAAGTCCCCGCCGCGGTGGTAAAAAATATTATTGAGGCAGGCATTCATGCGCCTACAGGGGGAAATCTTCAGCCCTATTCAATAGTCAAGATAGAGAAACGGGCTGCTATTAACCGGTTGGCAAAACTGTGCGGACAGCGGTTTATGAAAACGGCTCCTTTGCACCTTGTATTCTGCATAGACCTTTACAGATTGAAGCGCTGGGCGAAGATGGAATCGGCTCCTTTCTCCGCTGATCGGGCTCTCAGGCCTTTCTGGATTGCTTTCCAAGATACTGTAATATGTGCCCAGAACATGTGTACTGCGGCCGACGCGCTGGGCCTGGGTTCTGTGTATATTGGTCCCATATTTGACAGGATTCCGGAGATACGCAAAATGTGCCACCTGCCCAAGGGGGTGGTTCCGGTTGTTTCCCTTGTGGTTGGATACCCGTCAATATTCCCCGCCCCGCGCAAGAGGCTTGGCCCGAAAATAGTGGTCCATAACGAGGTTTATCGGGATATAAGCGATAAGGAACTGCTTGCGGCTTTTTCTGAAAAGTATAGCGGCTTTAGAAGGGAAATTGCTGTAAAAGACTTGGAGACCCTGCACAGAGTGTGCCGGCGTGTGCATGGGGCTGCGTTTGCCGAGAAGAGTGTGAGCAGGGCCAAGAGACTCGGCCTGATAAATAGAGCGCAGGTTTATTTCGGGCTGAATTATCAGGCCGACAGGCTGTTATTTGCCACCCCAACGCAGCTTAAGATGCTGTCGAAGGCAGGCTTATCCTGCTTTTTATCCAGCGCAAAAGTTAAGCAGGATATTCAACGGCGTGTTGGCTGACATGTTGGTTGCAAATCCCAACGCAATGAGGATGGCTTTTATTCCAAGGATAATCTGTAAGCAGGCAGAGACAATGACTCAAAATCATGGAGTTTTATCTTGAGTGTTTTTACGCGCATACTGGCCTATAACTGGCGGCACTACGCGGCGGCGGTGCTGGTGTTCGTGGCGTTCTGGCAGGCATTCTCGGCGTTCTCCGCGGTGCGGGTGGCGGACGACAAGCTGCTGACGGCCATGCGGCAGAACGCGGCGTACTTTGAAAAAGCTTTCCTCGAAGGCGACGTCTTCGAGACGCAGCGCATCATGTGGCGCATCAAGAACGAGAACATAAAGCGCGTCACTTTTCACCCGGTGCAGTTCGAGGGCAGCCGCTGGATCTTCAAAGAAGCCGTTATCGGCAACCTTTACGACCGGCCGCACGCGCAGCTGACGCATACGGTTCCTTTCATCTCTAACGGCGCGGAACTCGGGCGGCTGGAGTACGTGATAGACCTGGTGGACGTGAACGCGGCGGTGTTCTACCAGAACTACATGCTGTTCATTACCGTGGTGTTCTTCTTCCTGGGGCTTTTGATCCTCTCCAATCTCGGGGCCATACAGACCCTGCTGGCCCTGGAGCGCGCGGTGAACGAGATCAATGCCATAACCACGGCCGGCCGCGGCGACATTATCCGGGATTCGATCAAAAAGAACATAGCGAGCCTGCCCGCGGGCATTATTGGCACGCCTTTCGCGCAGATGACCGGGCGCATGAGCGACGCGCTGGGCGAAGCGGCCCGGCTGGAAAGCGAGCTGGCCGTGAGCAAGGCGGTTTCCGACATGGCCGCGCAGGTGGCGCACGATATCCGCTCGCCGCTGGCGGCGCTGGGGGCGGCGGCGAAAGGGCTTTCCGCGGACGCGGAGCAGCGCAAGCTTATAGAAGGCGCCGTGGGCCGCATGCAGGGCATAGCCGACGACCTGCTGGCCCGCTACCGGGCGCCGGGCGCGGCGGCGGAGGCGAAAGCGAAGCCGGCGGTGATGCGGTTGGCCGGAATAGTAGAGCAGGTGGTGGAAGAGAAACGCCTGCAGCACGCGGCCAAGGTTGGGGTTAAGATAAATTTCGAATCGGATGGCGGAGAATTAAAGGCCGCAGTAGAGGCCAAGGAACTACAGCGCGCTGTTTCCAACCTGGTGAACAATGCGGTTGAGGCTTTCGAGAAGGGCGGCACGGTGCTGGTGCGGGTGTTCGGGCTGGACGGCCGGGTGCTGATAGCGGTGAAGGACGACGGCAAGGGGATACCAGCCGATGTTTTAGCCAAGTTGGGCGGCAAGGGCGAGACGCACGGCAAAGCCGGCGGCACGGGGCTGGGGCTTTACCACGCCCGGACTTCGGCCGAAAGCTGGGGCGGTTCCCTTAAGATAGAATCCGAGCCGGGCAAGGGGACTACGGTCACTATGGAACTGCCGCGCGCAGGCGCTGCGGATAATAAACACAAAGCCGTGGTGCTGCTGGACGACGACCAATTGGTGCACATGAACTGGCGCATGGCGGCCAAGGCGGCCGGCACCGAGTTGAAGTCTTTCAAAACACCGGAAGAACTTTCGGCCGCGCAGGAAGGTCTCCCTAAAGATATCCCCATATATATAGACGCCGAGCTGGGCGACGGCGCTAAAGGCGACGAGGTGGCCCAGCGGCTGCACGAGAAAGGGTTTACCGACATCACCATGGCCACCGGCCATTCCCCGGACAAGTTCGCGGGGCTGTCCTGGCTTAAGGTCAGGGGCAAAGAGCCGCCCTGGAATTGATCTCCGTGGCATAACCGACGGCTGAGGAAAGGCGGGAAACAACCCGCCTTTCTTTTTTTATCCCATTGGCATAAAAATTGCTCTGTAGGGGGTGAAGGCTGCAAAAGCCAAAACTAAAAAAGATAAGGAAGGAAACGAATCATGAAAAAGAGCAATATG
>Ga0154363_142_pt1 | contig 56127 bp, 38 predicted proteins | sample RifGroA2_FD_115891 | JGI IMG/M metagenome (GOLD analysis project Ga0154363, IMG submission 115891) | Elusimicrobia bacterium GWA2_62_23
AAAACCGCTTAAAAAGGATACGTGACGGGGATTTACAGCCGTTGCTGCCCTTCGCCTAAGGAACTTTCTTGGGACAGCCCTGAAGCTTTAGGCCCAGCGGCGGCTGGGCACAATGGCACTTATGCTGCGGCGTGCAAGTTCGTAGAATATAGGTTGACGGTTATTTCTTCAGGAGGGGTTTAAATGAAACGATCCGTACTGCTGTTAGCCCTGTTTTCCGTGATTCCTTCCGCCTACTGCGCGGATTTTCAGCTCGAGAGACTCAGCGCTTCCGACGTGGCCGTTGGCGGCGCCGCGCCCTCTCCCGCGCTCCCGGCCGTGGCGGCCAAAGAGGACTCGCAGGTCCCCCAGGACCTCGTATACAAGTTCCAGCAGGTCGCCCGGGACCTTAGCGCGGTGCGCAACGACCTGACCTGGGTCCGCAACGATATAGACGACCTGGAACGCCGCGCCAGCCGGATGATACAGATGAACTCTTCCGACGCCTTCTTCCAGTTCGACCTGCGCCGCATGAGCGGCGACATGTCACGCCGCTTTGGCGACCTGCAGCGGGCCGCTATGGACGCGCGCAATCTGCTGAACCTGGCGCAGAAGTCGTCCGAACTTAACCGGCTCTCTCTCGACATGGACTGGGCCGCCCGTGACATCCTCAGCGAGACCTGGCCCACCCTGGAGAATTCTGCCCAGCGCCTGGAGTGGACCGTGCGCGCCGGCAAGCCGGAGATAGTCGGCTACGACGCGCAGTGGACCGCCATGGACATCTCGCGCTACTGCCGCCAGCTGAGCGACCAGGCGCGCAATGTTTCCTACGATACCCGCGCGCTGGTCTCCAAGACCCAGCCCTGAGCGGAGGCCGTACCACGAGAGGAGCGGGGCCTGCGCCCCGCTCTTTCTTTTGTAGAATAAAGTGAACTTTTTGGCCGGCCCGCGCCACTAATTACGGGGCCCTTATGGAAAATCTCAGCGACGAAACGCTTATCAGGTCCGCGGGGGAGGGAGACTCTTCCGCCCTCGGCGAACTGGTGACGCGTTACAAGGACCGGGTCCTTACCTTCATGGCCTGGCAGTTCTCGCTGCCTCCGGAAGAGGCCCTGGATATGACCCAGGAGGTGTTCCTGGCCGTCTGGAAAAGCGCCGCCTCTTTCCGCGGCGAGTCGCTCTTCAAGACCTGGCTTTTTTCCGTGGCGCGCAACACCGGCCTGAGCTATTTCCGCCATTACATCGCCAAGAAGGCCGAAAGCGCCGGCCTGCTTTTCGGCGACGAGGAGTTCGAGAACATCCCGGACGGCGCGCCGGGCCTGCTGGAAGAGCTCGAGGCCGGCGAACGACGGGCCCTGGTGCGGGCGGCGGTGGCCTCGCTGCCTGACAAGCTGAAGGCCGCCCTGCTGCTGCGCGAGTGGGAAGGCCTGTCCTACGAGGAGATGGCCGAGGTGCTGCAGGTACCGGTGGGGACGGTGCGGTCCAGGCTGCACAACGCCTACGCCCGTCTTACGAAAAATTTCAGGGAGAACGTATGAACGGAGATCATGAAGAACTTTTCCGGCCTCTGCGCGCCGCGTTGAAAGAGGCGGGCGCGCCGCTGCTGGCCGCGCCCGCGGACCTGTCCCGCCGCGTGCTGGAAGGCGCCGCCGCCCCGCGCCGCGGGCTCTGGCCGGCCCTGGCCGGCGCCGGCCTCGCCGCCTGTATGGCGGCCCTGCTGCTTTTCATTTCTCCGTCGGGTGACAGGTCCCCTGCCCCGGCGGGTCCGTCCCTGACCGAACGCTTCGACAACCCTTTCGGCGCCAGCGTCCCGGGCGAAGCCTCGGGATCGGATTTCCTGTGCAGGCTCAGCGCCAGGACCGTGAGCGGCCCCGGCGCCGGGCCCGTTTTGATAGATCTTAAGGAGGGTATATGAAAACCAAGACAGTGGTGATCATCGCGATGCTGCTGCTGGCCGCGGCCGGCGTGTACATGCACGCGGGCAGCGGCGCGGAATGCCGCCGTCCCGAACTGGCCGCCGGCTACCGCGGCCTCGTGCTGGAGCTCCCGCCCGCCCAGCTGGCCTGGGTGCGAAAGGGCGACCACCTCGACGTGATAAGCGTCTTCGACGCCATCATGAAAGGCGAGAAGAAGGAGCGCATAGCCGCCACGCTGCTGCAGCACGTGAAAGTGGCCGGCGTGAACCCGCGCCGGGGCACCGTGGTGCTGCTGGTGAATCCCAACGAGGCGCAGTACGCGGCCCTGGCTAAAGAGCAGGGCCCGCTCAGCATCGCCTTGAGGGCGGCCGGCGATAAACAGCTCGCCGCTATAGAGATCGCCAGTTACCGCAAACTGATACGCTAGGGGGCCGGATGGACGAGCACAAGAACGCCTTCAATTTCAAGACGCTGGAGAACGCCGCCGCCGCCCTGCGCCGTAACGGTTTCGAAGCGGCCGTGCACGCCTCCGGCGCGGTCGCCGCGGCGGCCGTGCTGGAACTGGCCGCCGGGGGTAAGAAGGTCGGGCTGGGCGGGTCCATGACAATAGCCGCCCTGGGCCTGCCGGAAAAACTAGCCGCCGCCGGCTGCTCCGTGATAACCCACCGACCCGGCATGACCCCCGACGAGCGCCGTGCCGTCTGGCTGGCCGCACAGGCTTGCGACGTGTACCTGGCGTCCCCGCAGGCCGTCACCCTGGACGGGAAACTCGTTTTCGTGGACGCGAACGGCAACAGGGGGGCGGCGGTCATTTACGGGCCGCGCAAGATAGTCCTGCTGGCCGGGGTGAACAAGATCGCCCGCGACCAGGAAGCGGGGCTCTGGCGCGCCCGCAACGTGGCGGCGGTGGCCAATAACCTCCGCCTTAAAAAGGACAACCCCTGCGTGCGTACCGGGCGCTGCGAGGATTGTTCCTCCGCGCGCCGCATCTGCAACGCGGTCACGCTGCTCTGGAAGAAGCCGTCCCAGAGCGACGTACTGGTGCTGCTCGTGAACGAGGAACTGGGCTACTGACCGTCGCGTAACTTTCGTCAAAAGTAGCGCAAATCACCTTACCCGGCCATTATTAATTAATTATAATATTAGCCGGGAATGAAAAAGACCGGGTTGTCTCTGCTTTGCTGGCTTTTTTTCACGGGGGGCCTCGCCGCGGCCGCGCCCGGGGCCGTTCATTTCAACTGGATCTCCACCGGCAGCGCGTCGCTTTCCTGGACTTTGGCCTCGCCGGCCACCGAGAGCCCCGTCATGGTCTTCTCCGCGGACGAGGCTTTCAGCGCCATAGTATCCAGCGTTACCGGAGCGCTGGGAACACAGACCACCACCTACCACGGCCTTACTTCGGACCTCACCTACTATTTCAAGGTCAAGGCCGACCTCGACGGCGACGCCGCCTACTCCGCAGTTGTCTCCTCGGCTACCCCGCCGGATAGCCCGCAGGGGGTAGGCCTGGCCGGAGTGTGGGTCACCAGCGTGAGCGTGCAGTGGGGCGCCGGCAATAATTCCGCCAGCTCATGGTACCTGACCGAGGCGGCCATAGACGAGGGTTTCACGCTGAATACGGCCTTCTCCAGCGGCACGGCCCTCGCCGCCATGTTCACGGACCTCAATCCCAACAGCACCTGGTACCTCCGGGTGAAAACCCTGGGCCGCGGCGGGCAGGACAGCCCCTTCGTCGAATACGGTTCCACCATCACTCTCGCCTATCCGCCGGCCTCGGAGACCTACGCGCTGGTGTCCTCCACCGGGATGTCCATCTTCTGGGACCATAACGGCAACCCGGACGGCACCAGGTACGAATTGGTGGTTTCCACCTCGGACGGCTTCGCGACGGTGAACTATTCCACTGTTACCTCCGGGAATTACTACGAGGCGGCCGGGCTGCAGCCCAACGCTACCCATTATTTCAAGGCGGCGGCGGTGAACGGCGCGGGTACCCGCTCGGCCTTTACCGTCTTCGCCGCCACGCCCACATATTCTTCTCCGCCAGGCCCGGCCGGGACCCCGTTGGACGCGGTCCTGGCAACCTCGGTTGACGCGCACTGGCTGCCCAACGGGAACCCTAATTCCACTGAGTATTACGTGCAGGCCAGCACCTCAGCCAATTTCACCGGCATAGACTACGGCCCGGGTACCTGGCAGGCCGTTCCCACGCTCACCGTCTCCAGCCTCGAATCCGGCCGCCTCTATTACTTCAGGGTGCGCTCCCGCGACTTCCTGAACCGCCCGAGCGCCTGGCTGGGCCTGGGCTCCGCCACCACCCTGGCCGGCGCGGACGTAACGCCGCCCTCGGTGATAGACCTGCAGGGCGGGGACGACAATTGGCGCGGAGCCGCCAGCGGCTCCTACATGGTCCACTTTTCGGACCTCGGCTCCGGCCTCGACAAGTTCCAGGTGAAGGTCACTACCGGCCCGGGCTTCAGCGGGACCCTGGTGGCCGACTGGACCGACGCCGTTACCGGCATAAACTCGGACGTGTATGACGCCAACTGGACGCTGCCCGCCGAGGTCTTCAGCTCCATACAGGAGAACGTGACCAGTTACGTTTCCCTGCGCGTCTATGACCTGGCCGGCGCTCCCAACTCGACCGTCTACCAGGACGCCTTCTATGTCAAGCGCGATACCACCCAGCCGAACATCGTGAACAACGCCTCTTCCCCGGCCGGCTGGCTCGCGGCCGATCCCGGCGCCGTTTTCGACGTGGACTTTAACGACGCCCTCTCCGGACTAAGCCAGGTGGAATACAACGCCAGCAACCAGCCTGATACCTCCAGCGGCAACGTGCTTGACTGGACGCCGGTGACCGGCTTCTCGCCCGCGCCCTCCTTCACGGCCCTGTGGGGTGTGGATTTCAACTCCCTGGCGGACGGGGTCTCCAACTACATCAGCGTGCGGGTCACCGACGCCGCGGGCAACGCCCGCGTCCTTTCCGACGTGTTCAGGATCCTCAAGAATACCGTGGGCCCGGCGGTCTCGCTGACCTCGCCTGCCGCCGCCTACGTCTCCACCATGACCGCCGTAACGGGCGTTTCCACGCGCATGAACGAGGAATCCGCCGTGGCCTATAACCAGGTGGCCATACAGGAAATGACCGGCGGACTTTATTTCAACGGCGCGGCCTTCGCCTCCGCCTCGGAGGTCTGGCTGGGCGCGCAGGGCCTGGCCTCCTGGTCTTACGACGCTTCCACCGTGCCTTTCGCGGCCGGTACGCAGTACAAGGTCCTGGCCAGGGCGGCGGACGTCAACGCCTTTGTCACGCCCACGCCCTACCCGAACGCCCTGTTCCGCCTGGACCAGCAGGCTCCGGAGGTGTACATTTCCACGCCTTTATCGCCTTCGGACGTTTACGCTTTCGACGAGATAGCCGGCACCGCGGCCGATGCGGGCGGTTCCGGTCTGGCGGCGGTGGACGTTTATCTCAGGAGGGTTTCGGACGGGAAGTGGTGGAACTTCTCCGCCGGAGACTGGGGCGAGACCGCGGTGGCCAGCTCCACGGTAGCGGGTGCGTCGTGGGGGTTCGTCCCGGGCGCGCTGCTGCGGGGGGCCCTCGCCCACGGCCAGGACTATTTCGCGGCGGCGGTTTCGCGGGACGCGGCTTCCCCGGCCAACGCCTCGCCGTTCGGCGCCGTTGGTTCCACCTTCACCTGGCGGGACACGGTGGCGCCCGGCGCCGCGGAGGCCTTCCGCCCTTCTACCGGCACGGCCCCGGGGAGGGTCTCGCTCGCCTGGGTATTCCCCGGCGACGACGGGGGAGGCTACGCCCTGACCCACGGACAGTTCGCCGTGCAGTATTCGACCTACCCGGAGGTCGTATTCGCCACCGGGTCGGCGCAGGTGCTCATCTCCACGGCCATGGCCCTGCCGGGGACCACCCGTTACTACACCATAGCCGGGCTCTCACCCGAGACCACGTACTACCTGGCGCTCTGGAGCAAGGACGACGCCGACCTCTGGTCGCCCCAGGGGCCGGTCAGCTCCACTCTTTCCGGCGAAAGCCTCAACGACATGATCTCCGGCACGGTGAAGACTCCCGCCGGGACAGGGGTGACCGGCGTCATAGTAGAGGCCGTTTCCGGCGACGGCGTGCCCACGGCCTCGGGCTATACCCTGGACGACGGCCTGGGCAGTTTTACGCTGGAAGGCCTGCCCGACGGTTTTTACCGGGTGCAGGCCACCTGGATAGAGGACGGCTTCTCCAGTTCCATCGCCAAGGACCTGGTCCCGATGGGCTACGCCGACGCCAATTTCGTGCTGTCCACGGATTTCCAGCTGGCCAGCGTCTCCGGCGTGCTGCCGTTGGCCGTTCCGGCGGGGTTCGCCCCCGCGGCCGCCTCCGGAGGGGCCCAGCTCTGGCAGGGGGGGCGCATGGTGGCCGCCGCCGTACCGGACCCGGCGGGCAGGTTCTCCATCCGCAACCTGCTGCCCGGCAAATACACGCTGCGCGTGGCCGCCGCCGACGGCGTCTGGAAGACCTTCGAATTGAAACTGGCGCCGGGGCAGGCCCTGGAGGTCAGGCCGCTGGGCGCCCTGCTTAAAGACGCCTCCGTTTACGCCTATCCGAACCCGGCCCGCTCCTACGTCACTTTCCACGCCGAGACCAGCGTGGCCCCGGCCCGGGCGCGGATCTCCGTTTACGCCGTGGACGGGACCCTGCTGACTTCCGTAGAAGAGGCGGTTCCGGCCGGAGGGACCTACGAGCATACCTGGACTTTTGCCGGCGGCAAGCCGGCCAGCGGCGTCTATTTCTACACGGTGGTTATCAAGCATGAGTTGAGCGGGGAGACGGAGAGACGAACGCGGAAGTTCGCGGTCATACGATAAGCGGAGACGACTATGAAAACCATATTATTCATCCTGGCGGCGGCCCTGGCGGCTCCCGCGGCGGCGCAGAACCTGACCGGCCTGGGCGCCTCGGCGGTAGATTCTTCGGGAGCGGCCCGCGAGACTTTCTCCAGCGGGGAATCCATAACGCTGCGGCAGCGGGTGAACGTGGTCACCACCAGCGTGGACCCGGTGACGTTCAGCTTTCAGATAGTCAGCCCTGCCGGCGCCGTGGTTTTCGCCCACGGCATCCCCAACCCGCCCGGAGCCAATTCCGCCCCCGGGACCCAGGGCGGGGCCCAGAGCCAGCTCGCCGGAATTTCCATCGCGTCGTTCTATACGGCGCCCGGCACCTATGTCTTCAGGGCTAAGGCCGTACAGGGCGCCAACACCCCAGTGGAGCAGAGCGACAACTTCACCATCTCCTCGCCGAACATAACCCTGATCTATCCGCCTTACGGCGCCAGGGGCCTTTCCGACAGGCCCCTCACTTTCCGGTGGACCGCCAGCGGGGCCACCCGTTACCGCGTGACCGTAGCCGATAACGCCGGCCTCTACAACCCCGCCCACGAAGCGGTGAATTCCGGAGAGAACAGCTACGTTTACCCGGACAGCCCCACCCAGCCGCGCGAGCAGCTGGTGCCGGACCAGGTCTATTACTGGAAGGTGGAAGGCCTCGACGCCTCGAATAACAGGATCTCCGAGAGCAACGTTTATAATTTTTCCCTCAGGTCGCAGGCTTCCTCTCAGACCCGCAACGTGACCATCACCGCGCTGGAGCTCTCCTCGCCGGCGCTGGACTTCGAGAAGCCCCTGAATTTCAAGGCCACGCTGTTCAACTCCGGCGCCACGGCGGAGTCCAATATTTCAGTGAAGATGTCGCTGGGCGGCATAGGGGCTCAGGATTCCCCCAAGCAGGTGATCTCCATCGCCGCCGGGGAACGGCAGGACATCCCTTTCAACGCCTTCATGCCGTCCGGCCAGGAAGAAGGCCTGGCGGTGGCCTGCGCGGACCTCTTCGACGACAACATGACGGACAACTGCAAGACCCGCCTGATCTCCAAGAACGCGGGCGCCGCGGTGCCCAAGCCTTCCAAGAAGCTGAGCTACGAGGAGATGTTCCAGGAGATCCTCAAGCGGCTGGGGCCCGATGCGGCCAAGGCCCTTGAAGGTTATACCTTCGAGAACCTCACCTGCGCCAACTGCTCGCAGGAGGAGCTGTCCGCCATTATCTCCGCGCTCATCAGCGGCGAGGCCCAGCTGGTGAACGCCTCCGTGCTGGACAGCGGCGCCGGCGAGACCGGCGGGACGGGACAGACCCAAGCAGCCGCCTCCGCGGCGGGCGAGACGGCCGCCGCCGAGCCGGTGGAGACCAATTTCGACATCCCCGAAATGAAGGACGACCTGGCAGGGGAATGGTCCGGGTTCACCGAGGCGCCCAAGTCCGGGAAGGGCGGCGGGTTCGTGATCCGCGACCGCAAGGCCTGGAAGAAATTCTGGAAGACCGTCTCCACCGAAGACGTTCCCGACGTGGATTTTGGGGCCAAGATGGTGGTGGGCGTCGTTTCGGGCAAGGCCGACCGGGCCGAGTCCGTGCGCATCCTGGGACAGCGCAAGACCGACGAGGGCGTGGCCTTCGACTACTATTTCATAGAGGCCCCGGCCGGGACCCGCGTGGAACTGGCGGCCTACCTGCTGAAGGTCTACGACAGGACGGATGAAAAAGCCGAGTTCAAACGGCTGGACGTGAAAAAGTAACAGCGCGGTTTTAGCGAGCGGTTCGGGATATTAGAAGAGTACTAACGGAGGACTTATGACTGGAACGATGAAACGTGCGGTAGCGGCGGCGGCGCTGCTGGCCGCCGGGCTGGCCGGGTGGGGGCAGAGCGCCTGGTGCGCGCCCAAGGTTAGCGGGGTAGCCGTCTATATAGCCGGCGACGTGCAGGTGCGGCGCGCCGGCGAGCGCGGTTACGCAGAGCTCAAGGTCAACGACATGCTCTACGCCGGGGACGCCATCAAGACCGGGGCGGCCAGCCGGGCGGGCGTGGTGACCAAGGGCGGCGCCGAGGTGCGGCTCAACGAGAACTCCACCTTCGAGATCGCCCCCTCGGGCAAGCTGCGCGAGATGATAAACCTCTCGGTGGGCCAGCTCTGGACGCGCATGCTGCACAAGATGTCCAAGATCAACGTGCGCACGCCGTCGGCCGTCTGCGCGGTGCGCGGCACCGAAGCCGACATCGAACAGCGCAGCCTGCTGACCGTGAAGGTGTACGAAGGCCACGTGGACGTGCAGAACTCCGTGGGTAAGCAGTCGCTGCGCGCCGGCCAGATGACCACGGTGGCGGGCGCCAACGCCGCTCCGGACGCCCCCAAGAAGATGTCGGGCACGGACGCGGGCAAGTGGCAGGAAGAGGTGAAGGTTAGCGATTACGACAAATTCATCAACCTGCTCAAGGAGAGCGGCGCCTCAGGCAAGACGCTCAAGACCGAAGTCAAAATGCCCGACGGCAGCGTGAAAAAGATAGAAGGCGGGCTGAAGAAGAAGCAGTAGCCCGCGAAGCCCCGCCGGGGAGCCCGGCGGGGAGGCAGGGAGGAAAAATGAGAGCCTTTTTATTGGCGGCCGCGCTGGCGGCGGCGCCTCCGCTTTACGCGGCGCAGAGCCCGGGCGCGCAGTTCCTGAACCTCGGTTTCGGGGCGAGGGCGCTGGGCATGGGCGAGGCCTTTACCGCCGTGGCGGACGACGCCTCGTGCGTTTATTATAACCCCGCAGGCCTGGCGGAGGGGGACGGCGGCAGACAGCTGGCCTTTGCCCACGCCTGGCACGTGCAGGACACGGCCGTTTCCCAGGCCGCGTTCCTGCGCAGGCCGTACGCGCTGTCGCTGACATACTTTTCGGCGGGCCAGTTGGAAGGCCGCGACGAGGCGGCCAACCCTACCGGCAGCTTCAGCGCCAGGGACGTTTCATTCGCGGTATCACGTGGCGTAAAGCTTGGCGGTTTCGCCCTGGGGGCCACCGGCAAGGTGGTGAGCCAGCGCATCAAGTCCAGCGGGGCCACGGCCTTCGCCGCCGACCTGGGGCTGCTGTACCGGTTCGAGGGAACGCCTTATTCCCTGGGCGCCGCCCTGCTCAACTTCGGGACTAAGGTGAAGTTCGAGGAGGACAGTTTTCCGCTGCCGCTGAAGCTAAAGCTGGGCGCGGCGGCGGAACTGCCCCGCAAGTTCCTGCTGGCGGCCGACCTGGAGCTGCCCAACTACGGTCCCGCGGCCCTGCGGCTGGGGGGAGAGTATAAGGGGCTCGAAGGCATAGCCCTGCGGGCCGGCTGGCGCACCACCTCCTCGGCGCAGCGCGACGCCATCCTGGGCCGCGACTTCGGCGATACCGCCGGCGGCGTGGACGCGATGTACGGCTTTTTCGCCGGCGTGGGCTTCACTTATTCAGGGGTGGCCCTGGATTACGCGCTGCTGCCGTACGGGGACCTGGGCAGCGCGCACAGGTTCTCGCTGGGTTTTCGGTTCTAGCTATGGCCGGCCCGGCCGGCCATAGCGGACCAGCGTTGAAATAAAAGCGCGGAGGCCAGGCCTCCCCGGATTTATTTGAACTTTGGTCCGTCGTTGCGGACGACGTTTTATATGCCATTACGGAGGCGGTTATGATGAAGAAACTTATCCTGAACCTCGGCCTTTTCGCGGCCTTAACCGGGATGCTGAGCGCCGGAGAGATAGTTACCTATCAGGGCCGCCTCAAGGAGAGCGGTTCGCCGGCCAACGGCAACAGAACCTTCCTCTTCGACTTCTGCGCCACTGACGTCCCCAGCGGCTGCATCGCCTCGCTCTCCGGCGCCCAGTCTTTCCAGGTTTCCAACGGTCTGTTCAAGTCCACCTTCACCGCGCCCGCGGTGGACCTTTCCGCCGGTCCGTGGTACCTGCGCGTCTGGGTGGACGGTACCGCTTTGTCCCCGGTGGAACGCCTGACCCATGTACCGTACGCCGTTCACGCGGCTTCAGCCTCCTATGCCGCCGCCCTGGCGGTCTCCGCCGGACAGGGGGTGTACGCCTCCACGAACGTCTTCGTGCTCGGCAATCTTTCCGTCTCCGATTGGGCGGTTTACGTGGCCACCGAATCCACTTTCAACGCTTCGGCTCTCCTGACCGACCGCAATCCCGGCGCGGAGGATGTGCGCGTGGCCGTGATGGGCTATGCCAGGTCGGACAGCGGCGACACCAACGACATAATGGCCGGCGGCAATTTCGAAGCGGAAGTTCCTGTGGCCATGAACGGCAGGATGGTGGGCGTGCGTACCGTCAACCGCAACTACGGCAGCTCTCCCAAGGCCATAGGACTCATGGTGGATTCCGTGCAGAACACCGGCACCCTGGGTGAAACTTACGGCATCTGGATCGCCACCATGACCGGCGGCACGCAGAGCAGCCGGCCTTACGCGCTGTATTCCGGCGATCCCAACGCCGCCAGTTATTTCGCCGGTCCCGTGGGCATCTCTTCCGTGCCGGCTTACTCGCTGGCGGTTTCCAGCGGTACCGGAGATATTTTCTGGGTGGCCCACGACGCCGTGCACGCCGTTAAATTCGTGGGCGACGGCTCGGGCCTGACCGGCGTCACCGGCGCCAGCGGCACCGACAATACCAAGGTGCTCAAGAGCGGCGACTTCATGAGCGGGCAGTTGACCATCGACGGTTCCTCCCTGACGGTCAGGACCGGCAACGCCGTGCATTTCGCCGCGGACAGCACCGGCAAGGTGGGCATCAACTCCTATCCGGACGGCATGGCCGGATTGAGTATCTACGGCAGCGGGATCTACGACTCCGGCATCATGATGTACAACGGCGGCACCAGTTGGGCGCTCACTAACAATTCCGGAGTTCTCACCATAGTCAAAGGCGACGGTGCCACCTACGTGCCGCTTCAGATAAACCCCAACGGCGATATGACGCTTTTCCGGGGCGCCTACTACGTGGGCGGGTCCACTTTCTCCGTGGTCAACAGCCGGGTAGGGGTGGGGACGCCTTCTCCGCTCTACCTCATGCATGTTTCCACCGGCGCCGGCGAGACCGGCAGTCTGCTGGTGATAAGCACAGGCGCTTCCGACGTGGTGCGCATGACGGGCGAAGGTAAGGTTTACGCCAATAAGTATTACGGCGACGGCTCCTCCCTCACCGGGATAATTGCGGACCTCAGCTCGCCGTCCGGCACCCTGGCCGTGGCCGACGGCGGCACCGGAGGCGCCAACGCCGCCGACGCCAGGACCAACCTGGGCGTTGTCGCCCTCGCCGGAGACACCATGAGCGGTCCGTTGGCGTTCTCCCTCAATAACGCCGTTTTCTCAAACTCCCTCAACACCGGCGCCGTAGTCATCTCCACCGGCGGCGCCATAACCACCACCGGCCCGGGCACCGGTTCCGTGCCCGGCAACGCCCGCGGCCTGGGCGCGGTGGACCTGCAAACCGCGCGGTCGGCGCTCACCCAGGTGGCTTCAGGCAATTTCGCCGCGGTCGCAGGCGGTTACTCAAATACCGCGGCCCAACAGTACGCCGTGGTCAGCGGCGGAAATTCCAACTCGGCTTCGGGACAGATGGCGGTTGTGGGAGGAGGAAATAATAACGACGCCTCCGGCGGCTTCTCCACTATCCCGGGCGGCGACACTAATTTCGCTGGCGGCCTGCGTTCTTTCGCGGCTGGCTTTAAGGCGGACTCGTCCGCCGCCGGCGCGTTCACCTGGGCCGATAGCGAAGGGACATTGGTTTCCAATCCGGTAACGGACATGTCCCGCTTTAAGGCTCGCGGCGGCTTTCTGGTCTCCGGTTCTACCGACCCTGTTCTGACCGGGGCGCTTAATCGCGGCTTCCTGGTGACCGGCGGCGGCCTGGTGGGCGTTTCTACCGGGGCGCCACAGGCCTCGCTCGACGTGGTTAGCGACAATTCCGTGGTTAGCCTGCCGGTCCAGATCTGGAGAGACTCTTCAGGCAACATCGTTTCTTCCATGTCGTCGGCCGGGCACATGATGGCCGCGCGCTACGTGGGTGACGGCTCCGGCCTGACCAACGTGGCCGCCGCTTCCGGCACCGACAGCACCAAGGTGCTCAAGACCGGCGACACCATGACCGGGCAGCTGACCCTGGCCGGCTCAACGCTTACCGTAACCGGCAACGCCTTCTCCGTGGGCGGCAGCACTCTGACGGTAAAGGACGGCTACCTCGGATTGGGCACCCTGACCCCCAGCGCCCGCTTGCACGTGGTATCCGACAACGGCTATGTGCATTTTACCTCCCCGGCCAGTCCGTTCATCCTCAACATGGTTCCGCAGACATATTCCCCGGCGACCATCAACAATAACGGCGCAGGGCCCCTTGTCTTTTCCATCTCTAACGCGGAGCAGGCGAGGTTTACTACCTCCAACATGATGGGAGTGGGGACAGCTTCTCCCCTGTACCGGCTGCACGTGTCCAGCGGTGCCGGCGAGGCCGGGATAATATTCGGCGTGTCCACCGGGGCAGTGACCATGTTCAGCGTGTCGGGAGCGGGCGAGGCGAACGCGTCCGCGTACCTGATCGGCAATGTCCGCGCGCTTTCACATACGAACACCGCGAATCTCATGGTGGGCAAATTCGCCGGAGTTTCCGCGACGTCCGGAGATTACAACACGTTCCTCGGAGATTACTCCGGCTATTCCAATACCAGCGGAAACAGTAACTCGGCGGTAGGCAACTATGCCGCTTATTACAACGCCTCCGGGTCGTTCAATACGGTCATGGGCCAGTACGCCGGTTATGGCGCGTCGGGGTTCCCTTACTCTAACATGACCCTTCTGGGCTATCAAGCCGGCTACGCGCTGCAAGGCGGCGCCGGCAACGTTTTCCTCGGCTACCGGGCCGGACATACCCTCGCGACCGGGACCGGGAATATCGTGATCGGTGCCGATATCACTACTCCCGACGTTAATTCCAGCAACACCCTGAACATCGGCGGGATACTTTACGGTGATCTCGCCGCGCGGACCATCGGCGTCTCCACGCGCGTGCCACAGGCCGCGCTTGACGTGGTTTCTACCGGTACGGCCGCCAACGTCTACGCCCAGATTTGGCGCAATGCTTCAGGCCTGATAGTCGCCTCCATGACTTCTACCGGGATGTACTTCGGCAACGCGTCCGGGCTTACCGGGATACCTGCCGATAACCTTGGCAACCATACCGCCACGCAGGACCTTAACCTTGCGGGGCTGAAGCTGGTCAATGTTTCGACCATTGCGGTCAGCGGCGAGAATGTGGTGCTCTCCCCTTTCCCGAGGGATGGTAACTACGATTACGCCATTTCCATAGGCAGCAGCTCCGGCTTGAACTACACGTCCGGCATAGGAATAGGCTACGGGGCCTTCAATAATCATGACTACGGCGTGGGCGTGGGCAGGAGCGCGGACACTAACCACACTTACGGGACCGGCCTGGGCAATTTCGCCCACAGCAATTTCAGCAACGGCGTGGGCGTGGGCACTTCTGCGAACACCAATAACACTAACGGCGTGGGCGTAGGGGCTAACGCCAACAACAATAATAGTTTCGGCACGGGCCTGGGGGCGTCGGCCAGTTCCAATTCTTCCTACGGCACCGGCGTCGGGGCTTATTCTTCCAGTAACTACAATTACGGCGTAGGGGTGGGAGCTTACTCGCAGAACAACTTCGATTACGGTACCGGCGTGGGCGCTTACACCTCGGCGCGCTCCTCTTCGGCGGCGCTCGGCTATTACGCCAAGGCGCCAAACCAGGAGGCCCTGGCCCTGGGAGCTGGTTCGAAGGCCAACGCTTTCCAGTCCGTGGCCATCGGCGCTTATACCGTCAACGACGCTACCGGCACGGCCAAGATCTGGAACAACGGCGTAACCATCTCCACCGGAGGCGCGATACAGACCACCGGCCTGGGCCACGGCGGAACCGCCGGTAATCCCAGGGGCTACGGGGCGGTGGACCTGCAGAGCATTCGCTCCGCGGCCGCGCACGCGGCTTCGGGGATGATGTCCGTGCTCTCCGGAGGCGGCTGGAACGAGGCCAGCGGGGCTTATGCAACGGTTCCCGGCGGCAGTTATAATCAGGCCGCGGGCAACTACTCGTTCGCCGCGGGTTATGCCGCGAGGTCTTTGGCGCAGAATAGTTTCACCTGGTCCGACTCGGGCGGAAATTTCGTGGATAATAACGTTCCGGACCGGGCTGTGTTCAAGACCAAGGGCGGGTTCTTGGTGACCGGCTCTACCAATACGGTGATAGGCGCCACGGTGGACCGCGGTGTGCTGGTGACCAACGGCATGCTCGCCGTTTCCACCGGCGTGCCTATGGCGGCGGTGGACGTGGTGTCCAGCGGGACCGCAGCAAATATTTACGCCCAGGTCTGGCGGAATTCTTCCGGCGTAGTAGTGGCGTCCATGAGTTCCCAGGGCCACTTCTCCATAGCCCAGGCCATGCCCGGCGACAATCTGGGCACCCATAACGCCTCACAGAACCTGCAGCTGAACTGGAACAACATCCTGACGGTTAGTTCCATAGCTGCCGCCGGGCACATTACCGCCGGGGCCTACCAGATAAACGGCAGCACGGTGCTGGCGGTTTCCGGCGGCAACTCCCTGGGGGTTGGTCCCGCGGCCGGAAGGGTTAATTCCGGCGGCAATAATAACTTTATAGGAGCAAACTCCGGCTACAACAATTCTTCCGGCAACCAGAATAATTTTATGGGCGCTAACGCCGGTTACAATAACACCACTGGCCAGAACAATACCTTCGTCGGCAACTTCGCCGGCTACGGCAACAACCTGGGGACCGAGAATATCTACATCGGCGATAACGCCGGGTATAGCGTACCCTCCGGGAGGTACAACTCGGTGGTAGGCAATTCGGCCGGTCTGGGGTCTTCTTCAAATTATTCCAGCGCCACGCTGATGGGCTATGCCGCCGGGTACAGTCTCACCAGTGGCGCTGGCAACACGCTCCTGGGCTATAAGGCCGGTTACTACGTGACCACGGGCAGCAGCAACATCGTGGTCGGTATAGGCCAGGATCTTTCTTCGCCCGGCGACAGTAATAAACTGAACATCGGCGGGGTGCTGTTCGGGGACCTCGCGTCCGGCACCATAGGCATTTCTACGCGCACGCCGGCCTCCGCCCTGGACGTCAACGGGACGCTTACCCTGCGCGGCAACCTGAATTCCGCGGGCGACCTGACCGTCAGGTCCTCCGCTATAGGCAGTTCCGTCACCATACGGGCGGCCTACGGCGACGCGATGACCGGCGGGCAGGTCCTCATAAGGGGCGGCAGCTACACCGGCGGTAATAACAGCGCCACCGGCGGCCACGTGGTGATAGCGGCCGGCGAACTCGCCGCCGGGACGGGCGGGTTCAACATGCACGCCGGCAGCGTGACCATCAGCGCCGGAGACTCTTACAGCTCCGAGGCCACTTCCACGGGCGGCAGCGTGATCCTGAACGCGGGCGCCAGCTCCGCCGGTACCCCCGGCTCCCTGCTATTCAAGGTGGCGGGGTCCGAGAAGGCCAGGATCAACAGTAACGGGGCGCTGGGGATAGGTACCGCCTCGCCTAACTACAGGCTCGACGTGCAGGGCGGAAATATCAACGCTTCTGGCGGCATGTGTATCGCGGACACTTGCGTGACCAGTTGGAGCAGCGTGACCGGGGTCTGGGCCAAGGCGGGCAGCGTAATTTACCCGCTGACCCCGATAGACAACGTGCAGATCAACTCCACCCTGACGGTTTCCGGCAGCGCATTCTCGGTGGGCGGGTCCGCTTTCGCCGTTGCCGGGGATAAGGTGGGGATAGGCACCGCCAACCCGCTGTATGCGCTGGAAGTCTCCAGCGCGGCAGGCAGTTCGGATAAGATCCTGATGGTCTCCACCGGTACCGTGGAGATCTTCAGCGTTAAGGGCAACGGCGAGGTTTACACGGCGGGGAAGTTCATCGGCGACGGTTCCATGCTGGCAAATGTCAATGCCGCCTCACTGGTAATAGCCGGGAGCGGGTTGAGCATCGCCACCAGCGCTTATGCCGGCGCCAGCGGCGTGTTCATCTCCAGCGGCGGCGCCGTACAGACCGCCGGCGCGGGGCATGGTTCCGTTGCCGGCGCCGCGCGCGGCCTGGGCGCCGTGGACCTGCAGACCTCCCGGATCGTGGCCGGGCAGGTGGCCGGCGGGCAGTTCTCCTTCCTGGGGGGCGGCCAGTCCAACCGGGCTGACGGGCAGTATTCCGTTATCGGGGGCGGCCAGCTTAACTACACTTCGGGCACCAATTCCTTCATAGGCAGCGGTTACCAGAATTCCATCTCTATCGGTTACGGCACGATAGGCGGCGGTTTCGGCAATACTCTAGGGAGCAACGCCGGAGAAGGTACCATAGCGGGCGGCAACTATAACACCGTCGACGCCTATTATGGCGCGGTCGGCGGCGGCGACCATAACACCGTAGCGGGTCAGGACGGCTTCGTTGGTGGCGGCCGCTACAACGTGGTCTCCGGCTCCGGCTCGGCGGTCGCCGGCGGCGCGTATAACGTGGCCGACGGAACTTCTTCGGTGATCGGCGGCGGCGAACAGAACAGGACCACCCAAATCCACTCAGCCGTGCTTGGCGGCAGGGGTAACACGGCAATGGGGGGCTCCGTGGTGGGCGGCGGCGAGTACAACTCAGCGTGGGGCTACTATGGTTCCATACTCGGCGGTACGGATAACGTGGCCGGGTATTACGCCGCTGTCGCTGGCGGCCGCAATAACCGGGGCGAAGGGTATTTCTCCTTCATCGGTTCGGGCGACGCCAACTCCGTCACGGCCGAATACTCGGCCATCGGCGGCGGCCAGGGCAACGTGGTCGTGGGCTCTCATTCCGTGACCTCCGGCGGCATGAACAACAGGGCGGGAGGACAGTATTCCTTCGTGGGCGGCGGCTACCAGAACAAGGCCGAGGAAGTGCACTCCGCAGTGGGCGGCGGCTGGTTCAACGAGGCTAACGGGATGGATTCGTTCGTGGGCGGGGGCAAGGCCAACGTGGTCTGGGGTGCGTATTCCTTCGTGGGCGGCGGCGGGCCTAACGGCGGGGTTACTGGCAACATTGTGGACGGCGCTTACTCGGCCATCGTAGGCGGCAGTTCCAATACCATAACTTCCGTCGCCTCCCTTGGTTTCATCGGCGGCGGGTCCGACAATCACCTCTACGGGGACGCCAGCGTGGTGGGCGGCGGCTCCAGGAACACCGCCGGAGTTGGCGGCAGCAAGTTCTATGCCGCGGTGCTGGGCGGGCACGATAACCAGGCCAGCGGCGAGGCGGCGTTCGTGGGCGGCGGCAATTACAACATCGCCTCCGGCAACTATTCCATGGTGCCTGGCGGGGCGAATAACGCCGCGAGCGGGGACCTCTCCTTTGCCGCGGGTTACCGCTCCAGTTCCACCGCGAGCGGCACGTTCTCCTGGGCTGACGGAGAGGGCTATCCTCTGGTGAACGATATTACCGACCAGGCCCGGTTCAAGGCCAAGGGCGGCTTCTGGGTGGCTATCAGCACCGATTACACCAAGCCCGGCCTGTTCGTGAGCAGCGCGAATAACGTTTCACTGGGCGTGATCACCGGCGGCCCCGGTACGCGGCTCACCGTGCTGGAGCCTAATCCCCAGCCGGATACCGGCAATAGCGAGGTCCTGCGGGTCGGGACCGGTCCCTTCCCAGGCATGCTGTATGTTTCCACCAGCGGCGTGGTAGGCATGTCCCAGCAGTCGGTGGCTATAGCTTCCGCGCCTCCTATGGCCCTTGCCGGGACCGGGTGGAACCCCATAAACTCGTTCAATTTAGAGGAGATCGACACGCAGAACGAGATGACGACGGCAGGTTTCACCACCCGTAATCCCGGCCGCTACCTGGTCACGTTCGACGCCACTATGCAGTGCGCGATCGCGAATAACACGGTCGGAGTAGGAGTCGGGGTGAACGGTGAAGCTGTGCCGACCCGCTTCGCCACTTCGTACGTAGGGGCGACAGGGCAGAACGCGGTAAGTTTCTCGCACGTGTTCAACTTGAGCGCGGGGAGCCTGCTGCAGTTCTATTTCTACAACACGCTCGCCTCGGCTTTCAATAACTTCGTGCCGATGGTCACCGTGACTAAGCTGAACTAGTAAAGGCCGGGTTTATCCGCGGTTTTTAAAGTATGAGGAAGTTAGTCGCGGCGCTGCTGTTGTTGCTGGCGCAGACAGCCGCCGCGGGAAATAAGAGCGCCGGTAAGATAACCGTGCTCGGGGATTCACCGGAATTTTCTTCCGGGAGCCTCGGGGCGGGGGGAGGTGTTTACCTCCTCGACGGCGCGTTTGCCTCCGTAGCCCACAGCTCCGCCGCCGGCGGGGCCGCTTCCCTGGAGTCCGGCTTTTATTCCCGCATGGTGGAGCCGGCGGCCGCCCCCGGCTACGGCGGTACGTCCACGGCCGCCTACGCCTTAGCCTGGGGCGGTTCGAATCCGCAGGGGACCGTTTACGAACTCCTGGTCTCAACCTGGGCCCAGGCGGACCCGTACATGGTCTATTACTCTACCGACGAGCACGGCTATCCGGTGGAAACGCTCTCTCCGAATGCCAGTTTCTATAACTTCCTTTTCGCCAACTACATGGAAGGCGATTACTCGCCGCTTACCTCCACCACCGCGGTAACGCTGGCGGTCACGCCTTCGTCCGGGCCGTTCACGCTGGAGGACGCCGGGCACAATACCCTGAGCCTCTCTTTCTCCGGGTTCGAGAACCCGCACGGCGTGACCGGCGAGGCCTGGGCTACCGAGGCCCAGGCCCTGCCCGCCGCCCGCTACGGCCAGGCCTCGGCCGTTTATGGCTCGCACCTGTTCGTTTCAGGGGGGTTCAACGGGGTAGCTTTCTCGAGCGCGGTTTACCGCAGTTCCGCCGGGGCGAACGGGGTACTGGGCTCCTGGGAGACGGCAGGCTACATGCCGGTAGCGCGGTACGGCCACCAACTGGCGGCCGCCAAGGGCCGGCTCTACGTCCTGGGCGGCTACGATTCGGCCGGGTCACACTCCGACGTCTGGTCGGCTGATATTTCCTCTTCCGGCGCGCTTGGGGCTTGGCTGCCGGAGGCTTCGCTGCCGGCGACGCTCTACTTCCACGCCGCCGCAGCAGCTTACGGGCGCCTCTACGTTTCGGGCGGCTACTCGAGCGGTTCAGGCGTGCAGGCCGCCATCTACACGGCCGAAATAGGCGCGGACGGGGAGCTCTCGGCGTGGGCGTCTCCGGACTCCCTGCCCGCTCCCAGGTACTCGCATTCCATGACGCTGGTAGCGGGACGCTTCTATGTGGCCGGCGGCAAGGACGGCGCCTCCGCCCGCAGCGAGGTCTGGGGGGCCCAGCTGGACGGCGCCGGTGCCCTGCCCGGGTCCTGGCAGGACTACGCGCCGCTGCCCGCCCCGCGCTTCGGCCACCGGGCCCTGGCCTCCGGCAACCGGATTTACGTCATTGGCGGCAGCAACGGCAGCTCGGCGCAGGCGCAGGTCTTCTACTCCAGCGCGCCGGCGGTCCTTTCCGCCGCCGCCTCCTGGCAGGCCTATCACCCGCTTCCGGCGGCCCGCCAGTTCCAGACGGCGGAACTGTTCGCCGGCCGGCTTTACACTTTCGGCGGCTCCTCGGGGGCTTCCGCCCGCTCCGAGGTCTATTCCTCGGAGATCTCCGGTACTGAATACCTGGTGGAGGTCTCGTCCACCGCCGTTTTCGGGGAGGGGAGCATCTGGACGCCCGGATGGACGCGCAATCCCTCCTGGCGCACGGGCGGGCTGGAGCCGGGGCGCCAGTATTACTTCCGGGCCATGGCCCGCAACTGGGACGGCGCCGGCACGCCTTTCTCCGCAGTAGGCTCTACGGTCACCTACGCCGCCCTGCCTTCCAGCGCTCCCTGGGCCTGGGTGGGGGTGGATTCAGGCACCGTCAGATGGGATCCCAACGGCAACCCGGACGGCTTCACCTACGAGGTGGTTTACTCCAAGTTCCAGGATTTCTCCGGCGCCACGGCCCTCACTACCACCGACGACTTCCTCGAGCTTGCCGGGCTCCTGCCTACCACCACTTATTATGCCAAGGTCCGGGTCCTGGACCCGGCGGGAGGGCGCAGCCGGTACGCGGATCTGCCGCCGGCCCGTACCAGTTTTAACCCGGCTATGGACATTTCAAGCCCTACCCGCACCGATAATCAGCCTGATTTCACGGATTGGAAGGGCACCAACACCTTTACCTGCGACGTGGATTTCGCCGACGCCGGCGGCTCCGGCCTGCAGAAATTCCAGGTGCAGGTGGCCACCGACCCCGGCGGGGCCTCTGGCATAGTTGCGGCCTGGACGGACGCTGTGACCGGCCTGGGCGCAGACAGCTACACGGCCGACTGGACTATCCCGCAGAACGTCTGGGAGCTGCTGCCCGAAGGCGCCTCCAACTACGTTTCCGTAAAGGCGTTCGACAATTCCGGCAACTATGAGGCGTATACCGACCTTTTCTCCCTGCTCAAGGACACCACGCCGCCGCAGATCTCGGTCACTTACAGCACTCCGTCCGTCTGGTACACGGAGTATCCCGGAGACGTGGAGGGCCTGCGCTTCGAGGAAGCGCTCTCCGGCCTGGCGAAGGTGCAGTTCAGCGTCAGCGCCAGCAAACTTTTCGCCGACGCCGCCGTGATCCCCTGGACGGATATCCCCGGCCTGACTCCCGGGGCCACCTGGTACGAGCCGGTGATCACCTACAGTTTCTCCCAGCTGGCCAACGCCGCGTCCAACTATTTCAGCCTCCGCGCCGTGGACCTGGCCGGCTCAACGCGCACCGTGGTGGACGCCTTCGGCATCGGCAAGAACGTCAGCGGCCCGGTGGTGAACATCACCACCCCGACGGCGGGGTATCTCTCTACCTTCACGTGGGTTTCCGGCAACGCCCTGCCCACCAATAACCACGCCGTACTTGGCACCGAACTTTCCCTGCGGGACATGGCCAGCGGTCTCTATTACTCCGGCAGTTCTTTCCTGTCCGGTTCGCGCGTCTGGCATGACGCGGCCGACGAAGCCAGCACTTTCACCATCACCCTGGCCAATCTCCCTCTGATCAGCGGGCGGCAGTACCAGGCGGTGGCGCGGTCCTCGGACTCGGTAGGGGATTATTCGCAGGTCTTCTCCACCTACGTCTTTACTTTCGACGCCCTGCCTCCGGCCGCGGTCGTTCTCTACCCTGCCGCCGGCGCGTCCGCCCTCTCGGCGGCCTCCATAAGCGGCACCGCCGGGGACGCGTCCTCGGGTATCTCGTCGGTGGAGGTTTCCCTGAAGCGCCTGACCGACGGGCGGTGGTGGAAGAACAGCGTCTCGTCCTGGGACACGGTGCCCGAGCCGCTGCAGGCCGGTACCACGCCCTATTGGACCTGGAACTTCAACGCCTATCTGCGCGATAGCCTGCCTCACGGGACGTCCTTCTACGCCACGGTCCGCGCTTCGGACAATTCGGTCCCGCGGAATTCCGGGATTTTCAACGTTTCCGGCTCCACGTTCACCTATCTGGACGCCACGCCCCCGCCCGCCACGGTAACGCTGGCGGCCGCTCCGGGGTCGCTCAGCGGGGCGGTGCTGCTCTCGTGGCGCACGGCCGGGGACAACGGCCCCGCCGGCTACCTGCTCGACGGGCGCTACAAGATAGCCTACTCCACCTACGCCGGGGCGCAGGTCTCCGCCGTTTCCGCCCAGGTCACGCTTACCACGGCCACGCTCACGGCGGGCTCCACGCAGTACGCGGTGGTCACCGGGCTGAGCCCTTCCGCCTCCTACTACTTCACCCTGTGGACCGCGGACGACGCTCTGAACTGGTCCACCCCCTCGAACGAGGCCGTAGGCGCTTCCGGCGCGCCCGATTCGGGTTCCCTGGGCGGAAAGGTGACCGACGCGGCGGGCAATCCGGTGACCGGCGTGCTGGTGGAGGCCCTTTCGGTCTCGGGCGCTGTGGAGGGCAGCGACTATACCGACGCCTTCGGCGACTATTCCATTCCCGCCCTGAATTCCCTCTACCTGAGCGTAAGGGCCGTCTGGACGGCACAGGACATAGAAAGTTCCGTCACCAAGGACCGCGTGCCCAACGGCTCGGCGGGGGTGGATTTCAAGTTGAGCGTCAGCTACCAGCTGGCCAGCATCACCGGCTTCATTCCGGCCAACTTCCTGCTGCGCACCTCGGCCAGGCCGGCGGGCTTTTATACCACGCGCGAGGTGAACATCCGGACCAGCGGGGCCTTCGTGGAAGTTTACCGCAAGGGGCGCCGCATAGGCGCGGCCTTCGCCGACGAGAGCGGCCGGTTCTCAGTGCCCAACCTGCTGCCGGGGACCTACTCCCTGCGCGTCTATAACGGCTCGGATTACAGCGCCATGCAGACCGTGAACCTGCGCCCCGGAGAGCAGCTGCTGTTCACTCCCAAGTGGGCCCTGCTCAACAAGGACAAGGTCTACGCCTATCCGAACCCGGCCAGCACCGAGGTCAACTTCCACTTCGAGCCTTCGGCCGCCGCGTTCGAGGCAGAGGTGGACGTCTTCGACGTGGCCGGGCGGCTGGTGAAGCGCCTGACGGAGGTTTCCGCCGACACCGTGGTGGGCGGCGGGAGCAAGCGGCTGCGCTGGGATATGTCACGTGACAAGGCGGCCTCAGGGGTCTACCTCTATATCCTGCGCGTCAGGGATTCCGCCACCGGGGAAACCGAGAAAGTGGTCAAAAAATTCGCGGTGATAAGGTAACTTGCCGGGAACAACGAAGAACATGAAATACAAACACCTCCTCAACGCTCTGCTCCTCTCTCTGGCGCTGGCCTCTGCGGCTCTGGCCCAGGACAACGCCAGCCTCCAGTTCACCGTGGCCGCGCCCGACCCCGTGATGGCCGGCGACGAAGTCCGCCTGCAGACCCTGGTGGTGAACACCGGGACCCGCGCCTGGCCGAAAGGTTCCTACTACTGGTCGGGTGAGATCTACACGCTGGAAGGGGAGACGCGGAAGTTCCTGGCGCAGACCGAGTCGGTTTCCCCGGCGGAGGACGTGCCCCCGGGCGGCGCCCACGGCGTGCAGGTGCCTTTTACTGTGCCCGAGACCATGCAGGGCCGGCGGCTGCTGTACCGCCTCTTCCTGGTAAAGGACGGGCGGCGGCTGCTCGAGACCGAGTACAAGGGTTTCCAGGTGATAGAGAAGGAATTCCGGCCGCCGCCGCCGCAGGATTTCAAGATCGGCGGCGACGTGACCTTCAGCTACCGCAATTCCAGCGGCGACGGCTGGGATAACCATCAGGGCATCACGTCGGCCAATATCGTGGGCAAGGTGAAGCAGTCCTCGTTCCTGTTCAACACCTACATAGTCCACACCTACCACCGGCCGATAACCCCGACCATAGTGCTGCTGAACTATTACGCCCCCTGGGGCACGCTGAGCATCGGCGACATCTCTCCCACGCTCACGCCGCTATCCATGGACGGGCAGGGCATGCGCGGCGTGGCCTTCGAACGCAATAAGGACCGGCTCTTCCTGACGGCCCTGATCGGCCGCATCGTGGCCCCGCTGGAGCCGGGGCCGACGAGCGGCGGGCGTTTCGCCCGGTATTCGGGCGGGTTCAAGGCCGGCTGGCAGTTCACCCCTGCCCTCAAGGTGTCCGCAGACGCGGTGCTGAGCCGCGACGACGAGCATTCCATTAACATCACCACCACGTCCCTGACCATAAAGCCGCAGCAGAGCGTGGTCTACGGCCTGAACGCGGAGTGGCGGTTCCTGCCCGCTTTCACGCTGCTGAGCGATTATCAGCTGAGTTCCTACCGCGCCGACCTCAACGAGGCGGCCGCCGGGGTCTCGGGGAACGCCTGGAAGCAGGAATTGCGCTACAAGGGGGGGCTGGTGACGGGGCGGGCGGCGGTCTCGCGCATAGACCCGAAGTTCTCTTCCTTCGCGAGTCCGTCGGTGATCGCCGACCGCATGGTCCTCGACGGGGAACTGGGGCTGTTCCCCGCGGATTGGACCACTTTCACGCTGGGCTACAACAAGTACGAGGATAACCTGGACTCGGACCCGTCCAAGACCACCACCGAGCAGACCCAGCTGACCCTGGCCAACTCGCTGCGCTTCCCGACCCAGACCATGCTCAATACGTCGCTGATGACGAACACGGCTACGGGCAAGCCGGCCTCGGTGCAGGATAACCAGACCCGCACCCTTAACGTCTCCGTTACCCAGCCGGTAAAGGCGCATACGCTCAGCGCCGGGGTGCAGACCAGCAGTTTCAAGGACAATACCGGCCTGTCCCACGACCTGGACAGCACGCTGGTCTCGCTGAACGGGTCGTTCCGGCTGACGCGCCGGCTCGGCATGTCGCTGGGGGCCGTGAATTCCGCGACTAAGGACAAGGCGGATTCCACCACCGCGACGAACAACACGCTGACGGCCAACTTCTCCTACTCGATGCCCCGCCGCGCGCTGGCCTTCCAGCTGTGGGCCACCATGGCCTCCACCAAGAACGACTCCCTCGTCTCTCCGTCTGACTACGGGTCGGTCTCGGTCAACCTGGAAACGGTCTGGCTGCGCAGCCAGGTCTCGCGGTTCACGTTCGGTGTGGGGGCGGTGTCCAAGACGGACAAACTGAACCCCGCCGCGGATTCAAGCGAGGTCAGCGTCCTGACGCGGTACAACTATTCTTTCTAGCGGGTTTTTTTTGCGCGCGGTTTGCGCGGGGCGGCTTCGTCGAGGGCCTGAAGGTATTGCTTGAGCTGTTCGTCTTCGGGGGTGAGTTCCAGCGCCCGCTGCCAGGCCTGGCGGGCCTGCCGGTAATCCTTGAGCTGCAGGTAGGCGGAACCGATCCGCTTCAGGGCCACGACGTCCCCGGGTTCCAGACGCAGCACTCCTTCCAGTTCCTTCACGGCCAGGTAATACTTGGAATCGTAGATGTCATGCAGGGCCAGCTCTTTTTTGTGGTCCAGCACGCCCACGTTCTCCGGCTTGCTGTCGTTGAGCTTGAGCTGGGGCGCCTCGTCCTCCAGGACCTTTACCAGTTTCAGGGGGGCCGTCTCGCCGGGGGCGAGTTCGGCCGCGTAGCGCAGCGCGTCGTAGGCGAACGGCAGGTCTTCCTTCTCCGCCACCCACGAGAGGATGCCGCTGGCCGCCGCGTTCCAGTGCCTGGCCGCGGAGGGCTTCCTGGGCAGCAGGGCGGCTATCCTGCGCAGCTGGCGCTGGGCCTTGAGGTAATAGGGGTTGGTGGGGTCGGTGGCCAGCAGTTCCTCGAGTTTCGCCAGTGCGTCGGCGTAGCGGCCGCGTTCGAGCAGGCGCGAGAAGGCCCCCTTGAGGTCCGCGGAGGAACCGGCCATCTTCTGGCGCGCCTCCTCTATCATGTTGCGGGCGGTGACCTGCTTGGGATCGGCCCTGAGCACCATGTTCCAGTATTCCAGGGCCTTCTGGTAATCGCCGGCGGTGTAGTAGCCGAAAGCCTTGTCGTAGTATTCCCGGATCTCCGAGGCGGGCACCTGGGCGGCCGGTTGGGCTGCGGCGGTGGCGCAGCAGGCCAGCATGAAGGTCAGTGGGGCGTAAAGTCTCATGATCTTTTTTCTCCTGCCTGCGCCTGCCGCATGATGATCATCTCTATCCTGCGGTTGCGGGCGCGGTTCTCGTCGCTGTCGTTGGCCGCGGCGGGGCGGAATTCCCCGTAGCCGAAGGCCGTGAGGCGGCCGGGGGGCACGCCTCTCTTTGTCAGATAGTCTATTACCGAGAAGGCCCGCATCAGCGAGAGCTCGCGGTTGGAGGAGAATTTTTTTCCGAGCATCCTGGCCGAATCGGTGTGCCCTTCCACCACCACCTGGTTCTCCATCCTGAGCAGGCTTTCGGCTACCGGGTCCAGCACGGCCCTGGCCGTGCTTTTGAGCTCGGCCGAGCCGGAGTCGAAAAGGACAGGGGAGGCGAAGGTGAGCTTGATGCGGGAGGTGGTGACTTCCACGCCCAGGCTGCCTTCCTTGATCTGGTCCTTGAGGTCCTCCTCCACTTTTTCCGCCGCGTCCAGCTCCTTGAGCTTTTCGGCGGCGTGCTTCATGCCCAGCTCCTTCTGCATCTGGGCCAGGGCCTTTTCGTACTCGGTGCCTTTCATGTTATAGGAAAAGCCGTACAGGGCGAGGAAAAGGATGACCATACAGGACATCAGGTCCGCGTACGGAATCATCCAGAGCTGGGAAGTGTCTTTCTTTTGGCTCATTCTCTGGGAACTATGATCTCGATCCTGCGGTTAAGGGCCCGGCCCTCGCGGGTGGCGTTGTCGGCCACAGGGCGGTGCTCGCCGTAGGCGGCGGCTACCATGCGCGCCTCCGGCACTGAATAGCTGGCGGCCAGCAGGGCCACCACTGCGTTGGCGCGCGCCGCGGAGAGCTGCCAGTTGGTGGGGTAATCCCCGGACTTTATGGGCACTGCGTCGGTGTGCCCCTCTATTATCACGTCGTTGGGAAGGGTGTTGAGAACTTGTGCCACCGGGCCCAGCACCTTCGCGGCCGGCCCCGTTATTTCCGCCTTGCCGGATTCGAAGAGTACGGGCGCCGCGATGTTGATCTTGATCTGCCGGGCGGTGATCTGTACCTCGGCCATGTCCTTCAGGCCGGCCTTGAGCAGGTCCTCCGCGAGTTTTTTCGCCAGGTCCTCCTCGGTGAACTTCTTGAGGACCTCTTCGGCCTTCTGCTGCTTCTGCGCTTTGGCGGCGTCCTGGTCGAAGCCCTCCATGAACTGGGAGGCCTGGAGATCGGGGTGGATGGTGAAGACATAGAGGATGAGGAAGAAGAGCATGAGGTTGGTCATGATGTCGGACAGCACGACCAGCCAGAGTGGGTTGTCCTCTATCTTCTTGCCGGAATAGCGTTCAATGAAGAACTTCATGGTTGGGTTGCGCCGCCGCCGGGGCTTATTTCGCTACTGCCTTGGCCTTGCGCCGCAGGGCCAGCGAGAGGTAGCCTTCCAGCTTCTTGGAGACCAGCCACGGCACGTCGCCCTCGTAGATGGCCAGCACGCCCTTGGCTATGATCTCGCGGCTGAGGATGTCCTCGTCGGAGTAGTAGCCGAGTTTGCTGGCGATGGGCAGGAACAGGAAGTTCGCGGAAAAGATGCCGTAGAAGGACGCCGTCATGGCGATGGCCATGGAAGAGCCCATCATGGCCGGGTTCTGGATGTTGCGCAGCACCTGCACGACGCCGATGAGCGTGCCCAGCAGGCCGAAGATGGGGGCGAAGGTGCCGGCCGAGTTGAAGATGTTGGTCTGCTGCTGGTGGCGCAGCCGGGTGGTGTTGATGTCGTTCTCCATGCGCTCGCGCAGGATGTTGATGTCCACGCCGTCGAGCATCATCTGGCAGCCGTCGGTGAGGAAAGGGTGGGGGGAACTGCGCAGTTCGCTTTCGATGGCGTCTATGCCGTCCTTCTTGCCTATCTCGGCGTACCTGACTATGGCCTGGATCAGGACGTTTATCGGCGGGCGCTTGGGGGGGAAGAGCACCAGCATCATGGACGACTTCACCCACTTCAGCGCGGCCCACGGGTAGGCGATCATGACGGAGCCGGCGGTGCCGCCGAAGATCAGTATGATGGCTTCCCAGTTCAACAGGAACTTGAGCATGCCGCCGGCCGAGAGCACGAAGATTATGACTCCCAGCCCGGTCAGGCCGCCCAGCAATGTCATCAGGTCCATGGTGGTTTTCCTCTCCTAAAAAAGCGTCAGGGTTTGGGCGCCGGCGCGGTGGCGGGCGCGGGTTTCGCCGCGGCGGCCTTGGGCGCGGCCGCAGGCTGGGGGGCCGTGCCGGCGGCGGCCGGCTTCAGGCCGGGGAGCGGGGCCGCTCCCGGCTTTGCCGCGGCGGCGGGGGCCGCCTTCGGCGCGGTGGCGCCCAGCGTTATGAAACCTTCCTTGACCAGCTGGCGCAGGGCCGCCAGGGTCTTGGCGCGCTCTTCCTTGTAGCCTTCTCCGGCGGGGAGGCGGGTAAGGTCCAGTTCCTGGCGGAAGCGCTCCTGCATGCCCCCGGAAAGTCTGGCGAGGAAGGGCTCGGCGTGAGGCGAGCCTTTCAGGGCGGCCGCCAGCACGCGCATCGGCAGCCTGCGGGCCAGCATCAGGGCCTGCTGCGGGTCCAGGGCGGCCAGGTCGGAGAGCTTCACTATGGAGGCGTTGAGCTTGCGGGAAAGGACCGGGTCCAGGCGGCTGAAGGCGGTAATGGCCTTCTCCTGCACGCCTTCGTTGAGCCCGTTCAGGATCTCCAGGGCCTTTTCCTCTCCGCCCACCACGTAATCCAGCGCGGAGAGTATTTCGGCTTCGAGGGCCTTTATCCGCGTCTCCTCCATCAGCTTGACACGGGGGAGGGCGGCCAGGGCCTCGACGCTGCGGGGGTAGAGGGCTTCGGCCAGTTTGGCGGCCAGGTCCTGCGGAGCGTAGTTGAGGACGATGGTGATGTCTTCGGCGGTGCGGGTCTTCAGGATGAAGGCGAGGCTGGAGGCGTGTCCGGAGTTGAGGAACCAGAAGGGGGGCTTGCGCCCGTCTATCCCCTGCTGCCGTACGGCGCGTTCGGCGGTCTTCTCCGCGGCGGCTTCCCGGGGGGCCTCGTCGCGCCGGGTCTCGCGTTCGGAGGCGGCCGAGGCGGTCTTTGCGCTGAAGGCCTCCACGAAGGCCCTCGCGCTCTTGGACAGCGGTGAGAGGAAAACGAAAACGGTGAGGATCGCGAGCGCCGCGACCACCAGCACCCAGACCAGGCTCCAGAGGTTCGGCGGCAGGAACAGGTCCGCCAGGGTGAGCGGCTTGGCCTTGCGGAAATCCATCTTCTCCACCGTGATGAGGTCCTGCCTGTCGGCGGGCAGGCCCAGGAGGCCGCCGGCCAGTTTGCGGGCCAGTTGGGCGTCGTCCTCGGTGACGGATTTGTCCAGGATGAGGCTCGCCGAGATCTTCTTCACCATGGTGAGCGTGGAGGAAAGCGAAGGCTCGCCCATCTTCTGCTGCTGGGGGATGCCGGGCAGGATATCGGAGGATTTCTTGTCCTGTTCCTGGAGCTCGGCGGAGATTATGACGATGATATCCTCGGTGCCGAGGGCCTCGGAGAGGACCAGCCGCACGCGTTTTTCCAGTGAATTCTCGAGAGCGAGCTTGGTTTCGAGCGAGGTGCGGCTGCCGGTTTGCGCCCGCGCGGTGTCGGCCGGCGCCAGGGCCAGCAGGCCAAGCAAGGAAAGCATGAATATACGCGTCATAGTTAGTGGTCCCCCGAGGAATATCCCGGCAAAAACTGCACAGCGCTATAATTATATTAATAACCCTTTACCGGCGCAATAGCGGCGCCCGGAGGGGGAACCGGGGCGGCGGTTGACTTCCCTCAGGCCTTTTACTAACATTGCCGGTAGCAGTTCCAGACTAGAGCCCAGGAGGAGTAATGACGAAAAAGTTGTCCGTTGCGTTTCTCTGCCTTTTTACGGCCGGCGCCGCGTTCGCCGCGGTGACCTTCGACCAGAAGGGCAGCGTTACCGAGATAGTCGATCAGCTGCAGAAGGCCGATCCCGACGCCGCGGTGATCCCGCTGCCAGGCCGCCCCAAGGCCCCGGCCAAGTGGACCGTGATGGTCTATGTGAACGCCAAGAATAACCTCGAGACCTACGGCCTCAAGGACGTCAACGAGATGGAAATGGTCGGCTCTACGCCGGACCTGAACATCGTGGCCGAGCTCGGCCGCATCAACGGCTACGCCGCCAACGACGGGGACTGGAAAGGCTCCCGCCGCTACCTGGTCCGGAAGGACGCCGACGTCAACAAGATCAATTCCCCGGTGGTCATGGAGATCCCCAAGTCCGACATGGGCAAGTGGGAGAACCTGGTGGAATTCGTGAAGTGGGCGCAGGCCAACTATCCGGCCCAGCGCTACGCGCTCGTGGTCTGGAATCACGGCTCCGGCTGGAACAAGGCCGCCGAGGCCGCCGGCAAGGGCATCTCTTACGACGATGAGACAGGCTCTCACATCACCACCCAACAGCTCAAGCAGGCCCTGGCCGCCACCGGCAAGATCGAGATCCTCTCGATGGACGCCTGCCTGATGCAGATGATGGAAGTGGCGTACGAGGCCCGCACCGGCGCCGACTACATAGTGGCGTCCGAAGAGACCGAGCCCGGCGACGGCTACACCTACAATACCTGGCTGGCCCCGCTCGCGGCGAAACCCGCCATGACGCAGGCCGAACTGTCCAAGGTCATGGTGGATTCCTACACCGACCACTACCAGTCCATCAACCAGGGCGCCACGCAGTCGTCGATCCGCACCGAGAACCTCTACAAGCTCGGCCAGCTGACCAACGCCTGGGTGTCCGCGGTGATGGCTTCCGGCGAGGTCGCCAACGTCAAGAACGCCCGCACCAAGGCGCAGGCTTTCTACTATTCCAGCAACAAGGACCTCGGTCACTTCGTCAAGCTGGTGAACGACGGCACCCAGAACGCCGGCGTGAAGGCCGCGGGCGCGGAACTGCTGGCCTTCCTCAACGGTTCGGTGATCTACCACAACCGGGCCACCGGTTCCAAGTACGCCAACGCCACCGGCCTGGCCATTTACGCGCCAAGCTACTACACGGCCGCGTACGACGACCTGCAGTGGGCGAAGGATTCCAACTGGGACGATTTCACCAAGTGGATAAAGTAAGCGCCTGACGGCGCGCTGAAGGGCGGGGCGCAGGCCCCGCCCTTCTTCTTTTTACGGGGGGCGGGCGTAACAATTTGGACATTGAAACGGTTTTTGATTAGTGTATACTATAGTACTTGAAACGGGCGGGCCGCGCGGCCCTGCCCGTTACGCGCTATGACCGAACGGGGCGTCAGACCTATAATGCTGGCGGCGGCCTTCCTGGCCGCCTGGCCGCTGCCTTTTTGCTCCTTCGCCGGGGGGGCGGGCACCACCTCCGCCAATTTCCTCAAGATCCCGACCGCCCCGCTGCCTTCCGGCATGGGCGAGGCTTACACCGCCATGGTGGGGCCGGATTCCATGCTGTACAACCCGGCCGGCCTGGGCCTGCTGGGCTACTCTTCTTTCTCCGGCGCCCACAACCAGTACATAGACGGCATAAAGCAGGAGTACCTGGCCGCCTCCTGGCGCTCGCCTTTAGGCACCATCGGCGCCGCCTTCACCACGCTTTCGAGCGGCGAGATAGAGGCCTACGATTCCAACGACATGCGCATAGGCAACACCTCGAGCGGGCACCGGATGATAGCCCTGGCCTACGCCCAGTCGTGGCCGCACTTCAACAAGGACATCGGCAAACTGGACCCGATGCTGATAACCCCGAGCTGGACCAAGGTGCCGCCCGTGCGCGAGTACCGCCCCAAGGCTTACCGCCTCTCCGTCGGCGCCGGGGTAAAGCGGGTGAGCGAGAAGCTCGGCAAGGATTCCGCCTCCTCCTACGCCTTCGACGCCGGGGCGCTGCTGGTGCTGCCGCACCACGTGCACCTGGGGGCTTCGGCCATGAATTTCGGCGGCAAGGAGAAGTTCGTGGAGGAGTCCTATGACCTGCCCTCCTCGCTGCGCTTCGGAGTGGCCAAGGATTTTCACACGGTGAACGACGTGATGATCTTTACCGTGGCTTCCGACCTGGTGAAATATTCCGACAGGGAATATCTCAGCGCGAGCGGCTTCGAGATAGACATCATGCGCATGTTCCAGATGCGCCTGGGCTACCGGACGCAGAAGGACGCCGGCTCGCGCATCTCCGGCGGTTTCGGCATGAACTTCGACCGCCTGTCCGACAAGGGCTCCTTCTTCAAGGGCGCCCGCATGGATTACGCCTACGTGGACTACGGCGGGCTGGGGCCCACCCACCGCGTGGGCGTGCAGTTCGTCTGGTAGCGCGTCAGGTAGCGCCCTCCCGTCCCGCCCGGCATTTTTGTATAATCACCCTTGATGGATATCGAAAAATATGTAAAACGGCGCGCAGAGGCCGTTAACTCGGCCCTGCCCCGCTTCGTCAGGGGCCTGGCCGGGGCCGACCCGCGCCTGGCCGAGGCCATGGCCTACCCGCTCGCGGCCGGCGGCAAGCGCCTGCGCCCGGTGCTGCTGGGGGCGGCCTACGAGATCTTCGGCGGCAAGGCCGGCGACGTGCTGCCCGCGGCCTGCGCGCTCGAGATGGTGCACACTTATTCCCTGGTCCACGACGACCTGCCGGCCATGGACGACGACGACCTGCGCCGGGGCCGGCCCACCACGCACAAAGTTTACGGGGAGGCCCTGGGCATACTCGCCGGGGACGCCCTGCTTACCGACGCTTTTACGGTGTTGCTCTCTTCCCGGTATCCGGCGCGCGTAAAGCCCGCCGGGCTGGCCGCGGCGGCCAGGGTGCTGGCCTCGCGGGCCGGCGCCCGCGGCATGGTCTCGGGCCAGGCCGCCGACCTGGGGGCCGAAGGTTTCCTGCGCGGCGGGGTCACGCCCGCCCGCCGGCGCAAGGGGCTGGAACTGCTCGCTTACATCCACCTGCATAAGACCGCGGACCTGATAACAGCGGCGGTAGAGATGGGCGCGGCCCTGGCCGGCGCCCCTGAAAAAGATTTCAAGGCCCTTTCGTCCTTCGGCAGGGACATCGGCCTCTGCTTCCAGGTGGCCGACGATATCCTGGACGTGGTGGGGGACAAGAAGAAGCTCGGCAAGAGCGGCAGCGACGCCCGCAACGCCAAGCTGACTTTCGCCTCCCTGCTCGGAGTGGACGGGGCCCGCTGTAAAGCGGAAGCCCTGATGCGGCGCGCGCTGCCCCGGCTGGCCGGCGTGCGCGGAGCCGCCGGCCCCAAGGCCGCGCTGGCCGGCATAGCCGAATTCGTGTACAGGCGGGATAACTAATGGCATTACTTTCATCAATACGAGGGTCCGAGGACATCAAGAAGCTGGGCGTGGACGCGCTGCCCGGCCTGGCCGCGGAGACGCGGCGCCTCATCATAGACGGCGTCAGCAAGACCGGCGGCCACCTGGCTTCCAGCCTGGGGGCAACGGACCTGATCCTTTCCCTGCACTATGTTTTCGATACCCCGCGCGACCGCATAGTTTTCGACACCGGCCACCAGACTTACGCGCATAAGATCCTCACCGGCCGGGCGGACAAGTTCCACACCATCCGCACCAAGGGCGGGCTGTCCGGTTTCCTGAAACGCTACGAGTCCGAGTACGACGCATTCGGGGCCGGACACGCGTCCACGGCGCTCTCGGCCGCCGCGGGGCTGGCCGCCGCGCGCGACCAGGCCGGTTCGCCGCACCGGGTGGTGGCCGTGGTCGCCGACGGCGCCATGACCGGGGGGATGGTCTGGGAGGCCATGCAGAACGTGGGGCAGCTCAATACCGACCTGCTGGTCATCCTCAACGACAACCAGATGTTCATCTCGCAGCGGGTGGGGCGCCTGGGGCGCATCCTCACCAAGCTGCTCACCCTCGGCACCGTCCAGAGCGCGGAACGCAAGGCCGAACTGTTCCTTAACCGGTTCCAGTTCTGGGGCAAGAAGATCCTCCGGGTGGCCAAGCGCGCCAGGGTGCTCTTCTTCCCGGGCATGATCTTCGAGGAGATGGGCTTCACCTATTTCGGCCCCGTCGACGGCCACAATATCCCGGAACTCGTGGAAGTGCTGGGCTACGTGAAGAACCTCAAAGGCCCCGTGCTCCTGCACGTGGTGACCAAGAAAGGACGCGGCTACGAGCCCGCCGAGGACGCCCCTACTGACTTCCACGGCGCGCCCAAGTTCAACGTGGAGACCGGTGAGGTGGTGCGCAAAGCCGCGCCCGCCGGCGCGTCGGCGCCCACGTTCACCTCGGTGTTCGGCAAGACGCTGATGAAGCTGGCGGCCCGGGACCCCAGGATCTGCGCCATTACCGCGGCGATGCCCGAAGGCACCGGCCTGGACCTGTTCCGCGACGCCTATCCCAAGCGCTACTACGACGTGGGCATAGCCGAGGAACACGCCGTCACCTTCGCCGCCGGCCTCGCCGCCGACGGCGCCAAGCCCGTGGTGGCGATCTATTCCTCTTTCATGCAGCGGTCCTTCGACCAGGTGCAGCACGACATCTCCCTGCAGAAGCTCCCGGTGGTGATCGCCATGGACAGGGCCGGCCTGGTGGGCGAGGACGGGCCCACCCACCACGGGGTTTTCGACATCTCCCTCTTCCGCATGCTGCCCGACGTGGTCCTTATGGCCCCGGCCGACGAGAACGAGCTCCAGCACATGCTGGCCACCGCCTTCGCCTGCGGCCGCACTACCCTGCTGCGCTACCCGCGCGGCAAGGGCTTCGGGGTGCCCATGGACCCGGAACCTCTCCCGCTGCCGCTCGGCAAGGGCCGCGTCCTTTCCGAGGGCCGCGACGTGAATTTCCTGGCCGCGGGCAACAGGGTGCACCCCGCGCTGAAGGCCGCCGAACTCCTGCGCGGCATGGGCATAGACGCCGGCGTTTCCGATATCAGGTTCATCAAACCCCTGGACGGGGAACTGGTGAGCCGCCTGGCGGGCCTGGGGCCGCTGATCACGGTGGAGGACAACGCCCTCGCCGGCGGGTTCGGTTCCGCCGTGCTGGAACATCTGAACGCCGCCGGGCTGCAGGCCAGGGTGCTGCGCCTGGGCATCGGCGACGAATACGTGGAGCAGGGCAAGCCCGAAGAACTGTTCGCCGACCTGGGGCTGGACCCGGAAGGCCTGGCCCGTTCGGCCGCGGCCTGGCTCGGCAAGAAAGATCTGGTGAAAAGCCGCAACTGACAACAAGATCAAGGAGTCAACGTGAAAAAGAAACAGAAGGTGAGCAAACAGGTTTTAGCGCTGCGCAGGGCCAAGGCCTACCGCAAGGCCTACCTGGACCCGGAATTCCTCAGCAGCGACGCCATGCGCCCCGTGCGCCTGCAGCTGGAACTGCAGAAGCCTGAAATGACCCTCCACGACTACGGCGTAAAATCCACCGTGGTGGTCTTCGGCAGCGCGCGCATCTGGGACAAAGAACAGTCGGAAGCCCGCGTGAAAGAGCTCAAGGCCCTGGTCCGCAGGGACCCCAAGGACCCGGTGCTGCGCAACAAGCTCGCCTCCGCCGAACGCCTCAAGAAGTCGGAGAAGTATTACGAGGTCGCCCGCGATTTCGGCCGGCTCGTGTCCACCAAGGACTGCATTCCCGGCCGTAAACTGGTGGTGGTCACCGGCGGCGGCCCGGGCATCATGGAGGCCGCCAACCGCGGCGCCTACGAAGCCGGCGCCAGGAACATCGGCCTCAATATTACGCTGGACATGGAGCAGGGGCCCAACCCTTACGTATCTCCGGAATTCTGCTTCCGCTTCCACTACTTCGCCATCCGCAAGATGCATTTCGTGATGCGCGCCCGCGCCCTGGTGGCCTGCCCCGGCGGCTTCGGCACCATGGACGAACTCTTCGAGGTGCTGACCCTGGTGCAGACCGGCAAGAAGACCCGCCTGCCCATCATCCTCGTGGGCAAGGATTACTGGACCGACGTGATGAACTTCCCGAACATGGCCAAGTGGGGCTATATCTCCAAGGAAGACCTGAAACTGTTCCGCTACGCGGAGACCGGCGAGGAGATCTGGCAGCACATCGCGGATTTCTACCGGAAATACCCGCTGGCTAACGGAAAATGAACCTGAAAGGACGGACGGCGGCGGCCTGGCTGCTGGCGGCTTCGGCCGCCGCGGCCGCGTTGGCCGCGGCCGCCTTTATCGCCGCCTTCCCGCCGCCTTCCACCTTCGCCCTGCTCTACCCGCCCGCCAACCCGCACGTACGGGACGGCCGCTTCGCCGCCCCCGTCTGCAACGGCGTGCAGTGCCGCCTCTGTCCTTACGACTGTTTCCTGCCCGAGGGGGCCCGGGGCCGCTGCAAGGTCAGGATCAACTACGGGGGGAAGATCAAGACGCTGGTCTACGCCCAGCCCGCCGCCGTGCACGTGGACCCGATAGAGAAGAAGCCGGTTTACCACATGAATCCCGGCAGCCTCATTTATTCCCTGGCGGCCCCGGGCTGCAACCTGACCTGCCGCGCCTGCCAGAACTGGGAGATCTCGCAGATCTACCCGGAGCAGGCCCCAAAAAAACTTCCCGTTCCCGCAGCCCTTTCCGTCAGCGTCGGGCACGACGGCCGCGCCTACGCCGGCCTGGTTTCCGAAGAGGTCTCGGGCCTGCAGCCGGAAGACGTGGTGCGCCGGGCCCTGGCCACGCGTTCGCGCGCCATCGCCTACACTTATTCCGAACCCACCGTTTTTTACGAGTACATGTACGACACCGCCCTGCTGGCGCGCCGCCGGGGCCTGAAGAACGTGATGGTAAGCGCCGGCTACATCAACCCCGAGCCCCTGCGCGAGCTGCTGCCCCTCATGGACGTGGTGAAGATAGATCTGAAGGGCTTCAGCGAGAAGTTCTACCGGGGCTATACCGGCGCCCGGCTGGAACCGGTAAAGCGCACGCTCCTGGAACTCAAGAAGAAAGGCGCCTTGTTCGAAGTGGTCAACCTGGTGGTGCCGGGCCTGAACGACGCCCGGCCGGACCTGGAAGCCCTGTGCGGCTGGGTCCGGGAGAACCTGGGGGCGGAAACGCCTCTTTTTTTTTCCCGCTTCGCGCCTAATTACCTGCTGACCGGCGTGCCGCAGACGCCGCCAGAGACGCTGGCCCTCGCCCGCAGGATCGCTCTGGAAAAAGGCCTTAAGTTCGTTTACACCGGCAACCTGCCCGGCAGCGAGGGCGAAAGCACCTATTGCCCGAAGTGCGGCAGGGCGCTGGTGCGCCGCTACGGCTACGCCGTGCTGGAAGACAGGCTTACGCCGACTGGCGGGCGCTGTCCGTGGGACGGGACCAGGGTGCCCGGGATCTGGGAGGGGGGGATATGAGGAGAACGATCTTTGCCGCGCCGCTGCTGTGGCTGCTCGCCGTGCCGGCCGGGGCCAGGACCCCGGCGGTGGCAGGGCAATTCTACCCGGCGGACCCGAAAGAACTGGCCGCCCTGGTGGACGGCTACCTGGCTGTCCCGGCGGGGGCGAAAGGCCCTTCCGGCCTGGTGGCGGTGCTGGCCCCGCACGCCGGCTACGAGTTCTCGGGGAAAATGGCGGGGATGGCTTACTGGTATGTCGCCGACAAGTACGATACCGTGGTCATACTCGCCACCGGGCATACCGAGGGCGTGAAAGGCGCGGCCCTGCTGGCCTCGGACTCCTATGAAACGCCGCTCGGGAAAGTGCAGCCGGACCGCGACCTGGCCGCGGCCCTGGTAAAGGCGAGCCCGCTGTTCGAGGACCGGCCTTCGGCCCATCTGCGCGAGCACGCCGTGGAGGTGCAGCTGCCTTTCCTGCAGCGCCGGCTCAAGAAGCCTTTTAAACTCCTCGCCGCTACGCTCAATACCGGCGAACTTTCCGACCTGAAGAAGATAGGCGCGGCGCTGGCCGCCGCCCTGCGCGGAAAAAAAGCCCTGCTAGTGGTCTCGGCGGACTTTTCCCATTACCCGGGCAAGGAAGCCGCGGCGGCCTCCGACGGGGCGATGGCGCTGGCCGTGAGTTCCATGGACCCGGGCCTGGTGCAGCTCACCTCGCGCATCATCAACGCCAAGAACGTTCCCGGGCTGGAGACCTGCGCCTGCGGTGAGGCCGCCCTGGAGGCCGGCATGGAGGCGGCGCGCCTGCTGGGCGCGAAGTCGTTCTCGGTCCTTAAAATTTCAGATTCGCATACCGAGAAACCCGGCGCGGCGGGTCCCGAGAGGGTGGTGGGCTATATTTCCGGCGTTTTCTCCAAGGCGGGAACGGCCGCGGCCCTGGAACTTTCGCCGGAGCAGAAGAAGTACCTGCTGAAAGAGGCCCGCGCCGCGCTGCTCGGCGCTTTCGAGGGCGCCCCGGCCCCGGCCGGGCTGGAGAAAGACCCGCGGCTTAACCTGCCGGGCGCGGCCTTCGTCACGCTGACGCAGGCCGGCCGCCTGCGCGGCTGCGTGGGCACGGTGACGCCGGCGCTGACCCTGGCCGACGCGGTGCGCCACGGGGCCCTGAGCGCGGCGTTCGAAGACGGCCGGTTCTCGCCGCTGGAACGGCGGGAGCTCGACGAGGTCAAGCTCGAGATCTCCGTGCTGTCTCCCATGCGGCCCGTCAAGGCGGCCGACATAAAACCCTGGAAGCACGGCGTCATGGCAGTTTCCGGCCGGCATTCCGGCCTGTTCCTGCCGCAGGTGTGGGAGCAGATCCCGGCCAAGGAGGCTTTCCTGGGCGAGATCTGCGAGCAGAAGGCCGGCCTGCCCAGGGACTGCTGGAAGGACCCGAAGACCAGTTTGTATTCTTTTACCGCGGACGCTTTCGAAGAATAAGGGCCGCGCTCCCGCCCGCCAGGGCGGCGGCGGCGGCCAGCGCGGCGGCCAGGAGGCCGCCCCTGATGCCGGCCAGCGGCACTATGAAGGCCGCGGCCGCGAAGCCGCCGGCGGCCCCGCCCAACAGGTCCCACGCGTAGATGCCGGCCCCGCGGCGCCCGGCCGCGCCGGCGAAAAACAAGCCCGACAGGAAACCTCCCGACAGCAGCAGCGCCCTGGCGCCCCAGGGCGCCTGCGCCAGCTCCGGCCGCCAGGCGGCCGCCAGGGCCAGGGCCGCCGCCCCTGCCTCGGCCAGCAGGACGCGCCAGGTCCGCCCGCCGGCTCCGGCGGCGGCGCCTGCCGCGGCGCCGGCCATGAACAGGGCGAACATGGCCCCCAGTTCCGGGCTGAGGAGCCCGGTGCGCGACTGGAAAGCCAGGAGCACGGCGGTCTCGAAAGCGAGACCCCAGAAGCCGACCAGGAAAGCTTCGGCGCTGCGCTCTTCCGGCGAGAATTTAAGCGCGCCCGCCAGGCGCCAGGCGGCGAAGCCCGCGGCCAGCGCCAGGGCGGCCAGGCCGAGCAGGGCCCCAGGCGACATGACCATGGACAGCCAGGCGCGCCAGAAGCGGAAATAGGCCAGCGGGTTCAGGTCGGAGTTGGGCGGAGGGTCTTTGACCTTCTCCAGCGCCGCCGCGGCCCACCCCCGGCGGTAGGGGTCGAGCAGGAAGGGAAAGGCGGACGGGACTACCGTTCTGGACTTTATCTTTCTGGCTGCGTACCTGGCCGCGAGCAGGTCCCCTTTCAGGGCCGGGGGGGAATCCGAGGCCAGCACCGTCAGGCGCGCGCCCGGCAGCGCCTCTACATGGGCAAACACGCCCCGGGCCGCGGCCAGGACGCAGGCCGCCGCGTAAGCTTTTTCCTGCGGCACATAGTTCTCGGCGAAAGGCAGCTGGAAGACCAGCAGCCCGCCGGGTGCGAGCAGCGAGCGCGCCTTGCGGAAATACTCCGCGGTGTAGAAACGGTTCTGGGCGGCGTTCTCCGGCGGCGCCCCGGCGTTGATCACCGCCGAGTAGCGCCCGTCCCTCCCGGAGAGCAGGCGGATATCCGAAAAGATCGTCTCTACTTCGCCCCAGGGCGGGCGCAGCGCGGCCAGCGCGGCGGCTTTGAAGCGGTCCGGTTCCGCCAGCTCCACGGCGGCCGGGCGGTGTTTCAGGATTTCGGCGGCGGCGAAGAAGGCGCCCGCGCCGTGCAGCAGCACCGGGCCCGGTTTTGGCAGGGCCAGCAGCGGGATGTGTACGAGCTCTTCCGCTCCGGAGTCGTCCCGCGGCGTGTAGATCAGGCGGCCGTCCTCGTAAACCGAAACGGCGCCGTCGCCCGCGAAGGCGAGCCGGGAGGCGGAGGTCTCGACCACGGCGGAGGGTTTGGGCGCGGGCGGCTTCAGCGTCCACAGGCGCGGCGCCAGCGCGGCCGCCCCGGCCAGCGCCAGGACCGCCAGGCCCGAGACCGCCGCCCGGCGGGCGGTGAGAGGCGCAGAAAGGAGGCGCGCCGCGGCCAGGGCCGCGCCGGCGCCGGCGAGCAGCCAGGCGCCCTGTACGCCGGGGAAATAGAAGGAATGCAGCGCGGTCAGCAGGCCCGCGGCCGCGGCGCCGGCAGCCTCGGCGGCGTAGAAGAACGCCGGCCTTTCCCGCAGCGCCGTCCCGGCCGCGAAGCCGTTGAGCAGGCCCGCCGGCAGGCACAGCAGCGCCGGGCCGGCCAGCATGGCGAAGAGGCCGGGCTCATACAGGGGCGGCAGGGTGCCTGGCGCCAGGCGCGCCAGCAGCAGGTTGAACACGGCGGCGGCGCAGAACAGCAGGGCGGCGCTTCCGAAGTCCTGGTCCGGGCGTTTGCGGGCCAGGGCGGCCCCGGCGGCCGTCCACAGCAGCCAGCCCGCCAATCCCGCGGCGAGGGAGAATTCGTGGGCGGAGAAGATCTGGGCGAGCTCGCGCAGCAGCAGCACCTGGGCGAGCAGGGAGTAAAAACCGAAGAGCAGGAACGTCAGCATGATTGGTCGGGGCGGCCGGCAAGTTTGATATTATTATATAACATGAACGAGACCTCCACTCCCAAGGCGGGGCGGGGCGCGGCCGCGCTGTTCGCGCTGCTGGTTTTCGTCCCGGTCTTCTTCTTCTCCGGCCAGCTGGCGGCCCGGGAGATAAGCCGTTACTACGCGCTGGCCTGGGCGTTGTTCGCCGGCCTTATCGGTTTCGCCATCTTCCGCACCGGCCGCGTTTCTTTTTACCGCCGCATTTTCTTCTCCGCCTCGGCGCTCGCTTTCCTCGTCCATTTCAAATTCTCGCTCTTCTCCAAAATGTTCGAGGCCTCCTGCTTCAAGGAGGCCCCGTTCTGCCACATCGCGATGGCGCCTTATTTCCTGAACTACCTGTACCAGCAGTATCTGGCCTTCATGAACGGCGACTGGCGCCTCTGGGGGCCGCTGACCCTCGGGGCGGCGTGGCTTTTCATCACGCTGGCCATCGGCCGCGGCTGGTGTTCCTGGGCCTGTTTCTACGGCGGCATAGACGACGGGCTCAGCCGTGCCGTCCCCAAACCCCTGATAAAGGCCGGCAAGTGGGCGCTGCGCCTGCGCGACCTGCCCGCGGCGCTGCTGGTTTTCCTGCTGCTGGCCTCTTTCGCCTACATGCTGCCCGTGTATTGCCTGTGGCTCTGCCCCTTCAAGTTCACTGAAACCTTCATGGACGCCGACGCCGGAGTACGCAGGCTGCAGTACGCCCTGATGCTGGCGGCCATAGGCGCGCTGCTGCTCGGCCCGCTGCTGACGCGCCGACGGATCTTCTGTTCCTATCTCTGCCCCTTCGCGGCGTGGCAGGCCTTCTGGGGCAGGTTCAACCCTTTCAGGATCAGCGTGGACCCGGCTAAATGTTCCGGCTGCACCGTCTGCGTATCCGCCTGCCCCATGACCGCCATAAAATGCGCCCCCGGCGGGAAAGCGGAGATCAGCGCCTACTGCAACCTCTGCGGCGAATGCCTGGAGGCCTGCCCCGGCGGCGGCTTCCGCTACACCCTGCTCGGCCTGGACCTGCCGGCGGGGGGGCGCCTGGCCGCCGCGCTGACGGCGCAGAATTTCTTCGTCTGGTCCGCCCTCACGCTGGGGGCGGTGTTCTCGTCGCTCTGGGCCCCGGCCGCCCTGCGCGACCTCGTAAAGCTTATGGCAGGTTAGGGAGGAATGATGAAGGACGGAAAATGGCTCGCTCCGCGCTATACCAGCAAGGAGATCTTCGAAAAGGACTACGCTAAACTCGATCTCTCGGGCATGGAAGTAAAATGCCCGGGCTGCAAGGACTCCGTGGCGTTGCACCGCAAGAACAACTTCGGCAAGAACGCCGGCTGGTGCAAGCGCTGCAACAGGGCCGTGGACATTTAAGCCGCGCCCGGACCGCCGCGCATGCCCGCCCTGTTCTCCGAGGGCTTCCTCCTCGGCCTTTCTACCGGCTTTTACTGCCTGGCCTCCTGCCTGCCGCTGCTGGCGCCCTACCTGCTCTCTGAAGGCCGCGCCGCCTGGAAATTCAACTTCTACATCTTCCTGCAGTTCACCGGCGGCCGCTTCGCCGCCTACATGCTCTTCGCGCTGCTGGCCTCGCTCGCCGGCCAGGCGGGGCAGTACGCCCTGCCGGCCTGGGTGCTGCCGGCCTCCATGCTGGCCTGCGGGCTGCTCATGGCCGGGCTGGCCGCCTTCCGGGTGTCCGGCTTCAAAGGACCGTGCCTGCTCGACGCCGCCGCCGGCACGGCCGCCCGCCGCCTGCCTATAGTCCTCGGGTTCGTCACCGGGATAAACGTCTGCCCGCCTTTCGCTGCCGGCCTGCTGCGCCTCATGGATCTGGCCGACATCCTGAAGGGCTTCTCCTATTTCGGCGGTTTCTTCGCCTCCACTTCCCTCTTCATCGCCCCGGTGCTGCTTGGCACGCCCTGGCTCGGGACCCGCGCCAACGAGATAGGCCGCCTGACCCTGCTGGTGGCCGGCCTCTGGTACGCCGCCCTCGGCCTGAAGGGTTTGGTTTGACATTCGTCATAGGCCCTAGGGCCTATATCCGGCTGGGCCCTTTGGCCTTGGCAGATTTTACCTCGAAGGCCTATAATTGATTAGCGGTTGATCAATATCAACGATTTGCGTCAACAAGGATAAGGCATGAAGAAGCTCCTCATCAGCGTGGTTCTCCTCACCGCAGCCGTTCTCGCCAAGGCGGAAGACGTCCGCCCTCCCAACATTTCCTTCGACCAGCTCCTCAAGGAGATCACCTCCGTGGAACTGCCGCAGGCCCCCGAGCCGGCGCTCGAGAAATCCGCCCTGCCCGCCGCGGACGGCCGCTACTGGGTCACCGTAAAGGCCGCGGATAAATACGTCCGCACCCGCCTGCTGGAAGCCGGCATGGACATAGTGGAGATCAACAAGGACTCCGTCTCGGGTTTCGCCGGGCCCTACACCATGGACCAGCTTTCCTCCAAGTTCTTCTCCGTGCTGTCCAAGGTGCCCGCGGCGCAGTATATCGCCCGCTTCAACAAGGACTTCCCGGCCCAGGACGCCGCCTACCATAATTTCAAGGAGACCACGGACCTGCTCAACCAGATGGCCTCCAAGCACTCCGACATCGCCTCCCTGTTCTCCATAGGCAAGACCGTGGAAGGGCGCGACATCTGGTGCCTGCGCATCAACTCCAACGCCAGGGGGACGACCCCCAGCGCCAAGCCCGGCGCCCTGTACATAGGCAACCACCACGCCCGCGAACACCTCTCCAACGAGGTCCCGCTGCTGCTGGCGGCCTGGCTGCTGGACCACCGCAACGACGCGGACGTGAAGAAGTACATAGCCACGCTCGACATCTATATCATCCCGATGCTCAACCCCGACGGGGCCGAGTTCGACATCAAGACCGGCAGCTACCAGTACTACCGCAAGAACATGGCGGTGAACGCTGACAAGTCCCGCGGCGTGGACCTCAACCGCAACTACGATTCCTGGTGGTGCCAGGCCGGCGCCTCCTCCTACCCGGGTTCCGACACCTACTGCGGACCCCGCGCCTTCTCGGAGCCCGAGAGCCAGGCCGTGAAGCGCTTCATAGAGGCCCGCAAGAACCTCAAGACGCACATAAGCTACCACTCTTACGCCTCCGAGATCCTCTACCCCTGGGGCGGCAGCGAAGAAGACGTGCCTAACGTCCAGGACAAGCAGGTATTCATAAAGGTGGCCGCGGAGATGGGCAAGCTCACCCGCTACGAGCCTATCAAGTCCAGCGACATGTACGTGGCCACCGGCGACAGCTGCGACTGGGCTTACGCCGCCGCCGGCATCTTCGCCTTCACTTTCGAACTGGAGGGCCGCGGCTTCTACCCAGGCGCCGCCGTCCTGACCAACGCCGTGACCAACAACATCAAGGCGGCGGTCTACCTGCTCAGCGTGACGGACAACCCTTACAAGGTGATCTGACGCCGGGGGCGGGGGAGAAAGCCCGGGCCGCCCCGGGCTTTTTTCATGTTTGACCGCCTTGGGGCATATAAGATAGGATTTTTGCCGATGCTGCGTTACCGGTTCATCAAAATTCCCGACGAGAAAACCCTGGCCCGCTTGGCCGCCCTTTACGCCGAACAGGGCTGGTGGACCGGCAAGGACACCCTGGCCATGCTCAGGCGCATGGTCCGGGGCAGCCATTGTTTCCTTATAGCCGAGGAGAACGGGCGGCTGGCCGGCATGGGCCGCGCCCTTAACGCCTGGTCCGGGGAAGCCTATATCCACGACGTGGCCGTGCAGAAGGAATTCAGGGGCCGGAAGGTGGGCTCCCAGCTGATGAAGCGCCTGGTCGCCAGGCTGAAAAAGGACGGCGTGCGCTGGATAGGCCTGATAGCCAGCGGCAACTCGGCGCCTTTCTACGAGAGTCTCGGCTTCCGCTCGCCTCCCGGCAGCAGGGCCATGACGCTGGGCGATCCCAATGTTTAAGAAAATAACGCCGCAGGACTATTCAAGGCTGAAGCCCTTCTTTGACGGCCAGCTCTATCCCCTATGCCCCTATTCGCTCGCCTCCATGATCATCTGGAGCGGCTGCGTGCACGAAGCCTTTTACCGGGAGGAGGGGGACGTGCTGTACCTTTCGGAAGTGGACATGGAGGCGCCGCGCCAGGGCCGCCTGCTCCTGCCGGTCCTGCGCCCCTTCCGCTTCCCCACGCCGAGGGAACTGGCGGAAGCGGCCCGGGCGCTGGGCTTCGGGGAATACCATTACGTGCCGCAGGACTACCTGGACGTGATCGGCGCGGAGAACGTCGCCGGCTATTTCACGGTGACCGAGGAACTGGGCTACGGAGATTATATTTACAATACCCACGACATGGCCCACCTGAAAGGCCATAAGTATTCCCGCAAGCGCAACATGATCTCGCAGTTCCACAAGTCGGTGCCCGACGGCCACCGCCTGCTGCCCATGCAGGGCGCCTGCCTCAAGGGCTGCCTGGAGCTTTTCGACCAGTGGGAGCGGGAGCAGGGCGGGCCGGTAATAGCGGATATCCCCAACTGCGAGCGCCGGGCCATAGTGAACGCGCTTACCCATTTCAAAGAACTGGGAATGTCCGGCGTGGCGGTGGAGATAAGCGGGCGCCTGTCCGGTTTCGCTTTCGGCTCCCGCCTGACCGCGGACACCTATACCCTGAATTTCGAGAAGGCCGACGCCGCCGTGAAGGGGCTTTACCAGTTCCTCGACAGCGAGGCCGCCAAGGCCGTGCCGCCGGAGTATTGCTTTATCAACAAAGAGAACGATCTGGGCCTGCCGGGGCTCAGGAAGGCTAAAGAGTCTTATTTCCCGGTCAGGACCGTGAAGTCGTATATCCTTACGCTTAAGTGAACCGCGGTTGGCGGGCAGGGGGGAGAACATGCATATCGAAGAGCTTAACGGGCTGAAACTGCTGCGTTTCGACGGCTTTAAGAGCGTCCCGGAGGTGGCCTGCGCCGTTTCCACGCGCGCGGGCGGCGTCAGCGCCGGGCCTTACGCCGGCCTGAACCTGGGGCCGGGCACCGGGGACAAGATAGAGAACGTGGAAGAGAACCTGGCGCTGTTCTGCGCCGCGCTCGGGACGGAGCCCGCGCGCGCGGCCCGCATGCGCCAGCGGCATACCGCCAACGTGGCGGTGGTGGAGGCCGGCGGCGGCACGCCGCCCGACAATACCGACGCCCTGGTGACCGCCGTTCCCGGAATTCCCCTGCTCGCCCTTTCGGCCGACTGCGCGCTGACGGCCTTCTATGACCGCCGCCGTAAAGTGCTGGCCGTGGCCCACAGCGGCTGGCGGGGCGCCCTGCTGGGCGTCTACGCGGCCGTGCTTAACGTGATGAAACTGCGCTGGGGCACCGAGCCCTCCGACGTTTTCGCCGGAGTCTCTCCCATGATCTCCGCGGCCCATTACCCGGTGCGCGGGGATTTCCTGGAGAAGCTCAAAGCTTTTTATCCCGGCGTGGCAGACCGGCGCTTCCTCACCTCGAAGGACGGCCTGCATTTCTTCAGCCTGCGCGAGCTGCTGCGGGTGCAGCTTGAGGAACTGGGCGTGAGGGACCACGAGTTCATGCACCTGTGCACGTACTCGGAGAAGGAGCTTTTCTATTCCTGGAGGCGAGACGGAGAGAAGACCGGACGTTTCGGCCTGCTGGCGGCGCTGAAGTAGCGCTACCTGAACATATCCCAGGCGACCTTGGCGAGCAGGGCCGCCGAAACCGTGAAAAGCATGGGGCGTATAACCCACGCGCCCCTCTTGAGGGCCACATGCGACCCGGCGTAGTTGCCGGCCATGCCGGCCAGGCCCATGGCCAGCCCGAGCCGCAGGTCCACCCGGCCGAGCCACAGGAAGGCGCCGAGCGCCGCCAGGTTGGAGACCAGGTTGAGCAGCTTGGCCAGGGCGGTGGCCCGCAGCAGGTCGTAGCCGCAGAAGCGGGTAAGGGCCAGCGCCAGGAAAGTGCCGGTGCCAGGCCCCAGTAACCCGTCGTAAAAACTCACCCCCAGCGCTATGCCGCCCGAGCGCGCGAGCAGCGCGCCTTCCGAGCGCATGGCGCTGGTATCGGAAAAACCGAAACTTTTGCGCGCAGCCAGGAAGATGGCCACCGGCGGCAGCAGCACCAGCAGCAGCCAGCGGACCAGGTCCGGGGGAACCGCGGAGATGGCAAGCGCCCCGAGTCCCGCGCCCAGGCCGCCCAGGAACACGAGGATAAAGAGGAGGTCCGCGCGCAGTCTGGTTTCTTTGAAGAAGCGGGCGGCCGCCACGGCGGTGCCCATGGAAGAGGAAAGCTTGTTGGTGCCCAGCAGCAGCGCCGGGTTCAGGCCGTAGGCCAGGTAGGCCGGCAGGGTTATCAGGCCGCCGCCGCCGGCGATGGCGTCCACGAAGCCGGCCAGGAAGACCAGCAGCGTGAGCGGCAGGTAGGGCAGCAGCGGGGCGAAGAGGTCCATAGGGTGGAAATATTATAGGATATTGTTTTGCGCAGGCCGCCGGTAAAAGGTAAAATTAATCACGATATTTATAAAGGGGCCCATACCATGGAACACGACTCCAACCTCGCCAGACTCAACGCCACCATAGAGATCTCCGGCGGCGGCAAGCGCGTAGACCTGCTCTTGAAGAACGCCCGGGTCATCAACACCTTCTCCGGCGACATCCACCGCACGCACGTGGCCATTCACGGCGGCAAGGTGGTGGGCTTCGGCGTGTATAAGGCCAAGCAGACCATAGACCTCAAAGGTGCCTACGTGGCCCCCGGCTTCATAGACGGCCACGTGCACATAGAGAGCTCCATGGTGAAGATCCCCGAGTTCGCCCGCACGGTGCTGCCCTGCGGCACCACCTCCGTGGTCATCGACCCGCACGAGATCGCCAACGTCCTGGGCCTCGACGGCATAAAGTACATGCTCTCCTCCAGCCTCAACGCGGTGCTGGGCGTTTACGTGATGCTGCCCAGCTGCGTGCCGGCCACCAACCTGGAGACCGCCGGAGCCGAACTGGACGCGCACGACCTGTCGCTGCTCCTGGGCGACGAAAGGGTGCTCGGCATAGGCGAGATGATGAACTACCCCGGCGTGATCTACCGCGACAAGGGCGTGCTGGAGAAGATCGCGATAGCCAAGAACAAGGTGATAGACGGCCACGCGCCCATGCTCAAGGACAAGCAGCTTTACGCCTACGTTTCGGCCGGCATCAAGAGCGACCACGAGTGCACCGACGTGGCCGAGGCCCGCGAGAAGCTGCGCGCCGGCATGTACATCATGATCCGCGAAGGCACGGCCGCCAAAAACCTGAAGAACCTGCTGCCGCTCGTGAACTCCGAGAATTCCCGCAAGTTCATTCTGGTGACAGACGACCGGCACCTCGAAGATATAGAGAACCAGGGACACATAGACTACCTCGTGCGCACGGCCATAAAACTCGGCGTGGACCCCATCCGCGCCATCCAGATGGCCACCATCAATACCGCCGAGTATTTCGGCCTGAAGAACCTCGGCGCCATCGCCCCCGGTTACCAGGCTGACCTGGTGATCTTCTCGGACCTCAAGAGCATGAAGATCGGCAAGGTCTTCAAGAACGGCCGCCTGGTGGCCAGCGACCGCAGGATAACCCCCGGCGTGATCAGGGAATACGAGGGCAAGGCCCGCGGCACCGTGAACGTGAAGTGGATAGAGCACGAAGACTTCGCCCTGAAGGCCGAAGGCAGCCACGCCAGGGTCATCAACGTGATCCCCGACCAGATCGTCACCAAAATGACCATAGAGAAGGTGAAACAGGACGGCGGCTACGTGTCTTCGGACACCGGGCGCGACATCCTGAAGATAGCCGTGATAGAGCGCCACATGGCCAGCGGCCGCATCGCCCGCGGTCTGGTAAAAGGCTTCGGCCTGAAGAAGGGGGCCATCGCCTCGTCCGTCTCCCACGACTCCCACAACATCGTGGTCATAGGCACGCACGACGGGGACATGTACACCGCGGCCGTGCAGGTGGTCAAGATGCAGGGCGGCATAGTGGCCGCCCTCAACGGCCAGGTGCTCGAAGCCCTGCCGCTGCCCGTGGCCGGCCTAATGAGCGACCGCAGTTCCGAGTTCGTGCGCGAGAAGCTCAAGCGTCTGACCGAAGCCGCCCGCATGCTCGGGTCCAAACTCTCCGACCCGTTCATGGCCATGGCTTTCCTCACCCTGCCGCCTATTCCCGAACTGCGGATCACCGACCGCGGCGTGATAGACGCCGTGAAGTTCAAGGTGGTCCCGCTGTTCTGCGGGCCCAAGGGAAAATGACCCTGCGCCCCGCAGGCCTGGTCCTGCTGCTCGCCTGCGCGCCCGGCCGGGCGGCGCGCCTGGAGCGCGGGCCTTACCTGGAGAACATGACCAAGGACATGGTGACGGTCCGCTTCCGGCTGGACGTGGCCACCCCGGCGTGGCTCTCCTTCGGGGCGGTGCCGGACTGCGAGCGGTTCCTTACCACGGTGCCGGCCGTGAAAGAGCAGAAGGTCCCGCTCTTCGGCCTGCTGCCGGATACCACGCACTGCTACCGCCTCTACCTGCCCGCCGAGCAGAGCACCGGCGTCTATAAGGCCTTCGAGGGCCGGTTCACCACTTTTCGCGACGAGACCAAACCCTGGTTCTCCTTCCTCGCGGTCAGCGATTCTTCCGGCGGCGGGGGGGAGCGCGACCAGATAGCGGCCCGGATGGCGGCGCTCAGCCCCGATTTCGTGCTGCACCTGGGCGACATGACCGAGTCCGGCCTGGACGAGGACGCCGACGAGGAATACTTCGGCCCCTATTCCGGACTCCAGGCCAGGGTCCCTTTCTTCCAGGCGCTGGGCAACCACGATTACGGCCCGGACCTGAGGACGGAGAACGGCCGCGGTTTCCTCAAGGCCAACTACGCGCCCTTCCACAGCACCCCGCTGACCGGCCGGCCGCCGCATTACTATTTCTTCGACATCGCCGATGCCCGCGTCTTTGTGCTGGATTCCAACGCGTTCATCGGGGCCAAATTCGCGCCCGGCCTGGAACCCGGCTCCAAACAGTATAAATGGCTGGACTATTTCCTGGGCAAGGCTTCGGACAAGACCTGGAAGATAGTGGCGGTGCACGAGCCGCTGTATTCCACCGGCGCCCACGGCACCGCGGAAGCCGAGGTGAAGGCGCTCGAGCCGCTTTTCCTCAAGCACAAGGTGGACCTGGTGCTGCAGGGCCACGACCACAACTACGAGCGCACCATGCCCGTTAAGGAGGGTGTGCCCGACGAGGCCGGGGGCGTGGTCTACGTGACCCTGGGCGGCGGCGGCAGCACCCTCTATATACAGCGCCGCAACGAGGACTGGTCCGAAAAATTCCTGCCCACCTACCATTTCGCCGCATTCGACGTGAAAGAGAAATCCCTGACCATGACCGTCTACAACAAGGACGGCGAAACGCTCGACACCCTGCAGGTGCAGAAATAGCATAAAGAAATTGCCTTCGCCGGTTTTTTGTGCTATACTATATCTGCGGGGTAGAGCAGCCTGGTAGCTCGCAAGGCCCATAACCTTGAGGTCGTTGGTTCAAATCCAACCCCCGCAACCATTTAAAAGATTCGAACCTGAGACAAGAAATATCAGGCCGGGCCCTGGACGAAAGTCTGGGGCTTCGTGTTTTACGGGAGCGCAACGCGCGGGGAACGGGAAAACCCCGTATTTTTTTTGGTAAGATATACCGGCAGTATTTTTCAGGAGGCAACCGATGAAGAAACTACTTTTAGCCGTTTTCGCCTGCTTTATGGCGGGCTCCGCCGCAGCCGCTGACCTGACCGAGGACCAGAAGACCCTTTACTTCCTGGGCAAGGCCGTCAGTTCCAAGATCAAGCAGTTCGAATTCACGCCCGAGGAAGCCAAGTACATACAGCTCGGCTTCTCCGAAGCCCTCGCCGGCAAGCCGTCCCAGGTGGACGACACCTACGGCATGAAACTTAACGAATACCTCGGCAAGAAGCAGGAAGCCATAGTGGCCAAGCAGAAGCAGGCCGCCAAGCCCTTCCTGGAGAAGATGGGCAAAGAGCCCGGCGCCGAGACGCTGCCCAGCGGCGTGGTGTATATCCCCGTCAAGGAAGGCGCCGGCGTCATGCCCAAGGCCTCCGACATGGTGAAGGTCCACTACCACGGCACTTTCCCCGACGGCAAGGTTTTCGACTCCTCCGTAGAGCGCGGCACCCCGGCCGAATTCCCCCTGGCCGGCGTGATCCCCTGCTGGACCGAGGGCGTGCAGAAGATAAAGACCGGCGGCAAGGCTAAGCTGGTCTGCCCTTCCGACACCGCTTACGGCGACCAGGGCGCGGGCGGGGCCATTCCCGGCGGCGCCACGCTGATCTTCGAAGTGGAACTGCTCGAGATAGTGAAGGAGCCCGTAGCGGCAGCTCCGGCCAAGCCGGCCAAGCCGGCTAAGCCCGCTGCCAAGCCTGCCGCCAAGCCGGCCAAGAAAGAGGCGGCCAAGCCAGCCAACTGATAAGCAGGCGGAAATAAAAAAAAGCCCCGGAGAGATCCGGGGCTTTTTTTTATTTCCCCGCGCGGCTAAGCAGGCCGGCCGCGCCGCAGCAGCTTCTCCGCCTCCACCGCGAAGAATACCACCGAGGATAGGGCGAGCGTGAGCAGGAGTTCCGGCAGGCTCAGGGGGGAGGTGTGGAACAGCCTGTTGAGCCACGGCACGTAAATGACCAGCAGCTGCAGCGCCACGGTCAGCGCCACAGAGTAGAGCAGCGGGCGGTTGGTCAGCAGGCCCAGTTCCAGCAGCGAGCGGCGCTCCGAGCGGATGGCCATGGCCTGGCCCAGCTGGCCCAGGCAGAGGACGGTGAACACGATGGTCTGCCAGTGCGCCCTGCCGGTGCGGATGCCCCAGCCCTGCGCGGCCAGGCAGACCCCGCCCATGAGCAGCCCTACCCAGACCACGTGCGTGCCCAGGCCGCCGGAGAAGAGGCTTTCGCCGGGCTTGCGGGGGGGGCGGCTCATGACGTCGGGCTCGGCCGGTTCCGAGGCCAGGGCCAGCCCGGGCAGGCCGTCGGTGACCAGGTTTATCCAGAGGATCTGTATGGGCAGCAGCGGGATGGGCAGGCCGAGGAACGGCGCCGCGGCTATGGCGCAGATCTCACCCGCGTTGCAGGAGAGCACATAGCGCACGAACCGCCTGATATTGTCGTAGATGCGGCGCCCTTCCCGCACCGCCCGCACTATGGTGGCGAAGTTGTCGTCGAGGAGGATCATGTGGGCCGCTTCCTTGGAGACGTCCGTGCCCGTGATCCCCATGGCCACGCCGATGTCCGCCCGTTTCAGGGCGGGGGCGTCGTTGACCCCGTCCCCGGTCATGGCGGCGTAATAGCCTTTTTCCTGCAGGGCCTTTACGATGCGCAGTTTCTGCTCGGGCGCCACCCGGGCGTAAACCCTTATGCGGTCTATGCGGCCGGCGAACTCCTCCGGCCCCAGCTCGTCGAGCTGGCGGCCGGTCAGTACCGCCTCCTCGTCGCCGGGCTTCATGATGCCCAGCCGCTCGGCTATATTGCGCGCCGTTACCGGGTGGTCGCCGGTGATCATTACCGGGATGATGCCGGCCCGGCCGCATTCGGCCACCGCCGCCGCGGCTTCCTCGCGCGGCGGGTCGTCTATGCCGACCAGGCCGAGGAAAGTCAGCTCCTTCTCCGCTTCTTCCGGCGTGGGCGCTGCCGGCAGCCAGTCCCAGCGCCGCCAGGCCAGCCCAAGCACCCGCAGGCCCCGGGCGGCCATCTCCTCGGCCGCGCGGCGCACCACCGCCTTGTCCTCCGCTGAGAGCCCGGCCGAATTCTCTAGCAGGTTCTCAGCGGCGCCCTTGGTCACGGAGAAATATTTGCCCGCGCTGCCGTCCAGGGAACCGGCGTGGAAAGTGCTCATCTGCTTGCGCTGCGAATCGAAAGGAAGTTCTCCGAGGCGGGGGAATTCCCGGTCGAGCGCGTCCTTTTCAAGGCCGCCGGCGGAGGCCAGGGCGCAGAGGGCGGTCTCGGTGGGGTCCCCGGCCCAGCCGGCCGGGCCCCGGCGTGAATCGTTGTTAAGGGCGCCCGCCTTCAGCAGCCCGGAATAGAGGGGTGCCTGCGCGGCGGAAGGCGCCCCGGGCTTGATGGTCTTCCCGGAGAGCCAGACCTCCTCCACGGTCATGCGGTTCTGAGTGAGGGTGCCGGTCTTGTCCGAGCAGATATGGGTGATGGATCCCAATGTTTCTACCGCCAGCAGCTTGCGGATCAGGGCGTTCTGTTTGACCATCTTGGCGGCGCCCAGCGCCAGCGCTATGCTCATGACCGCGGGCAGCGCTTCGGGGATAGCCGCCACGGCCAGGGAGACCGAAGTCAGGAACATCAGCGCCGGCGGCTCGCCGCGCAGGAGGCCGAAAGCGAAGAAGGCGGCGCAGACAGCGAGGCAGGCCCAAGCCAGGCGTTTACCGAAGGCCTCCAGGCGCTTCTGCAGCGGCGTCTGCACCTCTTCCTCGTCCTGCAGCATGCCGGCGATCTTCCCCAGTTCGGTGCGCATGCCGGTGGCCGTCACCACGCCCTTGCCCCGGCCGTAGGAGACGGAGGTGCCGCTGTAGGCCATGTTGCGCCTGTCGCCGAGGGGGAGGCCTTCTTCCGGGATTGCCCGGGTATGTTTCTCCACGGAAAGCGATTCGCCGGTGAGCGCGGCCTCCTCGGTCTTGAGCGAAGCCGCCTCGATGAGGCGCAGGTCGGCCGGCACCAGGGCGCCGGCTTCCAGCAGCACCACGTCCCCGGGCACCAGGGCGCGCGCCTGGACCATGGTCACGGTCCCGCCGCGCAGCACGGCGGCGCAGGGGGCGGCCATCTTTTTCAGGGCCTCCATGGCTTTCTGGGCGCGGTGTTCCTGGATGAAGCCCATGGCCGCGTTAAGTACGACGATGGCCAGGATAATGGCCGTGTCTATGAATTCCCCGATGGCGCCGGAGACGAGGGCAGCCGCTATCAGGACCAGTATCATGAAGTCGCGGAACTGGTCGAAGAACATGGCCAGCGCCCCGCGGGCGGGCTTCTCGGCGAGGGCGTTCTGCCCGCAGCTGGCCAGGCGCAGGTCCGCCTCGGCCTGGCTCAAGCCTAGCGGCGAAGAACCGAGCTCCGCGAGCGCCGCGGCAGCCTCTTTTTTATGGAAATCTGAGATAGCCGGAACGGCAAGTTCCGCCATATTACCCCCTAACGGGATTATATGACTTCGCGGACCATAAAAAAAGCCCCGGGAGGCCGGGGCTTTCGGGCGGGGCCCGCCTACGCCTTCCGGCCCTGCGGCGGCTTTATGACCACGGACAGCAGGATGGAGGCGGCGAGGATGGCCAGCACCACGCCCAAAGAGATCAGCGGATCTATCTTGTAGTAGCCGGAGATCGTCATCTTGACGCCTACGTAGAGCAGGATGACCGCTATGCCGAACTTGAGATAGCGGAACAGGTCCATGATGGAGGCCAGCAGGAAATACAGCGAGCGCAGGCCCACCACCGCGAACACGTTGGAGGTGTAAACTATGAACGGCTCGCGCGAAATGGCGAGAACTGCCGGGATTGAGTCTACCGCGAAGATCAGGTCGGTGGTCTCTATTACGAGCAGAGTGGCGAAAAGGGGCGTTGCGTGCCATACCTCTTTTTTGACGAAGAACTCGCCGCCGGCGGATTCCTTGTCTATCGGCATCAGCCGTCCCAACAGGCGGACCAGCGGGTTTTTCCCGGGGTCCACCTCGCCGTCCTTGTGCAGCATCATCTTCACGGCGGTCAGGATCAGGACCCCGCCGAACACGTAGATGATCCAATGGAAAGCGTTGATCAGGCTCACGCCGGCGAAGATCAGGATAAGGCGCATGAAGACGGCGCCCAGGATGCCCCAGGTCAGGATCTTCGGCTGGTACTTCTTCGGGACCCCGAAGTACGAGAAGATCATGATGAATACGAACATGTTGTCCATCGAGAGGGAGTACTCTATTACGTAGGCGGTAAAATATTCCACCATCCTGACGGGGCCCAGCATGTAGCCGGTCAGGACGCCGAACAGCGAGGCGACCAATACCCAGAACGAGCAGAGCATAAGCGCTTCTTTGCGCGAGATCTCATGGGCGCGGCCGGCAGAAAGTTTTATGTCGGCCACGAACAGGGCGGTGGCGGTGACGGCGAAGACGATCCACATTATTTCAAGGGGGGTCATATATAGGGAATTATATAAAATCAGACGGGCTTTTTTATGGCTTGAACGGCGGCCCTATATTGTTTAAAATTAAAGCATCATCGCTGTTTAGGAGGAAAAATGAACGACGTTTTCGATATAGTGCTGCTGCTGGCCCTGCCGGCTTCCGGTAAGTCCGAAGTCCGCCGCTTCCTGGCCAACGTGGAGCCCGAGAGGCTCAAGAAAGAGTTCCATATCGGCGCCAACCTGCAGCTGGACGACTTCCCTTACGTCCACATGATGCGTCGCGCCGACGACGAACTGGCGAAGCTGGGCAAGGCCCGCCTGTTCTTCAAGTCCGGTGACCGCCCGTTCCAGGACACCAAGGACTGGGGCACCCTGATCCACCTCTTGAACGAGGACTACCACGACCTGATGGCCAAGAACGTGGTAAAGGCCGACTCCGCCGCCGACCTGCTGATGCGCCGCATAGACAAGGCCGGCGAGAAGGCTAAACTGGCCCCGCGCCTGGCCGGTCTGGACGCCGTCACCTGGAAGACCGTGGCCGCCGCCCTGGAACCGGAAGCCCGCGCCATGCTCGACGAAAAGCACGCCGCCTACCCGGCTTCTTTCGAAGGCAAGACCATCGTCATCGAGGCCGCCCGCGGCGGTCCCGACAAGTCCTCCTTCCCGCTGCAGGACCCGCTGGGCTACCAGTATTCCCTGCGCGAGCTCGACCCGGAGATCCTCAAGCGCGCCGTCATCCTCTACGTCTGGGTGACCCCCGAGGAAAGCCGCCGCAAGAACACCGCCCGCACCAACCCCAACGACCCGGGCTCCATCCTGCACCACGGCGTGCCGATGGAAGTGATG
>Ga0154363_126_pt1 | contig 51872 bp, 48 predicted proteins | sample RifGroA2_FD_115891 | JGI IMG/M metagenome (GOLD analysis project Ga0154363, IMG submission 115891) | Elusimicrobia bacterium GWA2_62_23
CCCCGGCGCGAAACTGGGGCCAATGGCTGGGCGGGAGTGGCTATGATACCGTCCAGGCCTTGGCTGTGAACGGCGACGAGATCTATGTGGGAGGATATACCTGGAGTCCGACCTCCTGGGAGACCGTAACCTGGCAGGGGGTGAACGGCTCCGGTTCGGATGGTTTTGTAATAGAGATCCAGGACGGCGCCGCGCCTACGCTGAACTGGGGCCAATGGCTGGGTGGGGACGGCGGTGCGCAAGTCACTGCCCTGGCTGTGAACGGGGACGAGATCTATGTGGGAGGGCAGTCTGATAGTGCGACCTCCTGGGAGACGGTAACCTGGCAGGGCGCGCACAGCGGCGGGCAAGAAGGTTTCGTTATAGAGCTCCAGGACGGCGCCGCGCCGGCCCTTAATTGGGCCCAATGGCTTGGGGGTGGCGGCCATGACTTTGTGAAGGCGCTGGGGGTAAACGGCGATAAAATATACGCCGCTGGGGAGTCCCCAAGTTTAACAGGCTGGGAAACGCTGCCGTGGTCCGGCGTGGCCAGTGATGGGGCGGAGGTGATGGTAGTGAAAATATTGCCGCCCTGCGAAGCCCGCTATTTCTCTCCGGTCTGGTAGGCGGCCCGGTTGCGGGAGGCGGGAATTTATCTATGGATGCTAAATCTAAAACAGTGCTTATAGTGGACGACGACCGGTGTTTCCGGGAATTGCTCGCAGCCGCAATGTGCGAAACGTTCAATATCATTGCCGCGGAAGACGGAGAGGCGGGCGTTGAGCTGGCGAAGACCGCGCTTCCCGACCTGATAATAATGGATGTTATGATGCCCAGAATGTCAGGGCTGGAAACGCTGCGGGCCCTTTTACAGGAGGAGGAAACCGCGCGCATCCCCGTACTTGTCTGTACGGGAAGCGATTTTGACCCGGGGATGCGCAATGTTTTCCGTATAGAACGCAATTGCGTCGGGTTCTTTTCCAAAACCGCGCCTCTTGATTTTATCTGCGGGACAGTGGAAAGGACTCTTGGAATGCCCGGCGGCTGATCCGGAAGGGCCCCGGACGTTCTCTTTTTGTGGGCCGCCGTCCCAGCGGGGCCGCGGCCCGCTAAAAATCCCGTATCTTGACTATCCTTCCCTCTACTGAGAAGAGCGCCGTTCCTTTCGCTTTTTCTGTGACGGCGTAAGCCTCCGCCGAGGAGAGGTTAAGCGAGAACAGTGGAAAGAAGTTGGCTAAATCCTTCTGGTTCGCGCGTAAAATTCCGCTGCGTGAATATAGCACATCTCCCTGGGCCACTAAAGCTGTACGCAAGGCCATAAGTTTCTTCAAGGCCGGAACGGAGGTCCGTGTGCGCGGGAATTCCCGCATTGCGTCGGGCATGGGACATTTATATAGTCCCTTGGCCGGTTCTTTTAAAAGACCGGCCGCCTTGAGGTCTTTGGTCGCTTTTTCGGCGGCGGAAACAGGCAGGCCAAGTTGCGAGGCTAAGGCCTTTGCGTCCCATTTTCCGGTATCATTCGACATCGCCACCCAGCAAAGATAGTTTGCCGTGCTTTTTGCGATGGTCTCCACCTGCAGCGGAGTGATGTGCACTTTGCGGTTGGATAAGGACCGGTGTATCACTTTATGGAGAGGGGAAGCGATGGAATTCCGGGGGAACTTGAACAGAGGCTCCAGGAATTGCCTAAAATCTTCCTCGCCATGCGCCGTTCTGAGCCAGGAGAGTATTAAGCGCGTTCCGTTTTCGCTGCACGGGATGCAGCGTAGCGTGTACATCAGGGTCCCCAGGATCTTGAATGGGGGGAGGGTTTTTCCTTCTTCCGTAAGAAGCCAGCCGCGGTAGCTGACTTTAAGGATATTTTTGCCTCCGTTGCTATGATAGAACTGGTACGCGGTGCGGAACCCCGCCTCCTTGCGGAGTTCTTTTATGGTTTCTGAAAATATCGTAGGCATAATTCACCCTCTTGCTGTATCTGACTATAGCAGAAATGGGCCTCAGGCAGGAATACCGAGAGCGCAATTCTTGCAAACATCTATTTTAAAGAATTGCCGCCTCCTGGGTAAACCGGCCGAATTGCCGGGTCTTATGCCTCATGCAATTACTCGCAGAACCGGGGTATACTCCTATTGGGATTGTGGTGACAAGGAATATGTTAAGGAGGACTTATGACTAACTGGAAGAAATATATCCTCGCTGCCGTAATTGTGACGGCGGCGGGGGTTAGCTATATTAAAAGCTCGCATAGGAATATTCCGGCGGACCTCAGGGATGCTGTGGCCGACAACGGGAAGTTCGATACCAGTATCCCCGTTTTTGATAAAAATAGCGGCAATATCCCGGAGCCGAAAGCTGTGGCGGTTAAAGGTATCAACAAAGGCTATGTCGCCGGGAACGATCCGTCCGCCGGAGCGCCTTCCAAACCGATAGAGTGGGTTGCCATCAATGGCGGGAAGTTCACGATGGGGACCGACAGCGGCGAGAAAGGTTTTGAAGACGCTAAGCCGATCCATGAGGTGGCCATTAAAACCTTTGAGATGTCCAAGACAGCTGTGACCGTGGAACAATACGCTGAGTGCGTGATCAAAGGCGAGTGTACGGAACCGGGCACCGGCGAGTATTGCAACTGGGGTGTGGCTGGCCGCCACCTTCACCCGATCAACTGCGTGGGTTGGGACCAGGCGAGCAAGTACGCCAAATTCAAAGGCGGAAGACTGCCCAGCGAGGCCGAGTTTGAATATGCGGCTACGAGCGGCGGCAAGAATCAGAAATATCCCTGGGGTAATGATGAGCCGACCTGCGACAAGGCCGTGATGTATGGAAACGGCGGTTATGGTTGCGGCAAAAACAGCACGATGCCGGTGTGCTCAAAAACTGCCGGAAACACCGCGCAGGGTTTGTGTGATATGGCGGGAAATGTCTGGCAATGGGTGCAGGATAAGTATCAGGATTCGTATAAAGGCGCGCCTGTTGACGGCAGTGCGTTTGAAGCTGCGGGCTCCCGCCGGGTGCTGCGTGGCGGTTCCTTCGCCCACCTTGACGCCAGGAGCCTGCGGGCCGATTACCGCATCGGCGACGACCCCGACCTCCGCCGCGGCAACATCGGGTTCCGCCTAGTGAGGTCTCGGTAACCCTTGGACAGAACACTTGGCCCTTGGTATGAATCTGTTGCAGGTCAACTTGCGGAGGTAGTGAGCCGGGCGCGTGCGTAAACCGCGCCCGGTTTCTCTTCTGTTCCGCTATCCATTTATAGCTGCGCGTCTCGCCTTTCGGGATGCGCAGGCAGGCTTTCCACACCGCCTGCTGGAAAGGCGTGTATTTCTTCATCTCGGACAGGACTTGCTCTTTGGTCATCTCAGCCCTCTAATTCGGACTTGCCGCGCAGTTTGCGGTGGTAGGTGATGCCGAAGCGGTGGGCTTCGTCGCGCAGCGCCTGCAGCAGGCGCAGGCCCGGGTGGGCGCGGTCCAGCAGCAGCGGTTTCGCGAAGCGGGGGGAGTAGATCTCCTCCAGGCGCTTGGCCAGGCTGATGACCGGCAGTTTCACTTTGGCCGCCGCCATGGCTTTCATGGCGGCCGCGAGCTGGCCGGGCCCGCCGTCTATCAGGAGCAGGTCCGGCAGCGGCTCGCCCCTGCGCGCTATCTGCGCGAGGCGCCGGCCCACTATCTCCTCCATCATGGCGAAATCATCCGAGCCCGAAGGCAGGTTCTTGAAATTTATTTTGTAGTGCCGGTAATGCCCGGGGTGGCGCTCGGCGTTGACGAAGCAGACGGACGAACCCACTGCCTGCCGGCCGAACAGGCTGGAGGTGTCGAAGGCTTCTATGTGCGCCGGCGGCTTGGCCAGGCCCAGGGCGGTTTTGAGGGCCGTAACCGCGCCGGTGCGGGTCACCGCGTTCTCCAGGAAATCCGGTTCCAGCTTGCCTACCAGCACCCTTTCTTCCATGTGGTCGAAGGCGCCGAGGAAATCACGGTAGAGGGCGGCCTCTTCGTAAGCCAGCCGCGCCGAGGCTTTTTCCATCTTCGCCCTGAAACCGGCGCGGAGCTTGGCGAAATCTCCCCTGAGGAAATCCGCCACCCGCGCGGCCAGGGCGGCGTAGGCGCTGCGCGAGATCCGCCCGGCGCAGGGGGCGGTGCATTGGCCGGTGTGGAAATACAGGCAGGCCTTTATCTTCTTATCCTCCAGCGGCTTTTCCAGAGAAAAATCCCAGCGGCAGCGGCGCAGGTTTATGAACTTTATCCGCCACAGGTGCGCCATGAGCTTCTTGAGCGGCTCCACCTTGGGGTAGGGGCCGAAATACAGGCCGTCGTCGCGTAGTTTACGGCGGGTGAACAGCACCCGGGGAAAATCCTCCCTGGTCACCTCTATGTAGGGATAGGACTTGGAGTCCTTCCACATGGCGTTGAAGAAAGGCTGCAGGCGCTGTATCAGCTGGCGTTCGGTGAGCAGGGCTTCGCGCTCGCTGGCGCTGGCCACGTAGTCTATGCGGCGTATCAGCGCCACCAGGTTGGGGATCTTGCGGCGCAGGTCGGAAGGGGTCTTATGGAAATACTGCGAGACCCGCGCGCGCAGGTTCTTAGCCTTGCCCACGTAGAGCACCGTGCCGGCGGCGTCGCGCATCAGATAGACGCCCGGTTTGTCCGGGAGGTGGGAGAGGTCCATCAGAACCTGCCGCCCGTGATCAGTTTGCGCTCCTCCACCCGGAGCAGCCTGAGGCCCGAGAAATAAACCAGCACCGCGCCGGGGACCGCCGCGGCCGTGACGAGCAGCGGGCCGGCGCCGGCGAGGAGCAGGCGCAGGCCCAGGGCCGTGCCGCCGGCGGCCAGGGCGGCCAACAGCGGGCGCATGAGCGGCAGGCTGGAGAATGGGGTGAAGCCGCAGCGGCGCCGTATCACCACCAGGAAGGCGATGGCTGCCGCCCAGGAACTGAACGAGGTGGCCAGCATCAGGCCGCCGGCGCCCAGCTGGCGGCCCAGCGGCAGGCAGAGGGCGGCGTTGAGGGCCAGCTGGCAGGAAATAATTACCATCGGTTCCTTCTGCCGGCCCAGCGCGTAGAGGGCGGAAGCTGAAACCTTGTTGAACCCGTAGGCGGGCAGGCCCAGGGCCAGGCAGGTGAGCGTCCAGGCCGTCAGCCGGCTGTGCTCCGGCAGGAAGCGGCCGTGCTCGAACAGCGCCTGGCAGACCGGCAGGGCGGTTGCGGCTATGCCGAGCGCGGCCGGCAGCAGGATAAGCCAGGAGGAGGAGAAGGCCAGCTTCAGCTGGTGGCGGAAGCCTTCGGAGTCGCCGGCGGCGGTGCGGGCGGCCAGCTCCGGCAGCGAGACGGCGGCGGCCGCCGCGGCGAAGAGCGAGACCGGGAACTGCACCAGGCGCGCCGCGTTGTAGATGGCGGTTATGGCGCCGGCAGGCAGGAAGCTGGCGTAGGCGGTGCTGATGAGCATGGAGAGCTGGTCCTGCGCCAGGGTGAAGGCCGCGGGCGCCGCGGCCAGCAGGGCAGGGGCCGCCGAGAAGTTCCGCAACGGATTTGAGAAAGAAAGCCCGTAGCCCTCGCGCCGCAGCGCCGGGAGCAGGGCCGCGGCCTGCAGCAGGCCCGACGCGGAGGCGGCCACGGCCAGCGCTATGATCTTGCTCCTCTCGTCCAGGCCGGCGAAAAGGCCGAAATGGTAGGCCAGCAGCAGGGCTATGACGGTGACGGAAAAGGCCGCGGGGGCCAGGGCCGGCAGGAAGAACCTGCGGGCGGAATTGAGGGCCGCGGTGAACAGGGCGGAAACGTTCACGAACAGCAGGTGGGGCATCAGGGCCGCCATCAGCAGGGCGGTCAGCTCCAGCTGGCCGGGCGTGCCTTTGAAGCCCCAGGCCGCGAGCGTCACCAGCTCCCTCCTGAAGACCAGCCCGGCGACCCCTATCAGGGCCGAAAGCCAGAAGATCACCGTCCAGGCCGAAGCGAAGAACCCGGCCGCGTGTCCGCCGTTGCGGGCCTTTTCCTTCTCCAACAGGGGGATAAAGACCGCGTTCAGGGCGCCTTCGCCCACCGTGCGCCTGAAGATATTGACTATCCGGAAAGCGGCGTAATAGGCGTCGGCCAGGGCCCCGCCTCCGAAAAAGGCCACCAGGAGTGCGTCCCGGGCATAGCCCAGGGCCTTGGTTATAAGGCCCGCCCCGGCCATGCCGGTCATGCCCCGGGTAAAGGCGGCTCCTGCGGCGTCGCGGCCGCTGGCGGGGGCAAAATTTGCTTTTTCTCCCATAGAATGATAAACTATGTTCACTATGGCAAAACTCAAGACCGGACGGCACACCAGCGCCATTAAAGCCTGGCGCAAATCAGAAAAACTCGCTTCCAAGAACCGGGGCGTAAAGACCCGCATTCACGACGCTTCCAAGGAATTCGGCGCGCTCGTCGCGAAGAAGGACATGGACAACGCGCAGAAGATGCTGCCCAAGACCTACTCTCTGCTGGACAAGGCCGCCAAGAGCGGTACCATCCACTGGAAAGCGGCCGCCCGCAAGAAGTCCCGCCTCGCGGCCCGCGTAAAGTCGATAGCGCAGAACCCGTCCGTAAAGTAACTTTCCTCTTCTGTGAAAGAGCAAACCCCGGCGCAGTCAGCCGGGGTTCTGCTATTTTGTCCCGGTGATCTCGTAGACCAGCTGGCGTATCACCAGCTCCGGGTCGCGGCCTGAGGAGGACTTGAGCAGCTCCTCCGCTTCCAGGCAGCGGCGCAGCGAGCGCAGCAGCTTGTCTTCGGAATAGGCGCCTGCGTCGCGCAGGGCGGCGTGGTACTGGCCCGGGGACATGCCGGCCTGGTAAGCGGCCGCGGGCCCGTCGCCCGCGGCGGCAAGGCGCTTCACCTTCAGCATGCGTTCCACGGCCCTGGAGACCTGTGACAGCAGGCCCAGCGGTTCGGCCCCGCCCTCCAGCATCTTGGCGGCCGCCTCGGCGGCGCGGGCTGGCTGCCTGGCGCAGACGGCGTTGGAAAGTTCGAAGGGATGCTGGGCCCTGGCGAAACCGGCGAGGGCCACGGCGTCCTCGGCGGTGAAGACGCGGTTCTGGCCGTGCATGAAGAGGATGATCTTTTCCGCCTCGCCGTCCAGGGTCAGCGAATCGCAGCCGAGCAGCTCCACCATCAGGTCCAGCGCGGCCCCGTCGCTCTTCACGCCCTTGGCGAGCAGCACGGCGTTGAGGTGGTCGGCCGCCTGTTCCGGGGACATGGCGGCAAAATTCACCAGCGCGCAGTCGCCCGTCAGGGCGGCGGGGATGGGGTCGGCCTTTTCCCTGGGCCAGTCGGCGAGGATGAGCAGGCAGGCGCTGGGGCAGGGATCTTCCAGGTAAGCGAGCAGCGCCTTCATGGGGTCTTTCTTGAGCTTTTCGGCGTGCTTGACGGCCACGAAACGCACGTCGGCCAGCATCGGGGCCGTCTGCGCTTCGTCCAGGACCTGGTGCATGTCGGAGGTTTCCGCGTCGCGCACCGAGAAGTTGAAAGACTCGGGCTTAAAGAGGGCCGCCAGCCGCTTCAGGGCGGCTTCTTTCAGGGCCGTTTCCTCGCCGCAGAGGTAATAGACGGGCCTGGTCTTTTTTTTAGCCCATTCGTCCGCGAGGGCTTTGGGCGACAGAGTCTGCATCGGCGTCCTTTTTTTACTGCGCGGTGCCCGTTGAGACCGGGACTTCCGACGGGACTTTTTTCTGGGAAGTGCTCGAGACCGAGCCGAAGCCCTGTACCGTGCGCATCACTACGTCCTTGGCGAGGATCTCCCAGAGCGCTTCGCGCGCCTGCTCCTCGGTAAGGCCGCCGGGCAGGTTGGCGGCGGAGTACATCTTGGTCACCTGCAGGGCCGGCTCCTCCCAGAGGTAGCGGTTGTACTCCTTGTCCAGCAGGCGTACGCCCGCTATGACGTTGAGCTTGTAGACCGTGGGCACCAGGTTCACGTCGTACTGGATAGGGGTGAGGATGTAGTGGCTGATCTCGCCCACTATCACGCCCTGCGCGGCGTTCTCGGGGGAAACGGTGTATTCGCCGTTCTTGAGGAATTCCTCTATGACCTTGAGGGTGATCTTCTCCTCCAGGCCGAACTGTTGGGTCTTGTTGGCGAAAGGCCGCACGGCTATGCGCTTGATGTGCTGCGGCAGCTTCTGCTCCGCAGGCTTGTAGATTATGTCCGACGACGCGCCGCAGCCGGCGAGCCCCAGTGCCGCCGCTACCAGTATCAATTTCTTCATATGAGTTCCCCCAGTCATTTTACCACTATGCTTACCAGGCGCCCCGGCACCAGGATAACTTTCAGGACCGTCTTGCCCGCGGTATGCGGCGCGGCCTTCTCCAGCGCCAGGCGCTTGATCTCTTCCTGCGGCGTGGTTTCTTTCACACTCAGGCGTTCTTTCACCTTGCCGTTCACCTGCACGGGTATTTCGATGTCGCGCGAGGCGATGACGGACTTGTCCGCTTGCGGCCAGGCGCGCGCCATCAGCGTGCCCTTGCCGCCCGCCAGCTCCCACATTTCGTCCGCGATATGCGGCGCGAACGGATGCAGCAGCGTTATGAAGGTCTCGTAATCCTCGCGGGAGGTCTCCTTCTGCTCCGTCAGGCGGTTCAGGTAGATCATCAGCGCCGAAATGGCCGTATTGAACTTCAGTGCCTCTATGTCGGTGCCAACCTTGTCTATGGTCTGGTGGCGCAGGATCAGGTCCGGGCCGGCGGCTTTGGCGTCCGTCAGGGCGCCCGCGCGCTCCAGGCCCCAGGCGTAAGCGCGCCGCAGGAAGCGGTACACGCCCTCTATGCCGCGGATGTTCCACGGCTTGGAGTCTTCCAGCGGGCCCATGAACATCTCGTAGAGGCGGAAGGCGTCCGCCCCGTAGCGCTCCAGCACCTCATCGGGGTTTATCACGTTCTTCTTGGACTTGGACATCTTCTCTACCATCGGCTTTATGGTCTCGCCGTCGGCGGTCTTCGCCGTGCCGTCCTCGGCTATCTCCAGTTCCTTGTAGCCCCGGTAGACGCCCTTGGAGTCGCGGTAGGAGTATGCCAGGATCATGCCCTGGTGCACGAGCTTCTTGAAGGGCTCGCTGGTGGAGACGTGGCCCAGGTCGAAGAGCACCTTGTGCCAGAAGCGGGCGTAGAGCAAATGCAGCACGGCGTGCTCGGTGCCGCCTATGTAGAGGTCCACCGGCATCCAGGCCTTCTCCAGTTCCTTGTCCACGAACCTGCCTGCGTTCCTGGGGTCTATATAGCGCAGGTAGTACCAGCAGGAGCCGGCCCACTGCGGCATGGTGTTGGTCTCGCGCTTGGCGGGGCCGCCGCAGGCCGGGCACTTGGTATTAACCCAGGCGTCGATGGCGGCCAAGGGGGATTCCCCGGTGCCGGTGGGCTCGTACTTCTCCACCTCGGGCAACAGTACCGGCAGCTCGCTTTCTGGAACCGGCACGGTGCCGCACTTGGGACAATGCACTAGCGGGAAGGGCTCGCCCCAGTAGCGCTGGCGGGCGAATACCCAGTCGCGCAGCTTGAAATTCACCTTGGCGCGGCCTATGCCCTTTTCCTCGAGCCATTTGGTTATCTTTTTCTTGGCTTCGGGGGTGGGCAGGTCGTCTATGATGCCGGAATTTATCGCGGTGCCGTCCCCGCAGAAGGCGCCCTCGCCCTTCCAGTCCGAGGGGGCTTTGAGAACCTCAATTATCTTCAGGCCGAACTTCATGGCGAACTCGTGGTCGCGGTCGTCGTGGGCGGGCACGGCCATGATGGCGCCTGTGCCGTAGGTGGTCAGCACGTAGTCGGCGGTCCAGATGGGGAGTTTCTCTCCGTTGACGGGGTTCACGGCGTAGGCGCCGGTGAAAACTCCGGTCTTGTCTTTGGCGAGTTCGGTGCGCTCCAGGTCGCTCTTGTTGCCGGCGGCGGTCACATAGGCCTGCACGGTGGCCTTCTGTTCCGGCGAGGCCAGCTTCAGCGTCAGCGGGTGCTCGGGGGCCAGTACCATGTAGGTAGCGCCGTAGAGGGTGTCGGGGCGGGTGGTGAAAACGGTCAGCTTGCTGCCGTCGGGCAGGGCGAAGTCCACCTCCGCGCCTTCCGAGCGGCCTATCCAGTTCTCCTGCATGAGGCGGGTGGAGTGGGGCCAGTCGGTGCCGGCGAGGTCGCCCAGCAGCCGGTCGCCGTAGGCGGTGATCCTGAGCATCCACTGCTTGAGGCTCTTTTTCTCAATGGCGGTCTCGCAGCGGTCGCAGCGTCCTTGGAACACTTCCTCGTTAGCCAGGCCGGTCTTGCACTTCGGGCACCAGTTGATGGGGCTGGTTGACTCGTAGGCCAGGCCTTTCTTGAAGAGCTGCAGGAAGATCCACTGCGTCCACTTGTAGTAGGCCGGGTCTATGGTCGTTATCTCCCGGTCCCAGTCATAGCTGAAACCGAGCGAGTCTATCTGGCGGCGGAAAGTGGAGCAGTTCTTCTCGGTGGTCACGCGCGGGTGCACGCCGGTGGAGATGGCGTAGTTCTCGGCGGGCAGGCCGAAGGCGTCCCAGCCCATGGGGTGCAGCACCTCGAAACCTTTCATGCGCTTGTAGCGGCAGAGGATGTCGGTGGCGGTGTAGCCCTCGGGATGGCCCACGTGCAGGCCGTCGCCCGACGGGTAGGGGAACATGTCGAGGCAGTAGAACTTGGGCTTGCCGGGCAGGCGGGCCGTCTTGAAGGCGTTCTGCTCTTTCCACTTCTTTTGCTGGCGCTCGTCTATTTCCTGAAAAGTGCGGGCGGTAGTCTCAGTGTTCACTTGGAAGCCTCCGTCTTGGTCTTGCCCTTCTTCAGCCTGTCGAAAATTATGCTGACGCGGCCGTTGGCCGCGCTGACCTTGTACTTGGCCGGGTTCGCGCCCTTTGGGACCGCCATCACGCGTGAGCGGCGCCGGGAGAAGGAGGAGGAAACGGTGCTGCCGTCCTCCCTGGTCTCCTGCCGGGTTTCCGTCTGCTCGTAATTCATCTTTATCCGGCTGCCGGCTATGTCCACTTTCATGGAATCGGCGGCGTTCTCCGGGGCTTTCAGGTTCACGGTCACGTGCTCGTCGTCCGAGACCACTTCGGGGTCCAGGTCCCCTATGGGGTCCTGCGAGCCGGAGAAGAAGGACTCCCCGAAGACGGAATCGAAATCCTCGGAGGTCACCGGCTTGTCGGAATCGAGCTTGTGGGCTATGCGGCCTATCCAGCCGTCGATGTCCTTTACCAGGTCCTGTCCCAGCTCTTCCGCTTCGGGCTGGGCGGGAGCGGGCTCGCCCGCCAAAACGGGCACTGCCGCGAAGACGGCCAGGGCGGCTGCCAGAAAGCGGTTGAATATCATAATTATCTATATTTTATCAAATTAGCCGCCCGGCGGGTGGGCGCCGGCCCCTCCCGGGGGCATAAGGGGATTTCGTGCGGGTGCGCCGCTTTTTGTATCATAGCGTTAATGAAGATAGTTTCCTGCTTTTCCCGCCTCTCCGAGATAGAGCCTTTGGCCGCCGCCGGCGCGGACGAACTCTACTGCGCCGTGGCGGACCTGCCGTCGTTCGGCTACGGGGTGCTGAAGGGCGGCGGACTGAAAGCCGCGGCCCGGAAGGCGCACGCCCTGGGTAAAAAACTCAGCCTGGCCGTGAATTCCATGCGCATCACCTACGCCGCCGGGCAGATGAAGACCTTCGCCGCACGGCTGGAGAGGGCGGCGGCGGACGGGGTGGATTCTTTCATAGTGGCCAGCCCCTCCGTGTTCGAACTGTTCTCCCGTCTGAAGCGCCCGCTGCCCGGGCCCGTCCACCTGAGTTCCGTGCAGCCCTGCCTGAACTCGCTTACGGCCCGCTATTTCATACGCCTGGGGATCTCCCGGCTCATCCTGCCCAGCCAGGTGGCGCCCCTGGAATGCGCGGAGATCTTCAGGGAATGCCGCGCGGCCCGGGTGGAGACCGAGGTGTTCGATTACCGCTTTTTCGGCTGCGTTTACGTGAACGGCCGCTGCAACCTGCACGACCCGGTCTTCCACACTTTCCGCGAGGGGGCCGGCCAGCCGGCGCTGTGCCGCTGCGCGGCGGGGAAGGGACCATCGGTGAAGCCCGTGGGGATAGCTCCCGGCTCGGGTCCCGAGGCGCTGCGCCTGACGCGCCGGCTTTACGCCCGCATGACCTGCAGCGGGCCGCCGCGCCTCAACAACGCCGCGGCTTTTTTCGATTTCTTCACCATGGGCACGAATTACCTGAAGTACGGCACCCGCGCCGATACGCCGGAGGTGAAGGTCCGCAAAGTGAAGGAACTGCGCGCCATGCTGGACCTGGCCGAAGGGCTTTCCCGGGACCTGCCGCGCTCCGGCGCCAGGGCCGCGTTTATAGACCGCATGACCAGGTGGCGGGGCCTGGAAGGCGGCAACCCATGATAGAAAGAGGCCTGAAAGTGGGCGGACTCACGCCCGCCCAGATGCGCGCGGGCGGCTCGCTGGACGAGGCGTTGGGAAAGTTCGAGCGCTTCTACGTCGGCGCCGAATTCTGCGAGAACCTCCTGCCCGGCGCCGAGGAACTGAAGCGCACCGCCGGCTTCTTCCTGGGAAAGGGGAAAAAAGTTTCCGTCGTCACTCCCCCGCTGACCGAGCGCGGCCTAAAAAACCTGCGCCGCGTCTTCAAGGCCCTGCGGCCGCTGGCCTGCCAGGAGCTGGAGTTGACCGTGAACGATTTCGGCGCCCTGGAGCTGGCGCGGGAGCTGGGCCTGGACCTGAAGGTCAGCGCCGGCCGCCTGATGTACGAGAACCTTTTCCGGATACGCGCGAGCGTTTTCCAGGTGGTCAATTCCTACGCCCTGCATTTCTTCACCGCCCGCGGCGTTAACAGGTTCGAGGTCTCCGCCGTTGGCGCCCGCCAGCTGACCAACTTCGGGAAAGCCGCCGCGCTCGGGTTCTCGCTTTCGGAGTTCAGCCTTACCCTGTATTACCCTTACCTCAATCTGTCGAGCACGCGGACCTGCCTGCTGGGGACCCCGGAGATAGGCCCGCAGGACTCCGTGACGGGGATCGACTGCCGCCGCGAATGCCGGACGGCGTCCTTCGAAGTGGCTTACCCCGACGTCAAGGAAAAGCTGCTGGTGAGGGGGAACACCGTCTTCCTGCATTTCCCCGGAAAGCTGTATCCCGCCGAGAAAAGCCTGGCGGCCAGGCGGGTGGACCGCCTGGTCTATTGTCCGCTCCCCTGAGCGGCCGCGTTGTTCAGGAAATACCGAAGGTTCAGAGTTTTTTAAGGAGCGCCGCTGTGCGCAGGTTCATGCGGCGGCGCTGTGCCGGCGTGGCATCGTCCATGCCGGCCAGGTGCAGCGCGCCGTGCGCGGCCAGGACCAGCAGTTCGGTGAGCTGCGAGTGGCCCATGGCTTTCGCCTGCCTGGCCGCCACCGGTACGCAGATGTAGATCTCGCCCCAGGTGGAGCCCGGCACGGGCGCCTCGGGGAGGTTGAAGGCGATAACGTCGGTAAGGCGGTTTTTGCCCAGAAAACGGCGGTTGAGGGCCTTTATGCCGGGGCCGTCCGTGAGGACCAGGTTCACTTCCCGGCGCGCGTTCTTCGGCCCCAGGCCGAGCGCGGCGGCCTTCGCCAGCGCGCGGGAAGCGGCGGCGAGTTCTTTCGGCGCTTTCAGGGCGAAGAAAACGTTCACCGGCATCAGGGATGCTCCTCTTCCCAGCTTTCGTAGGCGGCCAGGATGTCCTTCACCAGCGGGTGGCGAGCCACGTCCTTCGCCGAAAAACTGACGAACTTGACCCCGGGCACCTTCTTGAGGATGCCGCGCGCCAGCACCAGGCCGGAGCGGTCCTTTTCGCGCAGGTCTATCTGCGTCACGTCCCCGGTAACCACCATTTTAGAGCCCAGGCCCATGCGGGTGAGGAACATCTTCATCTGTTCGGGCATGGTGTTCTGCGCTTCGTCGAGGATTATGAAGGCGTTCTCCAGCGTGCGGCCGCGCATGTAAGCCAGCGGCACGGTCTCTATCACCTCGTCGGCGCGCAGCGCGCGGAACTTCTCCGGGCCCAGCAGGGCGTAGAAGGCGTCGTAGAGGGGGCGCAGGTAAGGGTTGACCTTTTCGGCTATATCGCCTGGCAGGTAGCCGAGTTTCTCGCCGGCTTCCACAATGGGGCGGGTGAGGATTATGCGCTTGACCTCCCCGGCGCGCAGGGCGCGCAGGGCGCAGACCGCGGCCAGGTAGGTTTTGCCGGTGCCGGCGGGGCCCACGCCCACTACCAGGTCGCGGGCCAGGATGGCCTCCACGTATTTGCGCTGGTTCTCGGAGCGGGGCTTTACGAGCTCGCCGTAATGGGTCTTGTAGAGGGCGCCGTCGGGCGGCGGCGCGGGGACTTCCTGGGGTTTCGCCTCTTCGGGCGCGAGGCGCACCGCGTAAAACTCCTCGAGGGTCTGGCGCAGGCGGCGCACGGTCTTCTCGGCGGCGGCCGGCGAGCCTTTTATGGTGAGGTCGGCGCTTTCCGTTTCCGGGTGGTGGCGCACGTAGATCTGCACCTTCATCGCGCGCTCGAGTTCGCGCAGGTCCTCGTCCTGCGTGCCCAGTATGGCGAGGATCTCCTCGCGGTTCTTCAGCGTGAACTTCCTGCCGTTCATTGCCACTTCGAGATGCCGCGCGGAATGACCACGATGCCGTCGGGGTCTATGTAATAGTGCTGGGCGTCCTGGTCGGCGTTGTAGCCTATGGTGGTCTTGGCCTCTATGGTGTTATAGCGGTCCATGATGACCTTCTTGAGACGGCAGCCGGCCTTGATCTCGCAGGCGTCCATGATGATGCAGTCCTCGAGCTGGCACTTCTCGTGCACGATCACGTCGTGGGCGAGGATGCAGCGCTTCAGCGACGACTGCGTTATCATGCAGCCGTCGGACAGCATGCAGTCCTGCAGGTTGGATTCTATCACCTTGGAGGGACCGGCGGTGTGCTTGGAGTCCTGGATGGGCCAGAGCTTGTTGCTCAGGTCCATCTTGGGCTTGGCGCCCAGCAGGTCCATGTTGGCCTGCCAGAAGGCCTCGAGCGTGCCCACGTCGCGCCAGTAGTTCTGTTCCTCGAAGGGTTTGCTGCCCGGCAGCACCTGCTCGGCGTAGTTGTAGCCGAACACGCGGTAGCGCTTGAGGATGTTGGGAAGGATGGTCTTGCCGAAGTCCAGCGCGGCCGTTTCGCCGGATTCCTCGTGGAGCACCTTTACGAGGGCGTCGTAGCTGAAGATGTAGTTGCCCATGGAGGCCAGCACGGCGTTGGGGTTGCCCGGCATCGGCTTGGGATTCTTGGGCTTCTCTTCGAAGGCGGTTATGCGGTTCTTCGCGTCCACCACTACGGTGCCGAAGCGCGACGCCTGCTTGAGGGGGACGGTAAGGGCGGAGACGGTGACGTCGGCCTTGTTGGCCACGTGGAAATCTATCATCTGCCTGATGTCCATCCGGTAGATGTGGTCCGCGCCGAAGATGGCCACCAGGTCGGGCTTGTAGTCGTTGATGAGGTTGAGGTTCTGCTTGACGGCGTCGGCGGTGCCGCGGTACCACATCTCGCCCAGGCGCATCTGCGGAGGGACCACCGTGATGAAGTGCTCCTTCGTGATGCCGCCGAGGTTCCAGGTGGAGCGCAGGTACTCGATGAGCGACTGCGACATGTACTGCACCAGCACGTAATTGGAGTAGATGCCGGAGTTGATGAAGTTGGAGAGCACGAAGTCGATGATGCGGTATTTCCCGCCGAACGGTACGGCCGGCTTCGAGCGCTCCTTGGTGAGCGGGTAAAGCCGCTCGCCCTTGCCGCCGGCCATGATGATGCCTATCGTTTTCATATTAAACCCCTTTTAAGTCCGCTCTGGCCCGCCGGTTCAGCTGATGGCGTCCATTATCTCGCGCAGGTCCCGGCCCAGGCACAGGAACACCGGCTTATCGTCGAAAGTGTAATGCTTGATGCGCTGTAGGCGCAGTTCGTGGGTAGCCGCTGTCAGGTCTTCCAGGGATTTCGCCTCGCGGCAGACTATCATGTCCGGCTCGTCCAGGCCGCAGGAGGTGAAGATGTTCTCCTGGATGTCCTTGTAGCGGCTCACGACCGCGGCGCGCTCGCCCATCAGTTTGGCGCGCTCGGCTTCCGCGAGTTCGTACCAGTTGTGCGTCTTCACCACGGGGTGCAGCAGCATGTAGCGGTGGCGGCCGAAAGTGTCCTTGGGCAGGAAACCGAATTCCAGGTCTTTCCTGGGTACCGAGGGGTCCTGCCCCTGGTGCACGCCGAGGTAGCAGTAGGACGGCGTGAAATACCTGCCGGCGCCGGCGGAAAAAGTGCGCGCGCCTACCTCCTGCAGGTAGGGCAGGTCGTCGGACATGCGCCAGATCAGGATGTCGGCGTCGGAGCGCAGCCCGGACGTCAGGTAGGTGCGCAGGAACAGTTTCTCCTGGGCGGCGCCGACCATGTTCTCGAATTCCTGCTTGGCCGCTATTTTCTCGTTGGAGATGAGCCGTCGGAATTCAGGCTGGAGCTTCACGAACATGAAGCTGGAGTAGATATTAGCGGTTTTTTTTGTTTTTTCCATCTTTCTCTCCCCGCGCTTTCGGCTCCGGCGCCAGGTAAACCGAGGTGTGCTCCAGGATCTCCAGCTCTTCCTCGGTCTCCAGGCCGGTCTTTATCTCGGTGAGCATGAACTTCTTCCCGCCATGTTCCAGCAGCTCGCTGCGCGGTAGCAGCATGGCGTTGCCGCTCCGGCCCACGAAGAGGGTGCCGTCGAACTGCTCGCCTATCTTGATGCCGCCTTTCATGTCGGTGACTTCCAGCCAGAGGCGGTTGAAGAGGGGGGAACCCTTGAGAGTGACGAAGTCCGTGAGCACGGTGGAGTATTTGTTGTCCGGGTCGCGCTTGTGTTCTATTTCGGCGGTCATGCCTTTGCCCAGTTTGGAGTAGAGCGGCTCGGTGTTCTTGGCGATCATGATCACCTTGCGGGCCACCGTGAAGAGCCGGTCCCCGCGCAGCACCCGCGTCTTGGGCTGCACGTAAATATTGGTGAGCACCCCGGCGGTCTCGGGCTGGATCTTGAAGTACTGGTAAACGTCCTTCCAGCGGCGTTCGGTCTGGCCCCGGTCCTCCTCGGTGGAGGCGTCGAGCAGGGCGGCCATCTCGGTGGAGACCATGCGGCCTATGATGGTCTTGGGGGTGACGTATTCGAACAGCTCCGCCTGCATATCCTCCACGCGGCCTTCGAAGGGGGCGAAGATGTCGTAGGTGTCCTGGGCGGTGGTCACGCCGGTCACCGGGGTGAAGACCTCTATGTCTCCGATCTTTATGTTCTTCTGGAAGAGCCCGTCCAGGTCCAGCCAGGGCGGGGTTTTCGCGGGTTCCCGCTGTTTTTCCGCCGGGGCCGCCGGTTTCGCTGGGGCGGGTTTCGCCGCCGCAGCGCGGGCCTTGGCCGCCGGCTTCTTCGCGGAGCGGGGCGCGGTCTGGGCCGCGAGCGGCGCGGCCAGCAGCAGCAGGGCGGCGCTAAGCAGTCTTTTTTTCATGGAGTTTGGTGTAGGCTTCCCAGGTCCAGGGCATTTTCTCGGCGAAGATCTCCTGTATGGCGATGGCGTACTGCTGGATCTCGAACTGGGCGTGGCTGTCCAGGCGGAGTTCGAGGAAATTGAGCAGGCTGCGGGCGTTTATGGTCCAGTGGAACTGCGTGTACTGCGCCACCGGCAGCACCATGCGGGCCATTTCGCGCGCGGCGCCGGCTTCGAGCAGTTCCTTGTAGATGTCGAACGAGGCTTTTATCGCCTTATCGTAGGCGGCGAGCATCTTGGCCTGGTCCAGGCCGCCGGAGCGCACCGAGCCCTGGCGGTTGATCTTGTCCTGGCCCCGGAAAGAGGCGGGAACGTAGAATTCCTCTTTAACTTCGGTGTAGCGGGCGGAGACCTCGTTATAGGAGGCGATGCGGTGGCGCATCCACTGGCGCGCCACGAAGATGGGGCACTTTATATGGAACTGGAAGACCGAGTGCTCGAACGGGGAGAAATGTCCGTGTTCCAGCAGGTACTCTATGAGCTTGCGGTCCAGGGCCTCGCCCTTGGAAACGGAGCCGAAAGAGACCCGGGCCGAATCCACGGCGTTCTGGTCGCCGCCCATGAAATCTATGAGTTTTACAAAGCCTTTATCCAGGACCTTGTAGAGGCCCTTTTCCTGTTTCAGTACGGCGTCCGTCATGTGTACCCTCCGCGGCCGGGGCGGCCGCACCTTTTTGGAAAACTGACGTAAAATTATATACTTTTCAAAGTCTTATTAAAAGGGAGCTAAAGTGAAAAAGATCTCGACCCGGACTTCCTCCACCCTGGCCCGCAGCGGCAGCCTCTCCTCTCTGGCCCGGATAATGCGCCGGCTGCTGGCGCCTGACGGCTGCCCCTGGGACCGCAAACAGACCCATTCCACCCTGCTGAAGTACCTGCGCGAAGAGGCCGGCGAGGTGAGCCTGGCCGTGCGCCGCAAGGACTGGCGCAACCTCAAAGAGGAACTGGGCGACGTGCTGCTGCAGGTGGTCTTCCACAGCGCCCTGGCCGAACAGGCCGGCCGCTTCAAACTTTCCGACGTCATCCGCACCATCAACGCCAAGATGGTCCGCCGCCACCCGCACGTGTTCGGCGGCGGTAAACTGGAGACCTCCGCGCAGGTGCTGCGCCAGTGGAAGAAGATAAAGCTGGCCGAAAAAGCCGCGGCCCGGGGACGGCGCCGTTGAACTCTTCCAGCCTCGCCCGGCTCATCCATCCGGAATACCGCTTCGGCAAGACCGATCCCGAAGAAGCCGCCCGCCTGGTGCAGTTGGGCGTGGGCGGTTTCTGTTTTTACGGCGGCACGGCCGACGAGGTCCGGGATGCTTCGCGTTCCCTCAAGTCGTTGTCGCGCACGCCGCTGCTGATAGCCTCGGACTACGAGAACGGGGCCGGGCAATGGGTGCGCGGCGCCACCGAATTGCCGACCAACATGGCCATAGGGGCCTCGGGGTCGGAGGCGCTGGCCCGCCGCAAAGGCGAGATCACCGCGCTGGAGGCGCGGGCCCTGGGCGTGGACTGGGTGCTGGCCCCGGTGGTGGACCTGGCGTCCGTGCCGGCCAACCCCATAGTGAACGTGCGGGCCTACGGCGCGGAGCACGGCCTGGTGACGCGCCTCGCCGGGGCTTATATCTCCGGCCTGGCCTCGCAGGGCGCCCTGAGCTGCCTTAAACATTTTCCGGGCCACGGCGCCACCGCTACCGATTCCCACCTGGCCCTGCCCGTGCTGGAAAAGAACCTGCACGGCCTGGAGCAGGACGACCTGCGGCCTTTCGCCGGGCTGGGCCGCGCCGATTCCGTGATGGCCGGCCACCTGGTGGCCAGGGCCCTGGACGAGGCCGCGCCGGCGTCCCTGTCCAAGGCCGCGCTGACCGGGCTGCTGCGCGAGTGGCTGAAGTACGGCGGCCTGGTGGTGACCGACGCTCTCAACATGAAGGCCGTCTCCGCCGACCCCGCCGCCGGCGTGCGCGCTTTCCAGGCCGGGGCCGACGCGCTGCTCTGTCCCGAAAACCCTTTTGCCCTGCATGAAGAACTGGTGCGGGCCTCCAACGACGGCCTGCTGCCCGGAGCCGCAGTGGCGCTGGCGCTGGGCCGCCAGGACCTGCTCGCCCGCAAGCTCTCGCCTTTCCGGTCCCAGCCTCAGCCCGCCGACGCGCTGCGCTGCCCGGAGCACCTGGCCTTCGCGGCCGAGGCCGCCCCGGCCTGCCTGGCCTGGTCCGGTGAGAACAAGTCCTTCGCCTTTGCCGAAGGGGATATTCTGGGCTATTTCGAACCGCTCACCCGCCCGGCTGACTGGAAGGGCGCGGCTTTCGTGGAGGAGCTGGTGAAGCTTGGCGCGCGGGTGGAGCCTTATCAGCCCGACTGCGGCATGCGCCTCGCCGCCGGGATTTTTTCTAAGCCTCGGGCTTTCAGCGGCAGCATCAATCTGTCGGCGGAAGAAAAAGCGGCCCTGGAAGGGGCGCTGAAAGGCGCGGGCCGCTCGGTGGTCGCCGCGTTCGGCAGTCCTTTCGTGCTGGGCCGCCTGGAGCACCGGCCGACTGCGGGTTTATGCGCTTTCTGCGCCTTGGAAGATTTTCAGCGGGCCGCCGCGCGCGTCCTCTTCGGTCGCGTAAAAGCGGGCGGGACCATGCCGGTGAATATAGGGAGCTGATATGAACGAAACGGCCGTTTTAGAGCGGATAACCGGGCTGGCGCCGGTGGACTACGCCATAATGGGCGCCGCGGTGATCGCCCTCTTCCTGATCTCCTTCTTCAAGGGGCGGGGCGAGAACGACACGCAGGATTACTTTCTCGGCAAACGCAAGACCCCGGTCTGGGTAGGGACGCTGTCCTTCGTGGCCACCGAGATCAGCGCCATGACCATAGTGGGCATCCCGCCCATCGGCTTCACCGAGAACTGGCAGTACCTGCAGTTCTTCATAGGTTCGGCCACGTCGCGCATCCTTATCGCGTTCTTCTTCATCCCGGCCTTCTACCGGTTCAACTGCACCACCATCTACGAGTTCCTCAAGCACCGCTTCGGGGCGCAGACGCAATACGCGGGTTCGGCCTTCTTCTTCGTGACGCGGCTGTTCGCCTCCGGCGTGCGGCTTTACGCGGCGTCGCTGGCGGTGTCGGTGATCATGGGCTGGCCGCTGGGCTATACCATCGGCTTTTTCACCGCGGTCAGCATCATCTTCATCGGCTTCGGCGGCATCAAGGCGGTGCTGTGGACGGGCACCTTCGAGACGGTGGTGTTCTACCTGGCCGGCGGCGCGGTGGCCGGCTGGCTGCTGCTGCACATCGACGGCGGGCTGGGCGGGGCCTGGCAGCTGGCCTCGGAGGCCGGCAAGCTGTCGGTGTTCAACGTGGGCTGGGGCATGAAGGACCCGAACGTGCTGTGGGCGGCCGTGCTCAACGGCATCTTCGGCTCCATGGCGGCCTTCGGCACGGACCAGGAGCTGATGCAGCGCCTGCTGACCCTGGAGACGCGCAAGGAAAGCCAGCAGACCATAGTGGCCACCATTTTCGCGAGCCTGCCGCTGACGGCGCTGTACCTGGGCATTGGCACGCTGCTGTTCGTGTTCTACAAGCAGCACCCGGCGCTGCCGCTGCCGGAGAACGCCGACAAGATCCTGTCGCACTTCACGGTGCACGTGCTGCCGGCGGGGCTGAAGGGGCTGGTGCTGACGGCGGTGGTGCTGGCGAGCATAGACTCGCCGCTCTCGTCGCTGTCGTCGTCGTTCATCACGGATATTTACCGGCCGCTCATCAGGAAAACGGCGGAGGAAAGGCATTACCTGTTCGCGTCGCGGGTGAGCGTGGTCTGCTTCGGGCTGCTGCTGGCGGGGATCGCCTGGCTGTGCGCGGCGGGCTCGGGGCGCATGCTGTGGCTGGCTTTCAAGGTGAACGGGGTGACGGCGGGCAGCCTGCTGGGCGTGTTCCTGCTGGGGCTCTTGACCAAGCGGGCGGGCAACCGCGGCAACGTGGCGGCCATGCTAATCAGCGCGGCGCTGGCGGCTTTCACGCTGTACCTGTCCGAGCAGGGCTACCCCATAGGCTGGAGCTGGATCGTGGTGATAGGCACCGTTTCCACCTTCTCCCTCGGCTGGCTCTTCGGCCGCAAGCCCGACGAGAGCAAGGTCTAATCGGCTGGGCGGGATAGTCTTCCGCTCGCCATGACTGCAGGGAACCGTTGCGCGGTTCCCCTCAATCGCTGCGCGATTGAGCCTCCCTTCCCCAAATGGCGCTCGGAAGACTATCCCGCCCGGCCTCCGCTTGGGGCAGGCATATTCTCCGAGTGAGCGTTAGGGCGCAGGGCCAAGTGCCGGAGCGGACGGCCTATCATTATGGCCGCGGCGGCGCTGTCTGAGGAGCGCACGGTGTGCGCGACGAGTTCGACGCCGGCGGAGGCACGCAGGCCCTCCTCTGCCGCGCCCGCTCAGCGAACGAGGGGAATATGCCTGCCCCTGTCGGCCCGACTCAAAGCGGATAAATAAAAAACCCCTCGGGAGAGGGGTTCTTTATTTGCCGAAGAGGCGCGTCTTAGTTGACGTGCTTCATCAGGTGCTCTTTGCGCTTCTTGATCTCTTCTTCGAGCTTCTCGATGGTTTCCTTGGTCTTTTCCTTGGTCTCGTCCATCCAGTCGCCCAGCTTTTCGCGGGTTTCCTTGCCCTTGGCGGGCGCGTACAGGATGCCCAGGATGGCGCCGATGATGCCGCCCACCACGAAAGCGCCGATGATCTCACTGCCTCTGTTTTCTGACATAGTTACCTCCGGAGAAATTCAGTCCAATGCCTTCCTATATTATACATCCTTGTGAGGCGGCCGGCGCAAGGCCCGCCGGGTGTGGCCCGGGCGGGGGGAATACGGCTATAATATCCGCATGAGAGGCGCGTATCTTTTCCTGGCCCTGCTGCTGACGCCGGCGGCCGCCCCGGCTTATCCCGGGGACGCCAGGCTGAGCGCCAAGCTCAAGCGCGAGTTCGAGACCGCCATAAGTTCCGTGCCCGCCGGGAGGGAACTGCTGGGGCGCCTGGAGAAGGCGGGGCCCGGCTACAAGGCCCTGCGGGTGCTCGTGCGCCGCGATCCTTCCGACAGCCTCGCCTGGTTCTCTTCCGACGACAACGCCGTCTATTTCAACTCCAGGTTCATCCTGAAGTTCTTCGCCGCTAAAAAGTTCAAGGACCGCGAGGTGGTGGAGATCATGCGGGGGAACAAGGAGGTCCGGACCGAATTCGTGAAGTACGCCAGTCCGGTCTTCCTGCACGAGCTGGTGCACGCCCTGCAGTGCTACCTGTACCCGGAGTACCGCAGGGACGCCGGCGGCAACCCGCTGGAGTTCGAATACGAGGCCTACCTGACCGAGGATATCTACGTGCACGAGCGCATGAAGGCGGAGCCGTCGCTCTTGAAGGAGTTCGTGCGCGGGGCGTATACGGACGTCTATACGGCCAACGCCTTCGGCAGCTACCTGGCGCTGTCGCTGGACCCGGCGCGCTACCGCGAGAAGATCCGCGGCCTTTACGAGGACGGCTTAGGCGGCTACCTCAGCATAGATAAGGCGGAGAGGAAAAAGAAGAACGACGTGGAGGACTCCCGCATTTTCGCGCTGGCGGCCGGCAAGGGGCGGGAATACGCCGCGGGGTCCGCGGCCCTGGCCCGTTTGGAGGACCAGAAAGAGGCCTTCGCCGCTTTCCTGAAGGAATTTTACGCCGGGCGCTGGCCGGCCTTCAGCGCCGACGCGCTGCTCTTTGTGGGAGGCATAGCGCTGGAGCGGAAGAATTATCCTCTGGCCCTGGATTGCCTGGCGGGGGCCGACGCCAATACCGCGAAGTACGGGCTGTCCCCGGAAGCCACGGAGGCTCTAAAGACCAAGGGGGCCCTGGCCGTGCTGGAGGCCGCTTCTTTCATCCGGGACAACAGGAAAAAGATGGGGGTGGAAGTGCTCAGTCAGCACCTGAAGGCGCTGGAGAAGGCCTGCCTGGCCGCCAGCCGCCCCTTCCCCGGGGACCTGGGCGCCCTGCGCGCCGAGACCTATCCTAAAGCCATGGCTTATTACGCTGAAAAGTACGGCTCGGAGAAAGACCCTGGCCGCCGGGATTACTACAAAGAGAACCTGGACTACTTCGCCGCTTCCACCGGCCCCGTGACGGCGCCTTAATAAGATATTTTCTTCTTGCTTTGACACACTTTATTGAGTAAATTATTTTATAAGGCAGCGCAGAAAATACAGCAGCGGAGGAACTCATGATCGACATAGCCAAGAACATAGCCACCACCCCCCGGCGCACCAAAGCTTCCGTTATCCGCGAACTCCTCAAGACCACCAATGTCCCCGGCATCATCTCCTTCGCCGGCGGCCTGCCCGCGCCCGACCACTTCCCCTACGATTTCGTGGCCGACACGGTAAAAGAGATCATGGCCAAGAAGGGCAAGATAGCCCTGCAGTACGGCCCCACCGACGGGCTGCCGGAACTCAAGGACGAGTTCATAAAGTTCCTCAAGAAGTACGAGGGCATAGACGCCAAGCCCGAGAACCTAATTATCACCACCGCGAGCCAGCAGGCGCTGGACATGGTGGGCCGCCTCTTCATCGACGCCTCCGACCCGGTGATCGTCGAAAAGCCCAGCTACATGGGCGCCCTGCAGGTGTTCCGCTCCTACGGCGCCGAGTTCATAGGCGTAAAGCTGGAAGACGACGGTATCAGCACAGACGAGCTCAAGGAGAAACTGGAGTGGCTGCACGCCCAGGACGAACATTACAAGTTCATTTACCTGGTGCCGGATTTCCAGAACCCCAGCGGCGTGACGCTCTCCGAGGCCAAGCGCAAGAAGATCATAGAGCTGTCCGATAAGTATAATGTGGCCGTGATCGAGGACTCGCCCTACCGGCAGATCCGCTTCGAGGGCAAGGAGCCCAAGATGCTCTACCGCCTGGACCAGGATTCCAAGAAGACCAACAACATCATCTCGCTCTTCACCTTCTCCAAGACCTTCGCCCCGGGCCTGCGCCTGGGCATCATCCTGGGCCACCCCCAGATCATCAAGAAGATGGAGATCCTCAAGCAGTCCCTGGACCTCTGCACGTCGAGCCTGAACCAGCTGATAGCGGCCGAATTCCTGCGCACCGGTTTCTTCGAAAAACACATAGAGGTGGTCAAGAAGGACTACCGGATCAAGAAGAACGCCATGGTGGGCGCGCTCGAAAAATACATGCCCGAAGGCGTCACCTGGACCAACCCCGAGGGCGGCCTGTTCCTGTGGGTGCGCCTGCCCGAGCAGATGAGCGCCGACGACATGTTCCAGGACGCGCTCAAGGAGAACGTGGCCTACGTGATAGGCTCGGCTTTCCACTCCGACGGGTCCGGCAAGAACACCATGCGCCTGAACTTCTCCTTCGCGAGCCCCGAGCAGATAGAAGAGGGCGTAAAGCGCCTGGCCGCGGCGGTCAAGAAGCGCCTCGTGGGAGCCAAATAAAACAGCCGTGTCCGACTTTTCAGCGCAATTCAGCAAAGACCTTCGTGCCGCCGGCGTAGTTGGAGCCGGCGGCGCGGGTTTTCCGTCCTACGTGAAAGCGCAGGGCCGGGCGGAATTCGCGCTGGTGAACGCCGCGGAATGCGAGCCGCTGCTCAAGAAGGACCAGAAGCTCCTGGAATATTTCCCGGAGAAGGTCTTCGACGGGCTTGAGCTGCTGATGAAGGCCGTGGGCGCTTCTCAGGGCATAGTGGGCATCAAGAAGAAGCACGAAAAGATAATTCCCCGCCTGGAAGAGATAGCCAAAAGCCGCAAAAATATTTCCGTCCTCAAGATGGGGGACTACTACCCCGCCGGCGACGAGCAGTGCCTGGTGTACGAAGCCACCGGCCGCGTGGTGCCGCCGGGGGGGATCCCGCTCGACGTGGGCTGCGTGGTCTGCAACGTGGAGACGCTCTATAACGCCGTCTTCGCGCCGCGCCCCGTCACCGAAACTTTCGTGACCGTGAACGGCGGGGTTAAGAAGCCCGCCACCTTCCGCGTGCCCGTGGGCGTGACCTGGCGCGAATGCGTGGAGCTGTGCGGCGGGTTCACCGTAAAGGACCCCGCCTACATCGACGGCGGGCCCATGATGGGCAAGGTGCAGACCGATTTCGACCTGCCGGTGGTGAAGGCTTCCGGCGGCATCATAGTGCTTCCTAAAACGCATCCGCTGATAGTCAAGAAAGCGCAGGTCCGCCCGACGTTCACACGCATAGGCCGCTCGGCCTGCGACCAATGTTCTTTCTGCACCGAGTTCTGCCCGCGCTACCTGCTGGGCCATAACGTGCAGCCGCACCGGGTGATGCGCACCATGCTCTTTTCCGGCGGGCCGGAACACAAACTGCACAGCCAGTACGGCCTGCTCTGCTGCGAGTGCGCTCTGTGTTCGCTCTACTCCTGTCCGGAGGGCCTGCATCCCAGCCAGGCTTGCGTGGCCGCCAAGGCGGACCTGCGCGAGCAGAAGATAGGCTTTAAGAATTCCGCGCTCAACACCGGCAAAAAGCCGGAGGCGCACCCGGTGCGCGATTTCCGCAAGGTGCCGGTGTCCAAACTCGTCCGGCGGCTCGGCCTGGAAGACTACAACAAGGACGCGCCGTGGACCGCCGAGGTCTATAAACCGGCGAAGGTGAAAATTTTAATGAGCCAGCACATTGGCGCGCCATGCGTCCCGACGGTAAAAGAGGGGCAGAAAGTGGAAAAGGGCGCCGTGGTGGGGGACGTCCCCGCCGATAAACTGGGTTGCCCGGTGCATGCGAGCGTTTCCGGCACCGTAGGCAAAGTCAACGACCGGTACGTGGAGATCTATGCTTAACGCTATTGGCGGAGTGGAACTGTCCAGCGTGGCCAAAGGCCTTGAAACGGCCGACGCCATGCTCAAGACCTCGAAGATCAAGCTTATCCTTTCCCGCTCCATCTGCCCGGGTAAATATATCATCCTCGCGGCCGGCGACGTGGGAGACGTGAACGCCGCCGTAGAGGCCGGCGCCTCCAAGGCCGCGCACGCCTTGGTGGACAGCTTCGTCATTCCCAATATACATCCCGAGGTTTTTCCCGCCATAGAAGGGACCACCGTGGTGGAGGGCCTTGAGGCCCTCGGCATCATAGAGGCCTTCTCGGTTTCCGCGCTGGTGGAGGCCGCCGACGCCGCCGTGAAGGCCGCCCCGGTCAAACTGCTGGAGATACGCCTGGCCATGGCGCTGGGCGGCAAAGCCTTCGTAACTCTCACCGGTTCCGTGGCCGCCGCCGAAACCGCAGTGGCCGCCGGCGCCGCCGTTGTGGCCAAAAAGGGACTGCTGGTGGAAAAAGTAGTGATCCCCCAGCCCCGCCCCGAACTCCTCCGCGAAATAATTTAAAATAGGGACAGACACCTATTCCTCATGGCTGTTCCGCACCCCGTGGTGGACGCATGAAATAGGTGTCTGTCCCTATTTTTTAAAAGACGGGTGCGGGGGGGCATTTTTCTTGTATAATCTTTCAGAGCGCATAACTTCGCGTTTTTAAGGATATATATATGGCATCCAATAAAAGAACTCCCATGATAGCCGGCAACTGGAAGATGCACCTCACTTCCAAAGAAGCCGCGGACCTCGCCGCCGCGATGAAGAAAGGCCTGGACCCGGACCTGAAGCACGAAGTGCTGCTGGCCCCGACCTTCACCGCCCTGCACGCCGTGAACGCCGTGCTGGCCGGCTCCAAAATTTTCCTCTCCTCGCAGGACGTGGCCTGGGAAGAGAAAGGCGCCTTTACCGGCGCCGTGGCCCCGTCGCAGATAAAGGACGCCGGCTGCACGCACGCCATCATAGGCCACAGCGAGCGCCGCAAGATCTTTCTGGAGACCGACGAGGTCATAAACAAGAAGATGAAGGCCGCCATAAAGGCCAATATAGTGCCCGTGCTCTGCATAGGCGAAACCCTGGAAGAGCGCGAGAGCCAGAAAACCTACCGCGTGCTCGAGACGCAGCTCGTCGGCGCCTTCGCCGGCATTTCCGCCGCCGAGGCCGCCAAGGTGGTGATAGCCTACGAGCCCGTGTGGGCCATAGGCACCGGAAAGACCGCCACGCCCGACCAGGCCCAGGACGCCCACACCTTCGTGCGCAAGCAGATGGAACGCATCTACGGCAAAGGCTATGCCGACGCTGTGCGCATCCTCTACGGCGGCTCGGTGAAGGCCGAGAACATAGACGAACTCATGGCCCAGCCCGACATAGACGGCGCGCTGGTGGGCGGCGAGAGCCTCAAGGCCGACAAGTTCCTGCGCGTGATACACTTCCAGGCGGCGCTGAGCCGGTAAGGACTAAGTGGACGAGAAGCTTCTTAAGGATATACTCGAGGATCTGAAGCTCCGCCAGGAGCGTTCGGCCCTGTCTGTCCCCGTGGGTATTTCCAACCGCCACGTACACCTCACAAAAGAAGACTTCAAGACGCTGTTCGGCGCCGACGCCGACGACACGCGCTTAAAGCCCGTGAAGCAGCCGGGCCAGTACGCCTGCAATGAGCGGGTTACGGTGGAAGGCCCTAAAGGCGTTCTTAAGGACGTCCGGATGATAGGCCCGTACCGCAAATACAGCCAGGTGGAAGTTTCCCTCGGCGACGCGCGGCGCCTCGGCGCGGAACCGCCCATACGCGACTCCGGCAAACTGGAGAATTCCCCGGGCATCAGGCTCGTAGGACCGAAAGGTTCGGTCATGCTGAAGCAGGGCCTGATCCTCTCCAAGCGGCATATCCATTTCAACGTGAAGGAAGGCGCGGCCTTCAAGGTGAAGGACGGGCAGGAAGTACGGGTGCTCTGCGGCCGCGGCACCGACCGGGAGACCATTTTCGAGCGGGTGTTGTGCCGCGTCTCCGACGCCTACTCGCTGGAGCTGCACCTGGACGTGGAAGAGGCCAACGCCGCCGGCCTCAAGAACTGCGACCCGGCGCACATAGTCTGATGCCTGTGGAAAAGTATTCTTACGGTTTAAAGTGGTTGAAAGCGGTGTCTTACGTATTAGTTGTGTCTTTCGCTTTGGTGTCTGTAGAGGCCCTGTTCTTTCATTGGCGTGCAAGTTGGCGAACTGTTGAAATAATTGACTTGGCCAAGCCACAGAAACTTTCTATTTCGCCGAGACTCCCCTTTCTGGGGACCACAGATTTGGAAATCGACATTTCCGGGAGATTTAAGGGTATGGTTGTTTTTAGAGTCAGAGAAGGAATTGGCATTTCAACGGAAATATCCGCCGATGGAGAGTTCTCTAAAAACTTTTACAGTGGGGATTGGTATACCCCTTGTTCCCTTGAGTATGAACCTGTAGTGATAATTGAAAAGCAAGACCCTTCCGCTAAGATTATTGTCCGGTACAGGTTGTATTAAATATGGTGTTAAGACTTCCTGGAATCGAATATCTGCGGAGTGTGTTCTCGGCCTTGACCGGGATGTTGGCGAAATCGTTTTTGTGGATTCTTTTGGTTTCTGGTCTCTTATTCGTGGCGTATGTTGAGTCCGGCTGGAAAACAGTAATTATTAAAGACCCTTTGAAGCCGCAGACTTTTAGACTGCATTCAATTTTTAGCGTTGCTCCTGTTAGTTTGCGGATAGAAGTTGTGGGTAATATGGATGGTAAATTTTCTCTCTCGTATGGAGAAGCGGTCAATGATACGCACAATGGAGAGAATATAGAGGCAAAGGGCAGCTTTTTAAAAGTGTATGCCGGCGACTGGTACGATAAGTGTTATCTTCGTTATGTGCCAATTGACGTAAAAATGGACGGCCAAGATCGTGTCGGTGAAATTCGTGTGCATTATGCATATGTTGATGCATGGGACTATTTGGCCTTTTTCTTTGGATTTGGAACTTTGAATTGATTCGGGTTATAAACTGGAGGATACAATGGAAGCACTCGGAATGATAGAGACCAAGGGCCTGGTGGCCTGTGTGGAAGCTGCCGACGCCGCGGTCAAGGCCGCCAACGTCAAGATAGTGGGCTACGAGAAGATAGGTTCCGGCCTCGTGACCATCCTCTTCAGGGGCGAAGTGGCCGCCTGCCGCGCCGCCTGCGACTCCGGCGCCGCCGCCGCCCAGAAAGTGGGCGAGCTGGTGAGCGTGCACGTGATCCCGCAGCCGCACGGCGACCTGGAAGGCAAGCTGCCGATCAGCGACGCCAAGAAAAAGTAAGACGGCTAAGAAAAATAGGGACAGACACCCATTTGGCCTATCTTATAGTTAAAGATATCAATGAGGTACGCTGTCCACGAATAGGCGAAATAGGTGTCTGTCCCTATTTATTTGCGGAGGGAATATGCTATTTGCACGAGTGGTGGGGAATGTGGTTTGTACGCGTAAGGACGACAAGCTTGTGGGCACCAAGCTGCTGATGGTGCAGCCGGTGGGCCTGGACGACAAGCCGCGGGGAAATACCCTGGTAGGCATAGACGCCGTGGGCGCCGGCACCGGCGAGCTGGTGCTGCTGGTGCAGGGCTCGAGCGCCCGCCAGACCAGCAAGACCGAGAATACCCCGGTGGACTGCACCGTCTTCGCCATAGTGGACACTATCGAGAAGGACGGGAAAGTGGTGTTCAAGAAATCTTCGGACAAGATGGTCCAGTAGGTAAAACTCTATGGCCCTCAGCGAAGAAGACCTGAAGAAGATAGTGACCGAAGTGGTGCGCAGCCTGGGGTCCGCCCCGGCCGCCGTCGCGCCGTCGGGCGGACCGGTGTTCGACACCGTGGACGAGGCCGTGGCCGCCGCCAGCGCCGCCCAGCCCGGCTTCCAGGACCTGGGCCTTGAGGCCCGTGAAAAGATCATAGCCGCCATGCGCGAAGTGTCGCGCCAGAACGCCCGCCGCTGGGCGGAAATGGCCGTGGCAGAGACCGGCATGGGACGCGTGGCCGACAAAGTTTTAAAGAACCTGGTCTGCGCCGACAAGACCCCCGGCGTGGAAGACCTGCGCGCCGTGGCCTATACCGGAGACAAGGGCATGGCCCTGGTGGAATACGCGCCTTTCGGAGTGGTCGCCGCCATAACCCCTTCCACCAACCCGGTGGCCACCATCATCAGCAATGCCATAGGCATCCTCGCCGCCGGCAACGCCGCGGTCTTCTCGCCTCACCCTGCCGCCAAGGGCTGCGTGGCCGACGCCGTGCGCACGCTCAATTCCGCCATAGTCGCCGCCGGCGGGCCGGCCAACCTGGTCACCACCATAGCCAAGCCCACCCAGGAAGCCACCAAGCAGCTGCTCTGCCATCCCGGCACTCACATGAACATCGTTACCGGCGGCCCGGCCATTGTGAAAGTGGCCATGACGGCCGGCAAGGCCTGCAAGACCATAGCCGCCGGCCCCGGCAACCCGCCCATAGTGGTGGACGAGACCGCCTTGTTCCCCGATTGCGCCGCCGAGATCATCACCGGCTGCGGCTTCGATAATAATGTGCTGTGCATCGCCGAGAAGGAAGTAATAGTTGTGGAGGCGGCCCGCGTCCGTTTCCTTGAGGCCATGCGCCGCGATGGTCGCGCCCACGAACTGACAGGCGCGCAGATGGACGCTCTTTCCAAGCTGGCCATCTTGTCGCCAGGCCCCGAGCCCAAGGTGAACCGCGACTTCATAGGCAAGAACCCGGCGGTGATAGCCAGGGCCATAGGCCTGAACCTGTCAGATGACATCCGCGTGCTCTGGGCTGAAGTGCCCAATGACCATCCTTTCGTGTTCACGGAACAGCTGATGCCGGTGCTGCCCGTTACCTTCGTGCGGGATATCGACGCCGCCATAGAGCTGGCCTTCCGCGCCGAGGGCGGCAACCATCACAGCGCGGGGCTTTATTCCACCAATGTCAGGAACATGACCAAGATGGGCCGGCGCATGGCCTGCTCTATCTTCGTCAAGAACGGCTGCACGCTGCACGGGCTGGGCCTGGGCGAGGGTTACGCCTCCATGTCCATCGGCACCCCGACGGGCGACGGCATAACCAAGACCAGCCATTTCGTGCGCCCGCTGCAGTGCAGCGTAGTCGGCGACCTCAGGATAGCTTAAGGAGCTCTTATGCAGGCTAACATAGCCGTGGGTTTGATGGAACTTTCCTCTATAGCCAAGGGCATAGAGGCCTTGGACGGGATGTGCAAGGCCGCGGGTGTTAAACCCGAGGTGCACCAGGCCATCTCCAAGGGGAAATACATTATCGTCATTTCCGGGCCGCTGGCCGAGGTGGATTCCTCTATGGCCAAGGGCGCCGAGTTGGCGGGCAATGCCGTAGTCGCCAAGCATGTCATCCGCAATATCCACTCCGGCGCTCTCGCGGCTCTCAATAAGAAAGTGAAGCCTGCTAATATAGAAGCCGTGGGCATAGTCGAGACCAAGGAAGCCCTGCCTGCCCTGTTCGCGGCCGACGCCGCGGCCAAGGCCGCCTTCGTGCACGTGGCCGAAGTGAACACCGGCAAAGGCATAGGCGGCAAAGGTTACTTCACCGTGGTGGGCGAGCCCGGCGCCGTGCGCACCGCGGTGTCCGCAGGCGTTCAGGCTATAGGCGAGGACGCGGTGGTAAGCCGCATAGTGATCCCCAACGCGCACGCGCATATTGGCGCGGCGATATAGGAGCTTTTTTATGAGATTAGTCATAGGCGCGGACCACGCCGGTTTCGAAGCGAAAGAGAAACTTAAGAAATTCCTCCAGGGCCTCGGCCACGACGTGACCGATTTCGGCTGCTACTCCGCCGAGCCGGTGGATTTCCCGGACATCGCCCTGCTGGTGAGCGAAGCCGTACGCCGCAAGGAATTCGATAAGGCCGTGCTGGTGGACGGCTTCAACGGGGCCATGCCGCTGGCCGCCAACAAGGTGGCCGGCATCCGCGCCGTGGGCGCCTACGACACCATTTCGGCCCGCTTCGCCGCGGCGCACGAGGACTGCAATGTGCTGTGCCTGGGCGGCAAGACGCACGGCGAGCTGGCCCTTCAGGAAATGCTGAAGGTGTGGCTCAATACGCCTTTTGAGGGCGGCAAGTACCAGAAGCGGCTGGACAAGATCACCGCCATAGAGCAGCGCTGCTAGGGGACGTTCATTCCTAATTCCTAATTATGAACAATATCATGAATTCGTCCCCGTTTCTTCTCCTTTTGAAGTCTGCAGGTTGTGGAAAATTAGGAATTAGGAATGAACGTCCCCTATGAAACAGGCCAAGGTCATAGGAAGGGTTTTCTGCTCGCGCCAATGCTGCGGCATGGAGTCGAAGACCCTGCTTTTGATCCAGCCGCTGGACTGGGAGACCGATAAGCCGGCGGGCGACCCGCTGGTGGCCGGCGATACCGTGGGCGCGGGCGCCGGGGAGACCGTTTTCTTCGTGGCGTCGCGCGAGGCCATAGTGGCCTTCGAGGGCTGGGAGGGGGAAACCGCCGTGAAGGCCGCCCCGCCGCCCGTTGATGCCGCCATAGTCGGCATCATCGACGGGAAAAGGCTCACTGCGAGCGTTAGCGAGCTTCTTAAGTGAGGAAAAATTGCCCAAAAGGCAATAAACCCGCGCGAAACTGGAGAACGGGCAATTTATGTTCGTAGCTAAAATTATCGGCAATGTCTGGGCCACCCGCAAACACCCGGGGTTGAAGAACGCCACCATGCTGCTGGCCAAGCCGCTCGACGCCGAGGGGAAACCCGTTGGCGAAGCCCAGCTGGTCATAGACAACCAGGGCGCGGGCGTGGGCGACACCGTGCTGATAGTGGACGAGGGCGGCTCGGCCAGGAAAATTTTAAAGAACTCCAAGGCGCCGGTGCGCACCGTGGTGGCCGGCATAGTGGATAAGGTCCACATAGATAAACGAGGTTAAATCATGAACGACGAAGATATAAAGAAAATTGCCGCCGAAGTGGCGAAAATAATGAAGGCGGGCAACCAGCCGGCTCCCCGCCAGAGCCTGGGCGATTCGGTGAGCATCGGCTCCGCGGGCAAGGTTTTTCAGCACCCCCTGACCACGGGCAAGCCTCCAGCCGCCGAGAAAAAGGCCTGCTCCGGGCAAGGGGGGTGCGGTTCTGCGCAAAGCAGAACTGCACAATATAATTCTTCGGCGCCGTTGTCTGGAGACAATTGCAGGCTCGAGGAAAATACATGTTCCTCCTCGTGCCAGAGCTGCAACCCGCTCAACAAATATACTCCGCAGCAGATAAAGGCCAGCGCCGACCGCGTGAGCTTCTGCAACCCCAACGAGGCCAGCTCCTCCATAGCCGGCATGATAGACCACACCCTGCTCAAGGCCAACGCCACGCAGGAAGAGATAGGTAAGCTTTGCGAGGAGGCCCGCAAATACCGGTTCGCCTCGGTCTGCGTGAACCCCGGCTATGTCTCGCTGGCCAGCCGCCTGCTGCGCGGCTCCAACGTGATGGTCTGCACCGTCATCGGCTTCCCGCTGGGCTCCACCACCCCGACGGTGAAGGCCATAGAGGCCCGTGACGCCATGGCTAACGGCGCCGACGAGATCGACATGGTCATCAACATAGGCGCGCTGAAATCCGGCAACGACCAGTTGGTCCTCGACGATATCAAGGCCGTGCGCGAGGCCACCCGCGGCAAATGCCTGAAGGTCATCCTGGAAACCTCGTACCTGACCAAGGACGAGAAGGTGCGCGCCTGCAAAATGTCCAAGCTTGCGCAGGCCGACTTCGTTAAGACCTCCACCGGCTTCGGCTCCGGCGGCGCCACCCCCGAGGACGTGGCCCTTATGCGCGAGACCGTGGGCCCCGAGATGGGCGTGAAGGCTTCCGGCGGCATCAAGAACGCCGAAGTGGCCTCGGCCATGATCAAGGCCGGCGCCACGCGCCTGGGCACGAGCGCCAGCATAGCCATAGTTTCCGGCGGAGAAGCCGCCAAAGGACAGTACTAGGGGGCAAAGGGACGGTCGGGCAGTTGTCCCGAACGCCAGTTGGGGAGGGGAGGCTCCAGCCGAAGGCTGGAGGGGAACCGCGCAACGGTTCCCTGCAGTCCTGGCGGGCGGGATAACTGCCCGACCGGACCTCTGGATAGATTTGCGGTGATAGCTTTGCAAGGAGAATACAATGTCAGAACCTAAAGAAGCGCTGGGAATGATAGAGACCAAGGGTTTCATCGGCATGATCGAAGCCTCCGACGCCATGAGCAAGGCCGCCAAGGTGCGCCTGCTCGGCTACGAGAAGATCGGCTCCGGCTACGTGACCACGCTGTGCGTGGGCGAAGTGGGCGCCGTGCGCGCCGCCGTGGAAGCCGGCGCCGCCGCCGCCCAGAAGGCGGGGGAACTCGTGGGGATGCACGTCATACCGCGCCCCGCCGACGAGCTGGACAAGTACCTGTCCAAGATCTCCGTAAAGGCCTAAGCCGACCTCGGCGCAGCCGGGCGCGCCCCTGCGGCCGCCCGGCCGCCGCTTATGCTCACCAAAGGCGCCATAGAGGACCTCATCGTCCAGCATCTCTCCCGGACCTCTACGGGAGGCTCGGGCGCGCCCGCCAAGGCGCCGGCGAGAAAGGTCTTTGTGAGCGACTGGGAACTGCGGCGCCTGTACAAGGCCGGCGCGCGCTCGGTGACAGTGCCGGCGAACGCGATAATCAGCCCCCTTTCGCTGGACTGGCTCGACTATAACGGGGTAAAGGTCTTAAGGAACTGACGCCGTACCACGCAACCTGTTTCAGGAGAACGAATAATGGAAAAGTTAGTTAAACTCACGCTTGTCTGCGCTCTGTCCGCCGCCTGCTGCTCGCCGCTGGCCGCGCAGGAAGAAACCCTCTCTGCGGAGGACGGGCTGGCCGCCGCCCAGACCGCGGCCGATCTGCCCGGCGCCCCTGAAGAAGTTCCCGCGCCCCCGGCCCCGGAGCAGCCGCAGGCCGGGCCTGTGGACGTGGTTTCCGCGGAGTGGAAGTTCTTCCTGGAGACCGCCGCCGAAAAGGACGAGGATGTGCTGGAACAGCTCCTGGAAGGGATAAGCGACTGGGTGGCCCGCAATCCGGACGGCGCCGGCCAGTACCTCAAGGCAAGCCTGCGCTACAGGCTGGGCGACTACAAAGGGGCGCTCATGGACCTGGTGCACCATTTTTACGAATATCCCGAAAGCGCTTCTTCCGAAGACGCCAAAAAGCTCTTCCAGGAGATACTGGACAAGAAGGCCGATAAGAAGATGAAGCCCGGCCTTACCGCCCTGGCCGCCGGCGTGCCCGCCGGGGACGCGGCGGAGCGGCTGTACGTCATGCTGGAGAAGCTGCCCGGTTCCGCCGGAGCGCCGTTCTACGAACCCATAATGGCCCAGTACCGCGACTATCTCAACAGGTTCCCCGGCCGGCCCGGTAACGACAAGGTGGCCATGGCCGCCGCGGACATGCACCTGAACATGAAGGAATACCTGGCCGCGCGCCTTGCCTACGAGAAGTTGATAGCCATGTACCCGGCCAGCCCGCTCGTAGCCCGGGCCAAGTTGTTCCTCGCCGTGATCCTGGCCGATAACCTCAAGGAGTACGACAAGGCCATAAAGGTGTTCAAGGATATCACCGTGACCCTGCCCGGCACCGACCAGGCCGTGGCCGCCTATGCCCGCCTGCCCGAGTTGGCCGAAAAGCGGAAGAAATACCAGCTCGCGGTGGACGTTTACGAGGAGATCATAAAGCTTTACCCGGACAAGGCGGAAGCTTATAACGCCTACGTTTCCGAGGCCCGCGTGCTGCGCGAGGAGCTGGACAAGTTCCCCGAGGCCGTGGCCGTGCTGAACCGCCTGGCGGATAAGTATAAGGACGCCAGCGGCGTGGAAGCCCTGCTGCTGGCCGCGGAGATCTACCGCAAGGACATGAAGGATACCGCCGGAGAGGTGAAAATGTACGACCGCATAGTGGCCGAGTTCAAGACCGACCCCGAGGCGCCCAAGGCGCTGATGTCCGCCGGCGAGGTTTACGAGAAGGCCAAGGATTTTGAAAAGGCCCGGAACTATTACGAAACGGTAAAGACTTCCTATCCGGAAGACGCGCAGGCCAAAAAGGCGCAGAAGCGCCTGGACGGCCTGCTCGCGAGGTAATATGCCGGCTCCCCTGGGCGTCATAGAAGGTTTTTACGGAGAACCCTGGAGCTGGGGGGAGCGGGCCGATTACGCCCGCTTCCTGCGCAAGCACGGCTTCTCCTTCTACATTTACGCGCCCAAGGGCGACCCGTACATGCGCAAGCGCTGGCGCGAGCCTTTTCCCAAGGCGCACGAGGAGAAACTGGCCAAGCTCGCCGGGCAATGCCACTCCGCCGGCATAGAGTTCGGCGTGGGGTTCAGCCCCTACGAGATCTACCTGGCCCCGTTCGACCTGGAAGTGAAAAAACTCCTGCAGGCGAAGCTGGACGTCTTCAACCGCATCGGGGTGGACAAGTTCGGCATTCTGATGGACGACATGAAAGGCGACCTGCCGGGCCTGGCCGAGCGCCAGCTGGAGATCCTGAACTGGGTGGCCACCAGGTCCTCCGCCAAACAGCTGGTCTTCTGCCCCACGTACTATTCTTCCGATCCGGTCCTCGAAAAACTCTTCGGCAAGACCCCGGAGGGTTATTTCGAAAAACTGGCCGCTCTGGACAAGCGCGTCAGCATGTTCTGGACCGGCGAACTGGTCTGCTCCAAGACCTACAGCCCGGAGCACCTGCGCGACGCCGCCGGCAAACTGGGCCGCAAGCCTTTCCTCTGGGACAATTACCCGGTCAACGACGGGCCCCGCATGTGCAAGTTCCTGCACCTGCGGCCGGTCACCGGCCGCCCCGCCGCCATGGGAGAACACCTGGCCGCCCACGCCGTGAACCCCATGAACCAGGCGGCCCTCTCCAAGATAGTGCTGCTCACCCTCAAGGCCTCCTACGAGAAGGGGGAAGGTTACGATCCCGACAAGGCGTTCCGCAAGGCCGCAGGCATGGTCACCTGCCACGACATGGCCGCCCTGCTGGAGCGGGATCTGCCAGCCTTCATGGATAAGGGCCTGGACGTCCTTACCGACGAAGAGAAGCGTTCGCTCAAGGACGACTACGCGCCTTTCCTCGAGGCCAGGGAGAACGACACGGCGGCCGCCGCGAGGGAGATAACGGATTGGCTTTCAGGGCGCTACAACGTCACCAAAGACCTGTTCTTGACACAATAGGAAGAGTTGTTTTTGCGTAACATTTTGGACATTGACAAGGGTCAATGGCTCCCATATACTATAAATAGATAATAATAAGGCCCCCTTAAAGGACTGCTCTTTGGCGCTGTACCCATGGAGAGGGGCTTTTTCGCGCCGGTAGCCGAAACGGGCCATTAATGCAGCATATATATGCGGGAGAAACTAAAGGATCGCTCACGCGGCATGCCGCGCGGGTTTTCTTTTTGCCCGTAGTGCTGCTCCTGGCCGCTGCCGGCCCCGGTTACTCGCAGGAACTTTCGCTGGAACCTGTTAACCCTGATTTTCAAACTTACGTGCCGCCTGTTACCCCCGTAAGGGTAATGGGCGCGCCTGACGCCCCTCCGGAACGCACCTTCGGTTTGAGGCCTTCCCCTGTGGATATGTCCCACATGAAAGGCGCTCATCCTGTCCGCCAGATAGCGCCTTTAGAGACTTCCGATGTAACCGCACCTACCGGGGGGACGGCCGAGACGGACCCTGAGGCGGCTACGGCCTCCACCGAAACGGTCCCCACCGTAGGTTACGCGGCTTCCTATGATCTGAGAACTTACAGCAAGCTTACGGCGGTCAGGGACCAGAGTACCTGCGGCGCCTGCTGGACCTTTGCCACCATGGCCTCCCTGGAGTCCAAACTGCTTACCGGGGAAACCTGGGATTTCTCGGAGAACAACCTGGACGACACGGTAGGGTTCGACTATAATCCCTGCGAGGGCGGTGAGCACATAATGTCCACCGCCTACCTGAGCCGCTGGAGCGGTCCCTGGACCGAGGCCGCGGAACCATACACGGTCACCACCAACAAGCGGGCGCCTACCTATCCTTCCGCCAACGCCCAGAAGCACGTGCAGGAGGTCCTGTTCCTGCCGGACCGCGGCAGTTCCACCGACAACGACAATATAAAGTGGGCCATTACCACTTACGGCGGAGTGCAGACCAGTATTTACATGACCGAGAGCGCGCCTTACTTCAACAGCTCCACCAAGGCCCTCTATTACAACGGTACCGCGGTAGTTAACCACGCGGTCACCATCGTAGGCTGGGATGATAATTATTCTGCCGCCAACTTCCTCACCGCGCCCGCCGGAAACGGCGCGTTCCTGATCCGGAATTCCTGGGGGGCTTCGTGGGGCTTGAGCGGTTATTTCTGGGTCTCCTATTACGACACCAAGATCCAGAACAATACCGCGTACATCGGTCCGGAATCCTCCGCTAATTATTACAGGGCGTACCAGTATGACCCTCTTGGCGCGATCTCCGGCATGGGTTACGGGGCCGGCCTGCCCACTTGGGGAGCGAACGTCTTTACGGCCGTGGAAGCGAATACCCAGGTGGACGCGGTAGGTTTCTACACTAAGGGCGTCAACACCGCCTACGAAGTCTACGTTTACCGCGACATGCCGGTGTCCGGCAATCCCCGCTCGGGCACGCTGGTCTCCAGCCAATCCGGGACCTATAGTTTTGCCGGCTACCACACCTTGCCCCTGACTACCAAGGTCCCGCTTGCGAACGCCCAGAAGTTTACGGTGGTAGTGAAACTTACCACGCCTGGCTATTCATGGCCGCAGGCAATGGAGCGGCCCCTGGCCGGTTACTCTTCCGCCGCTACCGCCAACGCGGGGGAGAGTTTCTACAGTTCCGCCGGGGCGGCCTGGACGGACCTCACCGTCAGTTACCCGAACACCAATTTTACCATCAAGGCGTTCACGTCTATGATGAACGACGCCACGCCGCCGGCGAATATCGCGGCGGTAAACGACGGCACCGGAGCGGACGCGGCCTACGTAAATTCCACCACCCAGCTGTCGGCCAACTGGAGCGCCTCCAGCGACGGCGAGAGCGGCATACGGCGCTACTGGTACGCCATCGGCACCACCGCCGGCGGCACCGACGTGGCGGGCTGGACCGAGAACGCCCTGAACACCACGGTGACCAGGAGCGGCCTTACCCTCACCCCCGGTCAGGCCTATTACTTCACCGTGAAGGCCGAGAACTGGGTGGGCCTGCAATCCGCCGTTACTAATTCCAACGGCCAGATAGTAGAGACAACCGCGCCAAATCCGCCCGGTACGCCCGCGGACGGGACCGGCACGGACGTGGACTGGACCGCTTCCACCACGGAGCTCTCAGCCAACTGGGCAGCCGCCACCGATCCGCAGAGCGGCATTTCCAAATATCAGTACGGCATAGGCACCACGCCTGGCGCGGTCAACGTGGTCGGCTGGACCGACAATGCCGGTACTGCGGTTACCAGGACCGGACTCAGCCTTAGCGTAGGCCAGGTCTATTTCTTCACGGTTAAGGCTTTCAACGGTTTCAATATGCAGTCCACGGTAGTGAACTCCGACGGCCAGACCGTGGACAATACCGCGCCTTCCGCTCCGGGAAGCGTGGGGGACGGCACCTCCGGGGATGCCGCCTATACGAGTTCTCTCAGCCAGTTGTCAGCCAATTGGACGGCCGGCGCCGACGCGCAGAGCGGCGTGGCTAAATACTGGTACGCCATCGGCACTACCGTGGGCGGCACCAACGTGGCAGGCTGGACCGACAACGGCACCAACCTGACAGTTACCCGCGCCGGCCTGTCGCTTACCGACGGTCAGCCGTATTATTTCACCGTCAAGACGGAGAACGCCGCCGGGTTGCAGTCCGGTGTCACTAACTCTAACGGCCAGATGGTGGACGCTTCCGCGCCCTCTGCCCCGGCCACGCTTAACGACGGGACCGGGGCCGACTCCGACTACGCTATTTCGCTCTCCCAGTTGTCCGCTAACTGGGCCGCTTCGGCCGATCCTCACAGCGGCGTTTCCAAATACTGGTACGCCATAGGTACAACGGCCGGCGGGACGAACGTAGCCGGCTGGACCGACAACGGCAACAACACCACCGTCACGCGTTCTGGCCTTACGCTCGTGCAGGGCCAGACCTATTATTTCACGGTAAAGGCCGAGAACGGCTCAGGCCTGCAGTCGGGGGTGATCAATTCCGACGGGCAGCTGGTGGACGCCACCGCCCCCTCCAGCCCGTCGCCGGTCAACGACGGCGCCGGGGCGGACATCGTTTACACCAATACGGCTTCGCAGCTGTCGGCCAACTGGAGCGCCTCCTCCGACGCCGACTCCGGCCTGGCCCGATACTGGTATGCCATCGGCACCACGGCCGGTGCAGTTAATACGGTGGGTTGGACCGACAACGGCACCGCTACCTCGGTGACCAAAACCGGCCTGACCCTCTCCAACGGCCAGCCCTATTACTTTACCGTGAAGGCGGAGAACGGAGCCGGCCTGCAGGCCGCGGCCGTGAATTCCAACGGGCAGACGGTGGATACCACGCCTCCCTCCTCCATAGCCGCCGTGCGCGACGGTGCCGGGGCGGATATTTCGGAAACGGGGGCCCTCACGCAGTTGACCGCCAACTGGGACGCCAGCGCGGACGCCCAGAGCGGCATAGCCAGGTACTGGTACGCCATCGGCACCACGGCCGGCGCCGTTGATACGGTGGGCTGGACCGACAACGGGGGCAACACCTCGGTGACCAAAACCGGACTTTCGCTGACCAACGGCGCGGTCTATTACTTTACCGTTAAGGCCGAGAACGGCGTGGGAGCGCAGACCGCGGCCGTCAATTCCAACGGCCAGTTGGTCAACGTGGACGTTACGCCCCCTTCGGCCCCGCCGGCGGTGCGGGACGGCACAGGAGCGGACTCGAGCTGGAGCGGTTCCCTGACCCAGCTTTCGGCGAACTGGGACGCGGCCGCCGATCCCCAGAGCGGCATAGCGGCTTACTACTACGCTATCGGCACCACGGCGGGCGGCACCAATGTGCGGGGCTGGACCCTCAACAACATGGACACTTCTGTCACCGCCGCCGGGCTTACCCTTACCAACGGCCAGGCCTATTACTTCACCGTCAAGGCCGAGAACGGTTCCGGCCTGCAGTCCGCCGCGGCCAATTCCAACGGCCAGACCATAGACGCCACGGCCCCGACGGCCCCCGCCGGCATCAACGACGGGACCGGGGCCGACGTAGTGTACGTGAATTCCTCCTCCCAGCTGTCGGCCAACTGGACGGCCGGGGCCGACGCTCAGAGCGGGATAGCTAAATATTGGTACGCCATCGGTACCACGGCCGGTGACTCCGACGTTGTAGGATGGACGGATAACGGGCTGAACACTTCGGTCACACGCGCGGGCCTGAGCCTCTCGGACGGGCAACCGTACTACTTTACGGTCAAGGCGGAGAACAGTGCGGGGCTGCAATCCGGAACTATCAGCACGGACGGCCAGACCGCCGACGTCAGCGCCCCTTCCGTCCCCGCCACGGTCAACGACGGCGCCGGAGCGGACACGGATTACGCTCCTTCGCTGACGCAGCTGTCCGCCAACTGGAGCGCCTCTTCCGACGCGCACAGCGGAGTGGTCAGGTACTGGTACGCCATCGGCACTACCGCCGGCGCAGTAAATACCGTGGGTTGGACGGATGTCGGGCTGAACACTTCGGTGACGAAGACCGGCCTCAGCCTGACGAACGGCCAGGCCTACTACGTTTCCGTAAAGGCGGAGAACGGGGCCGGGGTTCAGTCGCCGGCCGCAAATTCCGACGGCCAGGTGACGGATAATACGCCGCCCTCCGCGCCTTCATCGGTGAAAGACGGCGCGGACGCGGATATTTCCTGGACCAGTTCCCTGACGCAGCTGTCTGCCAACTGGCTGGTTTCTGCCGACGCTCAGAGCGGCATAGCCAAATACTGGTATGCCGTGGGGACCACTCCCGGCGCCACCAACGTGCTGGGATGGACCGAGAACGGTACCAATACCTGGGCCGCCGATACCGGCCTTTCCCTTACGCAGGGCCAGGTTTACTATTATACCGTGAAGGCCGAAAACGGCTCCGGCCTGCAGTCCGCCGCGGCTAATTCCAACGGCCAAACCGTGGACAGCACCCCGCCGTCGGCTCCGGCCGCGGTCCGGGACGGTACCGGGGCCGACGCGGTGTGGGCGGGCACCCTCGACAGCCTGTCGGCCAACTGGGACGCCGCCGCCGACGCTCAGAGCGGAGTAGTGAAGTACTGGTACGCGGTGGGCACCACGCCCGGCGCTTCCGATACGGTGCCCTGGACCGACAACGGAGCAGCCACGTCGGTGACCAAGAGCGGCCTGACGCTTTCCAACGGCCAGGTCTACTATTTCTCGGTCAAGTCGGAGAACGGCTCCGGCCTGCAGTGCGCCCCGGCCAATTCCAACGGCCAGACGGTTGACACTACTCCTCCTACCGCTCCTTCCCCGGTGAACGACGGGGCGGGGGCGGATATCTACTACGTGTTCACCAATACCCAGCTGTCCGCCAACTGGGCGGCCTCCTCTGATCCGGAGTCCGGGCTCGCCAGGTACCGCTACCGGATCGGCACCACCGCCGGCGCCGGCGACGTTGTCGACTGGACCGACGTCGGCCTGAACACGTCCGTGACTAAGACCGGCCTCAGCCTCGCCAACGGCGGCATCTACTATTTCACGGTCAGGGCGGAGAACGGCGGCGGCATGGCCTCGCAGGCCGTCAGTTCCAACGGGCAGCTGGTGGAGATAACGGCCCCTGTCGCGCCTTCTTCCGTGCGCGACGGTACGGGTTCGGACATCAATTACATCACTTCCCTTACCCAGCTTTCCGCCAATTGGACCGCCGCCTCGGATCCGGAGACCGGGGTGGCCAAATACTGGTACGGCATCGGTACCACGGCCGGCGCTGTGGACACGGTGGGCTGGACCGATAACGGCGGGAACGCTTATGTGACGCTAACCGGACTTAGCCTGGCTAACGGCGCCACCTATTATTTCACCGTCAAGGCGGAGAATAACGCCGGCATGCAGTCGGTGGCGGCCAATTCTAACGGTCAGACCACGGACACCACCGCCCCCGCTCCCCCCGGAGTGGTGAACGACGGCCTTGGCGCCGATATTTCAGAGACCGGCGCGCTCAACAGGCTGGCCGCCAACTGGACCCCCGCCACGGACGCGCAGAGCGGCATTTTGCGGTACTGGTACGCGGTGGGCACCACGCCCGGCGCCACCGACGTGTTCGACTGGACCAACATCGGGCTCAGCACCTACGTGGTAAAGACAGGACTGGTCCTCACCAACCATCAGGCTTACTATTTCAGCGTGAAAGCCGATAACGGCGTGGGGCTGCAGTCCGCCGCGACCAATTCCAACGGCCAGACCACGAACCGGGACCTGAGCGCTCCCACTGATATCCCCCAGGTCAGGGACGGCCCTGGTTCTGACTCGGTCTGGACGCCTTCGCTGACCACCCTGCAGGCCAATTGGGACGATTCCACCGACCCGGAAAGCGGTATTTCCGTCTACTATTACGCTATCGGCACTTCCGAGAGCGGGCGGGAAGTGCTGGACTGGACCGACAACGGCCTCAATACCTCGGTGACCGTTTCCGGCCTGAACCTGGCCGACGGCCAGAAGTACTATTTCCTGGTGATGTCGCAGAACGGCGCCGCCATCTATTCCAACGGCGTTACCAGCTCCAACGGCCAGACGGTGGACGCTACCGGGCCTCAGGCGATAACCCAGGTCAATGACGGCACGGGGGCCGACGCCTCCTATTCCTCCTCGCTGACCCAGTTGTCCGCCAACTGGACGGCGTCCGCCGACCCCCAGAGCGGTCTGACGGCCTATTATTACGCTATCGGCACTACCCCCGGCGGCGTGAACGTGCTGGGGTGGACCTCAAACGACCTCAATACGTCCCTGACCCGCACCGGCCTGGGCCTCTCCAGCGGTCAGACCTATTATGTCAGCGTGAAGGCGCTCAACGGAGCGGGCACGGAGTCGGAAGTGACGGTTTCCAACGGGCAGACCGTGGATAATTCAGCGCCTTCCGCGCCCGGCAGCGTGAGCGACGGCCTCGGGGCCGATATCTCCTATTCCAGTTCCACGTCTCAGCTGTCCGCCAACTGGGCCGCGTCCTCCGACGCTCAGAGCGGCATAGCCAGGTATTACTACGCCATCGGCACCTCCCCCGGCGCCGTGAACGTGGCCGGCTGGACCGATAACGGGACCTCCACCGGCGTGACCCGCGCGGGGCTCTCCCTTACCGACGGGGCCGCCTACTACTTCACGGTGAAGGCCGTGAACGGGGCCGGCATGGAATCCGCGGCCGTAAATTCCAACGGGCAGGAGATCAGCACGGTAATGCCCGGGGAAGTGACCCCGGTGACAGACGGCGCGGCCGCGGGGGCGGACATAGACTACGTGCCGTCCCTGACCGCCCTTTCCGCCAGGTGGAACGCCTCCTCCCACAGCAGCGGCATAGCGGCCTACTATTACGGTATCGGCACTACTCCTGGCGCCATAGACGTGGTGGGCTGGACTTCCGCCGGGCTCAATACTTCCGTGACCCGCAGCGGCCTCTCCCTCTCGCAGGGCGCGGTCTATTACTTCACCGTGAAGGCGCTCACCAACCAGGGCATAGAGTCCTCTCCCGGAGTTTCTGACGGCCAGCGGGTGGATACCGTCGCTCCCACCGGCGTCGTGGAGCTGACCCCGGCCTCGCCGCTCAGGAGCGGGGCCTTCACCGCCAGGTTGACCGTGACGGAAGCCAACCCGCTTTCCGCCGGCCCTGTCCTGTCGTACCAGCCTTCGGCCGGGCCCGCGCGCGGCCTGGCGCTCAGCCAGGTTTCGGCCGGGGTCTGGACCGCCTCCGGCTTCATAGATTCCGTGGTTTCCAGCGGCACGGCCGTATTCGCCTTCTCCGCCACCGACTCGGCCGGCAACGCCGGGACCTCCATAACCGCCGGCGCCTCGTTCCTGGTGGACACCTCCCTGCCGCCCGCTTCCGGCGGCACGGTGCAGAACAGCGACGGCAACGCGGTTACGGTGCCTGCCGGCGCCTCCGTCTCTACGCTGTGGGTGGGGATTTCCACGCCTTCACCTTCCGACACCGGCTCGGCCGATTCGCGCACCTACGATTCTGTCGCCTTGCGAGCCGCGCCGCTGGTCAGGGAATTCGCCGCGGTGGACGCGGGCGGTTCACAGGTCACCAATTTCAGCAAGCCCGTCACCATCCGCCTGAGCTGGCCCGACGCCAACAACGACGGCAGGGTCGACGGCGACTATATCAGGGAGATCCTGCTGAGGCTCTACTACCTTAATCCCGCTTCGGACAAGTGGGAACCGGTGGAGGGAGCGCGCAGGGATACGGCCCTCAACTACCTCGAGGCCGAAGTTTCCCATTTCTCCGTCTACGGCATACGCAGCGTGGCGGCCGGGGACCAGTCCATGGGCTCGATCAAGGCCTATCCCAATCCCTGCTACATGGGCGAAGGGCCCCTTTCCGTTTCCGGGATACCCGTGGACGGTACCGACCCGAAGGTCCTTATCTACAACGTGGCCGGGGAGCTGGTGCGGACCCTGCGCCAGGGCGACGGCATAGACGCTTTCAACGTGGCGTCCTGGGACGGGCGCAACTCTTCCGGGGCAAAGGCCGCCAGCGGCCTGTACCTGTACCTGGTGAAGACGGACAATCACGGCACGGCGACCGGTAAATTCGCCATCTTATGGTAAGAAGGTCGGCGGCATTATTCCTGCTACTGGGGCTCTCGCCCTTAGCCGCCGCTTTGGCCGGGACGGGAACCGACGCCGTGCCTTTCATGAAGGTGGATACCGGGGCCAGGGCGGCCGGCATGGCCGGCGCTTTCTCCGCGGTGGCCGACGACGCCTCGGCGGTTTTCCACAACCCGGCCGGTCTTGTGCTGCTGGAGCGCAGCGAGGCGATGTTCAGCCATTCCGAGTGGCTCGAAGGCATACGCAACGAGTGCGTTTCCTACGCGCACGTCACCGGCAACGATTGGGCCTTCGGGGCTGGTGCGAGCATGCTGTTCAGCGGCTCCATGGCAAAATACGACCGCTCGGGGGCTTCGGCCGGGAGTTTTACCGAGAACGAGGGGTTCGCTTCCGCCGCCGCCGCCAACCGCCTGGGCGAGAACATGGCCGCCGGTTTCGCGGTGAAGGGGATCTACCAGAAACTGGACCAGGAAAGCGCCGCGGCCTACGCCGCCGACGCCGGGCTGCTCTATCACGATTACTCCTGGCGCTTCGCGGTGGGGGTGGAGAATATCGGGTCCAAGATGAAACTTTACCGGGAGGAGTTCGACCTGCCCGCCGGCTACAAGGCGGCGGCGGCCTGGCGCGCCTATGACCCGCTCTGGGTCACCGCCCAGGTCACGCAGCGGCCTTCTTCCGGTTTCAGCGCCGCTCTCGGGGCGGAGTACGGCTTCCTGGTGCGGGAGAGGGACACCGTTTACGCGCGGGCCGGCTACCTGGCGGGCCCCGGCGCGGACGCCGGGTCCGGGTTCTCGCTCGGCCTCGGCCTCGGGAATTCCAAATTCAAGCTGGATTACGCTTTCACGCCTTTCGGCGACCTGGGCAACGCCCACCGCGTCAGTTTCAGCCTGCGTTTCGGGGAGGACAGGGACACCCTGCGCTCGCGCGACGCCGGCAGCGGTCCGTACAAGAAGCGCTATAAGGCCAAGGGCGAGACCTGGAAGGAACAGAAGAGGGAGCTGGAGAAGCAGGACCGCCGGAAGACCGAGGAGAGGAAGCGGCGGGAAAATCCCTACTTCACCTGGTAGGCGGGCTTAAAGATCGTCTCCGCGGCGCCGGTCCCGTTTTACTTCGGACCGGCGCTTTTTGCTGTCTATGCGGCGCAGTTTCGACCCGTAGGTGGGCTTGGTGGCGTGCCGGGGCTTTGGGGGTTTGGCCGCCTGGGCGAGCAGTCCGCGCAGACGAGCCCGCGCGGCCTGCCGGTTCTGCTCCTGGGTGCGGTATTCGCTGGCGATGATCACAATGTCGCCGTCGGCGGTGAGGCGCGAACCGGCCAGGGCGCGCAGCCTTTCCAGGACGCGCGGATGCAGGCCCGCCAGGGCGGGGGAGAACCTCAGCTGCACCGCGGTGGCCACTTTGTTGACGTTCTGTCCGCCGTGGCCGCCGCTGCGCACGAACTTTTCCTCTATCGAGCCTGGCGGCAGGCGTATCTCGCCGTTTTCCATGGCTTAATGGTATCAAAAAAAGCCGGGGCCGCGCCGGCCGCCGCTTTTTCTATAATATCCGCATGGCAAAAATAGTGCTCGTCACGGGGGCTTCCGCCGGGATAGGCTGGGCGGCGGCGGAGCTGCTGCTCAGGGAAGGCTGGACCGTTTACGCCGGAGCCCGGCGCGTGGAAAAGATGCGTCCCCTGGAAGCGCTCGGAGCCAGGCTGCTGCCGCTGGACGTCACGGACGAGGCCTCCGTCTCCGCCGCCCTGGCCGCGGTGCTAGCGAAGGAAGGGCGCCTGGACGCCCTGGTGAACAACGCGGGCTACGGTGCGCACGGGGCCATAGAGGATGTGCCGCTGGCGGAGGCCCGCCGCCAGTTCGAGGTCAACCTTTTTGGCCTGGCCCGCCTGACCCAGCTGGCCCTGCCCGTAATGCGCGGCCAGGGGGGCGGCAGGATAGTGAACATCTCTTCCATCGCCGGGAAGATCACCATGCCCACCGGCGGCTGGTACCACGCCAGCAAGCATGCGCTGGAGGCGTATTCCGACGCGCTGCGCCTGGAGACGGCCCAGTTCGGCATCAGGGTGGTGCTGGTGGAGCCGGGGCCGATAAGGACGGAGTGGGATAACACCGCCCTCGTGAATCTGGAGAAATATTCCGGCTCCGGGGTTTACGCCCCGCTGGTGCGCCGGGTGACGGAAAAATTCCGGGCGGGCTACCGCAGCGGGGCGCCGGGGCCGGAGGCCGTGGCGAAGGTGATTCTGAAAGCTCTGCAGGCCCGCAGGCCCGCGGCCAGATACCCTGTGCCGGCGAAGGCCGCGCTGATAATTTTCCTTAAATGGCTGCTGCCGGACGCGCTCCTGGACTGGGGGATAAGAAAGGCCCTGAAGGTCTGAAAAAGAAAAACCCCGGTGGAACCGGGGTTTTTCTTTGGTCGCGCCAGCTTACTGCGCGCCGTAAACGTAGGGGGCGGAATTGCCGGAGCGGTCGACCACGGCCCAGTAGGGTTTGCCATCGAGGCGCAGGAAGAAGATCCAGTTGCGTTCCACGGTCTCGCCGTTAAGCGGCTGGCTGAAGTGATAGGGGCGCACTATGGAGATCAGCGACTCCGGAGTATTGAGCCTGGCCATGACCTTCTGCCGCGCTTTCTTCAGCTCGGTCTTGGAAGGGGTCTGTTGGGCGCCTATTTCTCCGAGGGCCCTGGCCAGCGGGCTGGTGGGGTTGGCGTAATTCTCGAGCAGGTCGAAGAGGGCCAGGCGCAGGGCGTGCTCCACGCAGAACATATTGTCGTAGAAGGAGCTCTGCCGCATCACTTCGGTTTCGGGGAAGTCCAGGCCTACGGCGGTGACGCCGAATTCTTTTATGAGGAGCTCTTCGGCGCCGGAATAATTCTCGCCGTCGCGGGGGTTTACGACCTCCGCCGGGGCCGCGGCCGGCGCTTCAAAAGCCGCCAGCGTGTCCGCGTTCACCGCCGGCGACCAATCCGCCGCAATGACCGGGGCCGTGAGTATGGTTAAAGCCGCAATGGCCGCTGAAAATTTCATTTCCCTAACCTCCGTGCTATGCCTATAGTGTAACACAGGTTCCCCGAAAACTGTTTTGACGATAGTCATATGACACGGGGTGTAGGGGACGCTGATTCCTAATTCCTAATTATCCGCTGTAAAGTCTTTTTTGGGGAATCGCGTGCCTTTTAATTAGGAATTAGGAATCAGCGTCCCCTCCCTTTTATTATTTTTAGCAGTCAGGGGGGTAGTATTGACAATTATGAGGGCAAGGTGTATAATATTTTTGGCAGACAGGGATTCCGAGTGCTAATTAAAAGGAAAGGCTATGAGGGTTCTTAAACCGGAAGTCGCGCAGGACAGGAAAGAGAAGATCCTTAACTGGGTCATCTACAACTATGTCAGCACCGGGCGGCCGGTCAGCTCGGAGCTGATAGCCGAGGAAGGCCGGTTCAACGTTTCCAGCGCCACCATAAGGAATATACTTAAAGAACTGGAGAACGAAGGCTACCTTTTCCAGGCCCACACTTCCGGCGGCCGCATTCCCTCCGATAAGGGTTACCGCGCCTACGTGGACAATGTTCAGCGCATGCAGTTCCTGGCCGCCACCGAGAAAGAGCGGCTGGAGAACGAATACGACCGGCGCGTGGAGCAGCTCGACGGTTTCCTGAAGCACACCTCCCGGATGCTCGCCGACATGTCCAAGTGGGCCGGCTTCGTGATGAGCGCCGACATGGACCTGGACAGCGTCAAGCGCCTGGACCTGCTCAGCATGGGGCCCAAGAGCGTGCTCAGCGTGATGTTCGCCCATTCCGGCCTCATCAAGCACGCGGCCTTTTCCCTGGACCACGCGGCCGACAAGACCGCCGTAAAGGCCCTGTCCATGCGCCTCAACCGGCGCCTCAAGGACCTGCCCATCTCCGACCTGCCCCAGGTGATCTTCAAGGAGTTCCTGCACAAGGAGAAAGACAAGGGACTTGAAGAACTGCTGAAGAAACTGGTGGAATACTTCAGGGGTCTCGCCAAGAGCGAGGACGCGCTTTACCTGGAAGGCCTGAGCCGCATCTTCTCCAACCTGGAGGAGGGCAGCGTGGACGACATGCGCAACATCGCGAGGCTGCTGGAGGAGAAGGAGCGCTTCTCCGGGCTGCTGCGCGAGCGCCTGCGCGACTGTTCGCTCAAGACCAAAGCCCTGGCCGAGCCCGGCAAGCGCCACATCGTGGACGTCACGATAGGTTCCGAGAACAGCATAAAGGAATTCAAGAATTTCAGCCTCGTATCGAGCTCCTACTGCATCAACGACAAAGCGGTGGGGCTGGTGGGGATCCTGGGCTACAAGCGCATGGAGTACCCCCGCATGATCTCCCTGGTGGACACCGTGAGCTCCATGATGGAAGACATGCTGGGCGAGTGGGAAAAGCTGGATTTCGAAGAGTGACATATGAAAAACCATAAGGCCGACGAAAAAAAGGCTAAGAAAGCGGAGGAACTGGATTGCGTATGCGGGGCGGAAGCCCAGGCCATGGAGGCCCAGGGCGGGGAGCTGGAGAAACAGAAAAAGCAGACGGAAGACTACTACAACCAGCTGCTGCGCCTGCAGGCCGACTTCGAGAACTACCGCAAGCGCGTAGAGAAGGAAAAGCCGGAGCTGATAAAGTGGGGCAAGGCCGAGATCCTTGCCAAGCTCCTGCCGCTTTACGACCTGCTGCAGGCGGCCCACTCCCACGTGAACGGCAGCAAGGACGGCGGGAACTCGGACGACGTGCTCAAGGGCCTGGAGATGATCTTCAAGGAGTTCTCCAGGGTGTTCGAGGCTGAGGGGCTGCGCCCCATGGACCCGGTGGGCAAACCCTACGACCCAATGGCTTCCGAGATCCTGGGCGTGGTGGACGGGACGGAGGAGAACGACGGGCTGGTGACGGAGGAGCTGCAGAAAGGCTTCTACTATGGGGAAAAGATCCTGAGGCCGGCCCGGGTGAAGATAGCCAAGAAGAAAGCGGAACCGGCGCCGCAGCCCGAAGCGAAGCCGGAAGAAAAGCGGGAAGAGACTTGAATTTGCAGTAGCTTAATTTGGAGGAAACACATATGGCAAAGATAATAGGTATAGACCTCGGTACATCTAACACCGCCGCCGCGGTGATGGAAGGCGGTAAAGTCACCATCATCCCGTCGGCCGAAGGCACGAGCCTCGGCGGGAAGGCTTTCCCGTCCTACGTGGCCTTCGCCAAGGACGGGCAGATGCTCGTGGGCGAACCCGCCCGCAGGCAGGCCGTCGCCAACCCGGAAGGCACCGTCGCCGCGTTCAAGCGCAAGATGGGCACCGAACACAAATACAACATAGGCGGCAAGGAGTTCACCCCGCCGCAGCTGGCCGCGTTCCTGCTGCAGAAAGTGAAGCGCGACGCCGAGGCGTTCCTGGGCGAGAAAGTGGAGAAGGCCGTGATCACCGTGCCGGCCTACTTCAACGACAACCAGCGCCAGGCCACCAAGGACGCCGGCACCATAGCCGGCCTCGAAGTGGTGCGCCTCGTCAACGAGCCCACCGCCGCGGCCCTCGCCTACGGCATAGATAAGGAAGGCCGCGACCAGAAGATCATGGTCTTCGACCTGGGCGGCGGCACGCTGGACGTGACCATCATGGAGCTGGGCAAGGAAGGCACGTTCGACGTGATCTCCACCTCCGGCGACACGCAGCTGGGCGGCACCGACATGGACCGCGCCCTCGTGGAGTTCATCGCCGGCGAGTTCCGCAAGGACACCGGCATAGACCTCATGA
>Ga0154363_112_pt2 | contig 38588 bp, 32 predicted proteins | sample RifGroA2_FD_115891 | JGI IMG/M metagenome (GOLD analysis project Ga0154363, IMG submission 115891) | Elusimicrobia bacterium GWA2_62_23
TTTTGCAGTTTTTCCCACGGAAAACTCAGTTTATAAGAAATCCGTTTCCCGCCGATGATTAATTACGAACCGAATTATTTTCCTTATGGCCGCCGGTGCGGCCGGCCCAGCGCTGCTGCGCCTGGCCGTCCTTACCCGCGGCGCGGAGTTGAAGAATAGCACTTAATTCCGTCTTAGCCCTGCTGGGCAAAGCCGGAATTAAGAGCGGGGAGGCAAGGTATGCAGAATCTTACAATGCGGTATTTCCTTTACGCGCGCAAGTCCACCGACGAGGCGGACCGGCAGGTGCTCTCCATTGAGGCGCAGCTCGCCGAGTTGCGGGACTATGCGCGCAAAGAGGGCTTTGTGATCGCCCGTGAGTTCATAGAAAGCAAAACGGCCAAGGAGCCGGGCCGCGAGGTCTTTAACGAGATGGTAGCCGGCTTAGAGCAGGGCGCGGCCCACGGTATAGTGGCCTGGCACCCTGACCGGTTGGCCCGCAATTCCATCGACGGCGGGCGCATTATCTACCTGGTAGACACGGCCAAAATACTGGAGCTCAAGTTCCCTACCTTCTGGTTCGATCCCACGCCGCAGGGGAAGTTTATGCTGTCTATCGCCTTCGGCCAGTCTAAATACTTCATAGACAATCTCGCCGAGAACGTTAAGCGGGGCCTGCGGCAGAAACTCCGTAACGGCATTTTCCCCGCCCTGGCGCCCATCGGCTACAAGAACGACACCAAAACTCACACTATCGTTGTGGACCCGGTCCTGGCCCCGCTCGTAAAACGCACATTCGAGCTTTATGCTTCCGGCCGGTATCCCATCAGAGATTTACGAGATACCATGAACGGCCTCGGGTTGAAGCGTTGGGAAAAAGACTTAGCCAACTCGAACTACCAGAAGATCCTCAAAAATCCGTTCTACTACGGCGTTATCCGGTACCTCGGCGAGTATTACGAGGGCAAGCACACGCCCCTGATCTCCAAGGCGCTCTATGACAAGTGCCAGGAGGTAATGGCCCGCAAGAGCAGGCACACGCACGCGCAAAAAGGTTTAAAGCCCTATGTCTATCGCGCCGCCTTCCGCTGCGCGGAATGCGGCTGCTACATTACCACCGAGACGCAGAAAGGCCATAACTACCTGCACTGCACCAAGCGCAAGATGCCTTGCAGCCAGCTCTTTGTGCGCGAAGAGGTCATAGACGCCCAGGTGCGCGAGATCTTAAAAGGAGTTTCCTTACCCCCGGCCCTGGCCGCCGAGGCTCTTGATAACATCAAAAAGGAAAAATTAAAGGCGGCCCAGGCCGGGGAAAGAGCCGCCCAAAATCTGCGAGATAAAATAGATATCCTGAATCAACGAATGAACGCACTACTGGATATGGTGCTTTCCGGGCAGCTTACCCAGGCCGAGTACGCCCTCAAAAAGCGTTCATTCGTTGAGGAGAAAAAGGAAATTGAAATGAAACTCGCCGCTTTTGCGCGGCAGGGGACAAAGCGGTTCGAACCGGTCAGGGCCTTCTATCAGTCCGCGAGTCACGTCGGAGCGGCCGCGGTTTCTGGAAATCCGGCTGAAAACCTGCAAATATTGAAAAATATCGGTTCGAACTTAATTATTGGCGGGAAACGGATTTCTTATAAACTGAGTTTTCCGTGGGAAAAACTGCAAAAGTTCAACGCCGCGCAGGGCGCGGCGGCGGGGAAATCGGGCGTTTTTAAATTTTGGGGTGGCTGAGGGGATTTGAACCCCCGACCTCTCGGGCCACAGCCGAGCGCTCTAACCGCTGAGCTACAACCACCGTGGAGTATATTTTAGTTTTTTTCGGAGGTGGAAAACAAATGTATAATCCCATTATGATAAGAAAACCCGCCGTAGCAGGTAAATTTTACGACGCCGACCCCGCGGCCCTGCGCGCGGCTGTGGCCGGCTTTCTGAGGGCGGGCGCGGCTCCCGCCGGGGACGTTAAGGGCTTTCTCGCCCCCCACGCTGGCTACTCCTACTCCGGCGCCGCGGCCGGGTCCGTTTTTGCCTCGGTGAAGGCCCTGCCTTTCGAAACCCTGGTGATCATGGCCACCGGGCATACCATGGCGCTTAAAAAAGGCGCACTGCTGGCCCGCGGCGCCTTCGAGACGCCGCTGGGGCAGGTGGATATAGACGAAGAATTCTGCGCCGCGCTGCTGAAAGAGAAAAAACTTTTCGAGGACCTGCCGCGAGCCCACGAGGCCGAGCACGCGGTGGAGGTGCAACTGCCCTTCCTGCAGGCCATCCGGCCCGGCGTGAAGATAGTGCCGCTGCTGTTCAATACCGGCGACGCGGCCCTGCTCGAAGAGGCCGGCCGCGCCGTGGGGCGCGCCATGCGGGGGCGCAAGGCGCTGTTCTGCGTTTCCTCCGACCTCAGCCATTATCCTCCGGGCGACATCGCCGAAATGTCGGACCGCTCGGTGCTGCTGGCCCTGCGCCAGGCCATGCGCAATAATTCGCCCGAATATTTCGACCTGGCCAACCGCCTGCTGCTGGCCAAGGCCTCCAAGTGGATGGACACCACCGCCTGCGGCCAGGCGCCCATGACGGCGGGCGCTGCCGCCGCGCTGGAACTGGGCGGCGACGACTTCGAGCTGGAACTTTATACCCATTCCGGGAAGGTCTCCGGCGACGACAGGGCCGTGGTGGGCTACGGGGCCGGCTTCTATACCAAGGCGCGCTCCCGGCCGGCCGGCGCCCTGCCGCTGGACGCGGGCATGAAGGCCGAGCTGCTGGCCATGGCGCGGCGCAGCATAGAGACCTGCCTGAAGACCGGCAAGACCGAGCTGCACCCGCTCAGCGCCAGGCCCGAATTCAACCAGCCGGCGGCCGTGTTCGTTACGCTGAACGTCGGAAAGAATCTGCGCGGCTGCATAGGCAGCCTGGAGCCGCGGGGGACGCTCGCCGACATGGTCTGCGCCTACGCCGGGGCTGCGGCTTTCGAAGACCCCAGGTTCGCGCCGGTGAGCGCCGCCGAACTGAAGAAGATAAAGATAGAGATCTCCGTGCTGTCGCCGCTGGCGGCGGCGCCGGGCCACGAAGCCGTGAAGGAAGGCGTGCACGGGGTTTACGTGAAGAGCGGCCGCCGCTCAGGCACGTACCTGCCGCAGGTCTGGGAACACTTCGAAAAGAAGGAAGATTTTCTCTCCTCGCTGTGCGCGGAGAAGGCCGGGCTCCCGCCCGGCGCCTGGAAAGAAAAGTCCACCGTGCTTTATACTTACACGGTGGACCATTTCAGCGAAGTTTAGCTGATCTTAAAGGTTGCCCAGGTACGTGAACGCGTACATGAACAGCGCGCCCATCAGTATGCCGGCGGGCCCCATCAGCGCGAAGCCTACATAAGCCCCGATACCGACCATGGCCATGGTGGCCATGTGCTTGCCCAGGAATTTCTTCATGTTCTCGCCGAAGGTGGGTTTCTCTTCCGGCTTGGCCGCGGGGGCGGCTGCGGGAGCGCCAGGCGCGGGCGGCGGCGGCTGCACCTGGGTTGCAGGCGTAGGATCGGATACGGGGGCTGAATTGGAAGATGCCCCGGTAGGCGCGGCATTTACCAACTGTTCGGTGCCGGAGCGGGTTCCCCACGCGCCGTTTTTAACCAGATCGTTATAAGTTTCGCTCTCTACCGCGAAAGCGAAGCCGGTAGCTATGATAAAGCTGCCGAGGATTATGAAGAAAACGGCTTTAGTGTTTTTCATACCCATATTATACGCAAAACGCGCATTTCCCGTAAGGGCAATTATTCCCAAACGGGTATGGGCCAAAAGGCCTATATAACGGAGATCGGTGGAGGTAGAGCGGCGGGGGCGGCGGTTAGAACAATTTGTCCTGCTGATTGGGCTTGTCCTTATGCTTTCCCAGCCGTTTTACGGCATCCTCCGCCTCGGTTAGGCCGAGGCGGAAGATGTCCACTATCTGGTAGCCGTCTTCCCTGAGCTGCTGGAGTTTCACATTGTCGTCTTCCGAGAGAGAGATGACTATCTGGTAGCGTGGTTTCATTGGTGACCTTCCTTATATATTAGATTATCTCCTGGCTCCGGCGCTGGTATAGGCTAAAGCCAGCTTTATCCTGTCGGCGCGGGCTATGCTGGCGCCCATTTTGCCGTCCTTGATCAGACCGAGAGTCGCGCACATCCACACTTTGAACTCTTTCTGGAGCATGTACCGGGTATTCATATTACCTCCGTCCTAACACCATCAAGAGAACTTGCTTGCTGCAAATATAGTATAGCATAGCAAAGTATAGTTGTCAAGACCCAGACTTCCCCCCCTTTGAATAAGCATTGTAAAACAAGCACTTTTTTCTCCCCCTCCCGGGAGGCAGGCGCCTCCCATGCCTCTCTTTTCCCTTTTTCCACCGACGATAAATTGCTAAAATCTGGATATGAAGACGCTGACGTTCCGGCCTGGCCGTACCATAATTTGCGGGGTGCTTAACGTTACTCCGGACTCCTTTTCGGACGGAGGCCGCTGGCTTTCGCCAGAGGCCGCCATAGCCCGGGCCCTGGAACTGGAAGCCCAGGGAGCCGATCTCCTGGATATCGGGGGCGAGTCATCCAGGCCGGGCAGCGCCCCGGTAAGCCTGGAGGACGAAAAAGCGCGGGTTTTGCCGGTTATCAGGGCCATAGCCGGCCGGTTAAAGGCGCCTATCTCGGTGGATACCTGCAAACCCGAACTGGCCAGGCTGGCCGTGGAGGCCGGCGCCGACATCATAAACGACATAACCGGGTTCAAGGACCCGGCCATGATAGCGGCCGCGGCCGCTACCGGCGCCGGGGCCATAGTGATGCATATGCAGGGCGAGCCCAGGACCATGCAGGCTTCCCCCTCCTACACGGACGTGGTGGCCGAGGTTAAAAGTTTCCTGGCCGGGCGGGCCGCGGCCCTGGCCGCCGCCGGAGTGAAGACAATTATCCTCGACCCGGGGATAGGCTTTGGCAAGACCATCGCCCATAACCTGGCGCTCATCGCCCGGCTCTCAGAGCTGCGCGCCCTGGGTTTTCCAGTAATGCTGGGCGTCTCCCGGAAGAATTTCATAGGCAAGCTGGCCGGCGGCGAGACCGGCGAACGCCTGAGCGGCACCATAGCCGCCTGCGTGGCCGGCGCCGCCAACGGGGCGGACATCATCCGCGTGCACGACGTGCTGGAATGCCGCAAGGCCATGCTGGTGGCCGACGCCATCAGGGCCGCCGGCAAATGAAAGTTTTTCTCTCGCTCGGTTCCAACCTGGGCCACAGGCGCGCCAACCTGGAGCGGGCTCTGGCCCTGCTCTCGCGCGGCGGCTGCCGGGTCCTGAAGCGCTCCTCCTTCTACGAAACGGCCCCTCTCTACTACCTGAAGCAGCCGGCTTTCTTCAACATGGCGGCCGCCTGCGAAACCAACCTCTCTCCCGACGGGCTGCTGGCACTCATAGCCAGGACCGAAAAGGCGCTGCGCCGCCGCCGGCTCTTTAAGAACGGGCCGCGCACCATAGACATAGACGTGCTCTTTTACGGCCGGCAGGTCATAAAGGCGCCGGGCCTGAGTGTGCCTCACCCGCGACTGGCCGAGCGGGAATTCGTGCTGGCCCCGCTGACCGAAATAGCGCCGGGGCTGCGCCACCCGGAGACGGGGCGCACAGCGCGCCGGCTGCTGGCCGCCCTGCCCGAACGCGGCGGCGCCCGCCGGCTGCCTTCTTCCTATAAAGGCCTGGAGGACTGGTTCAGGGCGCTGCCTCCCCCGTCGGCCGACGCGCATTATTCGCTTAAGAATATCACCCGCGCGCTGGCCCGCCTGGGCGGGCCCGAAGCCCGGATGGGCACCGTGCTCCACGTTACCGGGACCACCGGCAAGACAAGCTCGGCCTTCCTGGCCGCGGCCGCCCTGCGCGCCGGCGGGCACCGCACCGGCCTGTACACCAGCCCGCACGTGCGCTCCTTGCGCGAGCGCATCCGGCTCGACGGGCGCGACATCCCGGAGAATGACTTTCTGGAACTTTTCCTGGAAGTGGAATCCATCAACGCCGGGGAGCTCTCTTTTTTCGAAACGCTCACGGCCGTGGCTTTCCTGTATTTCGCGCGCAGGAAGACCCGCTTCGCGGTGGTTGAGGCGGGCCTGGGCGGCCGGCTGGACGCAACCAACGCCGCCCGCGGCGGGGTGGCCGCCATAACGTCGGTTAGCCCGGACCACCTGGACTTCCTGGGGCCGGGCCTCGACGGCATAGCCGCGCACAAGGCGGGCATTATCAAGCGCGGCGCGGCGGTACTGCTGGGGGAGAACATCCCCCCCTCGCCCCTGCGGCTGATAAAGGCCCGTGCCCGCCGGCTGGGCTGCCGCGTTCTTTCCCCGGACCCGTTGCCCGCCCGGGCGGCGGCCGCGCTCGCCGGGCGCGGGCGTTTCCAGCTGGCCAACGCCGCTTTCGCCCTGAAGGCGGCCGCGCTCGCGGCGGAGAAGGTCGGCGTGCGCTTTAATCCCGCCACCGCCGTAAAGAGTTTCGGTAAGGCCGTTCCCCCGGGCCGCTTCGAGCGGCAGGCTTACAGGGGGCGGCGCCTGATAGTGGACGGCGCCCACAACGCCGAGGGCATGGCAGCGCTGCTGGCGGAGTTCGGCGGCCGCCGGCCGGTCTGCGTGGCCGCCTTCATGGCCGACAAGGACCTGCAGGCCCTGGCCGGCGCCCTGGCCCGCGCCTGCTCCCGCCTGATCCTCACCCGTTCCTCCTCGTACCGCTCCGCCGATCCGCGAAAGGTCCGGGCGCTGCTGCCGGCCGCCCTGCGGCGGCGGGCGCTGGTGGCGGCTTCGGTCCCGGCCGCCCTGCGCCGGGCCGCGGCCCTGACCCCGCGCGGCGGCGAGATCCTGGTGGCCGGCAGCCTTTACCTGGCCGGCGACGCGCTGGCCGCCCTGGCCGGCCGCCGCGCCTTCCATCCCGGGGAAATGCCTGTCAAATCCTAATGTTGTAGAATATAGCCGGTGGCGGTCTTTACGCCCCCATAGCTCAATGGATAGAGCACCTGCCTTCTAAGCAGGTAATCCAGGTTCGATTCCTGGTGGGGGTATTCAATTTCCGGGGGGCCGCGGCGGTTCACGTCGGGTATGCGCTTTAAACCTGTTATCCTTTCCTTCTCCCTCTTCCTGCTCGCCGGTTGCGGCGCGCGCTACGACGACGCCGCGCTGCTGGAAGAGCAGGGGCGCTACGCCCTGGCCGCGGAGAAATACAAGGCTTTCGCCCTGGCCAACCCCAAGGCGCCCGAGGCCGCCAAGGCCCTGCAGGCCGCCGCCGACATTTTCGCCGTGCGGCTGGGCGTCTGCCGCGAGTCCAAGCCGCTGCTGGAGCGCCTGGCCAGGGAGTACCCGGCCTACCGCATGCCCGAGGACGTGTTCCGCCGCATCTTCGTCTGCCCAGATTATTTTCCCGCTGGCCCTGGGCTCAAGTGGACCTACGGCGACAGCGAGACCCTGGGCCGCAACGCCCGCACCGAAGTGGAGGTGGTAGACCACACGTCCCGCGGCGCTGTGCTGAAGACCACTTTTTACGCCGGCACCTCGCTGGTCAGCCGCCAGAAGAAGACCTACCGCTTTTCGAGCCTCAACTTCCTGGAGAACCAGGGCGGGCGCGATACCCTGACGCTGGCCTATCCGCTGGAAGCCGGCAAGGCCTGGACCTCCGCCGGCCCCGAGGGCCGGCTGACGTTCAAAGTGGAGGGCGCGGGGCTGAAGGTAAAGGTGAAGGCGGGCGAGTTCTCCGACTGCGTGAAGATCAGCCGCCGCGCCGCCGGCATCCCGTCGTGGCTGTACGAGTATTACGCCCCCTGGACCGGCAAGATCCTCACTTCCATCGGCGGGCCCGGCTACGAGAACCGGGTGACCGAACTGCTGAGCTATGAAGAAAAAAAGTAACGCCGCTCCCCCCGCCGCGCCTGGCCTCTTCGGCGAGCTGCCCGCCGCCGCGCCGGCCCCGGCCCAGAAGAGCGGCCTCCTCTCTTTCTCTTATTCCAAGCTTTCTCTCTACGAGGAATGCCCCCTCAAGTACAAGTTCAAGTACCTAGACAAGATCAAGGAAGAGCCGAAATTCTACTTCGCCTTCGGCTCCGCCATCCATTCCGCGCTGGAGTTCCTCTACTCCGTGAAGGCCCCCCCTTTCCCGTCCATAGAGGAGGTCTGCGAGGCTTTCCGCCGCGAGTGGACCGCCAAGTCCTACCTGGAGAAGGGCTACCGGACCCAGCAGAAGTCCGACGACGATTACCAGAAGGGCCTGCTGATGCTCAGGGCCTATTACGAGCATAACCGCGCGCGCCTGGCGCCGCCGTTCCTGGTGGAGTACTCCACCGACGTGGAGGCCGACGGCCTGCTGGTGCGCATCATAGCCGACAAGATAGAGTACCTGGGCGAGGGCCGCCTGCTCATTACCGACTACAAGACCGGTAAGGACGTGAAGCGCCAGCCCTCGCAGCTCTACATGTACCAGAAGATAGCGGAACTGGACCCGCGCCTGAAGGAGAAGATCGCCGAGCAGTACGGGCAGAAAGTTTCCTCGGTGCGCATAGGCCGGATGCTTTATTACCACGTGCCCACCAACAAGGAATACTCTTTCGAACGGGCCGACGACAAGGAGATAGGCTCTTTCTGGGAGCGGGTGCTCGGCGTGGCCGAGTCCATCCGCGGCCTGAAGTTCGACCCGACCCCGGGCGAAATGCAGTGCAAGTGGTGCGACTATAAAGCCCTCTGCCCCCATTTCTTCGGCGGGCAGCCGCACCCGGACCCGGCCGCCGCCCAGGCCGCGGCCGGCGAGAAGATAGAGACGCTGGTGGACCGTTACGGGCGCCTCAAGGAGCGCATGGACGAGCTGCAGGCGCAGCTCTCCGAGGTGGCCGAGAGCATAGGCCGCGCGGCCAAGGACGGCGGCGAATACTCCGGCGCGGAATATTCTTTAAAGGTGAAGAAGAACCCCAAGTGGGAATTCAAGGACCGCGAGGCGGTCATAAGCGTGCTGAACCAGTTCGACCTGTACCAGCGGGCGCTCAGCCTCACGCTCACCGGCATTACCGGCGTGCTGGACAGCGCCGACATCCCCGACGACGCCCGCAAAAAGCTGCTGGAGCAGGCGGTGAAGAAGACCGCCGTGGATATCAAGATAGTGAAAAAGGTCTATTGAGCATGGCCGAGAAATTCATCATAGTGCTGGACCAGGGGAGCTCGAGCTCCCGCGCCCTCGCCTTCGACATGGACGGCGCGGTGCGCTACAAGTCCCAGCGCAAGATAGAGGCCGCCTACCCGGCCCCGGGTCGCGCCGAGTACGACGCCGAAAAACTTTACCAGTCGCAGGCCGACAGCCTCCTCGATGTGCTGGCCAAGCTGCCGCCCGAAGCCGAGGCCTCCGCCCTCGGCATCGCCGCCCAGCGCTCTACCGTGGTCTTCTGGGACAGGAACACCGGCGCCCCGCTGGCCCCTGCCCTGAGCTGGCAGGACGGCCGGGCCCTGGACCTGCTCGCCAAGGTGCCGCTGTCCAATACCCGCATCCACGACCTGACCGGCCTTTATAAAACCCCCTATTACAGCGCCTCCAAGATCGCCTGGGGCCTGGAGAATTTTCCAGAAGTGAAGGCCGCCGCCGCCGAGGGCCGCCTCCTGGCCGCGCCGGTGGCCTCCTACGTTATCTGGCGCCTCTCCGGCGGCAGGATCTTTGCGGCCGACCCGTCCCAGGCCCAGCGCACGCTGCTGTTCAACCTGCGCCGCCTGAAATGGGAGCCCAAGCTGCTGGCCGCCTTCGGCGTGCCGGCGGGCCTGCTGCCGGAAATAAAACCCAGCGTGGGCCGCCTGGGCCAGGTGGAAGTTGGCGGCCGCCGTATGCCGGTCACCGCCATGCTGGGCGACCAGCAGGCCGCCATGCTGGGCCTCGGCCTGGAAACGCCAAATTCCGCGGCGCTCAATTACGGCACCGGCGCTTTCCTGCTGGTGAACACCGGGCGCAAGCCGCTCCGGATCCGCGGCCTGCTCAACTCTTTCGGCTGGCAGGAAGGCAAGGGCAAGAAGAAGATCTGTTATTTTACAGAGAGCACCGTGAACTCCGCCGGCACCGCCCTGGAATGGCTGGCCCGGAATTTCGGCATCTTCTCCGAACTGGGCGAAGTGGACGCCATGTGCCGCAAGTCCAAAAACCGCCTGCACTGCCTGCCCGCCATAGGCGGCCTGGGGGCGCCGTACTGGGATTTCACCGCGTTCACCACGTTCACCGGCTTTTCCCCCCATACCGACAAGCACGACGTTGTGCGCGGCGTCACCGAAGGCATCGCCTACATGGTGGCCGACGCTTTCGACCTGGTGCGCCGCAAGGGCCTGAAGATAGAGGAATTGAAGGTTTCCGGCGGGCTGTCGAAAATAGACTGGCTGCTGCAGTTCCAGGCCGACGTGACCGGCGCCCGGCTGACGGCGCTGGAGGAGAGCGAGGCCACCGCCATGGGCGCGGCCCTGGCGGCCGCCCGCGGGCTGGGCCTGGCCCCCCAGTGGTCCCCGAAGGCCTCCTCGCGGGTCTTCACCCCCTCCATCGGCGAGGAAGAGCGCCAGAACCTCATAAAAGGCTGGCGGCTGTTCGTGAAGGACACCCGCCGCACCAGCCGCGGCCTGCGCAAGCTCAGCATCCTCCCCCACGCGTAATAGGGGACGTTCATTCCTAATTCCTAATTGCCTGAATACGTGAAAACGAACAGGCCGCATCCCCACGGAAAGCGGCCTGTCCCGTTATAGCGCCCACAATTAGGAATTAGGAATGAACGTCCCCTTCCTCTATGAAGGCCAGCGCTTCCAGGGCGGCTTTGCAGCCGGCGCCGGCCGCTACCACGGCCTGCTTGTAGCGGGTGTCCATAACGTCGCCGGCGGCGTAGACGCCCGGCACCGAGGTAGCGGTGCGGTCGTCGGCGGCTATGTAGCCGTCTTCGGTCAGTTTCAACTTCCCCTTTACCAGTCCGGTGGCAGGGGAGTGGCCTATGGCTATGAAGGCGCCGCCCACCGCCAGGGAGCGCTTCTCTCCGGTCTTCACGTTCTTCAGGTTCACGGCGGTCAGCTTGGCCTCGCCGGTGAACTCTTCGGGGATATGGTCGTAGATGATCTCCACCTTGGGGTTGGCCTTGAGCTTCTCCACCAGGCGGAAGGTGGCGCGCAGCTTGTCGCGGCGGTGCACCAGGTACACCTTGTTGGCGAACTTGGTCAGGAACAGGGCGTCTTCCGCGGCGGAGTCGCCGCCGCCTATCACCGCCACGTCCTTACCCCGGAAGAAGAACCCGTCGCAGGTGGCGCAGCCGGAAACGCCCTTGCCCTTGTACTTTTCTTCCGACGGCAGGCCCAGCCAGCGGGCCTGGGCGCCGGTGGCTATGATCAGTGCCCGGGCCGTGTAGTCCCGGCCGCTCGAGGACTTGAGCTTGAAAGGCCTGGCCGAAAGGTCGGCTTCGGTTATCGAGTCCTGAAAAACCTTCGCCCCCAGGCGTTCGGTCTGCTTGAGCATCTTCTGCATCAGGTCAGCGCCCACCACGGGGTCCACGAAGCCGGGATAGTTCTCTATTTCCATGGTCTGCAGCAGCTGCCCGCCGGGGGCCACGCCGCCGAACAGGGCGGTAGAGGCGCCGCCGCGCACGGCGTAGATGGCCGCCGTGAAGCCGGCAGGGCCGGAACCTATGATCACCAGGTCGTAATTGTTGTTCGGTTCGGTCATAGCGCTACTCCTTGTAAGCCGCCACGGAGGTGGGTGTTTCCCAGAAGGCCACTTTGGCCGCGGGTAGGCCCAGGTCCTTCCTGGCCGCGTCGTAGATCAGCCGGGCCAGCACTTCCGCCGTGGGGTTCTCGTCCGTGAGAAAGCATTTCTGGCCCTGGGCCGCCAGCAGCGGGGCCAGCGGGTCCGCCTTGGCCAGGATCACCTTGTGGTCCAGGTTCTCGTCGAGCCAGCGCTTCACCTTGGCGCCCAGCTCGGTGAAGTCCATCACCATCTTCTCGGAATTCAGCTCCGCGGCCTTCAGGGAGACCTCTACCACGCCGTTATGGCCGTGCAGGTTCTCGCACTTGCCGTTGTAGTTGAGGAGGCGGTGGCCGTAGGCCAGGTGGAAAATCTTCTTCACTTTGTACATAAGTCGAGACCAGCCTTTTTCATGAATTTCCTGACCAGGTTCATGGACAGACCTACCACGGTGTCGTAGCGCCCGTCTATTCGCTCTATGAACGCGTCGCCCTTGTCCTGCACGGCGTAGGCGCCCGCCTTGTCATGATGTTTAGATGCAAGTGCCCTCAATTCGGTTTCAGGCAGGCGGCGGGCCTTGCAGCGGGAAACCTCGCTGCCCGCCAGGAAAACGCCCTTGTCCAGCCAGATGAGCGCCACGCCGGTGTGCACGGCCTGCCAGGAGGCGTTCTGCAGGCGCAGCAGGCGCATGGCGTCCTTATGCCCCGCCGGCTTGCCCAGCACCTCGCCCTTGCAGTAAACCAGCGTATCCGAACCCAGCACCGGCGAGCCGGGGTGCTTCAGGGCCACGCTCAGGGCTTTTTTATAGGCCAGCTCCCGCACTATCAGGTCGGGCCGCTTGTAGGCGGAAGTCTCGTCCACAAGGCTGGGCACCACGCGGTAACGGATGCCCGCCTGCGTGAGCAGTTCCTTGCGGCGCGGGGACTTGGAAGCGAGTATCAGCCGTGGCATCACTTCACTAACTGCTTATAGATCACGGCGGAGATGAAGATGCCGAGGATGCTGGCGATGTTGAATTTGAAGACCAGGCCCGCGGTGAACTCCACCAGGTTCAGGTCCACCGTGGTGGGCGTGAGCCCGGTGTTGATCCCGGTATTGATCAGGGCGTTGATCTGCCCCGCCGGGAACCAGATGTTCAGGAGTTTCCCGATGAAGAGCCCCAGCAGGGACCCTACCACCACTACCACTACCACGTGCAGAGCGTTTTTCATAGTTTCTTTCCGGCGTCCTGAGCCTTATCCTTGGGTATGTTGGTCGTAAAGAGGGTGTTGGCGCCCAGCCAGTCCAGGTAGTTCTGAGCCGCGCCGTCCACGCCGAGGAAAATGGTCTCAGGCACGGTGTAGGGGTGGTGGTTCTTGACGCACTGCATCACGTCCTCGCGCAGGGCGCGGCGGGTCTTGATGATGAGCAGGAATTCCGCGGCCTTCTCTATGCGGTCCTTCCACCAGTAGGCGGACTCCAGGCCCGGCACTATGGAGACGCAGGCGGCCAGTTTGCCCGAGAGCAGGCAGTCGGAGATCTTCTCGGCGGTCTTCTTGTCGCCGGCGGTGACGAAACAGATGTCGTATTGAGTCGCCATAAGTTTATGATATCAAAGGCCCCCGCGGCCCCGCAACGGCGGGCGGTCAGTCCACCGGCAGGTCGCAGTCCGAGAATTCCTCCCTTATCTGGTCCAGTGCCGTCTGCCGCGAGGCGCGCCAGCCGGCGTCTTCCCGCAGCTCCGCGGCGCGGACCTTGTCCATGCGGCCCACTATGTCGCTCTGGACGTCGTAGAACGTGCGCTGGTAGCGGTAAACCTCGTAGGCGGGCAGGCCGCGCAGCCGCGCGTCGTTCTTCATGGCCTCGCTCATGGTCATGGCGCCGCGCTTCACGCGCAGCAGGTCGCGGTCCTGCAGCAGCTGGTAAAAGGTCTCGTCGTTTATGGACTTGCGGATCTTCTCGAGCCAGACCCGCTGGTTCTCCACCGTGTCGAGCGGGCGCTGGCAGTCGGAGTCGGCGGCCAGGGCCTGTTTGCGGGCCCGTTCCATGGCGTAGCGCGTGCCGCCCAGGATATAGGCGCAGAAGGAGGCCTTTATGGGCCCGGCGCCGCGGGTCCGGGCGAATTCCTCGTCGGTCAGGCCGAGCTCCACCGCGAGGCGCGCCTGCAGCAGGGCGGAAAGTTCTTCCTCCTCAGAGATGATCTCCTCCAGCCCGGTGTACACGTAAAGCTTGTAGATATAGGCGGCCCGGGCCACGGCCAGGGCCAGGATCTTGTCCGAGGTCTTGTACTCCGTCGGCAGGAAGATCTTGCCGGTCTTGAGCGAGAACTTGTGGCAGAGGCCGGGGGTGTTGGAATACTCGAAGCGCACCGGGCGCTTGCGCAGGAACTTCACAAGGGGCCGGCCCTCGCGCGTGCCGGCCAGCACGTCGAAGGCGCGCTCTATGGAAGGCTCGCTGGTCAGGGAAACCTCTTTTTTGTTCCAGGAGCAGGCCGCGAGCGGCAGCAGGAACGTGAGGAGCAGGAGGCGCGTTTTCATTTCTTGAAGAGGCCTTTGAGCAGCTTGGATCCGTCCGGGATCACCTTGTCCAGCGCTTTCTTGACGGCGGGCTGCTCCGCCAGGCTGCGCACGTCGGGCTTCACCGACGGGCTGGCGAAGGGGCCTTTTACCGTCATGGCCAGCGGCGCACCCAGGCTTACCCCGCGCTTGAGCGTGGTGCTCACCCGCATGTCCAGCTTTTCGGCGGGCAGGTCTATGGTGCCGGAGGAGGCCACGTCGGCTGCGGGCGCCGTCATGGCCGACTTATTGAGCCGCATGAGGCCCTTGGAGAAAGAGTAGTCCCCTTCTATGACCTCGAAGTCCATATTGTTGAAGTCGGGGAGGTTCAGCGTCTTGGCTAACTTTGAGCTCTTCTGTAGCACTATCAGCGGGTAGAGGGCCACCTTGGCCGCCTTGTAGCGCGCGGCCAGGGCGTAAAGCTCGGAGAATTTGCCGGGCCCAGCGGTGAACGCCGCGGTGCCGTCCAGGGCTTTCAGGTCCTCGGAGACGTTGACCAGGTCCAGCCGGGCCGAGACCGGGCCGCAGCGGAAGTTGGGATGTTCTACCCCGCCCAGCTCCGCCTTGCCGGAAACGTCGGCGTAGAACTGGGGCGCGGGCTTGCCGGCGGCCGGCTTGGCCTCTCCTGCCGCCGCCGCGGGCAGGTCCTTGAGCACCAGCTTGTCGAGCTTCAGGTCGAATTCCGCCTTGGGATGCTTCTGCATGTCCCTCGCCTTGAAAGAGGCGCGCACCGTTTCCCCGTCCAGTTTGCCTTCCAGTTTTTTGGAGGCGACGGAATTGGAGTCGAATTCCAGGGCGCCGCCCAGGCCGGAAAGGACGCGGCCGGCGAAAGAGGCGCCTACGTTCTTAAGTTCCGCCCCGCCCTTGAGCGCGAGCGCGCCGCCGTAAGAATACTCCAGCCGCGCCGAGGCCTTGCCGGAGAGGGCGTACTGGTCCAGCAGGGCGGGTGCTATGGCCGCCAGCTTGGCCAGGCTCTTTACCTCGGCGGCGGCGCTGCCGGAGGCCTTGAGGGCCTTGCCGCCGAAATTCACGGTGGTCTTGCCGTTGAGGGCCAGCGCGTCGCAGTCGGCCGAGAAAGAAGTTATGTCAGCGAGGCCGTCCCTGAGGCGCATTTTCGCCTGCAGCGTCGTCATGGGCAGCTTGAAGCCCCGGGGGATGGGCAGCTGCTTTAGCCGCCGGGCCAGCAGGGTGGTGTCGCCTTCGGGCAGCTGGGCCTTGAGGTCCAGGAGCAGGTCGTAGGAGGTCTTCGGCTCCCAGGCGGCCCGGCCCTTCAGGCTGCCGCCTATCGCCCCGGCCTTGAAGGTCACCGAGCGCAGGTTCACGTCCTTGGTGGTGAGCTTGAGATCGGCGTCGGCGTCTATTTCCGGCAGCAGCACCTTGTGCGGCAGGCTTTTAAAGACCGGGCGCAGGTCGGAAGTGGAAAACTGTTTTACCGAGACCGAGAGCCGGGCGTCGGGTTCCAGCAGGTTGTTGAGCGAGCCTTTGACCTCGGCCTTCACCCCGGCCAGGGAGAGCGCCGCCCGGTCTATCTCGGCGCGGCCCTTCTCCGCGTTGAAGTTGCCCAGCGCCACGCGGCCTTTTACCTTGGCCGGGATGGACCCTTTGAAATAAGGGGACGCCACGTCCAGCGTGAAGTCGCCTTCCACCGGGAAAAGGCCGTCGGGCGAGAGGCCGGAGGCGGACAGGTTTATGCCGCGCAGGTCCACTTTCATGTCGCCGGCGGCGTTGACGTAGCTGAACGAGGAGTCGCGCACCTTGAGGCTGGAGACCGCGAGCTGCGGTGGCGGCGCGGGCTTGTCCGCGGGCTTGGCAGGTTTGGCCGCCGGCGGCGCCGTTATCAGGTCGGAGAAATTGTAGGTGTTCTTCTTTACCTCGCGGACCTTCAGCTTGAGCCCCGAGGCGGTTATGGAGTTGATCTTGAGCTCGCGGCGCAGCAGGGCCCGCAGGGAGGGGCGCACCGAGAAGGAGCCGGCGGAGAGGAATTCCCCCCGCTTGAAGTCGGGATACTCTGAAACGCGCAGGTTGGCTATGGCCAGGCCGGAGAGGTCCAGTTTCACCGAATCGAAAGTGACCTCGCGGCCCAGGTTCTTGCCTGCGTATTCCAGGGTCAGCGCCTTGAGGCGGGCCGGGGTGAAATAGATCTTGGCGACGATCGCCGCCGCAGCCAGGCCCAGCAGGCCTGCCAGGGCGGTCCAGCCGAGTATTTTTAACGCTCTGCGCATAGGAATATTATATAACTATTCGTCTTCAAAACTCCGGTGCAAAAATGCTAGATTTTAGTACGCCGATGAAAGCTCTTATCGTCAATCTTAACCTGGCCGTGGACAAGACCGCGCTTGTGCCCGGTTTCTCCAAGGGCCGGGTCTTCCGCCTGGGCGGCACCGTTACGCTGCCCGGAGGCAAGGGCGTTAACGTGGCGCGCGCCCTGCGCTCCCTGGGTCTGGAGTCCCCGGTGACGGGCTTCGTCAGCGGCCACAACGGCCGCTGGATAGGCGACGCCCTTAAGCGCGAAGGCTTCAGCGCTTTCCTGGAGCGGCATGAGGCCGGGGAATCGCGCGTGTGCTATACGGTGGTGGACGCCGCCGGCCTGGCCACGGACCTCAACGAAGAAGGGCCCGACGTGCCGGCCGCGGCCCAGGCCCGCTTCCTGCGCCTTTATGACGGTCTGCTCCCGAAGTTCAGGGTGGTCGCGGTGTGCGGCCGGGTCTCCTCCGGGCTGAAGAAAGGTTTTTATTCCTCCCTGGTGCGCCTGGCGGCCAGGCGCGGCTGTTTCACCGTTTTCGACACCAGCGGGCCGGTGCTCGCCGAGGCCCTGGCAGCCGGGGCGGAAGGCATAAAGATAAACCGACTGGAGTTCGAAGAACTCTCCGGTTCCCCCTATACCCCGGGCCGGCTCCACGCTTTCTTCAAGCGCCACGCCCCGCGCGGCCTCAAGACGCTCATAGTCACCGACGGGGCCGGCCATACCCACGCGGCTTCCCCGTTCGGCCTGTGGCGCGTTACCCCGCCGCGCCTGGGAAAGCTCCACAGCCCCACGGGCGCCGGCGATTCATTCATGGCCGGCTTCCTGTTCGGCTTCCTCAACGGCTACGATTTCGAACGCACGCTCAAGCTCGCCACCGGGGCCTCCTCCTCCGACTGTCTCAGCGTCGGGGCGGGGCTCATAAACAGGGCGCAGGCCCTGACCTACGCGCAGAAGGCCCGCGTGGTCAAGCTGGCCTAGCGCGTCCGCGGCCTTACGGGAGAACCTTATGGAAAACTTCGAAGCTATAGAGAACATCCTGGCCAAAGCCGGCGCCGCCGGGCGCTCCAGCCTGAGCGAACCTGAAGTGTACGAAGTACTGACCCTGGCCGGCCTGGCCGCGCCCCGGCACCTGCTTTTCCCCGCCGCCGGCCTTGACGCCCCGGCCGCCGCGGCCGAAGCCTGCGGCAAACTGCCCGGCGAGAAAGCCGTGCTCAAACTGGTCTCTTCCAAAACCCTGCATAAGACCGAAGCCGGCGGCGTGAAGGTGCTGGACAAGACCCCCGCTGCGCTCGAGGAGGCCCTGCGGGCCATGGCGGCCAAATTCCCCGAGGCCGAGGGCTTCATGGCGGTGGAATTCCTGCCGCACTCGGCTTTCGCGCTGGGCGAGGAGCTGCTGCTGGGCGCGCGCGCCGACGAGGCTTTCGGCCCGGTCATCACGCTGGGGCCCGGCGGCACCAACGCCGAAGCGCTGACCAAATCGCTGAAGCCCGGCACTTCCCCTTCCGTCATCCCGGCGGAACTGGCTTTCAACGCCGGCGCCTGGGAGAGCTTCCTGGCCAACAGCTGGATCTGGGCTTACGCTTCCGGCAAGGTGCGCGGCGGCCGGCGCCTGGCGCAGGACGGCGAGATAGTGAACTGGCTGGAGGGTTTCGCCCACCTGATGAGGCACTTCCGCGACGGCGGGCGTTCCGACTGGGCCATAGAGGAATTCGAGATCAACCCGCTGGCGGCCTCGAAAGGGCGCTTTACCGCCCTCGACGGCGTGCTCCGCTTGCGTAAAGCGAAGAAGACGGAGCCCCGCCGCAAGCCTTCCCGCCAGGGCGTGGACGGCCTGATCCACACCCGCAGCGCCGCCGTGGTGGGCGTCAGCGAGAAGAAGATGAACATGGCCCGCATCATCCTCAACAATATCGTGAAGGCCGGCTTCCCCAAGGAGCGCACCTACATCATCAAGGAAGGCCCCGCGGAGATAGACGGCGTTAAATGTTTCGCTTCCCCCTCCCAGCTGCCCGAGAAGGTGGATATGTACGTGGTGGCGGTACCCTCCCCCGAGGTGCCGGGAGTGCTGGCCGAGGCCGGCAGTTCCGGCAAGGTCAACGGCGTGGTGCTGATCTCCGGCGGCATGGGCGAGAAGGCCGGCTCCGAGGGTATGGCCGGCGCCGTGGTGGGCTCCATAGCCTCCGCGCGCGAGAAGAATCCCGATTTCGCGCTCTCCGGCGGCAATTCCATGGGCATAGTGCTCAACGGCGTAAAACTGAACACCTTCTTCATCCCCGAGTATAAGATGGAGCACCCGCTCGGCGTGAACCCCAACATGGCGAAGACCGCCTTTGTCAGCCAGAGCGGAGCTTTCGTCATTTCCACCATCAGCAAGATGCCCTGGCTCAAGCCCGCCTACAGCATTACGGTGGGCAACCAGCAGGACGTGACCGTGCCTGATTACGTGGAGCGCCTGGCCGACGAGGACGACCTGAAGGTGCTGCTGGTCTATATGGAAGGCTTCAAGCCCGGCGACGGCCTGGCGCTGGCCCGGGTCATAGAGAAGGCCCGCGCCAAGGGCAAGCAGGTGGTGCTCTACAAGGCCGGCCGCACGGCCGTGGGCCAGAAGGCGGTGATGGGCCATACCGCGTCCATCGCCGGGGATTACCTGGTGACCCGCCTGCTCATGGAGCGCGCCGGCGCCCTGGTGGCCGAGACCTTCGACGAGTTCAACGACCTGGCCGCGCTGGCCTGCACTTTCGGCGGCTATTGCGTGAAGCACGGCAACACTTTCTTCATGAGCAACGCCGGGTTCGAGGCGGCCGGCATGGCCGACGGCGTGGGCGGGCGCGTTACGGCCGACATGGGCAAGGAGCTCGCGGCGGCCATAGACTGCGTCCTGAAGGAACACAAACTGGATCCCATAGTGGACGCCAAGAACCCGCTGGACATAACCCCCATGGCTACCGACGCCGCCATAGGCGGCGTGGTGAAGGCGGCGCTCGCTTCCGACGAATTCTCCGGCGCCATAGTGTCCATGATCCCGCTCACGGCGATGATGAACACCCTGCCCAAGGGCGGTACGTATCCCGACGACCTCGACCGGTCCTTCCTGAAGGCCGCGGCGGCCGCGGCGCGCGAAGCCGGCAAGCCGCTGCTGTTCTGCGTGGGCTCGGGCACGCGCTACGAGCCGTACTGCGACTACGCGCAGCAACTGGGCGTGCCGGTGTTCCGCTCGGCGGACCGCGCGGTGAAAATGTACGCTAAATACCTGGAATACGTATTATAGGGGACGCTGCACAATAACTCAATTACTGGCTTCCAATACTCTCCCCTTGCCAGTAAGATAGGAAATAGCTCCTGAGTTCCGGTTGAGTTCTTTTGCCAGAATCCCACCGCCTATCCCGGCTTCTTTAGCCAGGTAGCAATACCTGGCGCGCGCTGCCACGATACCCCTTATCCGGCTCGCGCTTTTTATTTCAGCGGCTGTAACGCCGGTTTTTGCGCAGACACGTTCCAGAATTGCCCCAGCGCTTTCTCTAGGGCATGGGGTGTTTTGAGCGTGTTTCAGGAGTATCTCGACGAACCTGGAACTCCCCAATACACGGCTGTCCGATAGTTCCCTTTCCCCCCTGCGACCCGCTGCCAAAACTCTGCTGGTCCCGTTGAAACTGTGAAAAAGAGAGCCTCCCGAGAGCTCTCCTGCTTTGTACTTGTATTTGCGTTCCTCTACGAATTCGTCATAATTCGCCTCAGCTTCTCCGTTGGTCCGTCCGAAGTATTGTAGAAGGTAATCCCTATCCGCCAGTCCTGCATGTCTTGTGCCGGTCACTTCGCCGTGTCCACACCACTTATAGTTCTTTAGGTCTTCATAGCTGCGCAGGAGGCCGGCGCGCAGCGGGTTAAGGTGGATGTATGCCGTAAGTTCCCGCAGATACGCGTCCTCTTCGCAGAGTATTGAGGTATACCTGTTCTGGAACAAGTGGCCGCAGCGGGAGTGCCTGCGGTTAAAATTGCCCACGTAGCCGGTCAATAGGCGGCCCATCAGTTCAGCTAGCGGCCTGGCGCCTCGCAGGATCATCATATGGAAGTGGTTCGGCATCAGGCACCATGCCAGGCATTTTGTCCCAGTCAATTCCAGTGCCGTGCGCAATCGCTTTATAAAATCTTCTCGATCTGTATTGTCGACAAAGATCTCGCGGCGCTCGTTCCCGCGGTTGATTACATGGTAAAGGCAACCAGGAATATCCAATCTCGCGTTTCTCGGCACAGACCCACCCCTCAAAAAACCGCGCTTTTGTAGAGTATAGCAGGCCACCCCGACAAAGGTCTGTCGGGGTGGATTTCTGTGAAGTGGACGATTTGGAGTCTGCCGCTAAACTTATTGAGTTATTGTGCAGCGTCCCCTACTAAATGGCTTTCTTCAGGATTTGCTCTACTTCGGTTTTTTTGAGCTTCATGCCCCAGAGGGCGATGAGGCCCATGGCGTTCTCGGCTATGCGCGGGATGTCCGCGGCCGGGATGCCGGCTTCGGCGAGGCGCACGGGGGCGCCGGCGGCCTTGAAGAACTTTTCGAAAGCCTCTATGGCGGCGGGGGCGCCTTTTACGCCGAATACGGCCGCGCCGAATTTCTCGAGGCGCTCCGGTCCGGCCTTCTCCAGGTGGACCTTGAACCAGGCCGGCATCACTATGGCCAGCCCCGCGCCGTGGGCGATATCGTAGAGGGCGCTGAGGGAATGCTCTATGGCGTGGTTCGGGAAACTGGTGCCGCCGTAGCCGCAGCCGGCCAGGCCGTTAAGGGCCAGGGTGGCCGACCACATCATGGAGGCGCGGGCGCCGTAATCCTTCGGGTCCTTTAGAATGCGGCCGGTGGAGGTTATTACCGAGCGCGCCAGGGCGTGCACCAGCTCGTCGGTCACTTCCACGTCGCGGTCGGCGGTGGTGAAATAACTTTCTATCAGGTGGGCTATGGCGTCCACGGCGCCGTTGGCCACCTGGGCCGGCGGCAGGGACATGGTGGTTTCCGGGTCCAGCACGGAGACCCTGGGGAACAGGGGAGCGGCGTGGGCGGAATACTTCTGGGCCAGCTCGGCGTTGGTCACCACGCAGCCGGCGTTCATTTCCGACCCGGTGGCCGGCAGGGTGAGCGCCGTGAACAGGGGCAGCGCGTCCTTTATGCCGGCCTTGCCGCTGAAGAAATCCCAGACGTCCCCGTCGTACCTGGCGCCAGCGGCTATGGCCTTGGCCTCGTCTATCACCGAGCCGCCGCCGGCGGCCACTATCAGGTCGCAGGCGTTCTCCCTGGCTTTCGCGATACCTTCCCTGGTGTGGGAGAGCACCGGGTTGGGCTTTACGCCGGCGTGTTCCACCCAGGCCACGCCGCTCTTCTTGAGGGAGGCCGTCAGTTCGTTGTACACGCCGTTCTGCTTTATGCTCCCCCCGCCGTAGACGAGCAGGGCTTTTTTGCCGGCCTTGGCCGCTTCCGGGCCCAGCCGGGAGATGGTGCCCTTGCCGAAGATGATCCTGGTGGGGTTGACGAAATTGAAATTTTGCATGGTTCCTCCCGCGTTTTTTAAAGTCTAGCAAATAAAAAAAACCGCGGCGCGGGCCGCGGTTCTTTTATGCTGCGGGAAACTTACCGTCCCGCGTCCACCCAGACGCCGCGCGCGGGGAACTCCGCCGCGCCGAAGCCCTTGTTGGAAACCACGGTTTCTTCCGCGAGGCACCCCGAGATGAAGGCGCGGGCTTTTACCAGTTCGTTGACCGAATTGATCAGGATAGGGGTGTGTTTCCCCTTCTTGAAATTCACGTGGTCGCGTTTGACGATGTACTTGGAGTTCAGCTCGCCGCTCATGTCGTTGTAGATGATCTCCAGGTGGCAGTCCAGGTAGCTGCGCGAGAGCGGCTTGAGCCACATGCGCGCCTCGTCGAGCGAAACCTGGAAGTCCTTGCTCTCCACGAACTCCATGCGGTCGCGGAAATCCTCGCTGAGGTCCAGATAGACGTTGGGGTCGCAATAATTTTTGTCCGGGACGAAACCGTCGTAAAGTCTTTCGTTCACTATTTTGGCCGTTTTGGCCCCGATCTTGCCGCCCACGGAGTTCACGTAATCCTCCTGCTGCTCGTTCTGGTCGTTGGCGCCGTTGAGCACGTGGGAGCCGGCCGTCTCTATGCCGCCCACCAGCGCGGCCCGCAGGCCGCCGCGCACGTAGCCGTAGAGCATGATGCCGTGGAAGTGGTACCAGGCGCCGTACTTGTCGCCCTTGCCCTGGTAGAAATTGCTGATATTGGCCAGCTTGCGTGTGACGGCCAGCTTGTCGCGCTCCGGGTGGCGCCAGTTGTCGCCCAGGATGTTCTCTATGGTGAGGATGGTCAGGTACACGTCGCCGCGGTTGAGCTGGTAGCTGCGGCGGAAAAGCTGGTCCATGGTGACCGAGGCTTCGTCCCGGGAAAGGATGAAATTAATAAGGGTCTCTTCGGCGCCGGTCTTGAAATGGCGTGCGGTGACGCCCGAGGCCAGCGCGGTGAACAGCTTGGTGAAACCGAGCGGCACCAGCTCGCCTTTCTCGCGGCAGTACTGGATGAATTCGGGGCTCCATTCATGCGGCTCGCCGAACCTGGGCTCCAGGCCGTTGGCGCGTTCTTCCACCATTATCTGCTTTATCATGCTGAGCATCTCGGTCTTGCGGAAAGGGTTGATGCGGCCTTCTATCTGCAGCTTGGCGTTGCGCAGCTGCACCAGCATGCGCTCCTTTTCGTCCTGGGGGATGTCCAGCGCCATGATGTCGGCCTCGGTGGGCATGGGCACGGGCGGGTCCTGTACCACGGGATTGATGTCGGTGTAGGTGCCGCCGTTGGGGTTGCCGTTATCCTCTATGACGCCGAAGAGCACCTGGAAGAGCATTTTGGGGAGGTTCTTGGTATAGACGGTGAGGGCCACGTCGCTCTGCAGGTCGTGGCGGCGGTATTCGGCCTGGCGGTACTTGCGCGCGAAGTCCAGGGTATTCTCCACACCCGGGATGTCTATGGTGCCGCCGATGACGTTTATCTTTTCGCCGCTGCGGCGGGCGCGCATGAGCAGGGGGTCGTAGGAGTTCTGGTCCAGGTAGTACCTGGCGGACCCGGCCGCGGGCGCGGCCAGCCCGGGTTTTACTTCGGCCTGGAAGGGCATGGGAGAATTCTTAAGGGCTTCGGCGCTTACGTATTCCAGCTGCTGGGCCGCGGCCTGGGCCGCGCAGAGTGGAAGGGTGAAGGCGAGGAGGATGTTTTTCAAGGGTTTCTCCGTTAAAGCTGCGATATACTATAATTTAACAGAAACCGGGGGCCTTGGGATGCGCAGAAAGGCCTATATCCCCGCGGTTTTTAGGCCTACCCCGCGCGTGGGCCCACTAATGGAAAAACTGGTAATCCTTTCGGATATTCACGCGAACCTGCCCGCCCTGGAGGCGGTCGCGGCCGACGTCGCGCGCCGGGGCCTGGCCTCGGCCCCCCTCTGCTTCCTCGGCGACGCCGTGAACCTGGGCCCTTTCCCGGCTGAAACCGTGCAGCTGATCCGCGGCCTCAAGCCGGCCTTCCGGGTGCGCGGCAACCATGACCGCTACGCCGCCGAAGCCACTCCCCGGCAGGAGCTGGAGCGCTACCTGCATTCCCCCGAAGGGGCCGACCACGCCCTGTGGACGGCCGCCGCCCTCACTGCGGAAGACAAGCGCTGGCTGGGTTCCGCCCCGGCTGCCGCCTCTTTCCGGCTGGGCGGCGCCGAGTTCACCTGTTTCCACGCCTCTCCCGAAAGCGACGAGGTCCCGTTCAAACCCGGTTCCGCCCCCGGCAATTTCCTCTGCGGCCATATCCATTCCCCCTACTCGCTGGCCTTCCCCGGCGGGCTCGCGGTCAATCCGGGCAGCGTGGGCGGGCCGCTGGACGGGAATACGGCGGCGGCGTACGCCGTGGTCTCCGTCAACGGGGCCGTCAGCGCCGAGATCTTCAGGGTCCCCTACGACCTGGACGCCTTTTCCGAGGCCATGACCGCCCGCCGCGTGCCGTGGGGCGCCGCGGTGACGGCCGTGGTGAGAAAGGCCTCTTTTAAATGAGGATCCTGCACGTTACTGAAAGCTTCGGCTGGTCGGGCGGGGCCGCGCAGGCCCTCTACCTGGCCCGCGAGCTGCGCTCCGCCGGAGAGACCAACCTCTTCGCCTGCCCGCTGGACGGGGACCTGGGCCGCAAGGCCGCCGGGGACGGCTTCAAGGTGTTCCATTTCAGGCCCAGCCGCGACTACGATCTTAAAACCGCCTGGGCGCTGGCCCGCCTGATAGACGCTGAAAAGCCCGACGTCATCCAGGCGCACCATCCCAAGGCGCACGCCATGTGCCTGCTGGCCAAGTTCTTCTCTTCCTCAAAGCCGGTGTTCGTCTTTACCCGGCGGGTTTCACACCCCATAGTCACCGGCTTCTTCGCGAAGCTGAAATACACCAGCTCCCTGATAGACGGCGTCATAGCCGTGGCGGGTTCGGTGCGTTCGCAGCTTATCGCCTACGGGCTGGCGCCGGAGCGGGTGCGTACCGTCTACAGCGGCACCGACCCAGCCAGGTTCTCTCCCCGCCCCCCGGACCCGGGCGTACTGCGCGAACTGGCCCTGCCGCCGGGGCTGCCGGTAGTTATGCTGGTGGGGAATTTCAGCGCCCATAAGGGACAGCACGTGCTGCTGAAGGCGGCCCGGGAACTTTACGGGCGCGGGCTGGACTTCGCGCTGGTCTTCGCCGGGCGCGGCACCGATTCGCAGGAACTTAAAGCGCTGTACTCGCTCGAGAAACTGCCCTCCGGGCGCGGCCGTTTCCTGGGCCTGCGCGACGACGTGGAGAAACTCCTCAGCGCGGCTTCGGTCAGCGTGAACGCGGCGGTAAAGGGCGAAGCCCTGAGCGGCAGCATAAGGGAATCCCTGGCCATGGGCGTGCCCGCCGTGGCCAGCGATATTTCGGGCAATTCGGAGATAGTGAAGGAAGGCGAGACGGGGCTGCTGTTCCCCCCCGGCGACCACCTCGCCCTGGCCGACAGGCTGGGCACGGTGCTTAAAGACCCCTCTCTGCGGGAGAAATTCTCCAGGAATTCCGTGGCGCTGGTGCGCGACGGCTTTTCCACCGCCATCATGGGCCGCAGGACCCTGGACTACTACAAAGAACTTCTGGCGAAGCGCCGCTAGCTCAGCCTGCCCTGCAGCAGCCAGGCGGTGCTGAGGAAGGCGAAGAACCCCACAACGTCGGTGACGGTGGTCAGGAAGATGCCGGACGAGTGCGCCGGGTCGTAACCCATGCGCTTCATGAGCACCGGGATCATGGCCCCGGCCAGGCCGGCCGCCACCATGTTCACCACCATGGCTACCCCCACTATTACGCCCAGCCAGGCGTTGCCCTTCCACAGCCAGGCGGCGGCCGCGGTGAGCAGGCCGGTGGCGGCGCCGTTCACGAACCCCACGAAGATCTCCGTGCGCACGAGCTGCCAGGCGTTGTGCGGCGTGATCTCGCGCATCAGCATGCCGCGTATCACCACGGCCAGGGTCTGCGTGCCGGCATTGCCGCCCTGGCCGGCTATGATGGGCAGGAACACCGCCAGCACCGCGAACTTGGCAATGAACCCTTCGAACAGAGCCACCACCGAGCCGGCGAGGAAAGCCGTGGCCAGGTTGACGGTCAGCCAGGGCAGGCGGCGGGTTATCTTGAACCAGGCCGGGGAGAAGGCCCGCTCCTCGGCGCTCGCGCCGAAGAGGATCTGCATGTCCTCGGTAGCTTCCTCTTCGGTAGAGGCAATGATATTCTTGGTGTTGACTATGCCTATGAGGCGGCCGCTGCCGTCGGTCACCGGTACCGCCAGGTAGTGTTTACGGGCGGCTATGGCCACCAGTTCCTCGCGGTCGGTGAAGGGTGAGACCTTGACCACGTCCTTTATCATGACCTCGCTGACGGGCGCGTCCTGAGGGGCCAGCAGCAGGTCGCGCATGTTGAGCACCCCCTGCAGGGCGTTGTCATGGTCTACCACGTAGCAGTAGGAGGCGGCGGGCAGCTGCCGGCGGGCTATCTGCCGCAGGCGCGTGGCTACGTCGCGCACGCGGGCGTCGGCGCGGAAGGCCAGGAAATCGGTGGTCATCATGCGGCCGGCGCTGTCGCGCGGGTAGGCCAGGATCTCGGCCATGTCCCGGGAGAATTCCTGGTCCAGCAGCGGTATGACGGCCTTGGAGAAATCCGGCCTGAAGCGGCGGAAGATATCGGCGGCGTGGTACTTGCCGGTGCGGCGCAGGATCTCGGCCGCTTCCCTGGGCAGGTGGCTTTCCAGCACGGCGGAGGCCTCGGTGGGCGGCACGTGCTCCAGGGCCTGGGCGGCCACGGCGGGAGGAAGGTCCCTGAGCAGCTGCGCGGCGTCCTTGGGCGGCAGGGTTTCCAGCGCCAGGGCGGCTTTTACCGGGTCGGTCTGGATGAACCTTTTTACGATCTCGATGGCGGCTTCTTTCTTCTTCATAGATCCTCAGGCCGCGGCGCGGCGCAGGCGGTCCATGATGGCCCGGCCCAGGCCGTGCGGCGGCACCCGCTCGGCGTAGATCACCCGCGCGCCGGAGAGCTCCAGGCGGTGCAGGGCGCCGAAAAGATTCGCCGCGGCTTCGCGCAGGTCCCCGGTTTGTGAGAGCACAGCCGTCGCGGCGAATTTTCCGGCGGGCTTTCTGTCGAAGGCGAGGTAAGCGAAAGCGCGCCCGGTTTTCACCTTGGCGCCGCGGTCCACGAGCTTAAGGCGCGCGCCGGGCGCGTAATGCTTTTTAAGGCAGCCCGGGGCCAGCGGTTTTTTTCCGGCCTTCGCGGCCGGGACGGCCGGCCCGCAGAGCCGCTCTATCTCCTCCAGCGGCAGGCCGCCGGGGCGCAGCAGCACCGGGCGCCCTCCGGAGAAAGTGACTATGGTGGACTCCACCCCGACGCTGGTCTTTCCCCCGTCGAGTATCATGTCCGGGGCGCCGCCCAGCTGTTTTTTTACGTGGGCGGCGGTGGTGGGGCTCAGGCGGCCGAACCGGTTGGCGCTGGGCGCGGCCACCGGCCGGCCCGCGGCTTTTATCAGGGCGCGCGCTTGCGCGTTGGCGGGCACCCGCACCGCTACCGTTTTAAGGCCGGCGGTGACTATGTCCGGCACTCGGGCGGCTTTCGGCAGAACTATGGTAAGCGGCCCCGGCCAGAAGGCGTCCATCAGCCGGCGCGCGGCCGCGGGCACCCTCGCGAACAGGCGCCGCGCCCTGGCGGGAGAGGATTCGTGCAGTATCAGCGGGTCGAAGCGCGGGCGGCCCTTCATCTCGAAGACGCGGGCGCAGGCCGCGGGATCGAGCCCGTCGGCGCCCAGCCCGTATACCGTTTCAGTGGGGAAAGCCACCACGCCGCCGCGGCGTAGGATGGCCGAGGCTTTTTTAATGGCTGCGGGGGTGGCGCGTTCGGTCATAAAAAAACGCCCGCCGCACGGCGGCGGGCAGTTTAATTCTAGCAATTTCCCGGGCCCGCCCGTCGCCCGGCTAGCCTTTGAGCAGCTTTGTCAGGGTAGCGGCCAGGTCTTCGTACCGGTAGGGCTTGGGCAGCATGGCGTCGAAGCCGTAGCTCCTGTAATCCGCCATTACTGCTTCGTCGGAATAGCCGCTGGAGACCAGCACCTTCGCCTCCGGGAATTCCCGGCGCAGCTGCTTTACGGCCTCCACCCCGCCCATGCCGCCCGGGATGGTGAGGTCCATTATCACGGCGGCGAAAGGGTTGCCTGCCGCGGCTTCCTCCCGGTAGCGCCGGAGGGTATTCTTGCCGTCCGAGGTGGCCTCGCACTCGTAGCCGAGTTCCTTGAGCATGCGCAGGGCGGCCTTCAGCACTATCTCCTCGTCCTCGAGGAGGAGCACCCGGCCGTGGCCCTTGTGGATCACAGACGCCTCTTCGGCGGCCGCCATAAGGCACCTGCCGGTGGCCGGCAGGAAGACCTCGAACGACGTGCCTTTTCCGGGTTCTGACTTCGGGACTATTTTGCCCCCGTGGTTGGTGATGACCGACCAGGTCATGGGCAGGCCCAGGCCGTGGCCCTTGGCCTTGGTGGTGAAATAAGGTTCGAAGATGCGCGGGAGGTATTCTTTCGGTATGCCTATGCCGGTGTCGGAAACCGTAAGACAGACGTACTTGCCGGGCCGCAAGCCGGCGGAGTTGTGGACGGGCAGTTCCAGGTTCTCCGCTTTCAGTCGCAGCGTGCCTCCGGAGGGCATGGCCTGCAGGCCGTTGACCAGCAGGTTGTTGACCGCCTGCTTGAGCTGGTTCTCGTCGCCCTCCACGCTCCAGAGGCCCTCAGGCAGTTCCAGTTCGCGGGCGGCCTTGGCGCCACGTGTGGCCAGGTTGAAGATCTCTTTGAGGGTCTTCTCCAGCGGAAGTTCTTTCTTGACCGGCTTGCCTCCCTTGGAGAAAGCCAGCAGCTGCGTGGTAAGGACCTGGGCGCTGTGGGCGGCGTCCAGCGTGTCGTGGATGATGTCCTTTTCCTCTTGGGCTTTCATCTTGCCGCTCAGCAGCGAGAGGTTGGCCATGATGCCGGTGAGCATGTTGTTGAAGTCGTGCGCTATGCCGCCGGCCAGGGCACCAAGCGACTCTACCCGCTGCATGTTGGCCATCTCCGACATCAGGGCCTCGCTGCGCCTGCGCTCGGTGATGTTGTTTATGACGGCCAGGAAAAGTTTCCTGTTGCCGCTTTCCACCAACTGCAGGTGCACTTCCACCGGGTAGCTGGTGCCGTCCTTCCTTGAGTGCTCGCTTTCGTAAATGAGCAGGTGCTGCGAGCCGTCCAGCAGCGGCTGTACGGCCTTGCGGAAGGTGTCCTCCGTGAACTCGTGTTTGAGGTCCCAGGGTGTCAACTTGACGATCTCGGCCGGGGAATAACCGAGGTTCTTGAAGGCCGCTTTGTTGACGAAGACAAAATGGAAGTCTTTTGTGTCGAAGATATAAACCTCGTCGAAACTGCTGCTGATGGCGTCGTTCAGGAGGCGCATCTGTTCTTCCGATTCCTTCAGCCGGGTGATGTCGGTCCAGGAGCCGGTGATCTCGCCGGTCCCGTGGGGGTTTACGTTGAGCTGCGAGTGTACCCACGCGTAGGTCCCGTCCTTTTTCCTGAAGCGGAAGTCCTGGGTGATCGAAGTTTTTTTGTAGATGTCGCGCTGCTCCTCTGCCACCCTCGGGGCGTCGTCCGGGTGCAGGTGGCTGAACCACCAGTCCGGGTGGAGCAACTCTTCCATGGTGTAGCCGGTCAGGGTTTCGGCGTTGCCGCTGACCCAGTCAGTTACCGGTGCGCCGTTGCGGCGCTTCAGCGAGAAGAGCAGCACGGGGTTCACGTCCATGACGTGGGCCAGCTGCGCGGCGGTGCGTTCAAGTTCCTCTTTGGCGCGGGAGCGCTCTTCTTCCGCCGACAGGGCCTCCAGGGCCAGGTCCAGGTCCGCCTTTACCTCCCCCAGCATGCGCACCTCGTCACCGGAAAAAAACCGCGGCTGGTCCGAATAGAGGGTAAGCACGGCGGAGAGTTTACCCTTGCTCCTTATGGGGATGGCCGCCGAAGAGCGGTAGCCGCGCTCCAGGGCGCGGTCGCGCCACGGGGCCATGGCGGGGTCAGCAGCGATATCGGCGGAAGTACGGATCTCTCCCGAAGAGGCCGCTCTCCCGGTAGGGCCTTTGGAAGCGGGGGTCGTGCCGTTCATGTCTATGCGCACGCCTTCCAGGTAGCCCGCCATGTGGCCGGCCCAGCAGAAAGGCCGCACCCTGCCCAGGTCCGTGTCCGGCAGCCCTATCCAGGCCATTCGCAGGCCTCCGGCGCTCACCGCCACTTCGCAGATCTGGCGGAACAGTCTTTCCCGGTCCTTTGTCTGGGCCGCGGCCAGGTTCACCTGCGAGAGAAAGGTGTAGAGGTGCAGGTTCTTGGCGGTGCTCTGCTGGGCCGCTTCCAGCTCCTTCAGCAGGCGCACCTTTTCCAGTGACTTTCTTACGGCGGGCAGCAGGTTATCCAGGAAGTCGGCGTTCTTTATAAGGTAATCGCAGGCGCCGGCCTTCATGGAGGCCACGGCAACGGCTTCGTCGCCGCGGCCGGTCACCACTATGAACGGCGAGACTTCCCTGTCCGACTTCTTAAGCGTTTCTATGAATTCCAGCGCGTTGGTCCCCGGCAGGGAATAGTCCACCACCATAAGTTCCGGGCGGCAGACGTCCAGGACGGCCAGGGCCTCGGCCAGGCTGTGGGCCCTGCAAAGCGTCATGCCCAGCGGCTCCAGGCGCTGCGCCTCCAGTTCGCAGGTGCCTTTGTCGTCCTCTATGAGCAGTATCTGCCCGGGCTGCGTGTCTTTTAATGGCGCCATAACCGCGGCTCCTTACTTGAATTTGTCCACGCGCAGTATCATCAGGAACAGGCCGAGGCGTTTTACCACCTCTGCGAACTTCTCGAACTCCACGGGTTTAGTGAGGTAATTGTTGCAGCCCAGCTCGTAGCAGACGCTGATCTCCTTCGGGTCGTCGGTGGTGGTGAGCATTATTACCGGCATGTTCCTGAGCCGCGCGTCGTTCTTTACGCGCTTCAGCACCTCTACGCCGTCCAGCCCCGGCATGCGGATGTCCAGCAGCAGCAGGTAGGCCTTGCCGGCCTCTACGCCGGTCCCTGAAAGGAAGTCCCAGGTCTCCTGCCCGTCTTTGAACCTTATCAGCGGGTTGTGGACCCCTACGCTCTCGAAGCGTTCCTGTACCAGCCTGGCGTGCCCGTCGTCGTCCTCCGCCATCAGGATAATTACGCCGTTATCGTTGTTCATCCGTTCCTCCCTGCGCAGCCGGAAGCTCCACGTAAAAAACCGTTCCTTTCCCTTCCACGGATTCCGCCCTTATGTTCCCCCCGTTCTTTTCCACCAGGCGGCGGACCATGGGCAGCCCTATGCCTTCGCCTTTTTTTTGCTGGTCCCGTTCGTGGCGGTAGAAAACGTTCCAGATCTTGTGCAGGTCCCCTTCCGGTATGCCAGGACCGTTGTCCGCTACCCTGTAAACGGCCATATCGCCTTTCACCTCTCCCGATAGTTCTATGGTGAGGCTTCTGGCCCTGTCGCGGTACTTCACGGCGTTGTCGAGAAGGTTGGCGAACAGCTGGTTAACCGCGCCAGGGTCCGCATGGCAGGGCGGGAGGGCGCCGGTCTTTATGTCGGCGCCGGCCTCGTTCAGCTGGAAGCGCATGGCGTCCAGCACTTTCGTCATCAGCTCTTCCATCTCCAGTTTCTCAGGCTTCATTTCCACGCGACCCGCCCTGGAGACCTTGAGCAGGGCTGTTATGAGCGCGTCCATCTTGCGGGAACTGTTCAATACGAAATCGAGCGCTTCCGGGACTTTCACGGCGGCCAGTTCCTTGAGCCGGGCCTCGTCCTCCGGGGGCATCCCTGTAAGCTTCTGCATTAGCCTGCCCAACTCCGCCTGGTAATGCTGGAGGTTCTGGCCGAACCCCTGAATGTTGACCAGCGGGCTGCGCAGGTCGTGGGTGGTAATGTAGAGGAAGTTCTCCATCTCCTGATTCTTGTCGCGTAAGTCCTTGTTGAGCTTCTCCAGTTGCAGTTCCGCCAGTTTGCGTTCGGTAATGTCACGGCCGACTACGGTAAGGCCTTTGCGTTTGCCTTCGGGTGTGAACAGCGGGACCTTTATTATGTCGAACACGTACTCTCCGCCGTCCGGACGCGGGATCCTCTCTTCTCCCCTGGAAAAACCGCTGGCGAGCCAGGCCTTTTCGTCCGAAGCCTCGCAGGTCATGAACGCGTCATGGTAGAAAGCGCTGAAGGGAGCCAGCTCGGAGTCCTTTTTTCCCTTATAGGGCACATTCTCCAGTTGGAACAGTTTAAGGTCGAAGTTGTTGGCTTCCAGCCAGCGTCCCTCCCCGTCCTTGAAGCAGACTATGTCCGGCATGGAATTCATCAGTGTGCGCAGTCTTTCTTCCGCTTCCCGCAGGTTTTCCTGCGCCAGCCTTTGCTCGGTTATGTCCTGTACCGTACCGGTAGACCTGAGCGGCTTGCCTTCCGGGGAGTAGGCGCTCTCGCAGCATTCTCTCACATGCTTTATCCGGCCGTCCTTCATCAGTAGACGGTGGGTAATATCGTACTGCGTCCGCTCCTTGACCGAGTCGGTGTAGGCTTGGTTGACTCGCTCTCTGTCCTCCGGATGGATGGCGTCCAGGAAGGCCTCGTAGGAAGCGCCGAATTTTTCCTTATCCAGCTCGAAAATGCGGTAGATCTCGTCGGACCAGGACAAGTTGTTGGAGACCAGGTCCAGCGTCCAGTTGCCTATGCGGGCCAGGCGCTGGGCTTCCTTCAGTTCCTGTTCGCTCTCCCGAAGATCGCGTATGGACAGAAGGCTGGTAAGGGCGTCGGTCAGCCGTCTGGTGATCTCCTGGAACAGCCTGGTCTCCTCGGCTGTCCAGACGCGGGCATAGGAGCACTGGTGGATGCCGAATACCCATGGCTTGCCCAACTTCGGATAGACCGCGGTGAACATCTGCGATCTTACGCCGAACTGCTCGGCGGAGACCCTGTTGACGGGTTTCGGGGTTCCGGCCGTATAGGTCACCGGCGCCGCGCACCTTAAGGCTTCGCGCAGGTCGTCCGCCATGTCCGGAGGCATTGGGATATCTACGTTCAATACCTTTGCGCCCGGATATTCGGGCTTAGTGACTTCCATGGGGACGCGGAAATGCGGCGAGTCCGGGTCGCAGGGATAGAAAAGCCAGGCACGGTCGCAGTCGAAGACCTTGAGCACCGTGTTCAGGATGTTTTCCATCATCTTTTCAAGATCGGCCGCGTTCTGCATGGCCTTGTTAACCTTGTCCATGTGCTCCAGAAAACGGATATGGGCTATGCGTTCTTTTTCGGCCAGTTTGCGCTCGGTCATGTCTATGGTGTAGCCGGCCAGGTAGGCGGGTTTCCCCTCGATACGTATGGGGAACTTCGTGGTGACGTAGTGCCGGCCGTTCAACTCCTCCTCCACCGTCACTTCTCCGTCACCCGCCACTACGCGCTTGTCGTCCTCCACCATGCTTTTGGCCAGGTCCGAAGGAAAGAGCTCGAACATGTTCTTGCCCAGCAGTTCCCGAAGAGGTTTGCCGAGCATCTTTTCGAAATTACGGCTCAGGTTCAGCGACCGCAGGTTCTCGTCCTTGAAGAAGACGTAGATGGGGCTGTGTTCCATGAACTCGCGGAAGATCTGCTCGGTTTCCTTCAACTTCGCGTCGGTGGTGGCTATCACCCTGGAATAGGATTCTTCCTGCAGCCGCAAGAACAGGAAAGTGCCCGCGGCTGAGGCCGCCAGCAGGGTTATGACCAGCAGCAGCAGGAGCGCGGAAGTCCTGTCGGAGTCCGCCAGTATCTCCCCGGCGTCCACTTTGGTGACCATGGCCCAGCCGAATTCCGGCAGCTGACTGAGATAGGCGAAGACGTCCTTGCCGCGGTAGTCCACGCCCCTGAACAACCCTTGCCGGCCTGTCGCGGCCATGGCCGCCGGCAGTTCGGGAGAGAGGGGCAGGCGCAGTTTCAGGGCCGTGCCCTTGGCGTGGCGCAATTCGTTTAGGAAAAGGATCTGGTCGCCTTCGCGTCTCACCAGCAGCGTTTCCGCGGTGCGGCTGGGGCCCGGCCATTTCTGGACCAGCGGGTAAAGGTGGTGAGCGGGGTCTATGCCCAATATCAGGAAGAGGCGGGCGCCTCCCGGGGCTGTTCCCGCCAGGCCCGCCACATGGATCCCGTACGAGGTCCCGGTATCGGGCTGCGCGTGGAGGTCGGACATCTCCGGCGAGCGCGGGGCGCGTTTCAGGAGTTCAAGCGCGTCGGGACATAGTCTATTTGGCGGGCTGCCGGCCATTACCAGCATTCTGCCGTCGGGAGTTGCCAGAACGGCGCTTTTGTAGGGATTGTTGCGCAGGAAACTTTCCAGGCGGCGGCGCAGCAGATCGGCGGTCTCGCGGTCCTTGGGGTCTGCCGCCAGTTTGTTCAGGGGTACCGAGAGTACCGGGGTGTCCAGCAGGGAGGCGGCGCGCTGAAGCCTGTCCCTGCGCCAATCCAGCAGCTGGTCCGTCTTGAAACTTGTCACGCCGCGAAGGAGGGTTTCGGTGTCCTCCAGCAGGGCGGCGCGGTAACTGCGATAATAGAAAAAACCGCCGGCCAGGATGGCTGTAGAGGCGGCAAGCAGGAGGACGGAAAGCTTGCGCCTCGTCTTCCTGATGTCAGGTCTGCCGGAATTCTGCAATTTCCCCCCCAGAGAACGCAGATTAAGAAGAAGAACTTTTTACAAAAAAGTTCGGGGTGGACTACGCTATCCTGCGTTTCCCCCCGGACACAAAGAACTTTTTACGCAGTAAAAAGTTCGGAGTCTTCAGGACAAAGTTCGACACTACTTTGCCTCACATCCTGCGGATTCTTTATAAATACCACTCCCCTGTCGTCTTTTGGAAGCGGTAGGCCGATCTTATCCGCGAGATGCCGCACGGTCGGCCACTTCGCGGCCGCCCATGCTTGCCGCTAGGTAGCGGGTTCGCAGGGCGGCGGCACTTACGCGCCTTGCACCTGCTCCCAAGGAGGTCTGCATCTTACAAAAACCTCCTTTTGCGCGGCCGGCCGGCCCAATAAACGTGGGCCTTGGCAAGGCCGCTCCCGTCCGCCTTCGGCGTCCGTACTCCGCAGAATTTATTCCCCGCGCGCACTGCAAAGAACTGGATTCATTATATACAGATTTTGCCCGCGCTCGCCAGCGGATTCTGCTGAATCCGCTCGCGGCGCGGGCCTGTTCCTGATAATTTTGAACTGCATTTATGCCGGTGGCCCCGTATTTATAAAAAACCGCCCCGGCGTCCGCTGCTGCGGCCGCCGCGGCGGTCTTTTCTGTGAATGATTCGTAGCCACCGGCGGGGAGCAGAAACTGCAAAGACCGTAAGGAAAGGCCAGGGCGGTAGCGGCTTGCCTTGTGAGGGCCGCCGCCCCCGCCCTGGCCCGCCTGAAAATATTCCTGCCCACTCATGACACGCTGTAATACCTAGCCCTCGGGGTTGAATCCCCTTAGGGGAGAAACTGCTTTTAATCCCTGGTATTTCCTCAGTGCTTTTTTTGTATAGTTGGGAATGATCATGGCGGGTAAACATCTCGATATGCTGTCCGGTTTGCTGCCTAACCTTGATGCTAGTTGATTCAATTTTAATTGGTCATCTCTAAAATGAAAAAACAATTTGTCAGATTCGCGCTGCTGTTTGTTTTTGCTTTTGGGGGTGCAAAGGCACATGGCGAAAACGTCGAGAGTCCCGAGGTGAAGGCACGGTTGGAGCAGATATTAAGTCGAGTGGAGACCCGCGAATTTAGACCTTTTTATGAGTTTATGTTCGGATTGTTCCTGGCGAAAGGCGGGGATTTATATGATTTGCGAGTGCGGTTGAATGACTATTCCAATCATGATGTCTACATTAGCTCTGCGACGAAGCGGGATATCGGCGTGAGGCTGATGCGTATTTACAGCCATACAAAATCTAAATCTACAAAGAGGGATATAATTGAGATTTTAACTATGTATGGCGATAAGAGAGATCCGGAGGTCATTGAATTTATCATGTCCCGACTGAGTTCTCCGGAGCAGGAGGAGATGGATACTGCGTGGGGTGCTTTGTGTTTTACCGAGGTTCAGGACAATGCGGTCTATGATAAGGTGACTGACTTGGTGCGTGCGGGGAAACTATCCGAAAAGAAGTCGTTAATTGCAAAAATGAGGATGAATCTTTCAAGGGCCAGAGAAGAGGCATATGCGTTCCTTAGAAAAACGCCCAATGTGCTCGATTTTCAGCAAATTGCTGATAATTTGTGTCACAGGGAGGATATGGGAGGGATTCAGATTGCGATTGATAGGTCCAAGGCAGAACAAAATCAGTCTTATGCTTGTTCAATTGAGCGGAAGTGCCGTATTAAGTATCTTGAGTCTTGTGAGGGGGCAAAATTTCGCGAGGCCATGAAAGCAATTTCGGAGGGATTTTCAAACGACACAGAGATATTCCCGATGCTTGAGGTAAAGATAAAGAGTAAAGATCGCGTTACGCGTGAAACAGTTGTGTCGTATCTTGAGCAGCGATTAAATGCTTATCCGCAACATCTGCCTGTTAATGACGTTTCAGTAAAGTTGATTATCGACATGTTATCAGCAATGGAAAAACTTGAACCTAATGCCGATATGAAACTCAAAATTGGAAATTTAATTCAGAAAGCAAGTAAACTTAAATGGGCCGCTTAGATTTATGGGATTAATACTTCTAATCGTGTTAATACTGCTGGGGGCATTGTATAAGCTGGGTTTGCAAGTGCGATTAGCCATATCGGCAATCCTGTCGCTCGGTACAATGTTGATAATAAGCCTTATGGGCGGGGTCTGGGGACTTGCGACATTTATTTGCGGAATAACGGTGCAAGTCCCAATCATCCTTTCACTATGGGCCTATGTATTGCTTACAGAAATTATCGCTAAAAGATTTAAATGCCCGGCTCGGTATTATCTCATTCTTTCCGGTCTGATTTTAATAAGTGCCCTGATTTGGTGGAATATTGAGCATTGGCCCACATTGCCTTGTGATTTCTCAATGTGAATGCTTTATGGCCGTTTTTGCTGCTTTAGTATTCTGGGGACGTTCCCCCAAGTGTCTCTGTTGCTTCTAGAGAAAATTATGGAAAGCAGAAGGGAGTAGGGGCGTTGGTTTTATCATAGTGGTTCTGTACACAGTCATTAGTCTATGCTTGTGAAAGCAGCCGAATTTTAAAAGTGGTATGGATTCCATGAAAAAGGCTTTTATTCCGAATAATTTGCCGTTGCATTTTGTGGATTGGGTCCGCTTTATCTCTCTTATCGGCCAGGCGAACGCTGAGATTGCCCGTTATGATGGAATCCTGCAGGGTATAAGTAATCCTGGCATCCTATTATCCCCTTTAACCACTCGCGAAGCTGTACTCTCATCGAGAATTGAGGGCACGCAGGCGTCGCTGGAGGAAGTTCTGGAATACGAGGCCGCGCCCAGCGCCACGGCAGATAAATACGACGATATACAGGAAATCATCAATTACCGCAAGGCCATGCGCTTTGCGGTGCAATGGCTAAATAAAAAGCCCATAACGCTGAACCTGATAAAAGAGATGCACTCGATACTGCTGGACAGCGTGCGGGGTAAAGATAAATACCGTGGACACTTTCGGACGACACAGAACTATATCGCCAAGGCAGGGGACCCTATAGAAAAGGCTCTGTTTATTCCTCCATCTCCGGCGCGATTGACGGACGCTCTGTCCAACTTTGAGAAATATTTCCACTACGATGAAAAAGACCGTCTCGTGCAGCTTGCCGTGCTTCATGCACAGTTCGAGATAATCCACCCTTTCCTGGACGGCAACGGTCGAATAGGCCGCCTGCTGATTCCGCTATTTCTTTTTGAGAAGTCACTCCTTAATTCCCCGATGTTCTATATAAGCGAATACCTGGAAGATAACCGGGCTGAGTACTATGTAAGGCTACGGGCTATCACTGATGAGGAGAAATGGGACGATTGGATAGAGTTTTTCCTAAAGGCCGTAGTTGCACAGGCCAAAACTAACAGCGCGAAGGCTAAGGCTATTCTTGCGCTCTATAACACGAAGAAAGAGCGCATTACTGAGATTACACACTCACAGTATGCCATCAGAATATTAGACGCTATTTTTGCTCGCCCGATTTTCAACTCTGCCGACTTTATAAAGACTTCAAAGATTCCCCGTCCCAGCGCTCAGCGCCTTCTTGCGCAGCTAAAGAAAGGCGGGGTTATCGACACTATAAAACCTGGCGGCCCGAGAAAGGCCGAGGTGTTTGCGTTTACAAAGCTCCTGAAGATAGTCGGCTGATTCTTCGCATCCCACATCTCACAAATAAGTCGTAAAATCTATTACGCCTCATATATGTTACAATATGAGGCGTAATGGGGCTTATGACTATTCCATGAGATGTGGAATGGCTGCACTTACAACGGAGAAGATTTATGCGCGCGGGGAATAAATTCTGCGGAGTACGGACGCCGAAGGCGGACGGGAGCGGCCTTGCCAAGGCCCACGTTTATTGGGCCG
>Ga0154363_132_pt1 | contig 29743 bp, 25 predicted proteins | sample RifGroA2_FD_115891 | JGI IMG/M metagenome (GOLD analysis project Ga0154363, IMG submission 115891) | Elusimicrobia bacterium GWA2_62_23
TTACCATTAACGGAGGGTTCTCTTTTTTAAACGGATTTTCTTGGGACAGCCCTGGGCCAAAGGGCCCAGGGGCGCGTGGGTCCTTTTATTTTTTAATTTTGGGTCCGTTGTCCCTATTGCTTTCCGTCAAATACATATAGAATAATACCGTTGTAGCAGCCCTTGTAATCCCCCGAACAGGCGGGGGAGCATCCACCGGCGGGCCTTAACCCGCTGTAACCAGGGGAAACAGAAATGGTATTTCTGTTTCTCTTTTTTTGCTCGGCTGAAAGTGGAAAAATGAAAAAAAACCTGATCCTCGCCCTGGCCCTGGCGGCCTTCTTCCCCGCCGCGGCGGCCGCACAGGAAGATCTCCCGGTGGACCCCCGCATAGTAGGCGGCGGTCCTTTTTCCGATCCCGCTTACCAGGACTTCATAGAGACCAACTACGGGTACCTGAACTCCAAGAACACCATGCAGGTCCGCTCCGATTTCGGCCGCCCCGGGGATTTTCGCGACGCTCCCGTCTCGGCGGCGCCCACCCTTAAGAACCCGGCGCCCCAGGCCAAGCCGGCCGCGGTTCCCGCCGTAAAAAAAGAACAGCCCCGGTTGCCCCCGGGTCATTACAAAGTGACCTTCGCCGGGGATCCCGGCCCCATGGGGTCTTTCGTCTGGCCGCTGGGCGACGGGGCCCGCAAGTACGCCAAGGAATACGTCTTCATGAGCGTCACCCCGGCCGGCAAGGATTATTCCCGGCTGCTGCCGAAGCTGGAAGAGGAGTGCGGCTTCCGCTTCGCCGGCGAGAAGACCTTCTACTCCCGCAACTACAGGCGCACGGTAGTGCTGGGCTGGGCCCCCGCCGCCAGCCTCCTCAAGATCACCCGCATGAAGGGCGTTAAATCAGCCTCCATAGAGGCCAAGGCCGCCGGCATGCCGCTGCGCGCCAAGGTGCGCTTCACGCTGAAGGTGCCGTACCAGAACCGCCCTAACGAGTTCGTGCCGGATTTCATCAAGCGCATTACCGACGCCGGGGGCTTCACGGCCGAGACCTGGTTCCGCCTGCCGCAGAAGGGCGCCGAATCCAGGTTCAGCGTCTTCGACGTGACCGGCACCATGCCCGTGGACATGATCGCCGACCTCTCCCGCTCGCCCTTCGTGGCGGCCGTGGAGTTCAAGGATTCCGCTCTGTAAAATCCTCCGCGCGCGGAAAAGGCCGCCTTCCGGCGGCCTTTTTCATTTACCCGCGCGTAAAAAGTTATAATTGGAGTTTATGACCGAACACAGGCACCAGCGCGAAAATCATACGCCCCGGCCGCGCAAGGGCTACAGGGTGGCTTTCCTGCTCGCTTTCTCCGCGGGCCTGCTGGCCGAGATGCTCATTTTTATGCACGCGCAGATGCGCGAGATCTCCATGCTGCTCAAGGAGGACTTCCGCATAGTAGTGGTGCGCGACGAGAAATCCAAGGAGACTTCCGACGCCGTGGGCGCCGCCCTGGCCGCCATCAAGGGTACCCGTCAGGCCGTTTTCGTCAGCCGGCAGGACCGCCTGGCCCGCCTGAAAGCCGAAGAGCCCGACCTGGTGGCTTCCGTGCTGCCGCCCGGCACCAATCCCATGCCCGATACCTGGGAGGTGGCCATAGAAGAGGACACCCTCGGCGACATCAACGGCTGGACCGACGCCGCCTGGCGCATCAGCGGCGTGGGCGACATCAAGTATAAGCCTCTCGAGGCCTACGCGGTCATGCACTCCCTTTTCTACGGGCACCTGATAACGCTGGCGCTCGCGCTGGCCTTCCTCGCCTTCATGTTGATGACCGCCATGGTGCTGACGCACGGCCATACCCCCGCGGGCCTCGCGGCCTCTCTGGGCGCGGACAGGTTCTGGTTCCTCGCCGGAGGCGGCGGCGCGGCCGCTTCCGCCCTGGCCGCCTACGCCGTGGTCTATCCCGTGAAATACCTGAGCCCCGTCTGGGCCTGGCCCAGCCCCCTCTGGCAGGCGGCCCTGATAGTGGCGGGCGCCCTGTTCGGCTGGACCCTCTGTCAATGGAAAAACGTCCGTTCCTGAAGCTTCTGCTGCTCCTGCTGCTGCTGGTCCCGGCCCTCGCCGCGGCCCAGACCGCCGTCGAGTCCAAGAAGAAAAGCCTGGAGGAGATAAACCGCCAGCTGGAAGAGAAGCGCAAGGAGCTGGACCAGTACCGCGCCGAAGAAGAGCGCATAGCCGCCGAGATCGCCGGCCTCAAGAAGGAAGAGAAACAGACCTCCGCCAGGCGCCAGGAACTCGAAGGCCAGCTGGGAAGATCCCGCTCCCGCTCGGGCGAGGCCCGGCAGAAATACGATTCCCTGGAGAAGGCTAAAAAAGAGCTGGCCGGCGACATTACCGGCGAGCTCGTCATGTTCTCCATGCAGAAGGATTTTTACTACCCGTACTACGGCCTGCGCGACCTGTCCAAGGACATGCTGATGCGCTCCGCCATGTTCAACAAGCGCGCCCTGCTCACCCGCATAAAGGGCGAGAGCGCCAGGGTCAATAAGGACATGCAGATCCTCAAGGCCAAGGGCCGGGAACTCAAGACCAGGCAGGAACTGCTGGCCAAGCAGAGCTCCGCCCATAAAAGCATGGTGCGCACCAAGCAGAGCGAACTGGAACGAACCAGGGAACTGCAGGCCAGGCTGACTAGGGAGCTGGAGAACCTGCAGAACGCCGCGCTGGGCCTGACGCGCCTGGTAAAAAAATTGCAGAAGCAGGCTCCGTATCGCCCCGCCGGGGCAAGCGCGGAGCTGCCGATCGCCCGCGATTCCATGGCCTGGCCGGCGCAGGGCAAGGTTATCAGCAAATTCGGCCGCGAGGACGTGCCCGGGCTCAAGACCTGGATAGTCCGCGAAGGTATCCGCATAGCCACGCTGGCCGGCGCGCCGGTGACCGCGGCCCTGGGCGGCAAGGTCATCTACGCGGGGCCCTTCCGCACCTACGGCAACGTGGTCATAGTGGACCATGAGAAGGGCTTCTTTACCATCTACGGCCTCCTCAGCCGGGTGGACGCCTCCAAGGGCCAGCAGGTGCTGTCCGGCTCCCTGCTGGGCCTGGCGGGCGAGGACACGCAGGCGGTCAGTTCGGGGCGCAAGTCCCAGGGCGGCGCGGTCTATTTCGAGATCCGCAAGGGCGACCGGGCCCTGGACCCCCTCAAGTGGCTTAAAAATTAGATATAATTTTTTATATATACAGGCGGCGGCCGGGTGGCCAGCCGCCGGTCGCCGTTTTAAACCTCCTAGGAGCTTTCATGAAGAACGCACGCAAGCTAGCGATGATCACGCTGTCGGCCCTGTTCATAGGGGCGGTCTTTCCCTACGTCAACTTCGCCCTGGACAATACCTACCAGCAGCTCAAGGTCATAGTGGACGTGCTGGAGCTCATCAAGGACAGCTACGTGGAGAAGATAGACCCGCAGAAGCTGGTCTACGGCGCCGCCCGCGGCATGGTGGAGGAGTTGGACGATTTCTCGCAGTTCATGGAACCCGACGTCTATACCCGGGTAAAGAGCGACACCGAGGGCGAATTCGGCGGCATCGGCATCCGGGTGGACACCAAGGAAGGCTGGCTGACCGTGGTGACCCCGCTGCCCGGGACCCCCGCCTGGAAGGCGGAAATGCTGCCCGGAGACAAGATCATCAAGATCGAGGGCGAGTCCACCAAGGACCTGATCATAGACGAGGCCATCAAGAAGCTGCGCGGCAAGCCGGGCACCGCGGTGAAGATCACCATCGCCCGCGAGCCCGAGGAGAAGGGCGCCGACTGGATCACCAAGGACATCACGCTGGTGCGCGAGCTCATTAAGACCGAGAACGTGAAATGGCGCATGCTCGACAACAAGACCGGCTACATCAAGATAGTGGAATTCACCGGGCACGTCACCGAGAATTTCGACAAGGCCATGGCCGACCTGAAGGGCAAGGGCATGGAGTCGCTCGTTATGGACCTGCGCTACAATCCCGGCGGCCTGCTCTCCGCGGCGGTGGACATCTCCAAGCTGTTCATGAACGACGGCAAGATGATAGTCTACACCAAGGGCCGCAAACCCGAGAACTACCAGGAATTCCGCGCCAACGGCCGCGCCCCGCACGAACTGCTGCCGCTGGTGGTCCTGATGAACCGCTATTCCGCCTCCGCCAGCGAGATCGTGGCCGGCGCCATGCAGGACAATAAGCGCGCCGTCATCATAGGCGAACGCTCGTTCGGCAAGGCGAGCGTCCAGAGCATGATCCCTCTCTCCGACAAGTCGGCCCTGCGCCTGACCATAGCCAAGTATTACACCCCCAGCGGCAAGTCCATCCAGCACGACGCCAAGAACGAGACCGGCGGCATCACCCCGGACATCGAGGTCAAGGTGACCGTGGAGACCGAGAAGAAGCTGCTCCAGCAGTCCGAGGAGATCTTCTTCCCCGGTAAGGACGAGAAGAACGGCAAGAAGAAGGAATTCACAAAGGACGAAGTGCTGGACCGCGCCGTGGAACTGCTCAAGGCCCGCGAAGTCCTGGGCAACCTGAAGCCCGGCAAGTAAGAGGGAGGGGACGCTGATTCCTAATTCCTAATTCGTATCTGTGGAGGGAGGAACGCTTCCAAACTGTCGGTTTCCGGCAAACAACAAAGGTGGAATTAGGAATCAGCGTCCCCTGCAGGATGTTTAATTTTTGATGCGCATACTGGCTTTCGAGACTACCTGCGACGAAACCTCCGCGGCCGTGCTGGAGGGGCGGGTCCTGCGCTCCAACGCCGTTTTCTCCCAGATCAAACTTCACCGGAAATACAGCGGCGTGGTGCCGGAACTGGCCAGCCGCGCGCATCTCGAGAAGATCCCGTTCGTGCTGAAGGGGGCGCTCGGCGCCGCCGGCCGCCCGACGCCGCTGCGGCCGGGGGCTTTCGACGCGGTGGCTTTTTCCCGCGGGCCGGGCCTGCCCGGCGCGCTGATGGTAGGCCGGGTGGCGGCCGAAACCGCCGCCGAGCTGTGCGGCGTCCCGCTCATAGGCGTTAACCACCTGGAAGGCCACCTGCTGGCCTGCGAGTTCGCCGGCGGCCGGGTTTCGAAGCCGCTGCGCTTCCCGCTGCTGGCCCTCATAGTTTCCGGCGGCCATACCGAGCTGTGGCACGCCCGCGGCTACGGCGATTACAAGGTGCTGGGCCGCACCCGCGACGACGCGGCCGGCGAAGCTTTCGACAAGGTGGCCAAGCTTCTGGGCCTGCCCTATCCCGGCGGGCCTTCGGTGGAGAAAGAGGCGGCCAGGGCGAAGGGCCAGGGGCCGGTGTTCCCGCGGCCTTACATGGAAGGCACCAGAGAGTTCTCTTTCAGCGGGTTGAAGACCGCGGTCAGCTACTACCTGGCCGGCCGGCTCGGGCAGGATTTCTACAAGCGCGGCTTGCGGCTGCCTCCAGGCGAGCGGGCGCAGGTCTGCCGCTCTTTCCAGGACGCCGTGGCCGAGACGCTGGTGCGCAAGGCCGCGGACGCGGCGCGCTCGCTGGGCCTCACGCGCATAGCCGTGGGCGGGGGGGTTTCCGCCAACAAGGCCCTGCGCGCGGCCTTCGGCAAACTGGACGGTTTCGAGGTCAGGTTCTCGGAAAAGGACTATTGTTCCGACAACGCCGCCATGGTGGCCCTGTGCGCCCTGCGGCGCCTGGAGGCGGGGAAATTCGCCAACAGCCTCAAGGTGTCCCCCGAACTGGACCGCCCGGGCTGGAGGTAGGGGACGTTGTTGACTATTTGACTATTTCGATTTGGAGGCCGCCTATTCGGTGTCGGTTGCGGAGGAAATATAGTCAAATAGTCAACAACGTCCCCGAAATATAAACTTAACATGCGCGTTGTATAAAGTAACAAGATGAAGATCTGGCTCCTCTCGGATTACGACCACCGCAAGCACCTGGCTTTCAAGAGCCTGCTGGCGCGGTTCTCGGCCGCCTTCCCGGACGCGAACGTGGAGTTCTCGGTGAAGAGCCGCCGCAGCCTCTGGGAGAGCCTGTTCGGCCACCTGCGCGACCCCAAGCGCAACCCGCTCGCCGACGTCATAGAGATCCCGCAGAACTGGACCGAGCTCCTGTCGCGCCTGGGCCTGGTGGCCGACCTGAGCCCGCGCGTGGAACCCCTCGCCCATAAACGCTTTCCAGAATTCATCCTCAAGGAGCTCTGCCGCAACGACGAGGCGCGGGCCTTTTCCGCCCCGTGGTGGCTGGAGGCCCCCGCGCTTTTCTACCGTCCGCAGGCGCTCAAGTCCGCGGTGGAGGACCCCGAGAAAGAGCTGGCCACCTGGGATGGTTTCCGGGCCGCCCTGGACCGCCTTGGGGCGCCCTCGCGCCGCCGCGGGGCGCACGCCCTGTCCGTGCCAGGCTCCTCGGGCTCAGTGTCCGTGGCCGACGTGCTGCCGCGCGTGTGGGGCCGCCGCGGCGGCCTGTTCTCCGACGATTTCAACCGCGCCACCTTCACCCGGGAGGAGACCGCCGGCGGCATCGAGGACTGGCTGGAGCTGGCGGTCAGCGGCAAGATAGAACTTTTCAGCCCGGACCGCTTCGAGAACGGGCCGCGGCCGGCCGAAGAATGCGCCTGCATCATCTCCTCGCGCAAGCTGGGCGGCCGTTCCGGCCTCAAGATGCTGCCCTACCCCGGCTACCCGTCCGGCGGCGGCCTGATGCTGGTCCATAATCTCAGCGTTTCCGCCTCCAGCCAGGACCCGGACGGCGCCGCGGCCTTCGTCGCTTGGGCGCTGGAGCACCGCAACCTGTCGCTTTTTACCGAGAGTTTCGGCGTATTCCCCTGCCTCAAACCGGTGTTCGAGGAGCGCCTGCGCGAAGAGCGGGAGTCCGGCGTGTACAAGCGCCTTTTCTCCGCGCCGGAACTGAAGCCCAACATCATGGTCTATCCCACGGCCGAGCTGCTGCTCGAGCGCGCGCTGTGGAACCTGTCCATGAAGATAGCCCGCAAGGATTACGACAGGGAAGACCTGACCCGGGAACTGATAATGGCGCAGGGCGAGGCCGATTACCTGCTGTCGCTTTATTGACATGAGCAAGCAAGCCAAAGAAAATTACGCGGCCGCGGCCGCCGGGGCCTTCTTCGAGGGGCGCGACGCGTTCCTGCGGGCGGCCCTGGAGTCCGTCTCGGCCCAGTTCGCGCTGGACGCCGTCTCGTTCTACGAGTACGAGGAGAAGACCGGCCTGCTGCGGCTCAAGCACCGCCATTCCTCGGGCGTTTCCTTCGAGCACGAGGAGGACCTGCGGCCGGCGCCCGGCTCCGCGGCGGCCAGGGCCATGGAGACCCTGGAGCCGGCCGTGTCCAAGGGCCCCGGCGGCAGCTACCTCTGTTCCCCTTTCCGGTTCGACTACTGCGACCCGGCCGGCGGGCGCGGCGTCATCCCCTGCTTCGGGCTGTTCCGCCTGGAAAGGGCCCCGCGCAAGCGCGGCTTCACGCCGTCCGAGGCGGCCAAGGCCGACGCCTGGCTGAAATCCTTCCTGCGCGACTATTACAAGGCCGAGTTCTTCTCGCTCAACCGCAAGTACGACAAGAACGTGGCGGCCATTACCGAACTGACCGAGGTGTTCGCCACCGCCCTGCGCGTGCGCGACAGCTTCAAGCATATCCTCTCCGGCATCCAGACCTATTTCGGCTTCGACCGGGTGCGGCTCTACCTCATCGACGAGAAGAACCGCAAGCTCAAGGGCGAGCTCAGTGCCGACATCCGCGGCCAGATCAAGAGCATCTCCTACGAGGAGATCCCGCTGGAGGCCGGCGCGCACCGCTTCGCCGACATCGTGCTGGGCCGCTCCTCGGGCGCTTTCATGGAGCGCTACAAGGACTGCGTGCTGTACATGCCGCTGTCCGTGCAGGGCGTGACCATAGGGCTGCTCATCGTGGACAACCTGCTCAGCCAGCAGCGCATAGAGCCGCAGGAACTGGCCATGCTGAAGTCGTTCGGCGGGCAGATAGCCCTGGCCGTGGACAACGCCCGCCTCTTCGACAAGGTCGAAGAGCTCTCTCTTTACGACGAACTGACCAAGCTGCCGCTGCGCCGCTACTTCAACCAGCGCTTCCAGGAAGAGTTCTACCGCGCCGAGCGCTTCAAGCAGCCGCTCGCGCTGATCTGGGCGGACATCGACTATTTCAAAGAGGTCAACGACACTTACGGCCACCAGATCGGCGACAAGGTGCTCAAGGAAGCCGGCCGGGTGATCCTGTCCAACCTGCGCAAGATAGACTTCCCGTGCCGCTATGGCGGCGACGAGATACTGATCCTGCTGCCGCAGGCCACCGGCATGGAGGCCCAGCGCCTGGCCCAGCGCCTCAGCCAGGAGCTGACCGAGCTGCGCATTCCCGTGCCGTTCTCCAAGACCCGCGAGCTGCGGGTGACCATGAGCATAGGTATTTCCACCTTCCCGCAGGACGCGTCCACCATGGATTCGCTGCTGGAAAAGGCCGACGACGCGCTCTACTGGGTTAAATCCCACGGCCGGGCGAGGATAGCCCTGTACTCGGACGTGGCCGAGGAGCGCAAGAAAGCCGAGACCAACGCCGGAGGAACCGATGTCCCTGCGAAATAGTTTTTACCTGGCGGCCGCCTGCCTGCTGGCCTGCCTGGCGCCGGCCGGAGCCGTCTTTGAGGACGTGCCCGCAGGGGCGCGCCAGCTCGGCCTGGGCGGCCAGGCGGCGGCCCTGGAAGACCCGCTTTCGTTCTTCGCCAACCCCGCCCTGCCCGGCGCCGTCAGGAAATTCGAGACCGGGGCCGCTTTCCTGGGTTCGCACCGCACCACACAGGGCCCGGCGGACCTCTCCGCTTACGGAGCGTGGGCGCTGGTGCCGCGCATGGCCTACGGCAAGATGGGCACCATGGCGCTGGCCGGCCTTTACCGCGACGACGGGGGGGAACTGACGCAGAAGACCCTGCTGGTCGGCTGGGGCTCCAGCAGCCTGCTGCGCAAAGGCTCCGGTACCGTCGATTTCGGCGTCAACTTCAAGATCATGCAGGCCGCCCTGAGCGCCGGCGGCGAATCGGTGATGGGCCTGGGCCTGGACCTGGGCGCGGTCTTCCGCCCGGACAGCGCGCATACGCTGGGCGTTTCCATCCTCAACCTCAATAACCCGGCCTACAAGCTGGGCGCGCTGGAGGACAACGCCCCCAGGGTGCTGCGCCTGGGCGTGAGCGAGCGCCGCGACGATTACACGCTCACCCTGGACGCGGCCGCGCGGTCCGCCTCCGGCGGGCAGAACGGCAATCTCAGCCTGACCCCCGGGGTGGAGCACGTCTGGCGCACCGAGCGCTCCGGCCGGTTCTTCTCGCGCACCGGCATCTACCTGGCCGAACGGGCGACGGCGCTTTCCGCCGGCCTGGGCTGGAAGCACGCCGCCAGCGAACTTTCCTACGGCCTGGCCGTGCCGCTGACCGGCCTCATAGTGCCGGCCCACGCGCTCACGCTGACGCTGCGCTTCGGCGACAGGGACATAGAGGGCGAGTACGGCCGCATGATCAAGCAGGAGATCAAGTACCGCCGCGACCTGGTGGAGGCCCTGGACGAATCCGCCCGCCGGGAGGCCCTGCTCAAGGAGGAGCTCTCCTCCATGAAGGCCGAAATAGATTCGCTCAACGCCCGCCTGCGCGGCGAGCGGGAGCAGAAGGCCACCGTGACCGGCGAGAAAGAGCGGCTGGCGGCCATAGTGCGCCGTCAGGCCGCGGCCGAGGCCGAGCTGAAGGCGATGTCGGAGAAGCGCAGGGCCGACAAGCTCAACCAGCTGCGCTACGATTTCAGCAGCGACTGGCAGGCCTATCTGAAGCTGAAGGGCGGCGGCGCCCCGGCCGACGTGCTGAAAGGCTCGCTGCAGCGCCTGGTGAGCCAGTACCAGGACGCGGGCATAGACATCTCCCAGGCCACCATGGAGCTCCAAACCCTGGTGAAATAGCCGCAGGTTAGTCGGTCCGGGCGGTGCATTGGTCCGCTCGCCATGACTGCAGGGAACCGTTGGCCGCCTGTTGCGCATAGCGCCTTATGCGGCACGGGCATAGCCCAGCGCGGTTCCCCTCCACCGCCTTCGGCGGCGGAGCCTCCCCTCCCCAAATGGCGCTCGGACCAATGCACCGCCCGTCCCTCCCGGCAGGCCGAATAACAGGAGCCGGCCTGTTCCCTGAGTGAGCGTTAGGGCGCAGGGTCAAGTGCCGGAGCGGACGGCCTATCATTAAGGCCGCGGCGGCGCTGTTTGAGGAGCGCACGGTGTGCGCGACGAGTTCGACGCCGGCGAAGGCACGCAGACCCTCTTCTGCCGCGCCCGCTCAGCGAAGGAAGGGAATAGGCCGGCGACCCTCCTGTAACAGTTTGTTAACAATTTCTTCACTAGCGGTTAATACCCCCCTGCTAAACTTTGTACATAGATAACGGACGGACGGGCCCAAAGGCCCGCCCACCGGCTTTTGGGCGGATAAAAACTATGGAAAGCAAAGATATAGACAGGCACCTCAACGAACTCTGGAAGAAGGTCGGGGGAGGGGATTACGTTCCCGACGCCTCACCGCTGCCTCCGGACATCCGCCAGTCCAACATGGAGACCATGCGGTTCCTGCGCGAGAATTTCTCCAAGGCCGAGAACGACTGGCGGTCCCTGGTGGCCGCCAAGGACGTCCAGCTGCGCGACCTCACCGCCCAGCTCGAAGAGACCCGGGCCCATTTAAGCGAGCTCAAACAGCATTACCAGGAAGCCCGCGAGAAGATGCTCAACGAGGAAATGGGCGCCGCCCTGAACCTCGAAGAGTCCAAGAAGCTCATAGACGTCCAGAAGAAAAATCACGCGCGCGAACTGACCCTGCTCAAAGAGCTGCTGGAGCGCAGCAAGGTGGAGCTCACCGGCCTGCAGGAGCGCGTGGACGCCCTGCGCCTGGAGCGCGACGAGGCCCGCCGCAAGGCCGACCTGCTCGCCGTGGAGAAAGCCGACCTCGCCGACGCCAAAGCCGGCCTGGAATCCAGGCTCGCCGATTCCAAGGAAGCCGTGGAGAAGACCCTGGCCGAGCTGCTGGCCGAGCGCAAGACCCGCCGCGACGACGAGGCCAAGCGCAAGGACCTGGAAGGCCAGGTGAAGGACCTGACCGGCCGCCTCGAGGCCGCCAAGGCCAACTGGGACGCCGAGCGGACCCAGTGGCGCGAGCTGTGGGACCGCGAGCGCTCCGTGTGGGAGACCCACCGCCAGGAATTCGCCGTGTGGGAGGAGCGCCTGCGCTCCGAGCGCGAAGCCTGGACCATGAAGATGCGCGAGCAGGAGTCCAAGGGCGTGGAGAACGCCGCCGGCATCGCCAACATCCTCAAGGAGTCCAGCCAGTGGTCCGAGAAGGTCACCCAGGTGCTCAAGCTCTACGCGCTCAAGGGCGTGGAACTGCCCAGCGTGTTCGTCTCGCCCGGCCCCGACACTTCTTTCCTCAAGGCGCGCAAGACCGTCAGCCGGGCCTTCGGGTTCGCGCTCGCCGGCCTGCTGCTGCTTTCCGGCGCGGCGTGGCAGCTGCACGCGTGGCGGGCCAAGGCCCACTACAAACTCCTGGCCAGCGCTCCGCTGGACCTGCCCAACCCCTCCGGCCTCGTCGTCACCAAGGACGGCGTCTGGCTGGCCGACTGGAACCGCGGCCTGGTGCTGCGCGACGCCAAGGACTTCGCCGTGCTGAAGTCGCTGCCGGCCCCCGCCGGCGAGCCGCTGCGGCCCGGGGCGCTGTCCGCCTCCGATGGCGGCCTCTGGACCCTGGACATGGCGCAGCTGCGCTACGCCCGCCAGGATTACAAGAGCGGCTCCGTACTCGAAAGCGTGAAAACCCCCGGCCCCGCCCCGCAGGGCGCCGCCTGGGACGGCTATAATCTCTGGGCCTTCGACGCCTCCAGCGGCCTGCTCTATAAGTACGGCCTGGACCCCAAGGCCGGCGCCGCCGCCACCTATAAACTGGAAGGGGTGAAGACCCTGGCCTCCATGCAGTGGGTGGGCGGTGAACTGTGGGCCCTGGACGGGGCCAACACGCTGCGCCGCTACGCCTACAAGGACGGCGCTTTTAAGGCGCTGTCGGCGCAGGCCTTCGGCAAGAACAAAACTACCGCTTTCTGGGTGGCCGGCGACCGGCTCTGGAGCGTGGAAAAGGCCGGCGAACTGGCCGGCGGTTATGAACTAAAGCGGTACTCGCTGAAACTGTATAAATAGGCGCGCGCGGCCCTTGCGGACGCCGCGCTGGAAAAGGTAAGAAAAGCGCCTATTATTTATATTGATTTTATTATGGCGAAAATGGCAGAATTGGAACATGATTTTAAGCCGGGAGGCGGCAGGGCCGCGTTCCGGGTCCCGTTTTGTTATTTACAGAGGAAGACTATGCTAAAAAAGATATTCCCGGCGCTCGCCGCCATCCTGTTCGCCGGGCTCGCCGCCCCGGCCTCCGCCCAGCAGCTCTACGTCAACGACATAGACGTCAAATTCCCTGCCGTCGGCAACGGTTACTGCAACGACGTGGTCGGTACCGACCCTGACAGGTCCTACGACACCACCGGCGGCAACGTCTGGCAGAACTCCTCGCTGATAGAGTTCGAGCGCCCCCGCACCACTTACCCGAGCGGTTGTCTGGGCCTGTGCGCCCAACTGGTCTGCGTCAGCACCAACGGTTACTTCGGCATAGACGAACTCACTTTCGAGATCTTCAAGTTCGGAGCCGGCTCCAACCCCCTGGATCCCGCCTCCACCCCGCCGATAAAGACCATTAACATGTACAATATCGGCACCTGTCAGAGCAGCAACAACACTCCCTACGTCATAGGCGGCGCCGGCTATTATTTCTGCACCGCGTGGGACGGGTCCTACAACCTCAACGGCATGTTCGGCAAGACCAACGGCCAGTTCGGTTTCCGCGCCACCGTGAAGACCAACCAGGTCAGCCAGACCGCCGGCAATATCTCCATCTCGCAGACTTCCGCTTTCCCCGGTCAGAACCAGATCCCCATCCAGGTGAACGTCACCAATATCCATACCGTGCGCTCCAGCCCTACCGTGGTGGGCCGCATCACCGGCGTGGCCGCTCAGCCCTATAATATCCTTTACCGCCTGTCCAAGGACGCCACGGTTTCCATAACCGTTTTTGACGCCAACACGGCCGGTTCCCTGCCGAACGTACGCAATATCATCTCCGCGGCTCCTCGCGTGGGCGAGGGCACCCCCGACGGCACCCTGACCAATGGCGACTTCTGGGACGGCCGCGACAATACCGGCAACCTGGTGGCCGGCGGCAACTACCTGGTGCGCATAGAGGCCGGCTCCAACGATATGTGGCAGCCGCCCACCGACCTGGCCTGGCCTACCACCATCCAGCTTTCCCTCGAGCCCCTGCAGGTCACCGACGTGGCCGTGAAACCGCTCGGCGCCTCGTCCACGGACATGGCCAATATCAGCTACATGCTCACCGAGTCCGCCACCGTGTACGTTACCATCTACCCGCCCGCCACCACCATCAACTATCTCACAGGCGCCGCCGACAAGGCCCCGCTCCGGGAGTTCGTGGAAGTGAAGGACCGGCGCGTGAACGTTTATACCTACTGGGACGGCCGCGATTCGCTCGGCCGCCCGGTCTGCGACGGCGACTATGTGTACGCCATAGACGCGGTGCTGCCTTCGGCGTCGCCTTTCGCCCCCGGCGGCGAGGTCTGGACCAGGTATACCAAGGTGGGCGTGGTGCCGGTGGCCCGCGGCAGCGTCATCGCCATGATGAGCCCCTCTTCCACCGTGATAGGCTCCTCGCCTTCCGTGGCGGGCCTGGACCCCTTCTATTTCCGCTACACGCCAGCCCGCGACGCCTACGTGAGCATGAATATCCGGGACATGGCCAATAACCTGGTCAGGCGCGTTACCACGCGGGAGGTGCGCTTCGCCAACTTCTCCAACCGCGAGATCTGGGACGGCAAGAAGGACGACGGCACGTATGTGTCCAGCGGCACCTACCTGGCCGAACTGATCACGGAAGACCCCTTCCAGTGTACCGACCTGAAGTTCTCCACCGTAACCGCGGTGATCCCGGTGAGCATGTTCCGCATAGTGGACGTGAAGACCACGCCGCTCTTGGGCGGGGCTTCCGACGTGGCCACCATCTCCTTTGAGCTGTCCCAGCCGATGTATATAGAACTGAACGTCTATAAGACCACCGTGACCATCAACCCGTCTCAGGTCTGGCCGGTGGGCACCAACCCCGATCTTTCCGGCCTGCCCGCAGATCCCGTGTACGGCGTCCAGGGCATGCGCCCCGGCCGCTACAAGATCACCGAGTACTGGGACGGCCGCGACAGTTCCGGCCTGCTGGTGCCCGACGGGCGCTACCCCTTCGTGCTGGTGGCCCATACTACCTCCACCGTGAACAACGCCCAGACCATGTACGCCATAGACGAGGCTTACGGCTACGTGGATATCGCCCGCGGCCAGATCATCTTCACCATGTTCGACGTGATCCCGAGCATCCCCACGATGTACAACTCGTCGGACACTATCAAGCTGCCGCCCTTCGAGGTGACCTACGCCGTGACCCGCCAGTCTTCCGTCACTGTGCAGATCATGTCGCTGGAGCTGCCTCCCCGCGTGGTCTCCACGGTGATAGCCGGTCAGATCCGCGACGGCGACATGGTCTACAGGGACTTCTGGGACGGCAAGGACGATAACGGCACCTTCGTGGACGGCGGCGCTTACAACGTGCGCGTCACGGCCCAGGACATCTCCTCGCAGCTGGCCTCGCACGCCACCGTGCAGATGACCATAGACGTGTACCCGCTGCGCATCTTCGACGTCTCCATTACCCCGCTGACGCTCGAGAACCCGGCCATAGTCTCCTACCAGGTTTCCGAGCCCATGAAGGTGGTGACCAAGATCTATAAGCCCGGCACCGGCTTTAACTCCTTCGGTATAGCCTCCCCGCCGGAGAGCACCTCGCTGGTGAAGCGCATCATAGGCGTGCGTCCCGCCCGCACCAAGGTGGAAGAGTACTGGGACGGCACCGACCTGACACTCTCCAAGGTGCCGGACGGCAACTACGTGTTCAAGATCTACGCCTCCACCATAACCGACGCCATCAGTACGCTGGACGGCGCCGTGGCCACCGGAGCCATGCTGGCCGACGACATCGTCACCTCCAACATCCCGGTGACCAAGGGCGGCACGGCCGACCTCTGCGGCGACTTCGCCAAGGATACCTTCTTCGCCCCCAACCCCTACACCGGGGAGTCGGGCTGGTTCCGGATCCCGATCATGATGAACGGCAGCGCCACGCTGCGCATCTACAACCTGGCCGGCGACCTGGTCTATAAAAAGGACTTCGGCGTGAAGGGCGGCGGCGACAATATAGACGGCAACGGCAAGTGCGGGGTCACGCACACCAACGAGGCCTGCTGGCCCAGGGTCAACACCAGCGGCCGCACCGTGGCGCCCGGCGTCTACTTCGCGGTGATACGCTTCGAGGCCAATGAAGGCACCAGGGACGTGTGCCAGACGGTCAAGAAGATACTGGTGCCGTAGGCGGTGATCTTATGGTAACTATGAAAAAACTTTGTCTTGCCGCCGGCGCCGCGCTGGCGCTGTGCGGCGCGGCCCGGGCCGCCGACACCAAGGTGGGTTCCGACGGGGCCGTCTTCCTGAAGATCCCCACCGGCAGCCCCAGGGCCCAGGCCCTCGGCAACTGCGGCGTCTCGCTCGTGGAGGGCGGGGAGGCCATGGGGATAAACCCGGCCGGCATGGCTTCGGCGCAGATGCGCGAGGTCTCTTTTTCCTACATGAGCTGGGTCCAGGACTACTCCGGGCAGTACCTCTCCTACGTCCACCCCGTGGGGCAGTCCGTGATAGGCGTGAACATGGCCTATTACGGCATAAAGGACTTCGACGTGCGCGACGCCAACGGCGTGCCACAGTACGGCACCGACGTGAAGGTGCGCAACGGCTACCTCTCGCTGGGCCTGGCTAAGGGCTTTTTCCTGGAGAAGGTGCTGGTGGGCGCCGCCGCCAAGCAGGTGGTGGAGGACAACTACACCAAGGAATACCGCAACCTGGTCTTCGACCTGGGCGCGGTGGTGCGCATCGGCCGGAAATTTTCCCTGGGCTGGGCCGCGCAGAACCTGTCCGGCAAGAAGCACCAGGTGGTACAGGTCAGCCGCCTGGGTGCGGCTTTCGCTTTCAACCCGTTCCTTACCCTGGCGGTGGAACAGAAGACCTATTCCGACCGTAAGGGCAAGATCGGCGGCGGCGTGGAGATCAACCTGCCCGAGGAGTTCCTGCAGGTGGGCCGCGTCTCCATGCGGGCCGGCTATACCCCGTCCGACAACCTGGGCAAGAACACGGACGATAAGACCCTCGACAGCCTGGGGATGACGGACACCGCCGGCTGGGCTTTCGGGTTCGGCATCTACAGCGCGCAGGCGCTGGGCTACGGCATGGGTCTGGATTACACCTTCGTGCCTTTCGGCGCGCTGGGTAAGGCCAGCCAGCTGGCGCTCAAGTTCCAGTTCTAGCGATGCCGGAGAACGGGGAACTTACGGTTCTGCTGCCGGGAGGCGTCCCGGCGGCGCCGGCCCGAAAGCCGGCGGTCCGGCGCGGGCGCCGGGGCCAGACGGCGGTGGAGTACCTGCTGGTGACGGCTTCGCTGCTGTTCGTTTTCGTGATGATGTACAAGGCCCTGCAGTACGCGCTGGCCAACCAGTTCAAGCGGGGCGGGCTGGTGATAATAAGGATGTACAAGGAAGACCCCTGGTAGATTTGAAATTGTTTACGGAGGAACGACAAACATGAATAAGCTGTTCAAGAACCGGAAAGGCCAGAACACCGTGGAATACCTGCTGATGCTCGCGGTGGTGGTGGGCGTGGTGCTCATCGCCGGCGTGGCGCTGAAGAAGTACATGCCTCAGCTGTTCGCCAGCATCCAGAGCATGATCAACGGCGCCGCCAGCACCCTGGGCGCTTCCGGCGGCAACCAGTAACAGGGGTTACCACAGGCCGGCCCTGCGGCCGGCGCGGGCGGCGGCGTTCTAACCGGCGCGGCCCGAAAGATCTAGCGGAGAGGCGGTCTTCCGCGGGGGCGCGGCCCCCCGGGAGCACGGCTTTATGGGCATAAGACGCATTTTAACCGGCGCGTTCGCGCGCGTCAGGAGGGCCGGGCAGGTCACGGTGGAACTGCTGCTCGTGCTGCCGGTCTTCATGCTGCTGCTGTTCTTTATAATGGAGATGGGGAACATGGGCTTTCAGACCATCCTGGCCCATCACTGCGCTTACGAGCTGGCCCGCATAGGCTCGCTCGTGGCGGGCCCCAACGGAGCAGGCACAGGCGGCGGGCAGTCCATGGCCCAGCAGAAGATGAAGAGCGTGCTCGGCCAGATGTTCCCGTCCACCCCGGGCGTAAGCGTGGACGGCGTGCTGGTAGGCACGCTGAAGGACCCGCAGTCGGGGCAGATGGGTGAGGACCTGCTGGTCACCCTGATCTACCCGGCCACCCTGATCTTCCCGGGTTCCAGCTACGTGCTTTCGGACCCCCCGAAGGGCGCCAAGAAGAAGAGGATCATAGTTAAAGTGCGCATGCCGGTGGAGAAACCCTACTTCCAGTAGGCGCCGGCGACAAAATTTAACGCGGATTTAACGGTAAGTTAACAGATCAACGGGAGAATATACATATGGAAAAGAAAGGCATGCTCGTACCAATGGTGCTTGCCATCGCGGCGGCGGCCATCTACTGGTGGGTGCTGACTTCCAAGGAGCGCGAACTGGCCGCGGCCAACGAGCCGGCCACCGTGCTCGTGGCCAAGTACGACCTGCCCGCCCGGACCATCATGAACGTGGACCTGGTGGAGACCCGCGTGATCCCCAAGATGTACATTGAGCAGGACGCCTATGAAGTGAAGAGCCAGTCCGATATCAAACTGGTCTCCAACCTGGTGACCGCGGTCCGCGTGCCCAAGGGCAACCAGATCACCCAGAGCTCGCTGGTGTCGCTCTCCCCCGAGGCCGGCCTTTCCGTCAAGGTGCCGCCCGGCTACCGCGGCTGCGTGCTGCCGCTCGAGAACGACCTGCTGCGCCTCATAAAGCCCGGCGACCGGGTGGACATCCTGGTCAGTTTCGACGCGGTGATGGGCGACAACCGCAAGGAAAAAGTGACCGCGACCATCCTGCAGAACGTGCTGGTGCTGGGCGTGGGCTCCAACCTGGGCCAGGGCCTGTCCGGCGCCCAGGCCAAGGCCAAGGACGCGGCGGCGGCCGCCGACGCGGCTTTCTCGGAGAAAGCGGCGCTCTCGCTGGCCCTCAACCCCAACGAAGCGCAGTACCTGGCCCTGTCGGCCAAGCAGGGCTCGGTGGACGTGATAGTCCGCGGCCTGGGCGACGTGGAACTGCACCCCATGGAAATAGCCTCTTTCAAGCGGCTCATCAAATAAGGATATAAAGTTATGAAAAAGATCCTGCTTACCCTGACCGCGCTGGCCCTCCCGGCCCTGGCCGCGGCCCAGACCGCCAAGATGGTGGCGGTCAGCGCCGATATCGTGGAGATCAGCGGCTCCATCCAGAAGACGCGCGGCTTCTCCTGGAACCAGTTCTTCGACTTCTCGGAGAAGAGCGTGCCCGGCATCATCACGCTGGGCGACTTCGAGCGCAAGACGCAGCTCGCGGCCTCGCTGAAGCTGCTGGAGACCGAAGGCAAGGCCCAGCTGCTCTCCAACCCCAAGGTCATCACCAAGAGCGGCACCCAGGCCAACTTCACCGTGGGCGGCGAGATCCCGGTGCCGTACTCCAATAACCAGGGCGTGGGCGCCGAGTTCAAGAAGTTCGGCGTCATCCTTAACGTCCTGCCCGTGGTGCTCGAGGAGAAAAAAGACACGGTGGACGTGCAGATCCAGCTGGAAGTCTCCAACCCGGACTATTCCAAGCCCGTGGTGGCCTCCGGCACCACCATCCCCTCCATGATCACCCGCCAGATCCAGACCGAAGTGGAGCTCAAGAGCGGCGAGACGCTGGTCATAGGCGGCCTGAAGCGCAGCTCCCGCAATATTTCCAAGAACCGCGTGCCGATCCTGGGCAGCCTGCCGCTGATCGGCGCCCTGTTCGGCTCCACCGACATCGTGGAAGAGCAGAGTTCCCTGTTCCTGTTCGTGACTTTCGACATCATAAAGTGACAGTCAGCGCCGCGCTGACTGTCATCCCGGCGTAAGCCGGGATCCAGTAGGGCGGCACGGCGGAAGACCTTATGGACCAACAGAATATCGCCCCCAGAGTGATAGCTTTCTCGGGCCCCAAAGAGGGCGTGGGCAAGACGTCCATTGTCATGAACCTGGCCCTGGCCTGGGCCAATTACCAGAAGCGCAACGTCCTGATCATCCCGCTGGACCCGATGTGCCGCGCGGAACACGCGCAGCTGCTGGGCCTCAACCCGCCTTCCATGGCCGAGATCATCCGGGCCCTGGGCCGCGAGAGCGTGAGCGCCCTGGGGGCGCTGCTCAAGGGCAAGATCCCGATCTCGCAGTGGGGCGTGGGCGTGCTGCCGCTCGCCAAACGCCGCTCCGACATCGCCAAGCTCTCGCCCGACATCATCCTGCCCATGCTGTCGCGCCTGTCGCAGAATTTCGATATCTTCATAGACGTGGACGCCTATTTCCCCATGCAGGTTTTCGCCTTCGACATCGCGGACCTGGCCTTCTGGGTCACCAATTCCAACGTTTCCTCGCTCAACGCCACGGCCGGCATCTTCCGCGAGATCAACGAACTGCACTTCCCGATGAGCAAGTTCGAGGTGGTGGCCAACCTCTACGACATGCCAGGCGCGGTGGGTCCCAAGGAAGTGGAGAAGTTCTTCAAGCAGATGGGCAAGGATATCCTGGCCTTCATGCCCTGGGAGGACGCGCTCCCCGCCTACGCCAACCAGAACAAGATCCTCATCACCGAACAGCCCAACACGCAGTGGATCCGCATCCTGCGGGTGCTGCTGGGCCGCGTGGCCGAACTGAAACCCGCCGAGAAGCAGTGGGTCACCAACGTCAGCGCCGGCGAGTTCTCGCACGGCTCCGACATGCTCTGGCGCCAGACCGAGCGCGACACCACGCAGCAGGCCCCGGCCGCGGCGGCAGCCGCCGGACCGCAGCCCAACGCGGGCCGCGTGGACGTGCCCCCGTTCTGGGAGGAGCTCAAGCAGAAGGTGCACCGCAACGTGGTCACCGCTCTGGAAACCGAGCGCATCAAGATCTCCGACGACCCGGCCGCCAACGCCGAGACCCGCAAGAAAGTGGACGGCATCATCAACGGCCTGCTGCAGAAAGAGGCGGCCACGCCGCTCACCCGCGAACAGCGGGTGAAGTTCATCAACGAGCTCCTGGACGAGATCATGGGCCTGGGCCCGCTGGAAGAACTGATGCGCGACCCGTCGGTCACCGAGATCATGGTGAACTCCTTCGATAAGGTGTATATCGAAAAGGCCGGCAAACTGACGCTTACCAAATACAAGTTCCGCAACGACGAGCAGATCATGCAGGTCATGAAGCGCATCGTGGCGCCGCTCGGCCGGCGCATCGACGAGTCCGTGCCGCTGGTGGACGCCCGCCTGAAGGACGGTTCGCGCGTTAACGGCATCATCCCGCCGCTGGCCGTCAGCGGCCCCACGCTCACCATCCGCCGCTTCTCCGCCAAGCCTTTTACCGACTCCGAACTTATTAAAAAAGGCTCCATCTCGCAGACCGGCGTGGACTTCCTGAAGGCCTGCGTTAAGCTGCGCAAGGATATCATCATTTCCGGCGGTACCGGCACCGGTAAGACCACCTTCCTGAACATGTTGTCCAACTATATCCCGGAGGACGAGCGCATAGTGACCGTGGAGGACACCGCCGAACTCCGGCTGCAGCAGGAGCATTGGGTGCGCCTGGAGAGCAAACCCGCCAACATCGAAGGCAAGGGCGAGGTCGGCATCCGCGAGCTCGTGAAGAACTGCCTTCGTATGCGTCCCGACCGCATTATCGTCGGCGAAGTCCGCTCCGCCGAGGCCCTGGACATGTTGCAGGCCATGAACACCGGCCATGAAGGCTCCCTCGCCACCATCCACGCCAATACCCCGCGCGACGCGCTGACCCGCCTCGAGACGATGTGCCTTATGGCCGGCGCCGACCTGCCGGTGTGGGCCCTGCGAGAAATGATAGCGTCGGCCGTGCACATGATAGTGCAGCTGACGCGTTTCTCCGATGGTACCCGCAAGATCACGGCCATCACCGAGATCACCGGGCGCGAGGAGAACCAGATCCTGATACACGACCTTTTCCGCTACCACCAGACCGGCATGGACGAGAACGGCAAGGTGGTGGGCTATTTTACCGCCACCGGCGACCCGCCCAAGTTCTTCAAGGACTTCGAGACGCACGGCATGAGCATCCCGGTGGAAATGTTCTGGACGGAGGAGCAGCGCAAGCAGCGCGCCGGCGGCTGAGCCGGGCGCATGGGCCTATGCGAAAACTGATAGCGTTAATGCTGCTGCTGACCGCGCTGGGTTCGTCCCCGGCGTCGGCGGGCGTTTTTACCCAGGCGGAGATGGACGAGATCTCCTGCGCCGCGCTGAAGATGCAGCTCTTCTACTATTACCTGGCGCCCGAGAAGGATGCCAAGATCCTGAACTACACCATGACCTGCAAGGGCGCCAAGAACACCTACAAGATGCCCAAGTGGGTGGACACGGTGGTGCCGGAGATGCTGGGCCGCAAGGTCTGGCGCGACCCCGAGGAGGGGGAGATCTCCGAGGCCGCCCTCTGGCAGACCCCGGTCTCCATCGTTTACGAGTACCTGGAACTGACCCGCAAGACCTTCCCGCCGGAGGCCGGCGGCGCCAATATCCAGCCCGGCCTGCTGGTGAAGGAATACGCCGACATCCGCATCCGCTTCCAGATGTCGCTGGACCGCCTGTACCGCGCCCGCACCCGGGAAGTGACCATGGGCGACTCCATGAACGGCCGCGGCCGCACCATCATGGCCTCGTTCAACCTGATCCTCAAGGAGATGGAGTCCATAGCCGACGCCATCTCCAGCACCAATTCCCGCCGCTACGCCGAGGCCGTAACCGCCTCCGCCGTGCTCAGCCAGGACACCTTCAGGGTGCTGTTCGCCGCGCCGCGCAAGTACGCGCCGCCGCCGCAGGAATCCGCCGCCAAAAAAATGTTCCTGCGGGCGCTCGGCATCCTGGGCGTCATCCTGATGTTCCTGGCCGTCCGGGCGTTCTTCCTCGGCAACGACGAGAAAACGAACGTGATGATGGGCAGGTATTCCAAGAAGGTGGAAGTGTTCACGGAAGCCTTCTCCCGCCAGTTCATCAACATCAACGTCAAATATCTGGTGCTGGGGCCGGCCGCCGTCATGGCTTTCCTGGGCATGCTCACCATGAGCGTGCCGGCTTTCTTCTTCCTTTCCGGGGTCGGACTCTACATCGGCATGAAGACGCCGGCCTTCGTGCTGAACACCATGAAGTTGGCCCGCGGCCGCAAGATAGACGGCCAGCTGATGGACGGCCTGATCCTGCTGTCCAACTGTCTGCGTTCCGGCCTCGACGTGGTGCAGGGCTTCGAGATGGTCTCCAAGGACCTGCTGCCCCCTATCTCAGACGAGTTCGCCCTCGTCATCAAGAATTACCAGCTGGGCATGAGCTTCGAGAAGGCCCTGGGCGTGATGGAAGAGCGCGTGGAGTCCAAGATGCTCTCCTACATGATTCGCGCCATCGTGCTGCAGCGCCAGATGGGCGGCAACCTGACCAAGGTCTTCGAGCGCATCGTGGTGGACATCCGCGAAGAGTCCAAGCTCGAGGAAAAGACCAAGGCCATGACGGCCCAGCAGAAGATCCAGTCCATAGTGGTGGGCGTGATGCCCTGGATCATGGTAGGCGTCATGTTCCTGTTCCAGCCGGAGACGATGATAAAATTTTACGGCACCCCTATCGGCATGGCCACCGCGCTCTTCTGCGTGATCTGGATCTCGATAGGCATGAAAGTGGTGGCGAGCCTGGGTAAGATACGAGTATGAACGCAGATACCGTCAGAAGCGTGCTGCTGCTGATCCTCTCCGTCGGAGGTTCTTTCGCCGCCTTCACGTTCGTGCAGCGCTTCATGGCGCCGCCCGCCGAGGAGCGCTCGCCCATCGGCGATATCAGCGACATGGAGGGCAGGGAAGTCTCCGTGTTCTCCAAACTGGAAGGCAGCAAGAGTTTCTGGGACAAGCTGGACCTGTTCTTCGCCAAGCAGCTGGGCCAGGAGAAGAAGCTGGAAGAGACCTACATGCTGCTCGGCCGGCCTACCAATACCGACCCGCTGAAGATGCTGCACCTCAAGCTGATCATGGGCGCCGCGCTGCCGCTGGGTTTCTACGCCCTGAGCCAGTCCCCGCTCACGCTGATTTTCGCGCCGCTGGGCTTCATGCTGCCCGACGCGGGCCTCTACGCCGGCCGCATCCGCGCCCGCCAGGAAGACATTATCCGCAACTTCCCCACGTTCGTGGACCTGGGCGCGCTCATGATCGAGTCGGGCCTGGACTACATGACCGCTTTCGACCGCATCGTGAAGATCGCCCCGGTGAAGACCGGGCTGGAGCTGGAGATAGAGCGCACCATCAACGAGGTGCAGCTGGGCTATTCCCGCCGCGACGCGCTGCGCCGCCTCTCCATGCGCACCGGCCTGCAGGAAGTGCGGTCCTTCGTGGGCCTTATCGTCCAGTCGGACGAGCTGGGCACGAGCCTGGTGGAACTGCTGCGCAACTACTCGGGCGACATGCGTTTCAGGCGCCTGAACCGGGCCGAGAAGCTGGCCGCGCAGGCTTCCACCAAAATGCTCATCCCGCTGTTCATCTTCATTTTCCCGACGGTGTTCATACTGATGCTGGCCCCCATGATCATGGACCTGGTGACCGGCGGCGCCATGCCGTTCTAAAGAGGCTTTTATGAGAAACCTGCTGATGACCCTTATTTTCCTGGCCGCGCTGCCCTGCGCCGCCCAGCAGAAGCGCGTGAAGAGCGAGGAGTCCCTGTTCCTGGACCTGCAGAAGACCGGCCTCGGCTCCCTGACGGAATTCGAGGAGAAGAAGAAGTTCCTGGAGACGGTGAAGCTGGAGAAGCAGAAGATCCAGGGCAAGATGCTCGACAACGTTTACGAGAACGCCTTCGAGTACTACCGGCAGGGCAACTACGAGGATGCCAAGGACCTGGCGACCAAGATCCTTTCCATCGACCCCAACTACCAGGACGCGCAGATGCTGCTGGAGGCCTCCAACCAGCTGCGCGGCAGCCTCCGCCCAGGCATGAGCGAGAAGATCATGATAGAGGACCGCTTCAAGTCGGCCCTTTCCTATTACAACGAGGGTCGCATAGTGGAGGCCCACCGCAAGATGGAAGAGGTGGTGAAACTCTCTCCCAACAACATCAAGGCCAAGTACTGGCTGGCCAAGATGAAGGACGACCTCAGGGAGTATTACTCCGAAAAAGGCGCGGAGGCCTACAAGGACCGCGACCTGAAGGGCGCCCTGGACCATTTTTACAACGCGCTGCTCATCCGCCCCAGGGACGCCGGCACGGTGGAGTGGATCACCCGGGTGGAGGACGAGCTGCGCGCCCAGAAGGCCAACGACAAGCTCAAGGAAGCGCTGGAGTTCTACGCCCAGGGCAAGCTGCGCTCCGCCTATGAAGGGCTGCAGCGCGCGCTGGAGATACAGCCCGGCGACCCGAAGGCCGGCAAGTTGATGGCCGAGGTGAAGCTGGAGATAGAGAACGGCTACCTGGCCTCCGGCAAGAAACTTTACGGCGCCCGCAAATATATCGCCGCGATAGGTGAGTGGGACAAGGCGAAGCCCTATACGGCCAACATGTCCTACCTGAACAAGCTGATCTCGCGGGCCCGCGAGCAGATGAAGCTGGAGGCCGACGAGAAGAAACGCCGCGCCGCCGAGGCCGCGCGCCGCGCGCAGGCCGAGGAAGAGGCGCGCGCCAGGGAAGAGGCCGAGCGCAAGAAGGCCGAGGAAGAGGCCAGGCGCAAGGGCGTGAGCGTGGAGGACGTGGTGAAGAAGCCGCAGGGCGTCAGCGAGGAGAACCGGCTGGCGTCGCAGCAGCATTACCTCGAGGGCCTCAAGTACTTCCAGAATTCGAACTACGAGAAGGCGCGCGACGAGTGGACCATCGCCCGCCAGCTGGACCCGGGCAACGCCGACGCCGGCGCCGGCCTCAAACGCATAGAACAGATCCTCTCCGGCGGGCAGTAAGCCCCGCCGGCGAGTGCGAGCCCCCTGTTCCCCGGCAGGCAGAATAATGGGAGCGGGTGGCGACGGGTATGCCTTCCGAGGGATTTCCCGGAAGCCCGAGCTTGCGTAAGCGCGAGGGCTGAGGGATAAACGGCGCGCACGGTGTGCGCGACCGTGTGCCCGAGGAAGGCATACCCTCGACAGGACCCGCGCACTTGCAGGCCTGCCATCCCGGCGGCCTATTATTTACCAAAACTTAACAATTCGGTAATACGGGGCTGGTAGAATTTATACAGCGGTAAAACGATTTTTAAAGGCGGACATATGCGGCTTACGATGAAATGGCTGTTGTGGTTCATAGGCATAGGCGTCTATGTCATGTTCCTCGGCGGCGTTTTCTATTACAACCTTTTCAAGTGGACCTTCGACGAGAAGCTCAAGCAGGACGTGATCGAGACCGTGAAGGTCTACGCGCCCACCATGCGCAACGGGCTGCTCAACAACGCCTCCGCTATCTCTTTCGAGGAGTACGACATCATGATGTCGCTCGCCAAGGACGAGCGCATCACCTCCATGCTCTATCTCAGCCGCCAGGGCAAGGTGCGCTGGCACAAGGAATCCCGCTTTATAGGCGTGCCGTGGGACGATTTTAAGGCGCAGGTGCCGCCGCCTACCGACGCCATCAGCCAGGCCTACATGTCGAAGCTGCCCAAGGTGCGCCAGGTCAAAGGCGAGCCGTTCTACGAGATAGCCATCCCGTTCTCGGTGCGCGGCGAGATCATAGGCATCATGGACCTGATGGTGTCGCGCGCCGGCGCCGAGGTGCTCATCGGGTCGGCCATGCGCAAGTACGTGTTCGGGGCCGTGGGCGTGCTGTTCCTGCTCGGGCTGCCGCTCTATTTCTTCTTTCACCACTACGTGATCTCGCCGCTGGAGGTCCTGCGGGAGAGCGTGGAGGGCGTTTCGCTCAAGAATTTCGACCTGCGGTTCGTGGCGCGCACCGACGAAATAGGGGACCTGTCGGGGGCCATCGTGCGACTGATGGGCCGCATGAAGGGCGAGATAGAGACCATCTCCAACCGGGATAAGACCTACAAGGAAGCCGAGCAGCGCTGGTGGCGGTCCCTGCTCAATATCATAGTTCCGCCCACCAATTACGTCATAGTGGTGGACGAGAACAACAGCATCCTCTACGCCAATTTCGAGCTGACCCAGGGCATGGACGCCAAGAACATCCACCTGCTGGACGTGGTGGACAGCCAGCAGCAGACCCTGCTGCGCCTGGTGGGCCAGGCTTTCGAGACCCCCGACCAGACCGTGGAAGGGGAGACCCTCTTTAAGAACCAGAATTTCAACGTGAAGGTGCTGCATGTGGGCCAGACCGCGGAGACGAACCGCACGCTGATCCTGTTCTACCCGAAACCGGCCATAGGCGTATAAATTAATTAAAAATAATGTATTATTAACTGACGGGCGCGCCCTGCGCGTCCCGCTGTTACTTTATATGGAGGGAAAATGAAACTCGAAGTCCGCAATATAAGCGTAGCTTCCCTGGTCACCTCTTCCGTGCCGCTCGTGGTGTTCGCGCTCGCGATCCTCGGTGGGGGCGTGACCTTCTTCGTGGTGGATAACGTGCAGCTCGCCCCGATGACCGTCGCCCAGAAGCTCCTCAGCGTCGGCCTTTACGCGCTCCTTTACGTGGTGATAACCACCGCCGTCCTGGTCTTCGCCGCCTTCGTCTACAACATCCTTACCGGCGTGCTCGGCCTGCGCGGGGTAACGCTCGACATCGAAGAACTGCACCACGACTGATAGCGCCGCGGCCGGCGCAGGCCGGCCGGCATAGGAGACTCCGTGAAGATAAACATCATTTTCGCCTCAAAGGACCTGTCCAGGGCCTCGCTGATGCTGGAGATGCTCTCGCGCCAGGGTTATTCGGTGGCCACCGCCCACCGCGCCCGGGAAGTGATGGGCATGCTGGCCGAGAAATCCTTCGACATGGTGATGGTGGGGCAGAACCTCGCCGACGAGGAAGGCCTGACGTTCCTGAAGAACCTCCGCGCCAAGAACAAGAACATCCCGGTGATAGCCGCGCTGGAATCCCCGGACACCTACCTGGACCACATGCCCAGCGGCCTGACCGCCGAGACCCTGACGCCGCACGGCCACGGTCACGGCGGCCGCGAGACGCCCAAGATCTCCTATAAGCTGGCCTTCTTCCAGCTGGGCGCCGACGAGGTGCTGGGCTACAGCCAGGACCTGCACGAGAGCGTGGCCCGCATCCGCGCCGTGGTGCGCCGCACGGTCAGCGTGCAGCCCGACGAGGTGCTCAAGCTCAACGAGATCGAGCTGAACATGTCGAGCTACACGGTGCGCATCGCCAATAAGGAGATCACCGTTACCGCCAAGGAATTCGACCTGCTCTACGTGTTCCTGAGCTCTCCCAACCGCGTGCTCTCCAGGCCCTACCTGATAGAGCGCGTCTGGGGCTACAATTACTTCGGTTCGCCGCGCACCGTGGACGTCCACGTGCGGCGGCTCAGGTCCAAGATGGGCAAGGCCGCCAGGTACGTGCACACCGTGCCCTGCGTAGGCTACAAGCTCGTGCCCAGCAAATAAGGTACGGAGGATCTAACATGGCTCAGAAAATACTGGTAATAGACGATGATAACCACCTGCGCGAAAGCCTGGTGGAGGTGCTGGACATGGAGGGGTTCTCCTGCACGGAGGCCGCCAACGCCAAGAACGGCATAGCGTCCGCCAAGAAGAACAAGCCCGACGTGGTGATCATGGACATCCAGCTGCCGGATTCCTCCGGCTTCCAGATCTGCCAGGAGCTGCGCAAGTTCTCCAAGGATTTCATCCTGATCATGATGACCGGCCGCTTCCTCTCCGCCGAGGAGAAGACCCAGGGCCTGAGCCTGGGCGCCGACGAATACATCACCAAGCCGTTCGACATCCAGGAACTCTCCATCCGCATCCGCCAGCTGCTCAGCCGCAAGGGGATAACGAAATGAAGAAGATCCTGCTCCTGCTGGCGGCCGCCTGGCTGGCCTGCCCCGCTTTCGCCCAGTCCGCTCCCGCCCAGGCCCGGGCCGGGGGGAAGCTGGAACTCTACCTGGAGGCCATGGACAGCCAGAGCTGGCAGTGGTTCTTCCTGGCCGATACCGTGCGCCGCCGCCTGGGTTCCGAGCTGAGGGTCCACCCGCTCGTGTCCCGGGGCAAGGACGGTTCCTATTCCGCCAAGCGCGGCGAGCCGGAACTGGCCGAATCCGCCAGGATGGCGGTGCTGGCCGGTGTCTGGCCCGGTAAAATGCTTTCCTATCTCAACGCCCGCTCGCTCGCCCCGTCCGTGGACGGCTGGCGCGACGCGGCGCTGTTCGCCGGGGTCAATCCGGACGACCTGGAAAAACGCGCCACCGCGGACAACGGGGCGGTACTGGCGAAAGCCTACGCCGCCGCCAAGGCCGCGGGCGTGTCCGAAACGGTCCTGCTGCTCGACGGCAAGCCCTACTCCGGCTCCCCGCGCCTGATGGCCCTTTACGACGCGGTCAACGCCGCCCTGCCCGCCGCCAAGCGCGCTCCGCTGCCCGCCGGCTACAAGCCCCAGCCCAAGGCGCCCCCGCCCGGCCTGTGGGTGCTGGTCACGCCCGAGTTCCCCAAGAACGAGTCGCTGATCAGCGTTTTCGACAGGTATTTCGAGGGGATAAAGGCCGTGGTCCTGGACTACGATTCCGCTGAGCGGGCCGCCAAATTCCCCGTCGTGGATTTCCTGCCGGCTTACTTCCTGGAAGCCACTCCCGCGGCCAGGAACAGGCTGCAGAACGAGCTCGCCGCCGGGCTGTTCAAGGAGAAGAACGGCTTCCTGGTCTACGAGGACCGGCAGCGCCGCGGCCTGTACGCTTCCAGGCCGGAGAAGAAGAACACGGTGGAGCTGTTCGTGATGAGCCAGTGCCCTTTCGGGGCCATGGCCGAGAACGCCCTGCTCGACGCCGAGAAGAACAAGCTGCTGCCCGAAGGCGCGAAGCTGGAGATCCACTATATCGGCGACTCCAAGAAGAACGAGAAGGGCGAGCTGGAGTTCTCCAGTCTCCACGGCCAGCCTGAGTGGGAAGAGAACGCCCGCCAGCTGGTCATAGCCGAGAAGTTCCCCGGCAAGCTCAAGGCCTACCTGGCCGAGCGCAACAAGGATTACTCTTCCGCCGACTGGCAGAAGGCCGCGAAGGCCGCGGGCCTGGACGCGGGGAAGATAGAGGCCGGCATGGAAGAGGGCAAGAAGCTGCTGGCCGCGGATTTCGCCGCCACCGGCGAGCTCGGCATCTCCACGTCCCCGTCGTTCGTGGTGGACGGGAAAAAGTTCATGGTGGGGCTGGGGGAGCTGATAAAGACCCCCGGTTTCGAGAAGGTCCCGCCGCCCGGCCAGAGCGGCGGCGCCGGCTGCGCGAAGTAGCCTGTCGGTTCTCCGGGAGGTTGGCCCGCGCGCCAGGACTGCAGGGAACCCTTGCGTGGTTCCCCTCCAACCGCGAAGCGCGGTTGGA
>Ga0154363_127_pt1 | contig 26056 bp, 20 predicted proteins | sample RifGroA2_FD_115891 | JGI IMG/M metagenome (GOLD analysis project Ga0154363, IMG submission 115891) | Elusimicrobia bacterium GWA2_62_23
TTCTGCACACTGCCCCCTTCCCCGCCGTAACTCGCGCCAGCATTGGCACAAAGCTGTTTGCCAGGCCCCTGGCTGACTGCATAGCCTTTCCCAGTCACATTTATCAAGCCGTCGATCTGCATGGCGCCAGCCGTGATGGTGGTTTTATAAACTTCAGCAGTAGTGTTGGCGGTATGGGTGATAACGCCTTTTGCGCCCACAACCACCATACTGTTGACGGTCAGCGGATAATTGACGGTCAGCGTCGAACCGTAAACGCCGCTGGTGGCGATGTAAAGGCCATAGATAGACACGGAAGAGTTGATGACCGGCTGGTTCCCTGCGTTGGTGTCTATAACGGCAATGTCCTCAGGCCCCGGAGGCGCCGGATGCGCCGGCCCTGCCGGCACGGTCCAGTTGGCCGCGTTGAGCCAGGAAGTATCGGCGGAACCGTTCCAGGCATAGGCGAGCGGGTAACTGTATATGTAGCTGGTGGTGGAAACCGCCACCTCATCATAATAAGCGGTCTGCTGGAAAGCGGGGGAAGAAGCCCCGCCCAGACCCAGATAAAGCCGGCTCCAATACCCGGCATCGGAAACATTCCCGGTCACCTGCGCGCGCAGACTGCCGTTGAGGTAAAGCTGCGCGGCCGCCGTTGTGCCCATGGACGGGACGAGAATCTCTATGGAATTCCACACGCCGGTGGAGATATAGGTGCTGTAATCTCCCGGCCATAGGTCCGCTGTGTCATTGAATTCGAGGCCCAGCCGCTGCTCGCCGCCGGCGGTCTTGTTGACATACACTACAATGCCGCAGGGCTGGCTGTTGCCGCTGTTGCAGAGCTGGTTTGAACTGTCCATCTCCAGTATTGCCCTTGACTGGCCGTTGGACATGGCTGTAAAGAAGTTGCCGTCAAGGTAGACATATGCCCGCACATAGGCGTGGCTTGAGATATTCACGTTCTTCATCACCAAGGCCATGTTGTTAGAAGCGTCCACGTCGGCGGCCCTAAGGGAGGCCTTGGTAAGGAAAGCCAGCGAAGTGGAGATTGTTACGCTGTTCACGCTGTCGTCCCAAACCTCGTCCCAGACGCCTTTCGGGGAATCGGCAGGCAGAGTGGAATTATTCGGCCGGTTAAAGTCATCGACCAGATAGTGCGCCGGGTTAAGCCCCAGGAAATTGGCCGACGCGGCGCTTCCGTCGGCGAGATAAGAGGAATTCACCGAAAGCGAGTATACGGCCGGATTGGCCTGCGGGGAGGTGTTAAGCGAAATGGCGCGGAAATCATCCTCTATTACGGCGGAATTTATGGTGAGCGGAGGATCCAAAGAGTAGGTGGCGGGGTTCTGCCATTGTGTCTCGTTAAGGGAAACCGCCCTGTCGAAGTAGACTTTTACGGTGTCCGGGGCGGTGGCGGAGGCGTACACCATGCCGGGTTTCTCTATCTGCCCGATATAGGTCAGTGAGGACAGCACCACCTCGTCGAAATACATACCGCGCTGGATGGTACTGGGCGGGTCAAGGTCGTTCCATCTTTCGAGACCTATGTAGGAATGCTGCCAACCGGTGCCGGCGCTGAAGTTGTACGACATATTAACAACGCGGTTACCGTTCAGCCAGACTTTGACGGAGGACGGGTTGGCTGGAGTTGATATGTGCATTTCCAGGGAATTCCACCTGTCGGGGAGTATCGGGATATTGCCACTGAAAGCGGTGTCGTTCAGGCTGAGATACCCCATTGGCGCGCCCGCAATTTTCACAAGGTGGAAAGCGATATTGGGACTGGCATAGGCCGCGTCATCTATAGTTGCTATTTTCTGGTCGTAGCCGTTAGCCACGGAGGTAAAGAATTGTTGCGGCGCGTAGAAATAGAACCGGTAATACACATCGTTCATGGCCAGCGGCGACGCGTCATATAGCAGGCCCGCGTAATAACCGGCGAGGGAGGCATCCTTTGTGTAAAGAGACCCGCTGCCGTACAACTTGGTGGCAGTGGAAATGGCGAACCAGTTGCCATTGGACAGGTCGTTCTGTGCCCATACAGCCTGCGGCCTATCACCGCTCAGAATGGCTTGCCCGTCGCGGTTGAAATTATCCATAAAGACCGCGGCCTGGCTGAAACCTATAAATGTGCCGGTATTATTTGAGCCAAAGGCGGCCCCGTTAACCCCGGCCACGCCGGTGACGGTAAGCGTATACGTGGTATTAAGGGCCAAGGCCGATGAGAGCGTTAACTCCACTACCCGGTTATTGTCCCTCCTGACGGCGCTGTTCACGGTTACGGCCGGTGAAAGGGAATAATTCAGGGCGGTGCCGCCGGTGGCGTCGACTGGCGCGTTGAAATCCACACGTATCGTGTTAGAGTTTTTAATATCCACGCCCATCACTTTAAGCTCCGTTTCTTTACGCGCGTAAATATTGTCCAACTCCAGCCACTCGCCGGTGGCAGGGTAGAAGGTCATAAACCGTATTTCGCGCACCGCGGTGCTCTGCGTTACGGTAAAGAAATCGGATATAGGAACCTTGATCTGCGCTGCATTCCCGAACGGAAGGTTTTCGGCTGACCAGGAGTTAAGGGTTTTCAGCACCGTGGCGCCGCTGCCGCGCGTTAGTCGGATAGCCATCCGCAGTTCCGTGGTGCTGCCGCGGATATCGAAGCTTATATAATCGTAAGCCGAGAGGTTATAACCGCTGGTGCCGGGAGTAAGCTGGGTATACCAGTAATCCGCAGTGGCGTTCCAGGTGGAGGCCAGCACCCCTGTGCCGCAGCCGAGCGCGGCCATGGTACCCCCGTCGCTTGCCGGACCGCCCAGGTTGTTGGGCGTGCAGACACCGCCGCTGAAATCCTGTATGAGCAGGTCAACGGCGTTGCCGCTCCACGGGAGGGCCAGACAGCCGAGAAAGATTAGAAGTCCCGCGACTAAAGGTTTATGCCGCATCTTAATCTATCCGCAGCCAGATCTGGCCAGTAACCGGCGCAGCAGGGTCCGACGCGCGGTTCTCAATTACAAGGTTATTGACATTAGTAAGACCCAGCGACGATACCGCCACGCTGTAACTGCCCGCGATGGAAGAAGTGGACAGATATGTGTTATACGCGCCGGCCACATACGCCTGCACGTGTAGCGCGGCGGCGGGGCTCTTCAGGCCCACGCCGAGATTGCCGTTGACGAATGTGTTCGTGGTAATATTTACGCCTCCGTAAGGCGTAGCGGCCGCGGCGTTTATGGTCGAGACGGAAATCTCTTCCCCCCCTCCGACCCCGGTGAGGCCCGAGCCGTCGCCCACGAATTTCGCGGCCATCAGCACGCCGGTGGCGCTCATGGAGCCTTTGATAACCCCGTCCCCGTTGCGCCAGATCTGCGCGTATACATTGGCTGCCGTGCCGGTGGATACAATATCCAGCGCCGCCTGCGGCGCGCGCGTGCTTATGCCTATGGTTTTGGAGGAGAGGTCGCCATAAAGCACGCCGCCGATATTCAGCTCGTTGGAAGCGCCAGAAGCGGAAGCGTCCTGATCATATCCGATGATTATATTTCGCGCGCCCGTGGCAAGCGCGTCGCCCGCCTGCCAGCCGAGCAGGATATTGTCGGAACCGGTGGTCAGCCCGTAGCCCGCCCTGTAGCCCGCCAGCGTGGAACTGGAAAAAGAATTGGTGCCGGCGCCTTTCCCCGCTTCGAAACCAAGTATGGCGTTAGCCGAGCCGGTCTCATTCCCATAGCCGGCCTGGTAGCCGACCGCGGTGTTCCCGCCGCCGGTGGTATTGCGATACATAGCCGCATAACCGACCATGGAGTTGTAGCTGCCGTTGCTCGCCAGGCCGGCGGCAACGCCCAGGATCGAATTGCCGGAAGCGGTGGTGTTCTGGCGGCCGGCCTCGAGACCGACAAAAGAATTATTGTATCCGCTGGTATTGGAACTGCCGGCGTTGCGACCGATGAAGGTGTTGTTGTAACCAGTACCATTCAGGACGCCGGCGCCGCTGCCGAAGAACGAATTATCGGACGCCGTGTTCGAATAACCGGCACTTTTCCCCACGAAGGTATTACTCGCCCCGGCAGCGTTCGTATAGCCGGCTTCGTGACCCACGAAAGTATTCTGCCCGCCGCTGGTGTTATAATAGCCGGCGTTCGCGCCGAAAAAAGAGTTATACCAGGCTGAATCGCTGGTAAATCCGGCGTTAGAACCGACAAAGGAGTTTTGTCCGCCCGAACTATTGTTGTAGCCCGCCTGATAACCTACGAAGACGCTGTAGTTTTCCGCATGCACCCTGCCCGCATTAACGCCCACGCTTAGATTCCCGGTGCCGGACAAGATCGCCAGCACCGTGCTGCCGTTTATCTGGTAGCGCGCGGCCGTAATATTACTGGAGGTGCTCACACTGTAGGCGCCCATCTGCAAAGTGGTGGTGGCCACATGGTTGCCGAGGTTATCGCCGGCGCCGGCCAGGTTGGTTATACCCGAGCCGTCGCCCACAAAACGGGCAGCCATCATAACACCGGTGGAACTCATGGACGAAACTATGGTGCCGCCGCCGTTCCGCCAGAGCTGCGCGTAGATATTGCTGGCGGTGCCGGTGGAAACCACGTCCAGAGCGGCAAAAGGCGCGCCAGTGGACACGCCCAGCAGCCCGCGGACCTCCACGGACGATTTCAGCAGGGTATAGCCGTTGGCGGTGAGTTTATCCACAACCTCGAATTCCGCGGCGTGAAGCGCAGGCAGGCAGGCAAGGACAAGCGCCAGCGTCCAGGCAAGAGCGGAACTCCTCCGGGAAACACGTATTTCAGCGCACGCCAAGAATTTCATCCGTTCATTTGTAGTGCAACTGCTTTCAGCGGTATTCGCCCTCCGCCCGGAACCACCGAATAATCCCCGCTGTCGAAGCCCGGCCCGACGCGCCGATAAAAGAGGTGTTCCCTCAACACGACTTACGGCTCATGAATCCGTCGATAACGGCAGTGGAACAACAAGCTCATCCCCGCCTTTTTGCGGCCTTATCTCTAGTCTAGCACCCCAATGTCTCACCACGATAACAGCGTGGTAATATTTCGGTCACACTTCCTTGTCGGTCCACATGTAGCCAAGTCCAGGCACCGGCTCTATGCACGCGGCATAGCCGCCCAGCTTGCTTCTGAGCCTGTGCGCGGTGGCCTTTATCGTGGTCCTGGCGGCGAATGCGTCGCATCCCCATACAGCCTCCGCTATCTCGAAGAACGGCAGCACGCGCTCTTTGCGTTTAAGAAAAAGCGCAAGCAGGTCGTATTCTTTCGGAAGCAGGCGCAGCCGCGCGCCGGCTATCGTCGCGCGGCGGGAATCCAGGTCCAAGACCAGCCCGCCCGAGGCCAACAGACGCCCCGTTCTGCCGCCGTAGCGCGTCCTGCGCAATAACGCCTCTATTCTGGCCAGCAGTTCCCTGCCGGAAAAAGGCTTGACCAGATAGTCGTCGACCCCGGCACGCAGCGCCTCCACTTTATGGGCCTCGCTCCCCCGGCCGCTGATAACTATTATCGGGATCTCCGCAGTGGCGGCCCCCGCTTTCAGGATATCGCACAACTGCACACCTGAAATGCCGGGCAGGCCGATATCGGTAAGAATAAGCTCCGGTTTGTGGCTTTTCAGCCATTCGACGGCCCCGTTGGCGTCGGGGAAATGCACGGTATCGCTGCCCGCCCCGCGCAGCATTTCCGCCACCAGGCCGGCCAGGTTTTCATCGTCCTCCACTATCAGCACCAGCGTGTTTGATGTCGCCACAATTCCACCCTCATGTCCCGCGTTTCCCCCGCTCCTCAGCCGGAATTTTACCGCTCCGGCAGGCCCGCAGGCGCCGCGCCGGGCCTTGCGCCCGGGAACTCTTTACGCCGTGGGTATATTTTACAGGCTTGGAGCTTCTGCGGCATGAGGCCTAATACCCGGCTGACCGGCATATTAGTGCCCACGGCAAATGCCCCGCCGGATTAGGCAAGGGGCGTATATGCTTATGAGGTTTTGGTGACCGCGAAGGTCTTTATCAGCAACCGGCAGGTGGAGTAAAACCGCCCGGATGGCGGGTCCAGTGGGCCCAGATCCGGTTACTTCGTCGGACTGGAACTGCGGGACAGCGCAGCATGCCGAGCTGCCATAGCCCCATTTTTCAAATCTGCTAAGAGGAACTACTTGGCGTTACGCACGACAATCAAGTCGCATGTCACTTTAACGCTGTCCTTGTTGACATCGCCTGTTCCTTATTACTTTAATCCGGGAAGGGGAAGAGCGGTCCATTCCTAAGGAGACTTATATGCTCGGCGTCCAGGAAATGAACGGTTTGGACGAACTGAAGAAAAAAATAGCCGGGGGCGGCTATTTTTTCATCGCCGCCGACGAAAAACTGCTGGCCGCCTTGCCGAAAGGCGACTGGATAGGCGGCACCAGCCCCTATTTCATGACCGAGAACGGCGGCCTGCAGACGCGTGACAAGGCCCATGTCCTGCGACTTCCGGACTACCTCGCCGGCGCGGCCATAAGGGTCTACGACGAGCGCTCCCTGGCCTCCGTTTACAGGGACGCCCCGGCCAACGGTTTCAGCCTCATCACCATGCCGGCCGCCAGCCGGACGCAGTTGTCCTTCGCCCTGAACGCCCATGACTACGACGATTTCGCCGCCAGCCCACTGGCAGGGTGGATAGCCGGCGTGCGGCTGGACGCCATAGGTCGGGACGCGCCCAGGGTCTTCGACGGGCGCACCGGCCGGTCCTACGGCGACGCGGCCGTGGTCATGCATGCGGCCCTGCCCAAGGGCAGAACGGCCGTTCTGGGCATCATAAACATCTTCGAGCCCGGCAACGGAGACGTGCTGACCTTCGAGAACGACGGTTTCTCCGTAAAAAGGGCTCTGGTGAACGGCAACCCGGCCCAACTGGCGCGTTACCTTGCCGAAAAGAGTATAGACACCCGACTGCCGCTGGTTGCGGATTACGGCGGCGCTATGATAAACGTCTCCTTCCAGGGCGTGGACGCGGAAAGCGGGGAGGTGAAATTCTTCGCGCCGGTATTCAAGGGCGTCGAATACCGGCACGCCCGGCCTGTCGGTGATTACCTGCGCGCCTTCCTGGACCAGAAGCCTCCTGGCATAGAGGACCGGGTGCTGTTTTCCTGCAACTGCGTGTTGAATTATCTCCACTCGGGGCTGGAGGGCAAGCGCACCGCCGGGTTCACCGGCCCCATCACTTTCGGCGAGGTGGCCTACCAGCTGCTCAACCAGACGGCGGTCTACCTGGAGATAGTCACCGCCAACCTGGCGGAGCGCCTACGAACGGAGACCGTCCTGCGCCGTCAGAATCGCCTGCTCGGCACGCTGATGGACACCATCCCGGACCCGGTCTTCTACAAGGACGAGAGCGGCCGGCTGCTGGACTGCAACCGCGCCTACGAAGAATTCGCCGGCCTGCCCAAGGCCAAGATCCTGGGCCGTACCGTGCACGACCTATTCCCTCCGGAAACGGCCGGCGTCTACGCCGCCAGGAACAGGGAACTGCTGGAGACGCAAGGAACGCAGACATACGAACTCGACTTTCCCGGCAAGGACGGCGATACCAGGAACGTGATAGTGCGCTCGGCCACGTTCCCAGGCGCCGGCGGCGGCGTGGGCGGCATAGCCGGCGTGATCCGCGATGTGACCGACCTGCGCCGCGCCAGCGACGAACTGAAACTTTTCCGCGACCTGCTGGAAAGTTCCAGCGACGCTGTCATGATCATCCGCCCCGGCGACGGGCGGCTAACGGACGTGAACGTGAGCGCCTGCGAAATGCTGGGCTACCCCAGACTGGAACTCCTGAAACTGACGTTCGAACAGATCCGCGCCGGGCTGCCGCCCGACTACGACTGGCGGACCGAAGCGGACCGGATAAAGGCCGCCCCCTCACTGCTGCTGGACCTCACCCACCGGCGCAGCAACGGGGACACCTTCCCCGCCGAGGCCAGCCTGAAGCACGTGGTCCTAAACGGCAAGGAGTACCTTGTGGCGATAACGAGGGATATCAGCGAGCGCAGGAAGATGGAGGCGGCCCTGAAAGAGGTCAGCACCCTGCAGGGGCTCATCCCGATCTGCGCCAACTGCAAAAAGATCCGCAACGACAAGGGCTACTGGGAGCGGGTCGAGACCTATATCAGCCAGCGCACCGAAGCTAAATTCTCGCACGGCCTGTGCGAGGAGTGCGTCCGGAAACTCTACGGCAAGGAAAAGTGGTTCAAGGACGGCGGAAAATAGCCCCTACGCCACGCGCAGGCGCGCGGGGCAACAGGGGACGCTGACGACTATATTCCTGACAGCCGCAACTCATTCCGAATGCGGACGAATAGTCATGAAGTCATCAGCGTCCCCTATGCTTCGACGGTCAAGCCCGAGTGAAGGCCGGGTAAAATCCCTGTAAAAACAGGGGACGTTCATTCCTAATTCCTAATTTCCCGAGGAGACACGGCGCTTTCAAGCGTAGCATAACTCAATTAGGAATTAGGAATGAACGTCCCCTCCCCTCTTATTTCAGCGGGACGAACCCTTCTTCGGAAACTATCTTCTGCCCTTCGGGGCCCTTAAGGAACTCCATGAATTTCTTTATGTCGCCCTGCGGAACGCCTACCGTGTACATGAACAGCGGGCGCGAGATGGCGTACTTATTGCGCAGCACGCTGTCCCTGGTGGGCATCACGCCGTCCACCTCTATGGCCTTCACCGCGTCGCTGACGTAACCGAGCCCCACGTAGCCGATGGCGCCTGGCGTGCGGGCGACTATGGAGGCGATGCCCTGGTTGGAGGCCTGCATGATGGCGTCGGGGCGCACCTTCTTCTTGTCGAGCACCAGTTCGCTGAACGCCTCGAAAGTGCCGCTGGCGCTGTCGCGCGAGATCACCACGATCTTCAGGTCGGGACCGCCTATCTCCTTCCAGTTCTTCACGCGGGTGGTGTAGAGTTTCTTTATCTGCTCGCGGGTCAGGCCCTTCATGGGGTTGGACGGGTGCAGGATATGCGAGATGCCGTCCATGGCTATCACATGCGCCTTCAGGTCGCGGCCCTTCTTGGAGGCCTTCTCCAGCTCGGAGGGCTTTACGGCCCGGGAGGCGTCGGCTATGTCGCAGGTGCCGTCTATGATGGAGGCTATGCCCACGCCGGAGCCGCCGCCGCGCACGGACAGGTCCGCGTCGGGGTTGTTCTTCATGAAGACCTCGGCGGCCTTCTGGGCTATGGGCAGCACCGTGGTGGAACCTTCAAGAACCACCTTCGCCGCGAAGAGAGGGGCGCACAGGCCCAGGGTCAGTACGGTCAGTATGAGTTTTTTCATTTTAGTTCTCCTATGTATACTTATTTAAAACTTCAGGTTGATGTCGGCCTGGAACAGTCTTTCCTTTTTAAGATTCCCGCTTATGGGGCGGGCCGCGTAGTAGTCCAGGTCCAGCGCGAAATCGCGCAGCAGGCCCAGGGTGAGCAGCACTTCCTGGCCTTTCACGTTGGTGGACCCGCCGTAGAAGTCGGAGTCCGGGTAATTATCCAGCCAGGCGTCCTTCTCCAGCCGGCGCAGGCTCCAGCGCAGCTGCCACTGCCCGGCGTCCTCCACCTTGCGCTGCCCCAGCTTGAAGCCGGCTATCCAGCCTTCGTCATTGCTGCCGTGGTCTATGGACTTTATGTAGTTGCCGAACAGCCCGGCATAGGACAGGTTGTAGCCGAACAGGTAGTTAAGGCCCGGCAGCGGGAGCGGGTCCAGTACATTGGCGTTGAGCTCCAGCTCGGGGCTCACCGCGTCATAACTATAGAGGTACTTGGTACCTGTCAGCGTATTGGCCAGTTGATAACCGTCCGCGGCGGAAGGCCTGTGGCTAAGGGCGGAGGAGTGGCGCACGTGGTTGAAGGCGTAGACCGCGGCGCCGGCCTTCAAGTCGTAGACCCCGTCATTGTCGCGCCAGCGCACGCCGGGCTGGGCGTAGAGCAGGTACGGGTCCTGCGGGTCCGAGGAGGATTCATTGAGGGTTATGAAGCCGGCATTGGCGAACAGCTGCCAGTTGTAGTCGAGCGGCGCGGTCACTCTGGCGCCCAGGCCTTCCAGGTTAACGTCGGTATCCCAGAGGATGTCGCTGGTCAGCCACAGCGGGTTCTTGGTACGGCCGGCGGTGAAAGCCAGGCTGTCGTTGGCGTTGTATTCCGCGAAGACATAGTCTATATAAAGGTTCTTCTTGCCGTTATTGTCGGTGAAGGTTTGGTTGGTGGACCGGGGGTCCGCGCTGGAACCGCTGGCGAAGCCGAAACCCATGTACACCTTCTCGTTCACCTTGGCGTCCACAAAGAGGCGCAGGCGGTAGCGGCCCCGGTGCTGGTTATAGGTCTTGTTCTCGTTGTCGTTGAACTGATAGCGCAGGCGCACGTCGCCGCGCAGCTTCATGGTCTGCAGCCACATGGGCAGCGTGGCGTGGCGCTGCTGGGAGATCTCCTTCTTCACTTCTTCCTGGGTGCCGACGCGGATCTCCTGCGCCTCTCCGGGGCCTATCACGTTCTTCTCCACAAGCCGGTCGAGCAGCAGGTCCAGCTCCCCGGCGCGGGCGGGCACGGCCGCCGAGAGAAACAACAGCGCTAGCATGAGTTTGGTCAGGTTCATGCCTATAGTCTAGGAAAGGAGTATGAAGCCCGTTTAAGGGACCGGTAAAATGCCTGTAAAACCGGGATTGGTCAGGAAGGGAGGGTGAACCAGAAGGCGCTGCCGCGGCCTTCGGCGCTGTCCACGCCGACGGAGCCGCCGTGCAGTTCTACGAGGTGCTTCACTATGGAGAGGCCGAGGCCGGTGCCGCCCAGTTCGCGCGAGCGGGCCTTGTCCACCCGGTAGAAGCGTTCAAAGATATGCGGCAGGTGGCCGGCGGCTATGCCGGGGCCGTCGTCTTCCACGAAGATCCGCGCGGCGCCGCGCTCGGGAACGGCGCGCACCCGCACCGACCCGCCCTCGCGGTTGTACTTGGCGGCGTTCTCCATGAGGTTGAGCAGGACCTGGTGCAGTTTGTCCCTGTCGGCGCTGACAGCGAACCCGTCGGGCACCAGGTTGAGAAAGGAAACCTTGTTCTTCGCCAGGACGGCGGCCAGCGCGCCGGCGGCCTCCCCGGCCAGGGCCTTCAGGTTCACGGGGGCTCTTTCCAGGCGCGCCTTGCCGGATTCCGCCTGGGAGATGTTGAGCAGGTCCGCCACCAGCGTTTCAAGCCGCACCGACTGGTCGTAAATGCTGCGGGCGAACTCGGGCCCGTGCTCCTTATCCGTCAGCGCCCCGCCCAGCAGGGTTTCGGCGCAGCCTTTTATGGCGGTGAGCGGGGTTTTGAGCTCATGTGAAACGTTGGCCACGAAATCTTTGCGCAGGTTCTCGAGTTTGCGGGGGCCGGTGATGTCCCTGGCCACCAGCACGCAGCCGCGCACGGCGCCGTTCTCCACTATGGGCGAGGCGGTCACGCTCAGCACCGTGCCGGGGGCGGCGGCCGGTTCGAATTCCAGCTGCACTGGCTTGCCGCTGGCCAGGGCCTTTATAGCGGCCGAGGAAAGCTCCGGCCCGCCGGGCATGCCGGACAGCCACATACCTTCCGCCTCGAAACCTTTGACGCCCATGAGCTGGCGGGCGCGCGGATTTATGCGGGTTATGACGCCGCTGCCGTCGGTGACCACTATCGCCTCGGGCATGTCGCGGAAGGCGGCTTCCAGCTCCAGGCGGCGCAGTTCGGCCTCGCGCATTTTCAGTGCCACCTGTTCGGCCATGAAATTGAGCGTCTCGGAAAGTTTTTTGAGTTCCCCGGAGGAGCCTACCGGGATGCGGTAGCTGAAATCCCCCGCGGCGAAGCGTTTGGAGCCGGCTATGATCTCGCCGAACTGGCCGCCCAGCAGCAGCCTGAACGCCGAGAAGAGCTTCAAGCCTTCTCCCCTTCGAACCGGTAACCGTAATTCTTCACGGTGATTATGCGCTTGCCCTCGCCCTTGAGCTTGCGGCGCAGCGTGCCCACGTGCACGTCCACGGTGCGGGTCTCCACTTCCAGCGAGGCGTCCACGCCCCAGGCTTTTTCCAGCAGTTCTTCCCGCGTAAGCACCTTCTCGCCGCAGGCCATCAGGGCCTTGAGCAGTTCAAATTCCTTTGAGGTCAGTTCCACCGGGGAACCCTTGAGCCGGACTTCCACCTTGGCGGCGTCCAGTTCTATGGTCCCGGCCTTCAGTTTCCCCGGAACCGCCCCGGCGGCGGCCTTCACGGAATAGCGGCGCAGCACGGCCTGCACCCTGGCCAGCAGTTCCTTCAGGCTGAAGGGTTTGGTCACGTAATCGTCGGCGCCCAGGCCGAGGCCCAGCACCTTGTCGGATTCCTCGCCTTTGGCGGTGAGCATGATGATGGGAATGGCGGAAGTTTTTGCGTCGGCCTTGAGGCGGCGGCAGATCTCCAGGCCGTCCAGGCCGGGGAGCATCAGGTCCAGCAGGATCAGGGCCGGCTTCTCCCTGGCGGCGGCGGCCGCCGCGAAACCGCCGTCATGTACCAGCACGGGACGGTACCCCTCTTTCTTGAGGTTGTACTCTACCATGCGGGCTATGTCCCGTTCGTCTTCCACAACGAGTATCTTCTCGTTCATAGGGAAATTATACAAATAGCCGGCGCGGGCGGAGGCGTAAATTCCCTGTAAAATCCGGCGCGCGGGGCTTTGCTATAATCTCGGTATGCTCACAAAGCGGGCGGTAACGCTGAATTTCTGGAACCGGGTGGGCGCGAACGCGCGCCGCCGGCGCCTGTTCCGCGACGGCGATTCCATACTGCTGGCCGTCTCGGGCGGGCCGGATTCCGTGGCCATGCTGGATTTCTTCGCCGGGCAGGCCCGCACCCACCGCCTGGAGCTTTTCATCTGCCACATCAATCACAAGCTGCGCGGCCGCCTGGCCGACGCGGACGCGGCCTTCGTTAAAAGGCTGGGCGCCGGCTACGGCCTGGAGACCGTGATCTTATCCGCCGACGTGAAGAAACTCGCGAAAAAGCACGGTTACAGCACCGAGCACGCGGCCCGCAACGCCCGCTACGCCCTGCTGGGGCGCACCGCCCTGCGCAAGGGCTGCCGCCTGGTGGCCACCGCGCACCACTCCGACGACCACGCCGAGACCGTGCTGCTCAACCTCCTGCGCGGCACCGAGCCCAAAGGCCTGCTGGGCATCCCGGAGCGCCGCCCGCTCTGCGGCAAGGGTAAAGCCAGGGTGGAGCTTATCCGACCGCTGCTCGCGGTCTCGCGCCGCGAGATAGAGGAATATCTGCAGGCCAACTCGCTGCCCTCCCGCAAGGACCACACCAACGAGGACGAATATTATACCCGCAACTGGATCCGCCGCACCCTCCTGCCGCTGATGCTCAAAAAACAGCCGCGCCTGCGCGAACACCTGGAGGAGCTCTCGGCCAAACTCGCGCCGCTGCTGCCCCGGGGGCCCCATGCCGCCTAAGCCGGAAGTCATAAGGCGCCAGCTCTCGGTGCACCTGGCGCGCACCTGCAACCTCTACTGCGAATACTGCCAGGCCCCGCCCGACGGCGGCTGCCAGGGCCGCGCCGAGATCAAAGCGGCCATAAAGAAGGGCGGCTACACGGCCGTCAGCCTGGAAGGCGGCGGCGAACCCACCACCGCCCCCGATCTCTTCGAGTGGATAGCGTTCCTGAAATCCTGCGGCATAAAGTCCTTCATGCTTTCCACCAACGCCGTGGCGCTGGCCGATCCGGCGCTGGCCCGCAGGCTCCGCTTCATCCATTCCTTCATCGTCAATTTCCCTGCCTGCGACGAGCGGACCTATAAGAAGGTGACGCGCAGCGTGAAATTCCCCCTGGCGCTCAAAGGGCTGGAGAACCTGCGCGCCCTGGGCCTGGCCGGCCGCGTGCGGCTGTTCCATATAATCAGCGCCCATAACTACACCCGCCTGCCGGCCTTCGCGGACTGGGTGGCGAAGAGCTACCCTGAGGCAGGCTTCGTGAACTTCATCTTCATGCGCAACGTGGGGCGGGCCGCCTCGTCGCGGGAGAACCTCCTGCCTACGTACACGCGGGCCATGCCGCGCCTCAAGATAGCCCTGGCGAAACTGAAGCTGAAGGGCATCAAGTGCGTGATCCAGAACACGCCGCTATGCGTGCTGGGCAGTTTCCGCGGCTTTTCCTTCGAACTGCAGCGCTGGCGGCGCGGTGACCCGGTGCTGCCGCATAACGCCGCCCCCAAGGCCAAGCTGCCCGCCTGCGCCAAATGCCGGCTGGAGCCGGCCTGCTGCGGCGCCCGCCCGGACTACCTGGCCGTGCACGGTTCGCGCGAACTTTCCGCGCAGGACCTGGACCCCGCCTCCATAAAGCCGGAGGCCTTCTGAAGATAGTCTCCTGCTTCTCCCGCTTAAAAGAGATCCCCGCCCTGGTGAAAGCCGGCGCGGACGAACTGTACTGCGCCGTGCCCGCCCTGCCCGCCTACGGCTCGGCCGAGCTGCTGCCGGACAAGGACCTGAAGCCGGCCATAAAGACCGCGCACGCGCTCGGCGTGAAAATTTCCCTGGCCGTGAACTCCATGTTCATACCCTGCGCCCGCGCCGGCGCGCGGCGCCTGCTGGACCGGCTGGCCGCCCTGGACCAAGCGGGCCTGGACGCCTTCATAGTTTCCAGCCCGGCGCTGTTCGCCCTGCTGAAAGAGCGCGGCGGCTTAAAGGCGCGCCTGCACCTGAGCTCCATCCAGCCCTGCTTCAACTCCGAAACGGTGAAACTTTTCCTCGGGTACGGAGTTACGAGGGTAATTTTCCCCAACCAGCTGTCCGGCGCCGAGGCCGCGCCGGCAATAAAGCTCTGCCGCAAGGCCGGCGCGGAGACGGAGATCTTCGACTACCGGTTTTTCGGCTGCACTTACGTGAACGGCCGCTGCAAGCTGCACCGCCCGAACTTTCACACCTTCGTGAAGGTCAAAGAAGGCGCAGCGCTGTGCCGCTCCGGCTCGGGCGCCTGGCGCGGCCTGGGGCTGAAAAGTTTCGACGCGGACCCGGCCAGGACCGGCGAGCTGCGGGAGGTTTCGGGCCGCGTGGCTGCCCGCCTGGGCTGCGGCGGCCCGCTGCGCATAGCAGATTCAGGGGCTTTCTTCGATTATTTCTCGGCGGGAACGGACTTCCTGAAGTACGGCACGCGTTCCGACCCCTCCGAAGCCAAAGCACGGCGCGTGGCCGCCATGCGCTCCATGATAGCCGCGGCCGGGGAAGTCAGCGCGAAGTTCCCCCACAAAAAGGCGAGGGCGGCTTTCGTGGAAAAAATGAACAGGTGGGACCCGCATGGCTTTTAAAGTGGAAAAAGCCGTGAGGCTGGAGGCGCGGACCGGCGCTTTAATAGCCGCGCGCGGCGCCAGGCTCGCCGAGGACCTGAAGACTTTCGATTCCGTCTATATCGGCGCCGAATTCTGCGAGAACCTGCTGCCGGCTCCCGCGGAGCTCGCGCGGCAGGCGGGATTCTTTTTTAAACTGGGCAAGCGGGTGAGGGTGCTGACGCCGCTGCTGACGGACGCCGGCCTGAAGCGCTTCGCCGGCTGCCTGAAAGTCCTGGCCCCGCTCGCCCGGAACGGGAGCGTGGAAGTCACGGTGAACGACCTGGGCGCCGCGGCGCTGGCGCGCAGGCTGGCGCCTGGCGTTCCCCTCGGTCTCGGCCGCCTGCTCTACGACAATGTTTTTCTTTTTAAAAAGGATATTCTGCGGCTGGTGAGCCCCGCTTCGCTGGCCTTCCTGGCAGAGCTCGGAGTACGGCGCTTCGAGCTCTCCTCCGCCGGAAAGTTCCCGAAGACCAACTTCGCGGACAAGGATGTGAAGCCGTTGCTCAAGGACTTCTCCCTTTCGTTCTATTACCCTTACCTGAACCTGAGCACGGCGCGCGCCTGCCTGACCGGCATGACGCCGACTCCGGCCGGCCAGGCTTTCTCCGGGGTGAAATGCCGCAAGGAATGTTTTGTGAGCTCTTTTAAGGCGGCGCACCCGCTGGTGCGCGAGGAACTGCTGGTACGCGGCAATACCGTCTTCCTGGAGTTCCCGGAAAAGTTCTACGCCGCCGAAAAGGACCTGGAAGAACTGCGGGCGGACCGGCTGGTCTATTGCCCTTTCCCCTGAGCTTTCACCGCCCCTATCTCCGCCGCGAAGCTTAGAAGGCCCGCGGCGGCTTTTTTATCGAAAGAGCGCGGAAAAACGAAACGGACCCGGCGGCCCTTGAGCCGGGCGGCCAGGGCCTGCGCCATGGCCCGGCGGGCGGCGGCGGCGGGCGGCATGTCCCCGGAGACGCCCACGGCCGCGGCGGCGCCGCGGACCTTCAGGCGCGAGAAGAACTCCCGCCCGTAAGGGCGCAGTTCCCTGAAGCCGTAAAGCTCAGCGTAAAATTTCCAGACTCCGCCGCAGACGGGGGCGAGCAGGCAGCGGCGGCAGGCCGGGCCTTTCACTTTATTGCGCTCGCCGAACTGGTCGCTCGCCAGCGGCATGGATTCCAGTTTCCGGCTGTCTCCGGTGTCGAGTTTATTGCGGTCGTAGGTGACGGCGGCCACGCTGTTGTGCAGAAAAGCCTCTACAAAGAAAGCCTCGCGCCCTCCGGTCAGACAGACCGGCAGCATCTCGGCGTTACCCAGGTCCACGGCCACTTTACCTTTACCCAGCCGCGCCACGGCCGCGTCCAGGAAAGGCCGCGCGTCGGAGAAGCGCGGGTAGAGCCGGCGCACAGCCGGCAGCGAGTGAATCACAGGATAAATATGCGAGAAGACAACTTCAGATACGCCTTTAAGGTCTTTCAAAACGAACTCCGCGAAGGCGGGCAGGTCTTTGTACGCCGGTTTCGTTATTACGTGGGAAACGGAAACGGTGAAGCCGGCCGCCAGCAGCTTCCTTATCCCGGCCACGGTGAGCGCGTGGCCGCCTGGGCGGCGGGTCAGGGCGTCCGAAACAGCGGCTTTGCGGGCGTGCAGCGACACGCAGAAAAAGAGGCGGCGACGTATAGCTGGTGAGAGCGAGGCCAGCAGCCGGACCAGGGCCGGATCGGCGAACCTGGTGCCGTTGGTCATCACGTCTATCTTGCGGTAGCCGAGCAGCAGGGCAGACTTTATGATCTGGGGCAGGTCGCTCCTCAGCGCCGGCTCCCCCCCGTCCAGCGAGACCCGCCGGCAGCCGGCCGCGCGGGCGCGCTTGAGCATGGCCAGGCAGTCGCGCAGCGGCAGGGGCCTGTTCACCTGCTGGGCAGGGGCTTTTTTCAGGCAGAACCTGCAATTCTCGTTGCAGTCCCAGGAGAGCGAAAGGTGGAGTTTTTCCATGGCGTCGGGCGGCAGCAAGTTATGATACAATAAAAAACGCGCCCCGATGAAAATAGCCTTTCTTATAACCTCGCCGGTAACCCTCAAACACGACTGGTACCGCGACCCGCTCTACCAGAAGGTGGGCGTGCCCAACCTCGCCGGCTTCCTCAGGCGCGCCGGTTTTTCCGATATCTCCCAGTACGACCTCAACAACCGCCCGCTGGCCGCCTACAAGGAGGCGCCAGGGCTGCTGAAACTGCTGCTTTACGCCGACGGCGCCAGAGTGAAGCGCTACCTCGAGGGGAACGAACCGGAGCTGGCGGCGCAGACCGCTTTCCTGCTGGACTCCATGAAGGTGGCGCGCCACGACCTGTTCGGCGTCTCGCTCAGCCATTTCCTCGGCGACGAAGGCGAGATCGCGCTGGGGATAAATCTCGCGAAATGCCTGGCCAAGGCGCTGAAAGAGCGCTTTCCCGGCTGCCGGGTGACCCTGGGCGGCCTGCAGAACATGACCATCCCGCAGCAGCTGCGCGCCTACCGCGGCCTGCTGCGCGAGTGTTCCTTTTTCGATTACGCCGTCTGCGGGGACGCCCACCTGGCCCTGCTTTACCTCTGCCGCGCGCTGGAGCGGGGCGTCAGTTTCGCCGAAGCGGCGCCGGCGGGGTTCAAGGCCGTGAAGGCCGGCAAAGGCCTGCTGATACACGAGGCCAAGGGCGATAATTCCGTGGATATAAAGAGCCATTACTTCGAGCCGCTGCCGCCCGGCGAGGAGAAGGACAAGTCGGTGCCTTTCGGCTACCCCGCCTACAGCCGGGAGAACAGCCGCGGCTACGCCTATACCGGGGCGGAGCTGCGCAAATTCTATAACCTGCCGCAGAGCTCCCGCTCCCTGCTGGCGCCGTCGGACAAGGACACTTTCCTCACGCTGCAGGTCAGTTTTAACGAGGGCTGCCCTTTCGGCTGCTATTTCTGCGCCACGGCGCAAACGGATTTCTTCTCCCTCACCCCGGAAGCCTCGGTGGAGATCCTCAAGCGCCTCAACGGGGAGCTGGGCTGCCGGCATTTCCTGTTCTACAACCCTAACTTTAACCCTACCGCGGCCTACGCCAGGAAACTGCTCGCGGCCATCATAAAGGCGAAACTGGACCTGCGCTGGGCGGACTGCTTCAACCTGCGCAACCTAGACGCCGAGCTGGTGGCGATGATGAAAGAGGCCGGCGCCGTGAAAGTGGTGGCGGGCGTGGAATACCCCACGGCCCGCATGCTCAAGTACATCAACAAGGGCCTCACCATAGACGCCGTCAACCGCAACCTGGAGCTGCTGCACAAGGCCGGCATGTGGAACCACGTGCTGCTCATCACCGGCCTGCCCACCGAGACGCCCCGGGACGTGCTGGAGATGGAGGCCTGGCTGAAGGATACCGCGCCGCTTGTGAATTCCTACACGGTGGGGTCTTTCCACATGTCGGAGAACTCCCCTTTCCAGCGGCACCCGGAAAAATTCGGTTTCAAACTGGGGCGCCAGCTGCCCCTCTACTGCCAGGAGTCTTTCGACGAGGCCGGCGGGCTGCCCTGGGAGGAGAAGCGCAGGCGCAACCTGGATTCCAACAGGCGGATATCGGAGTTCATAAACGTTTTAAAGGGTTCGCCGAAGTACACGGGGGCCCGCATGGACGACTCCCACCTGCTGCTCTACCTTTACAGGGCCCTCGGCCACAAGAACAAGCGGCTGATAGAGAAGCTCTACGAGGCCGCGTGGACGGCCAACCCGCACGCGGCCCGGGCGCACGCCTGGCTGGCCGGCGGCGGCGCCGCCAAAGCGCTCTCCGCCGCGGGCCTGCGCCTGGACCTGGCGCCGCCCGGCCGGGAGACCGTGGAATTCACGCTAGCCAAAGGCGGCGCGGTAGTCCGCTGCGCGCTGCGCGCCCGCAGCGAGAACGTGCTGCTCAACGCGGCGCCGGGCCGCCTGCACGGCGGCCACTTCATGCTCGAATTTTCAGGATCGGCGCGCGGGGCGCGGGGCGAACTGGACGCGCTGAAGGCGGCGCTCCCCGGCGTGCTGGCCGCCGCGGAGGCCTGGGGCCTGCCGCGGCCTCGCCGGCAGGCGCTCTCTCTTAAAATTTAATATCCGGCCTGGGCTTGCCGTAATCGCCGAAGAGCGGCAGGTCGGTCACTTCGTCCATGGCCCTGGTCAGGGCCGCGAGGCTGAAAGGCTTCTTCAGGAAACGCAGTTTGTGATCTTCCCTGGCCAGGGCCTGGGCGCGGTCCGTTTCCAGGCCGCTCCAGAGTATGAACGGGGCCGCCCCGTACTCGGGCAGGCGCCGGACCTGTTTATAAAGGGCCACGCCGTCCATGCCGGGCATGGTGATGTCCGAGATGATGAGGTCCGCGCGGATCTCTTTGATCTTGCCGAGGAGTTCGTCGCCGGCGCCGGCGAGGGTCACCTGGTGGCCGGCATGCTGCAGGTAAGGGACCAGCATATCCAGCAGGTTGCGGTCGTCGTCGGCGATCACTATCTTCATCTTTCCCCCGGCCGGGCTAACGCCCGGCTTCGTCTATCAGCGCCTGCGGATAACCTATGGGCAGGACTTTTACGGCGCCCGTGTTCTTCTGCGCGTGCGCCGCCATCAGCCCCGACTTGGCGAAGCCCAGCGTGAGCGTGAGGCGCGCGGTGATGAAAACCCCGCTGTGGTGGCCGGTGTCGGGACTGAGGCCCGACGGGATGTCCACGGCTATGATGGGTTTGCCGCTCTTGTTCATGAGCTGGATTACGCGGTGCACCGGGCCGGTGGGTTTACCTACCGCGCTCACGCCCAGCAGGGCGTCCAGGAGCACGTCGGAAGCGGCGAATTCAGCCTGCAGCGCCTCCAGGTCCTCGCGGCGCGTCATGGCTACGGCCAGGCCGGCGTCCTTGGCGGCCTGGAGGTTACGCACCACCAGTTCGCCGTAACCGGTCTCCTTGGGCGGGAGGATGAAGGTCTTTACCGCAGCGCCCGCCTGCTTGAGCCAGCGGGCGGCCACCAGGCCGTCCCCGCCGTTGTTGCCCTTGCCGCAGCAGACCGCCACGGTCAGCCCGGCGGGCTGTTTACCGAGCTCCTCCGCGGCGAATTTAAGCGTCTCCTCGGCCACAACCCGGCCGGCGTTCTCCATCAGCAGGTGCGGCGGCACGCCGTGCTCCTGCGAGGCTTTCTTGTCCAGGTATTTCATCTTCTCGGCGGTGACCACCGGGAAGCCTCCGAATTCCTTGACCTGGGGGACTTTAGACATGGTTAAACTATGAGCCAGACCAGCCAGATGATCCCGTAGACCAGGCCGGAGAAGAACACCGCGGCCAGGCCGGCGTAAGGCAGCCAGACGGCCAGCAGGGCCTTGTTGTTGGAGACGGGATAGAGCCGGCGTACCAGGCGCACCCGGGCGTAGATGAGCGCCAGCACGAAGACGAAGAAGCCGAGCGCCCCGCTGAAGAAGTCCGCCTTGTCGAGGAAACCCAGCGGCACCAGCAGTGTGGCCAGGAAATCCGAACAGCCGAAGGCCAGGAAGAGGCGCGCGGCCCCGCCGGGCCCGGCGGCCGCGCCGGTGAGGTCCATGAACAGGTGGATTACGCCGGCGAAAAAGAAGTTGGCCGCGAGCAGGAACGCGAACACCGCCAGGAAGGACAGCGCCCCGGGCGGTACCGCGGACTCCAGGCGCAGGAACATGAACAGGCCGAGCGCGCCGGCGAAGTAGCCGAGCAGCCCGGCGCGGCCCAGCCCGGCGGGCCTTTCGGCGGCGCCCAGGCTTTCCGGCCGGTCTATCAGGGTCTCCAGGGTTTCAAGTGCCGACATATCAGCGCCCGTACCAGCGGTATTCCAGCGACGGGGCGGCTGCGGCGGCGTTGGCCACCGCGCCGAACCCGAAGGAGAGCCGGCTGTCCATCAGCGACATCAGCTGCTCGAGCGGGGCGGAGTCGCGGATGACGCGCGGGTTCTTACCCAGGCCGGCCAGCTCGCCGGCGGCGTCCACCGCCTCCTGCAGGTCGCCCAGCTTGTCCACCAGGCCGGCGTCGGCCGCCTGGCGGCCGGTATAGATGCGCCCGTCGGCCAGGGCTTTAACTTTCTCCATGGGCATCTTGCGCCCTTCGGCCACGGCCGTCACGAACTGGTCGTAAGAATCGTCTATCATGGCCTGCAACAGGCGCCGCTCCTCGGGGGTCATCTCGCGGGTGGGCGAGCCCATGTCCTTGAACTTGCCGGACTTTATGGCTTCGCTCCTGAACCCGACCTTCTTCATGAGGCCTTCGAAATTGCTGACGCTGAAGATGACGCCGATGGAACCGGTGATGCTGCCGGGGTGGGCCACCACCAGGTCGCAGGCGGACGCCACGTAGTAGCCGCCGCTCGCCGAGACTTCGCCGAAGCGGGCGATGAAAGGCTTCTTGGTCTCGGCCTTGGCGCGCCGGACGGCGGAGTAGATCTCCTGCACGGCGCCCACCGAGCCGCCTGGGGAATTGATGTCCAGCACCACCGCCTTTACGTCCTTTTCGGCGGCCATGGCCCGGATCTTCTTGGCTATCTGCTGGCTGCCCCTGTCCCAGGACCGGGCGGAGCTGCCCTGCGAGATGACGCCGTAGATCTCCACCAGGCCTACGCCTTTTTTCTTGCTCTGGCCTATGCCTTTGAACTTGGAGATGTCCACGTCCTTGGAGGGCGTCTTCTTGGCCGAATCCGCCTTCATTACCAGCGAGAACGCGGCGAAAAGCGAGATGGCGTAAAGCGCGGCCAGCGCCTTCAGCCAGACCTTGGTGCCGGGCTTGGCCGGGGCAGGGGCCGGGGCCGGCTGCGGCTTGGGCTGTTCCGCGGGCGCCGGGGCGCCGCTGCTGTTCTGTTCGTCCATGATGTTCCCTCCGTTGAATTACCGCCGCCGTCAGTGACGGCCCGCTTCCACTACCCTGTTGCGCCCGCCTTCCTTGGCGGCGTAAAGCGCCTTATCCGCTGCCGCCACCAGTTCTTCCGGGCCGCGCCCGTCCCTCGGGAAATGGGCGATGCCGATGGAGACGGTCAGGCGCACCTTCTCCAGCCCCTGCGAGAACACTTCCGCCTCTATCCGGGCGCGCATGGTCTCGGCCTTGCGCAGCAGGCCGGCGGAATCCGCCCGCGGCAGCACTATGCCGAATTCCTCGCCGCCGTAGCGCCCCACGAAGTCGGTCTCGTAGACGCCGGACTTGAGCAACTGGGCCACGCGCCGCAGCACCAGGTCCCCGAACTGGTGGCCGTAGGTGTCGTTGAGGCGCTTGAAATGGTCTATGTCGGCTATCATGAAGCCCATGGTGGTCTTGAAGGCCGCGGCGCGGCGGATCTCCTCGCGCACTTTCTCGTCTAGGGCGGCGCGGCGCCACAGCCCGGTCAGGCCGTCGGTCAGCGACAGCCACTCCACCTGCCTGAAGAGGATCACGCGCTTGATGGCGTAGGAGATCTCCGAGGCGAACTGCGCGGCGACCCCGGGCTCGGCCCCGCGCAGGGCCAGCAGGCCGAGCGGCACGCCGCCGGCGTGGACCGGCGCCAGGGTGATCCCGGAAAAGGTCCCGGCTTGGGCGGGAAAACCGCCGGCCAGGGCCAGCAGCTCGCGCAGCTGCGGCAGGGCGCCCCCCTTGGGCGCCTGGGCGAAAAGTTCCAGTTCGGTCTCCCCGTCGGCGGCGGCGGCCATGTACAGCGCGGCCTCCTCGGTGCCGAAGAAATCGGCGAGGTAGCGGGCCAGCTGCTTGGCGGCCGAGTGGGGCTCCAGCGTTTCGGACAGCAGCTTGACCGCGGAATAGACGGCCAGCGAGCGTTTCTCGCCGGCGGCGTTCAGGGAGGCTTCTTTCTTGACGGCCGCCAGCTCGGCCTCCAACACCGCGGCCTTCGCCAGGGCGGCTTCCAGCGCCGGGCTTCCGGTCCCGGAAGGACAGCGGCCGTTGAGATAGACCGAGTGGGCCAGCGCCGCGGCCGTCCACAGGACCAGCGCCGCGAAAGGGGCCCCGGCCGTTATCTCGGCGGAGAGCATGAAGCTGCAGAAGACGAAGGACAGCAGGCCGGCGGCCAGCCCGGCCCAGCGGTTGACCCTGCCGAGGAAATAGGAGAGCACCGGCGCCGCGGCGGCGGCTGCGGTCCAGAGTTCGGGAGCGTTCATTGCGCCACCACCCTGTTGCGGCCGCCTTCCTTGGCCCGGTAGAGCCGTTCGTCCGCCGCGCGCACCAGCTGGCTGGCGGCGGCCCCGTCGGCGGGGAACTCGGCCACGCCGAAGCTGGCCGTGACCCGCGAAGGCTTGCCGCCGAAAGTGAAGGACCTGGCCTCCAGCGCCAGGCGCATTTTCTCGGCCGCGGCGGCGGCCTGCTGCCGGCCGGCGCCGGTCACGATCATGGCGAATTCCTCGCCGCCGTAGCGCGAGGCGAAGTCGATGTCGCGCACCCCGGAAGAGAAGACTTCGGCCACAGCCTTGAGCACGGCGTCGCCGGCCTGGTGGCCGAAATTGTCGTTATAGGATTTAAAATGGTCGATGTCCGCCATGATGACGGAGAAAGGCACCTTGGCGCGGGCCGCGCGCAGGATCTCCTCTTCCACCCGGCCCTGGAACGCCCGGTGCGTGTAGAGGCCTGTCAGCCCGTCCTTGATGGCCATCTCCCGGACCTTGTCGTAGAGGTAGATGTTCTCCATGCTGACCCCGGCCAGGGTGCAGGCCAGCTCGGCGCCGCGCAGGTCTTCCGATTTGAAGCGGTCGGGCTCCGGGGCCGAGGCCCGCACGAAACCGACCAGGTTGCCGAAGAGGTAGAGAGGCAGGGCCATGAAGGAGCGCTCTTCCGCCCCGAACTGGCCGCGGGCGAAGCGGGTATCGGCTTCCGAGTTTCGCACCAGCAGCGGGATCTTGCGCTCGGCCACCCAGTGGTCGGCGAAATCACGCGGGGCGCCGGAGCGCAGCTCCACGGCGGCGCCGGGGAAATATTTGCGCAGCAGGGTTTCAAGCCTGGCCTTCACTTCGTCGGGAGCGGAGGCGGAACCCATGTCGTGCATGGCGGCCGACAAGGCGCCCTTGTCCCGGATGCGGGCCAGCGTGCTGTCGAGGTGCAGGCGGTAACGGGCCAGTTCGTCTTCCAGGCCGCGCACCTTGGCCGCGGCGGCGGCCCCGGCCTCGTCGGCCCGCTCCTGCGCGGCCGCGCAGGAGGTCTCGAAGCTGGACAGGGCGTAGAACAGCAGCCAGAGGCACAGCACCTCGGCGATGGCGCCAGCCATCAGCAGCGGGGAATTCCCCTGGGGGGAAAGGTTGGGAAGGACGAAGCCGGCGGCGGTCGCCAGGAAAAGGAAGATGTATTTTATCTCGCGCTCGCCGGACCACGCGAACCACAGGAACAGCAGGCCGCTGGCGGGATAGACCCAGAGGAAGTGCGCCGGCCATAGCCAGAGCGTCCAGCCCAGGGCCAGCAATATGGCGGCCGGGCCGGCGACCTTGGCGAAGGCGTTGGGCCTTAACATAATTAGAATTTTACAATAATATCCGCGGGCGGGAACGCGTTTGTTTGGGGCTGAGCGGGTAGTAGTGCCGGCCGTTGGGCCGAGATCTCCTGTTCGCCGAAGCGAAAGCCGCGCCGGGCCCTACGGGCAGGCGTACGCGGCCTTTATGCCCACGCGGGCCTGGGCCTAAATACTCCGCTTCTCAGGGTCCTTCGCCTCAAGAGGAGAAAGCGTTTTTCTTGATAGCATTGAAGGCGACGGTGAAGTGAACCGGAGGATACGATGAACAAACTTCTCATATCTGCGATATTCCTGCTCTGCGGCAGCGCCCTGCAGGCTGCGGAGGCCGATCATTTTACGCTAGAGGACGGCCAGATGGTGGATATCACCGAGCCGGTGAACCGCCTGGCCAACGAAGGGCTGCAGGCCGCCATCGACGACCTGAACGCCCAGGGCGGCTGCGACGATACCCGCGCGGCCGAGGAGCGCCTCTACGAGCGGCTCACCGACGTTTTCTCCAACCACAAGAAAGGCCAGCTCGTGCAGGCCATCCTGCACGGCGACCTGCCCCGCACCGTGATCCCCCTGAAGGAATCCCTCTACGGCGAATGGAGCATCTGGAACGGCTTCCTGCTGGGCCGCAAGGGCGCCGCCAAAAGTCCGCTGGCCCTCTCCCCGCTGATCAAGATAGGCGACACCGTGATAGGCGCCGACAAGCTCGAGCACATGTTCGGCATGGGCCTGCGCTACTTCAATAAGCACTATTTGGAAGACCGCCCGCTGGTGAGCGTGCTGAAGAACGGCATCTTCAAGGAAAAGACCGCGCTGGGCGGCAACATGCTGGCCACCGGCGTGTTCTCCTACGCAGATCTCTCGGCCAATTTCAACGGCATGCGCTTCTGGAACCACATGCTGCAGAAGCGCGACGACGTGCTGGGCGCCCGGCACAACATCGGCCCCTACCTCACCTGCCAGGCCGGCAAGTGGACGAGGAATCCCGAGCGCCCCATAGACTTCCGCAACTACGTGGACGTTACCATGCAGGAGAGCATGAACTGCTCCAAGTTCGCCACCAACGGAGGCGTCAAGAAATTCCAGGAAGCCCTGATCAAGATGCAGAACCGCGACAAGAGCCGCACGTTCTCCTGCCCCGTCAGCCCCCGCGCGCTCAACGAGGTAGCGCGGAAATACGAGGTGGAGATAGCCGGCGACAGCCGCGGCAGCAAGATAGACCACTGGATCATCAACCGCGACGGCAACGAGAAGGTCTCCTACTTCAACGAGTTCTGAACCGGAAAGTCTTAAAATCGGGTAGGAGGCGGGTGATTAGTTCACCCGCCGT
>Ga0154363_134_pt1 | contig 24982 bp, 20 predicted proteins | sample RifGroA2_FD_115891 | JGI IMG/M metagenome (GOLD analysis project Ga0154363, IMG submission 115891) | Elusimicrobia bacterium GWA2_62_23
CTGGACGCCGCCGGCAACCCTATCAACACCTATACCAATGGCCCCGGCATAGACGAACCATTGATAATGTCAAAGCCTGATTGCAGGAACTATCTCTACCACGCCGACGCCCTGGGCAGCATAACTGCCATAACCGACGAGAACGCCAAAATAGTCGAGACCTACAAGTACAAAGCCTATGGCCGCCCCGCCATAACGGACGCGCAAGGCCAGCCCTTGGAGAGGTCTTCAGTAGGCAACCTGCGCCTGTTCACCGCCCGTGAGTACGAGTTGGAAACAGGTGACTACAATTACCGTGCCCGCTATTACGATCCTTCCAGTGGGGCCTTTACCCAGGAGGATCCTATTGGGTTTAATGGTGGGGTTAACTTGTACGTGTATGTGATGGATAATCCGGTTAACTTTACTGACCCTATGGGGGAAGAAGTTGACATTAATAAATTTGTCCGATGGATAGATGCTAATGCTCAATTAAAATCTCAACATACCTGTGCCAAAGCTGTTCGCCAAGGATTGGAGGCGGGTGGATTGGATGTGTCAAAACGCCCCGAAATGGCAAAGGATTATGGGGCATTTCTTGAGAAAAATGGCTTTAAGGTGATAGGTCCTGATGGATATTCTCCCCAAAAAGGAGACATCGTTGTTTTTCAGCCCGGGCCTAATCCTGCGGGACACATTCAGGTGTGGAATGGTAGAACATGGGTTTCAGATTTTGTTCAGAATCCGAATAAGGTATCTCCTTACGGTAATCAAACACCTTCTTATGCGATATATCGTCAGGGCTCCCATGGATTCTGGCGAAGTTTGGTTCAAAATTTAAAGGGAATAGCCTTTTGAGTTCGGGAGGCATGCTATGCTAAATAAAAAAATTGCTGCCGGAGTAATCGTTGGGGTTTTCATGTCTGGATGTGTTGAGAAGAAGGCATCGGATCCGGAAACTATTTCATGTCTAAATTTTGTCCAGGGTTTCTATGACTGGTATGTCCCTGTTGCATTTAATGCACGAAATACCCCGGTTTATCCCACAGCAATTGAAAAAAAAGGAGATATTTTTTCTCCTGAATTGAAGTCGCAGTTACAAACGAATTTTAAGATATATACGAATCAGGGAGATTTGATTAAAAGCCTTGATTTTGACCCGTTTCTCTTCAGTCAAGATCCTTGGCCAGCGTATAAAGCTGCTAGTGCAGTTTTAACCGGAGAAAAGTGTTATGTCTCTGTGAGTGGGGTTTCGGGTGGGAAGGCCCAAGAAATATCAAATTTGCGTGCGGTGTCTGAAAAACAAAACGGGAAATGGGTCTTTGTGGATTTTATTTACAAGGGGTCTAACCAAGTGGAGGAGACGAATCTGCTGGAATTGTTGTCCGAGATTGTCGGGAGTGAAAATAAACGGTGACCTTCCTCCTGAGAACTGGGCCAGGTGAAAGTTGTTGTGATTGTTAATTGAAGAGATTAGGAATGAAATTCAGGATAAGTGCGGCAATTGTTTTTGTCTTTACTGCGCTCGCGGGGGCGGCGGAGCCGCTGCATGGGCGCAGCGCCGTGCTGCTGCTTGGGCCCGACGCGACGGCGGCGCAGCGCGCGGCCGCGGAGAAGCTTAAGGCCGACCTGGCCGCCGAAGGCGTGCTGGCGGTGGAGATACCGGCGGAGGAAGCGGAGGCGTTTGGCCAGGCTGGCATTTTAAGTGAAGGCGGCTTGGTGGTGGAGGCGCAAGGCGGTGATGCCGGTCTGAAAATATCTGAAGGCGCTTCGGGTAAGGCTGTGAAGAATTACGGTGTGCGCCCTCCGGCGGCGGAAAAGATCGCGCCCGCGCCGGTGGCACCCGCGAAAAAAGAGAAAGAGCTTAAGCCGACTGTGGCTTTGGGCGCGCGCGGGGCGGATAAAAAGAACCATATCGGATTAACTTTGGGCCATTCGAGCCTGTTCTCCCGCAATAAGGACAGCTTCGACGCGCTACCTGCCGGCTACCCCGGTGGCTCCGTGGCCTATGACCCCAACCGCGGCCGCTTCCGGCTATTCTACGAGAGGGTTTTGTCGGAGAAATATTCCATAGGGATAGCGGCCGGAAAAGAGATGGGCGGCTCCGTGGAATACGAAAGGGGCGGCTCCACGCTTATGCTGGAGCCGGAGATTAACACCGCCACTCTTTATGTGATTCGGCGGATAACGCGGGGCTTCGGCCTCTTTGCCGGGGCGGGCGCGGACATGTACTCGTACACTATTTCGGACCCGGTAGTGTTCAGCGGCAACAACGCCGTGCACAGCACGTTTCAGGGAGAGGCCTCCGGGGCGCATGCGGAGGCCGGTATTCTGCTGGCTGCGGGAAACTTCTCCCTGAGGGTGGGGCTCAAGCAGATCCTGTTCGGCGACCCTGGCGATATAACCTCCAATTTCACCGGCGGCGGCTCCTATACCCCCGGCAAATACCGGCTTATAGTGAAGAACGGCCAGACGCTGGATTTTAAGGCGGCCGGCCAGCCGCTGGCCTCAAATGAAAAGCCGTTCAAGCCCGACCTGGGCGGCAAGGCCGTTACCGTTTCACTGACCTACGCTTTTGCCAACTGGTAGTCTGTTACCCATATAAAATAATATAATTATCCTTTGCGCGACCGGCCTCCCGGCGCGCGCACAGGAGGGCGTTCTATGGCAGAAACATCCGCTCAGGAAGTCATCGCCGAAGCAGAGATGGAGATGATGGAGAAAGTCGATAAGTTCCGGCGCGAACTCACTTCGCTGCGCACCGGCCGGGCCAACCCCCAGCTGCTCGACGGCGTTTACGTGGAATATTACGGCGCCAAGGTGCCGCTCAAACAGGTGGCGGCCGTGTCCGTTCCCGAGCCCCGCACCCTCGAGGTCCGCGCCTGGGACGCCGGCGCGGTGGACGCCATAGAGGCCGAACTGCGCAAGATGGATTTCGGTTCCTCCCCCTCGCGCAACGGCGGGGTCATCCGCATCAACCTGCCCCCCATGACCGAGGACCAGCGCAAGAAGATGGTCAAGATAGTGCACTCCATGGGCGAAGATTCCCGCGTGCAGATGCGCAACCTGCGCCGCGACGCGCTCGAGAAGATCAAGAAGGCCCAGAAGGCCGGGGAGATCTCCGAGGACGACCTGGCCCGCCACGAAGAGGCCGTGCAGAAGCTGACCGACACCTACGTCAAGAACGTGGACGACGTGGTGGCCGCCAAAGAGAAGGAACTCACCACCATCTGATGCCGAAAAGCAGCTCCCTCGACCCCGCCCGGTTGCCCGCCCATGTGGCTATAATCATGGACGGCAACCGCCGCTGGGCCAAAAAGCGGGGGCTGCCGGCCGTGGCCGGCCACAAGGCCGGGGTGGATTCGGTGCACGCCGTGGTCAAGGCGGCCAGCGATTCCGGGATCAAGGCCCTCACCATCTACGCCTTCTCCACCGAGAACTGGGGCCGGTCCAAGCTGGAGGTCAGCGCCCTGATGTTCCTGCTGGAGCGCACCATCGCCGCCTACGCCGACGAGTTGGAGCGCGAGAACGTGCGGCTGATGTTCAGCGGCCGCCTGGACCAGCTGCCCAAAAAAGCGCGGGCCGTTATGGACAAGGCCGTGGAGCGCCTTAAGGGCCGGACGGGCATGACGCTCAACATAGCCCTCAACTACGGCGGCAGGCAGGAGATAACAGACGCCGTCAACAAGGCCCTTGCGGCCGGAGTGAAGAGCGTGGATGAGAAGTCTTTCGCCGGTCTGCTCTACTCCCCCTCGCTGCCCGACCCCGACCTGCTCATCCGCACCTCCGGCGAACTGCGCGTTTCCAATTTCCTGCTCTGGCAGGCCGCTTACGCCGAGTTCTACGTTACCGAAACGCTTTGGCCCGATTTCCGCGAGAAAGAGTTCATAGCCGCGCTGCTTGACTACCAGGCGCGCGAGAGAAGGAGAGGAAGATAATGCTTTTACCCAGAGTTCTGACCGCGCTGTTCGGCATCCCGGTGGTACTGCTCCTGATCCGCGCCGGCGGGCCCGCCTACGCGGTCTTCGTGTTCACCGTCATCGCCATCTCCCTTTACGAGTTCGCCACGCTGATGAAGCTCGGCTCCAAGCCGGTGCAGGAGGTCCCCCTCTACTTCTTCGGCCTGCTGCTGCCAGCGGCCCTCTATTTCGACCATTACTCCGCGGCCCAGGCCGGCGGCGACAATTTCGCCGGCTTCTTTATAGCGCTGACCGTGATCGGCGTGATGTCCTGGGAGCTGTTCTCCCCCAAGAAATACCTGGAGCGCATAGGCCTGACGCTGCTCGGGATCTTCATGATCTCCTGGTGCCTGTTCCACCTCATCGCCATCCGCGGCCTTCGCCCCGGCGGGTTCGCCCTGACGCTGATGCTGATCATCACCGTCTGGATCATGGACACGGCCGCGTATTTCCTCGGCAAATCCTTCGGCCGCCGCCAGCTTTCCTCCATAAGCCCCAAGAAGACCTGGGAGGGCGCGGCGGCGGGCTTCCTCGCGGCCATCCTCACGGCCTGGGGCGTGAGCCGCCTGACCGGCGGCGAGTTCTCCCCGCTGTTCGCGGCCGGCGCCGGCGTGCTCATAGGCATCTTCGGCCAGATCTCGGATATCGCCGAGTCCATGCTCAAGCGCGCCGTGGGCGCCAAGGACTCGTCCAACCTCCTGCCCGGCCACGGCGGCATCCTCGACCGCTTCGATTCCTACATCTTCCTGGCCCCGGTGATCTACTATTACGCCGTGCTGGCCCGCTGAGACCTGGACCAAGAATGAAGAACATCGTCATCCTCGGCTCTACCGGCTCCATCGGCGTCAACGCCGTGAAGTCCGTCAAGAACCTCGGCAAGGGCTGGCGGGTGCTGGGCCTGGCCGCCAACTCCAGCGTGAAGGCGCTGCTGGCGCAGGCGCGCGAGGTGAAGCCGGCCTATGTTTCCGTTTTCGACTATGACGCCTGGCGGGAACTGAAGGCCGCCGCGCCCCGCGGCGTGAAAGTGCTGCCGCCCGGCGTGGAAGGCCTGGCCGAGATGGCCTCCCTCGGGGAAGCCGACATCGTTCTCAGTTCAGTCACTGGGGCGGTGGGTTTCGCACCGCTGCTGGCCGCCATCCGCGCCTCCAAGCAGATAGCCCTCGCCAACAAGGAGCCCATGGTGATGGCCGGCGGCCTGCTCATGAAGGAAGCCGAGCGCTGGCAGGCCAGGATCATCCCCGTGGATTCCGAGCCGTCGGCCATCTTCCAGTGCCTGGCCGGCGTGAAGCCCGGCGGGTACGACGCGGTCCTTTCCCGCGTTTTCCTCACCGCTTCCGGCGGCCCTTTCTACGCCCATAAAGGTTCCCTCGACAAGGTGGCCCCGGCGCAGGCCCTCAAGCACCCCCGCTGGAGCATGGGCCCCAAGATCACCGTGGATTCCTCCACCCTCATGAACAAGGGCCTGGAGGCCATTGAGATACAGAATCTTTTCGGCCTGCCGATCTCCAAGGTGCAGGTGCTGATACACCCGCAGTCGGTGGTGCATTCCGGGGTGGAGTTCAAGGACGGCTCGGTGCTGGCCCAGTTGAGCTGGCCGGACATGAAGCTGCCTATCCAATACGCCCTGACCTGGCCGGAACGCGCCCCCTCCCTGGCGGAGCCGCTGGATTTCTTCAAGCTCGCCCGTCTGGATTTCGCCAAGCCCGACTTCCGCCGCTTCCCGTGCCTGGCCCTGGCCCTGGACGCCGCCCGCCGCGGCGGCGTTTACCCGGCCGTGCTCAGCGCCGCCAACGAGGCGGCCGTGGAAAAATTCATAGCCGGGAAACTGCGGTTCACCGGCATAGCCGAGACGGTAGAGAAGACCCTGGCGGCCTGCCGCGGCGGCGCGGGCCGGCTCACCTTCGCCGCGGCTGTCGAGGCCGACGGGTGGGCCAGGCAGAAGGCCGCCGACATAGCTTCCCGGATAGGTAAAAAGAGGTAACAATGCTGATATCCATCGTAGCGGTGCTGTTCACGTTCGGGCTGGTCATCTTCCTGCACGAGTTCGGCCATTTCATCGTCTGCAAACTCTCGGGCATCAAGGTGGAGGCTTTCTCCTTCGGCTTCGGCCCCGAGCTCTGGGGCCGCACCAGCGGGCCCACCCGGTATTCTCTCCGGGCCATCCCCCTCGGCGGCTACGTGAAGCCGGCCGGTGAGAGCATAGACGAGGTTTCCGGGGCGCCCGACGAATATTTCTCCAAACCCTGGTACACGCGCTTCGGCGTGGTGGTGGCCGGGCCGGTCATGAATTACCTGCTCGCCTTCGTGCTGTTCTCCGGCGTGATCCTGATCGTGGGCGAGCCCGTCCCCTCCAACCAGCCGGTCATCGCGGACCTGACGCAGGGGTATCCCGCCGAGGCCGCCGGGCTGAAGGCCGGGGACCGCATCCTGAAGGTGAACGGGACCGAGGTGGCCACCTGGGCCGCCATGGCGGAGCAGATCTACCCGCGCGTCGAAAAGGACGTCACCCTGGTCTATTCGCGCGCCGGCGCCGAGGCCACGGTCAAGCTCCGCACCAAAAAGGCCCCCGACGGGTCCGGCCGCGGCGTGATCGGCATCGCTAACGGCATTGATTACGCCCGGGTCCCCCTGCTCAAGGGCCTGCACATGGGCGCGCACCAGTGCTGGTACTGGACCGCCTTTACCGTGAAGACGCTGGCCTCCAATATCTACAAGCGCGAGAAGCCCGACCTGGCCGGCCCCATCGGCATCGTCAACATTGTCAGTAAGGCCGCGCATACCGGCGCGGCGGATTTCTTCTTCCTGATAGGCCTGATCTCGGTGGCGGTAGGGTTCTTCAACCTGCTGCCGCTGCCGCTGCTCGACGGCGGCTGGATGGTGCTGTTCCTCGTCGAAGGGGTTACCCGCAAGAAGGTGACCGGCGAGGTGATGAAGTACGTCAACGGCGCCGGCATCGCCCTGCTGCTCTCCATCTTCCTGTTCGCCACCTACAGCGACATTATGCGCATCAAAACGTCCCGCGACGCGAAAAAGGCCGCCGCTGCCGCCGCGCAGCCGGCGGAATAATATGGGCTGCGACTGCCGCGACAAGGTCCGCAAGACCCGTAAAGTGAAAGTAGGCCGCTTTACCATAGGCGGCTCCAGCCCCGTGTCGGTCCAGAGCATGTGTAATACCGACACCCGCGACCTGAAGGCCACCGTGGACCAGATCCGCCGCCTGGAGGACGCCGGCTGCGAGATCATCAGGGTGGCCGTGCCCGACATGGAAGCCGCTCTGAACCTCGGGCGCATCAAGAGCGCCATCGCCATCCCCCTTGTGGCCGATATCCACTTCGACTGGCGCCTGGCCGTGGAGGCCGTGAAGCAGGGCGTGGACAAGGTCCGCATCAATCCGGGCAATATCGGCGAGAAGGACAAGGTGGCCGAAGTGGTGAAGGCCTGCAAGTCCGCCGGGATCCCCATCCGCATAGGGGTCAACGCCGGTTCGCTCAAAGCCCTGCGGGAGAACCCCCAGCCGCGCTGGGAGCCCTACGAATGGGCCAAGCAGATGGTGAAGGAAGCTCTGGACGAGGCCAGGACCCTGGAGCGCCTGAATTTCCGCGACATAGTAGTATCCCTCAAGGCCGACGACATCGAGCGCACCGTTATGGCCAACACCCTCTTCGCGTCCAAGTCCGATATCCCGCTGCACCTCGGCGTCACCGAGGCCGGCAGCTTCCTGGCCGGCACTGTGAAATCCTCCATCGGCATCGGCCTGCTGCTCTCGCAGGGCATAGGCGACACCGTGCGCGTTTCCCTCACCGAAGACCCGGTGATGCAGGTGCGCGCCGCCTACGAGATCCTCAAGAGCCTGGGCCTGCGCCAGTACGGCCCCGACCTCATCTCCTGCCCCACCTGCGGCCGCTGCCAGGTGAACGTGGGCAAGGTGGTCCGCGAACTGGAGGACCGCATCTATTCCGACCGCGACCTGCTCAAGCGCTCCGAGGGCATGAAGATCGCCGTGATGGGCTGCGTGGTGAACGGGCCCGGCGAGGCGCGCTCCGCCGATTTCGGCGTGGCCGGCGGCAAGGGCCGCGGCGTCTGGATAGAGAAGGGCAAGCAGATCAAAGTAGTGAAAGAGAGCGAGTGGGTGAACGAAGTCATCCGCAAGATCAGGAACGCGAAGTAGTATAAGGAACCGATCTATGAACAAACCCAATGAATCCCAGAAAACCGCGCCGGCGGCTGCGGGCGCGGTCACGCCCCGCGCTAAAGATTACTCGCAGTGGTACCTGGACGTTATAAAGAACGCCTGCCTCGCCGAGCATTCCGCGGTGCGCGGCTGCATGGTGATCCGGCCGCACGGCTACGCCATCTGGGAAAAGATGCAGCGCGAGCTCGACGACCGCTTTAAGGAGACCGGGCACGAGAACGCCTACTTCCCCCTCTTCATCCCGCTTTCCTTCCTGACGCGCGAAGAGAAGCACGCCTCGGGTTTCGCCAAGGAATGCGCCGTGGTGACCCATCACCGCCTCAAGTCCGTGAACGGCGAGGTGGTGCCGGACCCCGATTCCAAATTGGAAGAGCCCCTGGTGGTGCGCCCCACCAGCGAGACCATCATCTGGGCCCAGTACAAGAACTGGATCCAGAGCTACCGCGACCTGCCGCTGCTCATCAACCAGTGGGCCAACGTGGTGCGCTGGGAGATGCGCACCCGCCTGTTCCTGCGCACCGCGGAGTTCCTCTGGCAGGAAGGCCACACCGCCCACGCCACGGAAAAAGAGGCGCTGGAAGAGACTTGGAAGATGCTGGACGTTTACGCCGATTTCGCCGAGAACGTGATGGCCGTGCCGGTGATCAAGGGCCGCAAGACCCCCGGCGAGCGCTTCGCCGGAGCCCTGGAGACGCTCTCCATAGAGGGGATGATGCAGGACGGCAAAGCCCTGCAGATGGGCACCAGCCATTACCTGGGCCAGAATTTCTCCAAGGGCGCCGACGTGAAGTTCCAGAACAAGGACGGCCAGCTGGAATACGTTTACGCCAGCAGCTGGGGCGTGAGTACGCGCCTGGTGGGCGCGCTCATCATGACCCATTCCGACGACGCCGGCCTGGTGCTGCCGCCCAAGCTGGCCCCGGTGCAGGTCATAGTGATCCCGATCTACAAGAGCGACGAAGAGCGCGCCAGGACCGTGGCGGAAGCGAAGCAAGTCGCCGCGGAGCTCAAGGCCCTCGGCGTCGCCGTAAAGGTGGACGACCGCGACGGCGTCATGCCGGGCGCCAAATATTACGAGTGGGAAGGCAAAGGCGTTCCCCTCCGGATAGAAGTGGGGCCGAAGGACCTCGAGAAGGGGTCGCTCTGCATCGCCCGCCGTTTCGTGGCCGAGATAAAGGGCGAGGCCCCGGCCGACCAGCGCAAGCGCCGCAAGGCTTTCCTGCCGCGGGCCGAGGCCATCGCCTCCATAGTGCCCACGCTGGCGGCCATGCAGAAAGAACTGCTGGAGCACGCGCGCGCCCTGCGGGCCGAACGCACGCGGGTGATAGACAAGCTCGAGGACTTCGAGCGGTTCTTCAAGGACGAGGGCGGCGGTTTTGCCTGGGTGCATTGGGCCGGCACGCCCGAGCAGGAAGACGAGATGGCCAAGCGCTTCGAAACCAGCATCCGCAATATCCCTTTCGAAGACCAGATCCCGGCCGAAGCCAAAGGCGAGGGCAAGTGCGTCCTCACCGGCAAGCCTTCGGCCCAGCGTGTGCTGATGTCCAAGTCTTACTAGGCCCGGGGTGCGATAAGGTGGATAAGCTTTTCGATAATGCGGTCTTCATGCGCCACGCCCTGGACGCCATCCCGTCCATAGTGCTGGTGACCGATGAGGATATCCGTATCCTTTACCGCAACAAGGCCGGGCGTGATATCCTCAAGGGAGAGCGGATCTACGCCCGTCGCGCCGGGGACGTGATGCACTGCCTGCATTCCGAAGACTCCGCCGGCGGCTGCGGCACCGGGCCCGCCTGCGCGGACTGCGTGCTGCGCAATTCCGTGGGACACGCCTTTGCCGGAAAAACCGTGATGCGGCAGCCTACGGACATTTCTTTTTCCGCGGGCGGCAGGACTTCCGTGATCCGGGCGCTCATTTCCGCTTCCCCGTTCAGCTTCGAAGGCAAACTCTATTCCCTGCTGGTGATAGAGAATATCACCGAACTCGCCGGCATCCGGTCCCTGCTGCCCGTCTGTTCTTCCTGCAAGAAGATCCGGGACGCGAACGGGGAATGGGAGAAGATAGAGACCTACCTGAAGCGCCAGCTGCCGGACGCGGACATTTCCCACGGTCTCTGCCCCGCCTGCGCCAAAAAGATGTATCCCGGCTATTCCGACTGACCTCGCTTCCGGCCGCTGAAAGGCGCCTCCCGGGGCGCCTTTTTTGTCTTTATTTGCCCCCCGGCATTTGTTAAAATTTGAGTATAAAGAAGTCTTGTTTTCCCCGATGGAGGACCCCCTATGAAGCCCAATGATTTCATCAAGTTCCTGGACAAGGCCAAGATGTACGACCTGACCCAGCCGCTGAGCATCCACACCCCCCCGTGGCCGAGCTACATGCCGCTGCAGCTGCAATATTTTAAGCGCATCGCCGGGGCCCACATGGGCCAGGGCGCCAACGGCCAGATCATGACCACCTCCAACCACGTGGGCACCCACATGGACGGCGAGATCCATTTCTACAGCGCCGGCCGCACCATAGGCGAAGTGCCAATGCGCGAATGGGCCGGGCAGGCCGTCGTCGTGGACATCTCCAAGGACGTGGGCGACTACGACCTCTACGAGCCCGAACTGCTCATGAAGCGCGCCGACATCCGCAAAGGCGACATCCTCATCATCAACACCGGCTACCACAAGTACGCCTGGTACGAGAAGAAGACCTGCGACGAGGTCCGCTACTTCTGCAAGCACCCCGGCCCGGGGCCGCGCTTTCACAAGTGGGCTCTGGACATGAAGTTCAAGTGGATAGGCGTGGACTGCGGTTCGGCCGACCATCCGATGAATACCATCATCCGCAACTGGCACCCCAAGCTCTTCATCGAGGCGGAGAAGAAGCTCGAGGCCAACTACGGCAAGAAATGGGACGAGATGTTCCCGCAGGAGGTCTACTACCAGGTCATGCACCTGAAGCTGTTCCCCAAGCGCCTCGTGCACGCCGAGAACATCGGCGGCGAGATAGACAAGCTGTCCAACAAGCGCTGCTGGCTGGGCTTCTTCCCCCTCAAGGGCATAGAGCTCGAGTCGGCCATGGGCCGCGTGGTGGCCTGGACCGCCTGAGCCTTGTCTGGCCGGGCCGGGAGCCGAGCTTCCGGCCCGGGTCATTTTAGCGGGAGGAAAAATGCCGATAACTGCCGAATTCGAGTACGTGAAGCCCAAGGACATGGACGAAGCCCTCCATGTCTTTTCGCTTTACAGGGAGAAAGCCCGGGCCCTCGCCGGCGGCACCGACCTGGTGGTGCACCTGAAGGAAGGCCTGGCCCGTCCCGACGTGGTGGTGGATATAAAGGCGCTGCCGGAGCTGGCCGGCCTGTCCCTGAAAGGCGATACCCTGCGCCTTGGCGCGCTGGTCACCTTCTCCGACCTGATAGAGTCCCCTGTGATAAAGAGCAAATTCCCCCTGCTGCTGGAGGCGGCGCTCACCGTGGCCTCCACCGGCGTGCGCAATCGCGCCACGCTGGCCGGCAACATCTGTTCCGCGGTCCCTTCCGCCGACTCCGCCCCCGCGCTGGCGGTCTATGACGCGGAAGTGCTGGTCCGCAGCATCCGCGGCGAGCGCCGCGTGCCGATGGCGGAGTGGTTCACCGGCCCCAAGAAGACGGCCCTGGCCCCCGACGAACTCGTGACCGCCGTGGAACTGCGCCTCCCTGAAAAGAAGCACGCCGGCTGCTACATGAAGCTTTCCCGCTACGAGGGCGAGGACCTGGCCCAGGGCGGAGTGGCCGCGCTGGTTTTCGCCGACAACACCTACCGCGTGGCCGTCTGCGCGCTGGGGCCCAAGCCGGTGCGCTGTTCCGCTACCGAGGCGGTCCTGAACGGCGCGAAGCTCGGCGACAAGGCGCTGGCGAAGGCCAAAGAGGCGATCCTGCGGGAGGTTTCCCCCATCAGCGATATCCGCTCTTCCAAAGAATACCGCCTGCACATGACGCAGGTGATGCTGGGCCGCGCGCTGGAAACGGCGGTAGCCCGGCTTTTCGGCAAAGGGCCCAAGTACGGTTCGGAGAACATAGCCTGAGCGGGGCGAGGTGACCATGAAAGCACACAGGATAAATTTCACCCTGAACGGGGAGAAGGTCTCCCTGGAAGTGGAGCCCAACGACGTGCTCCTGGACACGCTGCGCGGCCGCCTGGGCATCAAGAGCCCCAAGGTGGGCTGCGACCGCGGCGATTGCGGCACCTGCACCGTGCTGATGAACGGCCGCACCGTCCGCTCCTGCCTGGCGCTGGCGGTGGAGGCCGACGGGGCCGACCTGGTCACGCTCGAGGGCGCCGGCACCCGCAAGTGGACGAAGCGGCTGCAGGCGAAGTTCCACGAGAAGAACGCGTTCCAGTGCGGTTTCTGCGCGCCCGGCGTTATCCTCTCCGCCACCGAACTGCTGGAGAAGAACCCGAAAGCCTCGCAGCACGACATCAAGGAAGCCATAGCCGGCAACCTCTGCCGGTGCACCGGCTACGAACCCATAGTCGAAGCTATCGCCGAGACGGCGAAAGGGAAATAATATGAAGAACTTCATGCTCGCGGCCGCGGTGACCCTGCTAGCGGCCTGCGCCGTACCCCAGCAGGGCATGTACGGCGGGATCGGGGCCCAGAAAGGCTTCGGTTTCGGCGCCAAGCGGACCATGGTAGCGCAGCAGCCGGCTCCCCAGACCTACGTGGACGAGGTTCTGGACGTGGTCACCGAGCCGGCCGGGGCGCGGGTCATGATCAACGACGCTTCCGTCGGATATGCCCCAGTGCGCTACTCCGTGCGCCGCCTCTGGCGCGGAGAGCCCGGGCGCATGACGCTCGATACCGTGAAGGTGGAGGCGCTGCCCGTCGCCGCCGGCCAGTGCGTGCAGAGCGGCATTTACGGCCAGAACAACCTGAAAGTCTCCTCCCCGGTGCGCTTCGTAATGTCCAACTGCGCCCCGGTCACCGGCAAATAGTTCTCAGCTGACGAGAGGTAACTATGGATCTCCAGAAACTCATAACCAGGCCTGAGAAGGGCGCGAAAGCCGCCAAGGCCGCCGACGCCCTGGAAGTGGTCGGCAAGTCGGTGCAGCGCGTGGACGGGCTGGAGAAGATAAAGGGCGCGGCCAGGTACACCGACGACCTGGAGTTCGGGCCGGGCCTGCTCTACGCCGCCCTGGTGGAAAGTCCCCACGCGCACGCCAGGATCAAGGCCATCGACACCGCCCGGGCCGAGAAGGTCCACGGCGTGGTGAAGGTGGTCACCGGACGCAACTTCAAGCACAAGTTCGGCCTGTACATGAACGACCGTTACATCTTCGCCAATGACGTGGTGCGTTTTGTGGGCGAGCAGGTGGCCGCCGTGGTGGCCACCGACCCGAAGATCGCCCTGCGCGCCGCCGCGCTGGTGAAGGTGGACTATGAGGAGCTCCCCGCGGTGATGGACGCCGTGAAGGGGCTGGAGAAAGGTTCTCCTCTCGTCCACCCGGACCTCAAAGATTACACCCACGTGCCCTGGTTCTTCCCCAAGCCGGGCACCAACATCGCCCACTGGCGAAAGATCCGCAAGGGCGACCTGGCGAAGGGCTTTAGGGACGCCGACCTGGTGCTGGAGGATACGTACACGGTGCCGCGCTACGCGCATTGCGCCATCGAGCCGCACTCCGCCATCGGCCTCTACGACGCCTCCGGCCGCCTGACCATGTGGACCTCTTCCCAGTCCCCCTTCACCCAGCGCCACGTTTTCGCCGAGACCCTTAAGGCCTTCGGCCTCAGCCACAAGGACGTGCGCGTGATCAGCACCTATATCGGCGGCGGCTTCGGCGGCAAGGCCGGCGTCACCATGGAGATCATCGCGGCGGCGCTGGCCATAGCGGTGCCCGGCCGCCCGGTTAAACTGCTCTGGAACCGGGCGCAGGAATTCTACAACACCTACCAGCGCCTGGGCGTCACCGCGAAAATAAAGATGGGCGCCACCAAGGCCGGCAAGATCACCGCGCTGGACTTCAAACTGTACTGGGACTCGGGCGCCTACGTGGAGTACGGCGCCAACGTGGTGAACGCCGCCGGCCTGTCGGCCAGCGGGCCTTACCGCGTGGACAATATCAGCGTGGACTCCATGTGCACCTATACCAACCTGCCGCCCTGCGGCGCGTACCGCGGTTTCGGCTACTCGGAGTTCCTCTTCGGCCTCGAGTCGCATATCACCCGGATGGCGGAGCAGTTGGGCCTGGACCCGGTGGAGTTCCGCAAAAAGAACGCCATCAAAGAGGGCGAGACCCTGCCTTACGGCGCGCACATGAACCCCACCGGCATCCGCGAGGCCATAGAAAGGGTGGAGAAGGAAATTAAATGGGGCGTTAAGGAAAAGTCGAAGGACCCGAAGAAGGCTTTCGGCAAGTCGCTGGTCTGCTTCTGGAAGGCCCCCGCCATGCCCCCGAACGCCAGCTCCAGCGCCTTCCTGAAATTCAACGAGGACGGCAGCGTCAATATCCTGGTGTCCGGCATGGACATGGGGCAGGGGCTGCTGACCGTCATGGCCCAGATAGCCGGCGAGGTGCTGGCCCTGCCCGTCTCCAAGATACGGGTAGAAACGCCCGACACCGACCGCAACCCCTACGAGTGGCAGACCGTGGGTTCGCACGTGACCTGGGGCTGCGGCAACGCCGTCAAGCGCGCCGCCCTCGAGGCGCGCGAACGCATCTTCGACCTGGTCCAGCGCGTGCACTGTCTGGACAAGAGCACCCTGTACCTCCAGGACGAATGCGTGAAGTGCCGCACCAAGCCGGACTTCTCCCTGCCTTTCCGTGACTTCGTCATAAACGGCATCCAGGCCGAGGACCATACCTTCAAGGGCGGCCCTATCATGGGCTCCGGCGTGTTCATGCCCGAGTTCACCTCGGCCATCAGCGACCCGGAGACCGGCCAGGGCGGCCATCCCAACGTGCACTATACCACAGGCGCCGCTGGGGTCATCCTGGAAGTCGATAAAGAGACCGGAAAGATGCGGATAAAGAAGGTGGCGTTGGCCGTGGACTGCGGCAAGGCCATCAACCCGGACCTCGTCAAGGGCCAGATCGTAGGCGGTCTGCTGCAGGGCTTTGCCACCGTACTTTACGAGGACATGCGCTACAGCGAGAAGGGCCGGCTGCTGAACCCGAACTTCTCGGACTACAAGATCCCCACCTCCATGGACATGCCCGACGAGGTGGTGCCGATCATTATCGAGGTGGCCCAGCCCGACGGCCCGTTCGGGGCGCGCGGCGTGGGCGAGCACACCATGATCCCGTGCGCGCCGCTGATAGCCAACGCCGTGGCGGACGCCGTGGGCGTGCGCGTAAAGTCCATGCCGGTCACCAAGGAAAAGGTGGCCCTCGCGGTAAAGGCGGCCGGCAAGTAGGCCGCCCGGAGAAAAAATGAAGATCGCCCTCTGCCAGTACGACATCAAGTGGGAAGACAAGGAAGCCAATAAGAGCAGGATCGAGACCCTGCTGGAGAATTGCCAGCGCAAGTCTGAGATAGACTGGCTTATTTTTTCGGAGATGACCCTGTCCGGCTTCACCATGAACACCGCGGTCTCCGAACTGGACGATTCCGACCGGGCCTTCTTCTCCGGTCTGGCGGCGGAGAACAACGTGAATATCTCCTTCGGCGGCGTGGAAGGCGGGTATAACAAGCTGATCACGCTCGACCGCCGCGGCAACCGCGTGAACGCCTACGCCAAGACCCACCTCTACGCTTTCGGACAGGAGGACAAGTACTATAAGGCGGGCACCAAGCAGGAAGTTTTCGCCCTGGAAGGCCTGCGGGTGATGCCCGCCGTGTGTTTCGACCTGCGCTTCCCCTACCTGTTCTGGAGCAAGGCGCACGACGTGGACGTGTACGTGGCCATAGCGGCCTGGCCCATGCGCCGCGCCGAACAGTGGATGACCCTGCTGCGCGCGCGGGCCGTGGAGAACCAGGCCTACTGCATAGGCGTGGACCGCGTCGGTCTGGAAGGCAAGGTGGAGTACTCCGGCAACTCCATGTGCTACGACCCGCTCGGCAAGACCGTGCTGGACTGCGGGACCAAGGAAGGCATCTTCGTTTCCGATATCCCCGTGGAGCGAGAGCTCGTGGCCAAGACCCGCGAGCGCTTCCCCTTCCTCGGCGAGAGGAAGACTTTCCCCTGGCAGTGACCAGCGGGACGCCGCCGCCCGCCGGAACGCGGACGGCCGCTTTTTCTTAAGGACACTATCATGATAAAGACGGTTATAAAAAAAGACGCGTATTACGACTCGGTGATGCTCATGCAGGCGGCGAGCGTCCTGCGCTCCATGGCCGGGATCAAAGAATCCACGGTGGTCATGGCGACCAGGGAGAACAAGGGCATCATCAAGGCCTCCGGCCTTCTCACCCCGGAGATACAGGCGGCCGGCGACAATGACCTCGCCATCGCCGTCAACGCCGAGACCATCGCCGCGGCCGAGGCGGCTTTTGCCGCCGCCGAACAACTTTTGAATAAAAAACCGGCGGCCGCGGCCGCGGGCGACCGCAAGGCGGCGGGCCTGGACGACGCGGTAAAAACCCTGGAAGGCGCCAACCTGGCGGTGATCTCCGTAGCCGGCCGTTTCGCCGGCGCCCTGGCGGCCGAGTGCCTGGAAAAGGGCCTCAACGTGCTGCTTTTCTCCGACAACGTGCCCGTGGAGACCGAAGTGGCGCTCAAGAAGCAGGCGCAGAAGAAGGGCCTGCTGGTGATGGGGCCCGACTGCGGCACGGCCATCATCAACGGGACGCCCATAGCTTTTGCCAATTCCGTGCGGCGCGGCAGCGTCGGCGTGGTCGGCGCCTCCGGCACCGGGCTGCAGGAGGTCACCACGCTGATCTCCAACGCCGGGGCCGGCATTTCCCAGGCCATCGGCACCGGCGGGCGCGACGTGAAACAGGAAGTCGGCGCCCTCACCTTCCTGCAGGCCCTGCGCATGCTGGCCGAGGATCCCGGCACCGGCGTCATCCTGCTGGTCTCAAAGCCCCCCCACCCTTCGATACTGAAGAAGATAACCGCCGAGATAAAGAAGATCCGCAAGCCGGTGGTGGCCGTCTTCCTGGGCGGCGAGATCAAAGAAAAGATCAAGGACAACTTCTACCCCGCGAAAACCCTGGAAGAGGCCGCCTTCAAGGCCGCCTGCCTGGCCAAGGGCCAGGAGGTCGGCAAAGCCAAGGAGATCATTTACGACATCAACCTGATGGCCGTGGAATCCGCCAAGAAGGAGGCGGGCAAAAAGAAAACGAGCCGCTTCCTGCGCGGGCTCTTCTCGGGCGGGACTTTTGTGAGCGAAGCGCAGGTGATCCTGCCCGAACTGGTGGGCGAGGTCCGCTCCAATGCCCCGCTCGATAAGAAACTGAAACTTAAGAATTCGCTGCAGCTGTCGGGCCACGCCGTGATAGACCTGGGCGAGGACGAGTTCACCGTCGGGCGGCCGCACCCGATGATAGATTTCTCCCTGCGCAACCGGCTGATAGTGGCCGAGGCCGCGAAGCCGGAGGTTTCGGTGCTCCTGCTGGACCTGGTGCTGGGCTACGGCTCCAACCTGCGCCCGCTCGAGGACATCATGCCCGCCATCGTGGAGGCTTTCATCCAGAACAAGGAGCTCTCCATCGTGGCCTCGGTGACCGGCACCGAGACCGATCCCCAGGCGCGGTTCAAGGTGGTGAAGGCGCTAGAGGCCGCCGGAGTGCTGGTGATGCCTTCCAACGCCGGGGCCTGCCGCCTGGCCGGGGAGATCATCCTCCTTGCCGGCAAGAGAGGTAAAAAATGAAACTTTTCGAATCGGAACTGAAAGTCATAAACATCGGCCTGGAATCCTTCAGGCAGGGCCTGAACGATACCGGCGTGAAGAACGTGCAGGTGCAGTTCAAACCCCCGCTCTCCCAGGAGGCGGCCCTGTTCGCCAAGGCGGCCAAATTCTCCGCCCGCATAGAGAAGGCCAACGCGAAAGCGATGGAAAAGATCCTGGCCGCCAAGCCCGCCCTGGTGGGAATGGGGATAGCGCTCGACGTGATACCCGGCATGAAGAAGAACCTGATCCTGCACGCCGGCCCCCCCGTGAAATGGCCCCGGATGTGCGGCCCCATGCGCGGCGGCATAATGGCGGCCCTGATGTACGAGGGGCTGGCCAAGGACCCGCTCGAGGCCGAGGCGCTGGCCGCCTCCGGCAAGATCAAGTACGAGCCCTGCCACGAGCATAACGCCGTCGGGCCCATGGCAGGCATCATCTCCGCTTCCATGCCGGTCTTCATCGTGAAGAACGAGGAGCACGGCAATTACGCCTACGCCACGCAGAACGAGGGCCTGGGCAAGGTGCTGCGCTACGGCGCCTACTCGCCCGAAGTTATAGAGCGGCTGCGCTGGATGGAGAAGGTGCTCTACCCGACGCTGAAGGACGCCATAGAGTTTTTGGGCCGGATAGACCTGAAGTCCATGGTGGCGCAGGCGCTGCACATGGGCGACGAGGTGCATAACCGCAACCGGGCCGGCACGTCCCTGTTCTACCGGGCCATCGCCCCGGCGGTCATCAACACCTCCCGCGACCCGGGCACCGCGGCCAAGGTGCTGGAGTTCATCAACGGCAACGACCATTTCTTCCTGAACCTGAGCATGGCGCTGTCCAAGGCCTCGCTCGACGCTGGCCGGGACGTGAAGGATTCTTCCGTGGCGGTGGTGATGGCGCGCAACGGCACAGAGTTCGGAGTGCAGCTCTCCGGCACCGGCGGCAAATGGTTCACCGGGCCGGCACCCGTGCCGGACGCATTGTATTTCCCCGGCTATACCAAGGCCGACGCCAATCCCGACATCGGCGATTCCGCCATTACCGAGACCAACGGCTTGGGCGGCTTCGCCATAGCGGCGGCGCCGGCCATAGTGCAGTTCGTGGGCGGCAAGGCCGCGGACGCGCTTAACTATACGCTGGCGATGTACGAGATCACGGCGGGTGAGAGCAACATCTACAAGATACCGGCGCTGGATTTCCGCGGCACGCCCACGGGTATAGACGTGATCAAGGTGGCCAAGTCCGGCATCCTGCCGTTCATCGACACCGGAGTGGCGCACAAGAACGCCGGCGTGGGCCAGGTGGGCGCCGGCGTGCTCAGCGCCCCCCCCGAACCCTTCGCCAAAGCCTTCGAGTATTTTGCTAAGAACCTGAAGTAGTCGCCCCCGGCACCTAAATGAAGAAGCCCCTCACGGGGCTTTTTCATTGGAAGACCGCGAGATGTGAAGTCGGGGGCCAGCCGGGGAGGGGCCCCGCGCTCCTGTGCAGAGGGGAACCGTTGCGCGGTTCCCCCCGCCCTTGGGAAATTATGGGCGGGTCCCCCCTCCCCAAAGTCGCGCGGAACCCCTCCCCGGCCGTCCCCTCCGTCACAAAACAAAACCGCCGAATCTCTCCGCGTTCAAATGGTGAAAGTTCGGAAGAATAGGTAAAGCTGTTTCCTCTATCTCCCCGGTGAGGACTAATAGTTAGGGCAACCCGAATTTCGCAGTACAAACTCACTCAGTAAATACACTGTGATTGCTACAATTCCAGACGAAATACAAAAAATATTGAAAAACGACAGTTTTTCCTTCTCTAAATACGAATGTATAAACAATCCAAGCGATATTAAAGCGATTAACGGAAATATGGGGCCGAACAAAATGATAATCCCTAGGACAGAACTTTGTGCGTAGCAAGCGTACTTTGTTAAAGTGAGTTCGTTTCCAATCTTATACTGCTCAAATAATCCGTGAAACCCTAAAATCGAGCCAACAGTAATTGGACTTCCTCCTAGCCCAATTGCGGAAAGTATTGCAAGAAAGACTCTCAATGTTTTAAATAGACGGGACCCCATGCTGAACATTATACTAACGAATAAGTGAACTCGGAACTATACTGAGCCTGCACAAACATCCCGTAGTAGGAAGGTGTAAGAATATGTTTAGGTTGTTCGGAGGGACTGGCGGGGGTGTGGGGTTGGAGGGACGTCACGGACTGAAGGCGCTTGCGTAGCGCGCCGAGGGAGTGACGAGCGGCGCGCACGGTGTGCGCGACCGCGTGCCCGACGGCCCCACACCCCCGTCAGTCCCGACTGGGCTTCCCGAGGTCCGTAAAAAAGGAAACCGCCGGATTGCTCCGGCGGTTCTTGTTACATTAGGAAGATAGGAAGCAGCGTCCCCTAGGTGCCGGGCTGGTATTCGGGCTCGGCGGGGACGGCGACGGGCTGTTTCGCCTTCTTGGGGAGGGCGTTCCAGATCTTCATCGAGAGGAGGAAGCCGATGATGGCGAAAGGCACCAGGAAGACGGGCCACATCCGCCAGTTGGCAGGGTCCTTGGCCAGCTCGCCCACCGGCGTAATATGGCCGATGACGATGGATTGCATACCCGTGCCCAGGTACACCATCCCGTCCACGATCCCCGTGGCAGCGCCCGCGTTCTTGGCGCCGCCGAAGTCGGTAGTCGAAGTGCCCGACAGAATGCCGTGCACGCCCGTCACCGACATCGAGATCAGCATCGTCGCTACTCCGGCCCACCAGATATTGGCGCCCAGCGTCAGCGCCATGATGCCGGCGCTCGCACCCATCACGCCGTAGAGGATGGCCGCCATAGGCCCGCGGCGGGAGTTGAAGATCTTGTCCGAGCACCAGCCCGTCAGGAAAGAGCCCGCCAGGCCCGTCAGCAGCAGCATCAGGCCCCAGTTCTGCGTTACCCAGAAGCTTTTCTTGAAGCCCACCTCGGCGGCGAACAGCGGGTACCAGTGCATGATGCCGTTGCGCATCACGCCGCTGCAGAACTCTATGCCGCACACGACTATCAGCACCGGGTGCGTGATGATCTTCAGGAATACCTGCTTCACCGGCAGCCGCTCGCCGGTGGCCGAGACCGAGTCTTCGCCGGTTTCGAAGTCCTTGTAGCCGGCTTCGCCGGGCGTGTTGCGCAGGAAGAAGAACATGATCAGCCAGAAGATCGTGAGCATGACGGTCGGTACGAAGAAGATCCACCAGTTCTGGTCCACGCCCGTCCCGCCCAAGCCGAAGACGGCGGAGAAGATCCTGGCCATCACCGAGGGGTCGGTCGCGGCCGCCGCGCGGCTGGCCTCGGCCACCGCGAAGCCCCAGTCGAAGGCGAAGTAAAGGCCGAAGGCTATCATGGCGCCGAAGATGGTAGAGAAGGTGCCGCGCTCGCGCACGTGGAACCAGGGAGCCTTAACCGTCACGATGGAGATGGCGCCGTAGCTCTGGAAGTGCATGTTGAGAGCGTAAAGCAGCATGAAAGCGGTAAAGACCGAGACGTTCCAGCCCCAGTTTGCCATGCCGTAGAGGGCCAAGCCCATCAGGAAATTCACCACCAGCGAGCCGCCGGTGCCTACCAGCATGGCCAGGCGGCCGCCCAGCCGGTCGGCCAGCGGCCCGGTGACCAGGAACGACAGGGCGTAAACCCAGGCGCCCACGGCGAAGATCTCGCCGAACTGCGCCTTGGTCATCACCCCGTCGCCCAGCACGCTCTTGGCGACGGTGAGGTTGTAGCGACCCATGTAGAGGAACGCGTAGGCGAAGCCGAGTGGCACCCAGTTAAGGGCGCGGCGGAAGCGGTAGGCTGCGGAATGTGTCGGTATTTGCATGAGAAAATTATAACTTTTTGCCGGCCGGCAGTAGGCGGGCCGCGTGTAAAATCGGTGTAAAATCGGCCTCCCGCCCCCCGGGCGCTTGTGTTATCTGGGAGGAATTGCTATTATTATATATGGAAGGTGGCTGTTGTTCAGGCCGCTTTTTTTACTAATAAGGCGATTTTTATGGATAAGTCAAAATTAGAGAGCGAGATAGAAAAAACCCTTTCCCAGAGCGGTTTCGAACTCGTGGACCTCAAGCTGGCCAGCCATAACGGCAAGCCGCTCATCCAGCTCTTCGTGGACCGCGAGACCGGCGGCGTGCTGCTGGACGACTGCGCCGTGCTCAGCGAAAAGGTCGGGGAGTGCCTCGACGCCAACAATTTTTACGAGAACGGCTATTTCCTGGAGGTCGGCTCCCCCGGGATGGACCGCGTGCTCAAGAAGGAAAAAGATTTCAAGCGTTTCGCCGGCCAGCAGGTGAAGGTCAGGCTTAAGCGCCCGGTGAACAACTCCCGCGTCTATTACGGGAACATCTCCGGCTTTGAAAACGGCCAGCTCCTGCTGACCGGGGACTTAAAATTCAGCCTGGAAGACATCGACGAGGCCCGGCTCCATCCGGCCGACGACGAGATCTTCAAGAAAAAATAATACAGGGGTAAGGAACATGACGAACAAGGAACAGAAGAACAAATCGGACCTTTTACTGGCGCTGGAGCAGCTCGAGCGCGAGAAGAACATAAAGCGCGAGGACGTCTTCAAGACGATCACGGACTCGCTGGTGAGCGCCCTGCGCAAATACTTCGGCAAGACCGCCCAGATCATGGCCGGCATAGACCCCGAGACCGGCGAAATGGCCGGCTTCCTGGTCAAGAAGGTGGCGGACCCCGTGGTCACCCCCGAACTGGAGATCACCGTGGAAGAGGCCCAGAAGCACGTGCCCGGCGCCAAGCTCGGCGACGACGTGCACATCCCCGTGCCGATCCAGGATTTCTCCCGCATCGCGGCCCAGACCGCCAAGCAGGTGCTCATCCAGAAGATCCGCGAGATCGAGAAGGTCCGCATCTTCGACGAGTACAAGCCCCGCGAAGGCGAGATCGTCACCGGCCTGGTGCACCACGTGGCCGGGCGCGACATCTTTGTGGACCTCGGCAAGGCCGAGGCCATCCTGCCCTTCTCCGAGCAGATCCGCCGCGAACATTACAGCGTCAACCAGCGCGTGCGCGCCATCATCCACCGCGTGGACAAGGAGAACAAAGGCCTGCAGATCGTCCTGTCCCGCGCTTCCGGCAACTTCCTCAAGGCCCTCTTCGAAGCCGAAGTGCCCGAGATCGCCGAGAAGGTCATAGAGATAGTGGACGTGGTCCGGGACCCCGGCTTCCGCGCCAAGGTGCTGGTCCGCAGCAATTCCCCTAAAGTGGACCCCGTCGGCGCCTGCGTGGGCATCCGCGGTTCCCGCATCCGCGTCATCATGAGCGAACTCGCCAACGAGAAGATCGACCTGATCCCCTATATCGAGGACACCCTGACGATGATCGCCAAGTCCTTCTCCCCCGCCACGGTCAGCTCCGTGAAGGTGCTGGACAAGGAAGGCAAGCGCGCGCAGGTCATCGTCCCCGACGACCAGCTCGCCATGGCCATCGGCCGCGAAGGCCAGAACATCCGCCTCGCCAGCCGCCTGACCGGCTGGGAGATAGAGGTGAAGTCCGAAGGCCAGCGCCAGGAAGAGAACAAGCGCACTACCGATATGGCCATGCAGGACCTGCTCAAGATCGAAGGCATCGGTTCCAAGGTGGCCGAGACGCTCATCACCATGAACGTCCTGGACATCCGCACCGTCGCCGGCCTCACCGAGGAGGAGCTCTGCTCCCTTGAAGGCATCGGCGAGAAGACCGCCCAGAAGATACTGGCCGGCGCCAAGAAATTCCTCGAAGAGAACCCTAACTATGGACAGCAGGCCGCCCAGGAAGAAGCTCCCGCGACCGAAGAGGTGAAAAATGACAGCCAAGAAGAAGGAAAATGAAGATTTAGAGAAGAAGGACGCGGCGGTTAAACCCGAAGGCGAGGCCAAAGCGGCCCCGAAGAAGAAAGCCGCCCCCAAGAAGAAGGAAGAGGGCGCCGCGCCCGCGGAAAAGAAGCCCGCGGCCAAGAAAGCCGCCGCCCCCAAGGCGAAAAAGACCGAGGCGGCGGAAGGCGCCCCCGAGGCCGAAAAGCCCGCCAAGGCTCCCGCCAAGCCCAAGAAAGCCAAGGCGGAAGCCGAGGCTCCCGCTCCCGAGCCGGAACTGCCCAAGAAGCCCGACCTCAAGCGCTTCATGTTCTCCCATTCCACGGCCGAAGGCACCATCGCCGCCGGGCCGTCGGGCCAGAAGGAAGAGCCCAAGCCGGTGGAACCGCCCAAGCCGGCCGCCCCGCCCCCCGCCGCCGCGGCCCCGGCCGCGCCGGCCAAGCCCGGTTTGCCTCCGGCCCCGGCTGCCAAGCCGCCGGTCCCCGGACTAAAGCCGGGCATGCCGCCGCTGGGTGCCCGGCCCGTGCTGCCGCAGGCCCCCCGCCCGGCCCCGCGCCTCATAATACCGCCGCTCATAAAGCCCTCGGCCCCCGTCATGCGGCCCGGCCCCGTGCTGCCCAAGCCGCAGACCCCCGTGCGCCCGGCTTACGGCCCCGGCAAGCCCCAGCCCCCCAGGCCCGCCGCCAAGCCCGCGCCGAAGCCCGCGGCCCCGGCCCCCAAGCCGGCCGCCCCCGCCGCCCAGCCCGCCGCCGACGGCGAGAAGGCCGCGCTGCCCAAACTGAAGGTCTCGACCAACGTCATCGTCCGCGAGCTGGCGGAAAAGATGGGCGTGAAAACTACCGACTTCATCAAGAAACTGATGGGGATGGGCGTTTTTGCCACCATCAACCAGCGCCTGGACCAGGACGCCGCCCAGCTCATAGCCGCGGACTACGGGTTCGACCTGGAACTGATCCCGATGTACGGCGAGGAAGAACTCAAGGAGGAGATCGAGCACGAGAAGCCCGAGAACCTCAAGCCCCGCTACCCCATCATCACCATCATGGGCCACGTGGACCACGGTAAAACCACCCTGCTGGACGCCCTGCGCGAATCCAACGTGGTGGACTCCGAGGCCGGCCAGATCACGCAGCACATCGGCGCCTACATGGTGAAGACCCCCCGCGGCAACATCACCGTGCTCGACACCCCCGGCCACGAGGCGTTCACCGCCATGCGCGCCCACGGCGTGAAGATCACCGACA
>Ga0154363_133_pt2 | contig 22403 bp, 17 predicted proteins | sample RifGroA2_FD_115891 | JGI IMG/M metagenome (GOLD analysis project Ga0154363, IMG submission 115891) | Elusimicrobia bacterium GWA2_62_23
AGTCGGGAGTGTAATAGGACACGAAGGCGTTGCGTTCGTCGCCGCGCTGGCGGCGGGCGTCGGCGAGGGGCGCCAGCGCCAGAAGCGCGGCCAGCGAGAGCCCCAGCGATATCCTTAAACCAGGCATAGGCATATTCTAGGAAATTATCCCCCCCTGCCCGACAAGACGCTGTCGGGTTGGCCTGCTATGCTATTTAAACACGGGGGCGGGAGGTGGATTATGAAATGGAAAGTGGACAATTGGCTGAGCGAGGGATTCAGGGCGCGCAAGGCGGGGGCGCTAACGGCCTACATCTACAAGTCGCTGAACTGGCCGGACTTCTACCGGGGTACGCCGGCCTACGAGGTGCGCTACGCCGGCGCCTCCATAGCGCTGATACGCCTGGACGGCAAGGGGGCCACGGTGCGGCGGCTGCAGGCGGGAGAGGTGTTCCCGGAGATAAGCGAGCTGGACCTGGTGGAACTGGCGCTGTGGGTGAGCAAGCTGCGCGGCGGGGGCGGACAGCTCAATTAGCCGGCGGCAGGGCGAGGGCGCGGCGGCGGATCTCGCCCAGCAGGCCGCGGAAGATGAAGGTGTGCACGGGGTACAGGCAGTACCAGTAGAGATTGCCCAGGAAGCCGCGCGGCTCGAAGTAGGCGGTCATGCGCAGCACGGAAGAGGTTTCGTTCTGCGGCTTGGTCTCGAACTGCAGCCAGCCCTTGCCGGGCAGCTTCATCTCCGCGCGCAGCAGCAGCATGCGGCCTTCCACCACGCGCTCCACGCGCCAGAAGTCCAGCACTTCGCCCTGGTGGATGGTGTCGGGGTGGCGGCGGCCGCGGCGCATACCCACGCCGCCTATCAGCCGGTCCTGGAAGGCCTTCGGGTCCCACAGCCACTGGGCGTAGAACCAGCCGCGCTCGCCGCCTATGCCGGAGAAGACGCGGAACACGCTCTCCGCCTGGGCCTCCACGGTTATGAAATGGTCCTGCAGGATGAGGCCTTCGGTGTCTATGAAGGAGCAGGGCTTGGCGTAATGCGGCTCGTAGGCGGTGGTCCAGGAGGTTTCCACGTTGTTCTCGGCCACGCGCATGAGGGCGTACTGCACGGCGGTGCGGTAGTCCAGGGGCTTGATCTCCGGGAACAGGCGCAGGGCGTCGTCCGAGGAGCAGACCACGTCGTTCTTGAGGCTCTCGAGCAGGGGTTTGGCCAGCACGGCCGGCACCGGGGTAATGAGGCCCACCAGGCGGGCGCAGAGGGCTGGCGACCAGAACGGGCAGGAGAAAAAAACACGCCGCAGGCCGCGGGTTTCGGCGTAGATGCTCATAAGTTCCCGGTACGGGTGCACCGCGGAACCGCCGACCTCCACTATTTTACCGTCGGCGGCGCGGCTTCCCATAGCGGCGGCCAGGTAGGCCAGCACGTCACGGATAGCCAGCGGCTGGCAGAGGGTGTCGCGCATGCACCTGGCGCAGGGAATGAACGGCAGGCGCTCCGCCATATAGCGGATCATCTCGAAGGAGATGCTGCCCGAACCCACTATTATGGCGGCGCGGAACTCCACAACATTAAGGCCGGCCTGGCGCAGTATCTCCCCTACCCGGTGGCGGGAATGCAGGTGGTGGGAAAGACTGGCGGCGTCTCCGCCCAGGCCGCCCAGGTAAACGACCTTCTTTACGCCAGCGGCTTTGGCGGCCCTGGCGAAATTACGGGCCGAAACCTCTTCAAAGGCCTCGAAATCGGCCGTGTCGGCCATGGAATGGATAAGGTAGTAGGCGGCGTCGGCGCCTTTAAGCGCCTCGTCCAGCCCAGCCCCGCAGAACACGTCGCCCTTGTAAATGTCCACACTGCCGGTCCAGGGGCGGCCCTCCAGGTTCTCGGGGTGGCGGGCCAGGGCGCGCACCCGGTAGCCGCCGGCGAGCAGGCGCGGGATAAGGCGGCCGCCTATATAGCCGGTGGGGCCGGTAACGAGGATGGTTTTAATGCCCTGGTCAGCCATGTTCAGGATATTATTATACTACGCTTGCCCGCCCCCCCCGGCCTTTATTAGAATACCTAGGAAGTTCCGTCCGTTCTTTTTGCTGAAACCCGAAAAATCAGGAGGCGGCCCCGCCGCCCGCAACATGACGCGAGCACCAAGGAGAAACCATGCCCACGCATAAGATATTCTGGACCGAAATAGACGAAGCCCCGGCCCTGGCCACGTATTCCCTGCTGCCCATAGTCCGCGCCTTCATCAAAGGCACCGGCATAGAAGTGGAGCCCAGCGACATTTCGCTGGCCGGCCGCATCATAGCCAACTTCCCCGAGAATCTCACCCAGGCCCAGCGCATCCCGGACAACCTCTCCAGGCTCGGCGAGCTGACGCTCAACCCCGAGGCCAATATCATAAAGCTGCCCAACATCAGCGCCTCCGTGCCGCAGCTAAAGGCCGCCATAAAGGAGCTGCAGGAACAGGGCTACAAGATCCCGGACTACCCCGAAAATCCCCAAACCCCGGCCGAGAAAGAACTGAAAGAGCGGTTCGCCAAGGTGCTGGGCTCGGCCGTGAACCCCGTACTGCGCGAAGGCAACTCCGACCGCCGCGCACCGCTGTCCGTAAAGAATTTCGCCAAAAAGCACCCGCACAAGCTCTCCCCGTGGAGCAAGGACTGCAAGGGCCGCGTGGCGCACATGACCGCCGGCGACTTCTACGGCAATGAAAAGTCCGTCTGCGTGGAGCACGCCGGCGAGCTGAAGATAGAGCTGGTTGCGGGCGGCAAGACCACCCTGCTCAAGACCGTGAAGGCCTCCAAGGGCGAAATAGTGGACGGCACTTTCATGAGCGCGAAAGCCCTGCGCAAGTTCTACGCCGAGCAGCTGGAGACCGCGAAGAAAGAGGGCCTGCTGCTGTCGGTCCACCTGAAGGCCACCATGATGAAGGTCTCCGACCCCATCCTGTTCGGCCACGCCGTGGGCGTGTTCTTCGAGGACGTCTTTAAGAAGCACGCCGACGCCTTCAAGGCTCTGGGTGTGAACCCCAACATGGGGCTGGGCGACCTGTACAAGAAGCTCGAGACCTTGCCCGCGGACCAGAAGGCCGCCATAGAGGCCGACATAAAGGCCGAGTACGCCCGGCGCCCGGCGCTGGCCATGGTGGACTCCGCCAAGGGCATCACCAACCTGCACGTGCCCAGCGACATCATCATAGACGCCTCCATGCCGGTGGTGGTGCGCGACGGCGGCAAGATGTGGAACGCCGAAGGCAAACTGCAGGAGACCCTGGCCCTGGTGCCCGACCGCTGCTATGCCGGCGTGTACAAGGCCATGATGGACGACTGCCGCCAGAACGGCGCTTTCGACCCGGCCACTATGGGCAGCGTGCCCAACGTAGGCCTGATGGCGCAGAAGGCCGAGGAATACGGCTCGCACCCCACCACTTTCGAGATCCCCGCCGACGGCCTGGTGCGCGTGGTGGACGCGCACGGCAAGGCGCTCATGGAGCACCAGGTGGAGAAGGGCGACGTGTGGCGCATGAGCCGCGTTAAGGACATCCCCGTGCAGGACTGGGTGAAGCTCGCCGTGAAGCGCGCCAAGGCCACCGGCGCCCACGCCATCTTCTGGCTGGACAAGGGTCGCGCCCACGACGCGCAGGTCATCTCCAAGGTGGAGCAGTACCTCAAGGACCACGACACCGCCGGCCTCACCATAAAGATACTGCCGCCGGTGGAGGCGCTGAAGTATTCCAACGAGCGCATCCGCAGGGGCCAGGACACCATCTCCGTGACCGGCAACGTGCTGCGCGACTACCTCACCGACCTGTACCCCATCCTGGAGCTGGGCACCAGCGCCAAGATGCTTTCCGTGGTGCCGCTGCTCGCCGGCGGCGGCCTGTTCGAAACGGGCGCGGGCGGCTCGGCCCCCAAGCACGTGCAGCAGTTCCAGAAAGAAGGCTACCTGCGCTGGGACTCGCTCGGCGAGTTCTCCGCCCTGGGCGCCTCCCTGGAACACCTCGGCAACATGTTCCGCAACGAGAAGGCCCTGGCGCTGGCGGAAACGCTGGACCAGGCCATAGCCAAGTTCCTGGACAACAACAAATCCCCCGCCCGCAAGGTGGGCGAGATAGACAACCGCGGCAGCCATTACTACCTGGCCCTTTACTGGGCGCAGGCGCTGGCCGCCCAGGAGAAGGACGCGGCCCTGAGGGAACGTTTCGAGGAGACGGCCCGGCAGCTGGCGGCGAACGAAGCCAAGATCAACGCCGAGCTGATAGGCGCGCAGGGCCGGCCGGTGGACATGGGCGGCTACTACCACCCCGACCGGCAGAAGACCGGCGCGGCCATGCGCCCCAGCCACACCCTCAACGCCGTCATAGACGCGCTGCTGAAGAAGACCGAGGCCTTCGCGGTCTGACCCGGGCGTTTCGCCCGCAAAGAACCCCGGCCACCCGGCCGGGGTTTTTTTGCCGCCATTGACAACCGCCGGAATACCTGCAAAACTATTAAGTAAGCCGAAAGGCTGCTTTATGAAGACCTATACGCTGCTGGCTTTCCTGCTTCTCACCGCGGCTTTCGCCTGGCCCGGGCCGCGGCAGCATATCCCGAAAGATTTCCGGGACGCCCCCTCCTCCGCCGCCTTAGAAGAGCTTTCAGGAGGCGCCGACCCGGCCTCCGCCCCGGAGATAGCCCCGCAGCCGGCGGCGGCGGCGCCGGCGCAGCCCGCCGCCAGGAAAGGCACCGGCAAGTGGACCGGCTGGCTGCAGGGCCGCTCGGACTACGGCTACCTGCCGGGCACGCAGAACGTCAATTCCGGCGCCAGCGGCTTCAAAGTCTATTACCGGTGCTCCTCCTTCCGCCGGGAACCGGACGGCGGTTTCTCCATGCGCATGCAGTTCGGCAACGACAAAGGCGGCGACCTGGGCATAGTCACCTGGACCCGCGGCCCTTCGGCCGAGAACTCCCTTACCGTTAAATTCGAAGGCACCGCCAGGTTCTACGACGCCGCTGGCCGTGCCTACCAGCCTAAAAACCCTGCGAGCGTGCTCAACGCTATGGACGGCTACTCCGGGTTCTGCTCCAACGCCTACAGATCGCTGGAAGTCCACCGCCCCGCCATAGTCAAATACCTGATGAAGAAGGACCTCAAGTCCATGGAGCGCCTCTACTCGGCCGCCAAGTTCATCCCCGGCCCCATAGGGCTGTACGCCGAAGGCATGGAGATCACCATCGCCCTCTCGCAGCAGGAGGGCTTCAAGGCCGCCGAAGGGGCTGGCTGCCTGATCACCGGCCTGGTGCTGGAGAAAGCCACCCACCGGCTGGTGAAGAAAGAGGTTTTGAAATACCTGATAGAGAAGAGCTGCTCCGGCGCGGCCACGGCCATAGGCGCCCTGCACCACGGGGAAAAGCACGAAGGCCCGCTGTATTTCACCGGGGTGGTGAAAGAGACCCGGGCCGCCACCGACTACCTGGGCAGGCGGACCCTGTACCCTGACCCGGCGGCGGCGAGGGTGGAACTGGCCTACCTGGAAACGGAAGAGACGGTAAAGAACATCTTCTTCGACAACTGGCGTTAAAGAACCCCTTAAATAAAAAAAACCCGCTTCACGGCGGGTTTTTTTATCGGTTTACGGAGAATACCCACTAGAGGTTTTGAACCCAACCGGGGCCGGGCTTTGGACCTAGGGAGAAGGCTTGGCCTGGCGGCGCAGGAGGTAAAGCCCGGCTTCGCCGTAGTTGTGCAGCGTTTCGGGCGGGAGCCATTTGCCCTGGTCCACCTTCCGCCTGCAGAAATCGAGGAGGTTGCCCGGGTTATCCGCCAGGATGAAGATGCGGCTCAAAGCGGCCCTGGCCGCGGCGTCCTTGGAATTGCACCAGGAGAACGGATCTCTTTCGAAAGTATAGAACGCTACCAGGCTGTCGGCCGACCCGGTCCCCGCTATGCAGTCGCCGCTTTTGGAGAAGCCCTCCATGGTTTCCCTGACGGATCTCCTGTAGTAGTCGAATAAGTCCCGGTCCGGATAGAACAGCGTTCCCCTGTTCCTCGCCATTGCGACGTCCTCCCAGGCCCCGCGCAGCAGCACCAGAGCGCAAACAACCGCCAAAGCCCGCAGGCGCCAGCCGGAAAATGCCCGGAGCGCCGTTTCCATGCCGGCCGCGGCCAGAATATACGCGAACGGGAACAGTACCAGGAAGGAGCGCGGCAGGAGCGTGGCCGAAGGAAAGATCAGCGCCAGGAGCGCTATGCCAAGGAGCGGGAGCAGCAGCAGTGAACAGAAAAAAAGCAGGCGGGAGGCGCTCTTAGGAGAATAGAACAGCCCGGCCGCGGCGAAGAGAGCCAGGAGAAAGGCCGGCATTACCCCGGGCGTCAGGCTTGAGAGCGCTACGCCCAGGACCGGAAGAAGCGGCCCGCCAACGGCGCCATGCATGGCCGCCGCCATCTGCCGCAATACCGGGACATACAGTACCGCCGCGAGGAGCAGGCAGCAGGCTCCCAGCGCCGCTACCCTGCCGCGGGAGAAGCCGCCCGGGTCCAGGAATAAAAAGGCGAAGAACGGCAGCACGAATATCAGCCCCGTAGGCACCGTATAAAGTACCAGCACGTTCAGCGCGCAGAGCAGGGCCAGGGACGCGGCCGGCATGGCCGCCCTGCCACGCGCCAGATAAACCAATGGACAGAGCACGGCCAGGAGGGCCTGGATAGAATAACCGCGCGCGTTGACAGAGTAATAGACCAGCCCGCCGGAAGAAGCCGTGAAGAACGCGGCGAGCCTGGCGGAGTTCCTGCTTAAACCGAGGGCCAGGACCAGTTCGTAGACGGCGGGGATCAGCGCGCAGCCGGCTATGAAAGCCGGCAGCCGCAGAACGGCTTCGGAAGTGCCGCCCAGCAGGTAAAAACAGCGCGCCAGCAAAGAATGGAAGATGTGGTTGTTCGGAGCGTCGTAAGTGGACAGGATGTGCCGGAACGGGTAGACGACGTAATTGAAATAGGTATAGAACTCGTCCAGCCTGACCGGTTCCCGGAGAAAGAAGAGCCTAAGGGCCAGCCCGTAAGCGAGCACCGCCAACAGCACAAGATCCGCCCTGAACGGCGTTCGCGCGCTTTCCGGGCGGACATTTTCGGGATCAGGCATAGCGTAACAGGACGGCGAAACGCGGCTACACCGGCAGGATGTTGCGCTCTTTGGCCCAGTTGCGCAGGAAGCCCACCGCCTCGGCCTTGATGACAGAAAGCGGGCTGGTCTGCTTTAGCTGGGTGAGCACGTGCTGGGTGGAGATCTTTTCCCCGGCGCCGGAGGCGCTGTAGAGGGCGGAGATCACGGCCTGCTCTATTTCGGCGCCGCTGAACCCTTCCGAGTTCAGGGCCAACACGCCGGTATCGAATTCGGCCGGGATCAGGCCGCGTTTGAGCAGGTGGATCTTTATTATCCCCTCGCGGGCGGAGACGTCGGGCAGGTCTGCGAAGAAGATCTCGTCGAAGCGGCCCTTGCGCAGCAGTTCGGGCGGCAGGCCGTTAATGTCGTTGGAGGTGGCGGCTATGAAAGAACGGTCCTTGCGCTCCTGCATCCAGGTGAGCATGGTGCCCAGCACCCGCTTGGACACGCCGCCGTCTATGTCGCCGGAAGAGGAGGCGAAGATCTTCTCTATTTCGTCTATCCACAGGCAGACCGGGGACAGGCGCTCCACCGTGGCCAGCGCCTTGCGCAGGTTCTCCTCGGTCTCGCCGATGTACTTGGAGTAAAGGCGGGTGAGGTCCAGCCGGTAGAGCGGAATGCCCAGTTCGCCCGCCGTCACCTTGGCGGCCAGGGACTTGCCGCAGCCCTGCACGCCCAGCAGCAGCACGCCCTTGGGCGGCGGCAGCGGGCCGTCGGAGAAAAAGGTCTTCTTGCGGTCGCTCACCCAGCGCTTGAGGTTGGCGTAGCCGGCTATACCCGAAGGCTGCTCGGAACCGAAATATTCCAGGATGCCGTCCCGGTCGAACGCCTCTTTTTTGAAGCGTTCCAGCTCGGCCACGTCCCGGCCGTCGAAAGCCGCGTCCTTGAGCAGGCAGAGGTTCATGGCGTTGCGCACCTGCTGCAGGGAAAGGCCTTTGAGGGTCTTCACCACGCGCATGAGGGTTTCCGGCGGCATGTCCACGGAGAGGGCGGAGGATTTAAGCCTGAAATCCGCCACCATGCGGTTCACCTCGGCGAGGATCTGCTTTTCGTCGGGGTAGCCGCCGGAGATGCGGGCGGCCAGCGGGGCCAGGTCGGCCGGGAGCTTCACCTCGGCCCCGAGCAGCACCACGGTGGTGGGCGTGCCCTTGGCCTTGTTGAGCAGGTCCTTGAAAAGGCGGGCCGGGGCCGCGTCGGCGAGGAACCGGTCCAGGTCGCAGAAAACGAAAAGCGCCGGCTGCTGCTCTTTCACCAGGTCGTTGGCGATGCGCAGCATGGCGGCGGGGTCGCCGCTCTTGTAGAAAGCGTTCTGGTTCTGCCCCACCCGCAGGCCCTCGCTGAGCGACCACGAGTAGAAAGCCAGGCGCTGGTCGCCGGCCACGCCGGCCAGCTGGCCCAGCACGTAGCCTTCGTCTATGGTATCCACCAGCACCAGCGGGTAGCGGGATTTTATCAGGAGGGAGATCTCTTCTTCGAAATTCATCAGGCGGAATGGACTGCGGCACTACCCCCGGAAAATCTGATTGCGCCCGGCAGGAATCGAACCTGCACTTAGAGCTTCGGAGGCTCCCGTGATATCCATTTCACTACGGGCGCGCAAATCGCTGCTTATATTATAGCCAAAACCGGCCTAAATATGTTTCCTGGCCAGCTCTACCAGCTGACGCTCGAACCCCGGCATGTCGGCGGGCACTTCGCCGCCGCCCTGCGCGAAATCCTTGCGGCCGCCGCCGGAGCCGTTCACCACTTCGGCCACGTGCTTGGCTATGGCGGAGGCGTCGGCCTTAACGTCTCCGGTATGCGTCACTATGAAAGTGAATTTCTCGCCCAGGCGCGAGTAGATGAACAGCAGGGTGGCTTTCAGCCCTTTCTTGATCTCATCCGACAGGCCGCGCAGCTCTTTCATCTCGGCGGCGCCGGCGTCGTACACCAGGAAACTGGAGCCGGAGCCGTCTATGCCCTCGGTGAGCGTCCGGCGGCCTTCTTTGGGGGCGGCCGCGGCGGACCTGGCTTTGCCGCTCTTAAGTTCCTTGATGTTCTCCAGCAGCTGCTCCACCCGGGCCGGCACTTCGGCTGCGGGCACGGACAGGCGGGCGGCCACGGTTTCGGCCACCTTGGCCAGGCCGGACAGGTAGAAGACCGCCGCCGGGCCGGCTACCCCTTCTATGCGGCGCACGCCGCGCGACACGGAAGAATCCTTCAGGATCTTTATCACCAGCAGCTCGCCGGTGCGGTCTATGTGGGTGCCGCCGCACAGCTCCAGGCTGTAGCGGTCCTTGGCGGTCTCGAAGCCGCCGCGGTTGATGAGGATGAAACGCGCGGGGTCGGCGTACTTCTCGCCCAGCAGGGTGGTGGCGCCGAAGGCCTTGGCGTCAGCGAGCGGGCGCAGGGCCTTGTGTACGCGGTAGTCTTCGCGCACGGCGGCGTTGGCCATCTCCTCTATGCGGGAGATCTCTTCTTTGGTGGGGGCTTTGGCTATGGTGTAGTCGAAGCGAAAGCGCATGGGGTCAACTTCGCTGCCGGCCTGGCGGGTGGTGTCGCCGAACACGGACTTGAGCGCCGCGTTGATGACATGCGTGGCGGTGTGGTTGCAGGCGGTGCGGTAGCGGTCCCCGGAAACGCGGGCGGAGACCTTCATGCCGGTCTTGAGCGGCGCGTGCGTGCGGATGGAATGAAAATAGACCTTGGCCACCGGCTTCTGGGTGTCGGTCACGGAGGCCAGCTCGGCCCCCTCGAACATCAGCGAGCCGGTGTCGCCCACCTGGCCGCCGCTCTGCGCGTAGAACGGAGTGATGTCCAGCACGGCGTAGCCCTCGGCTCCGGCCGGCAGTTTCTCCAGCATATTACCCTTGCTGTCCAGCAGGGCGAGCACGGCGGACCCGGTCTCGGTCACGTCGTAACCTTTAAAAACGGTAGCGGGGAGTTTTTCCTCTGCGGTCTGGAAGATGAAGGCGTTCTTCTCGCCGGAATCCTTCCAGCCGGCCTTGGCGGTGGCCTGGGCGGCCTTGCGGGCCTCGTGAAAGCCCTTCTCGTCCACATCAACTCCTTTCTTCTCGGCCAGCTCGCGGGTGAGCTCGAAAGGAAAACCGTAAGTCTCGTACAAACTGAAGGCCTCGTCGCCGGGAATGCCCTTGGGGTATTTGGCCAGCAGGTCGGACAGGTACTTCTCGCCGGTCTCCAGCGTTTCTATAAAGCCCTGCTCCTCGAATTTCAGCGTCTCATTTATCTGCTTGGCGGCGGCTTCCACCTCGGGGTAAACACCTTTGAAGATGCCGAACACCGAAGGCGTGAGCCTGTGCAGGAAAGGGTCCCGGGCGCCTAGCATGCGGCCGTAGCGGCTGGCTCGGCGGATAAGGCGGCGCAGCACGTAGCCGCGGCCCTCGTTGGACGGGATGATCCCTTCGGAAATGAGGAAAGAGGACGCGCGCAGGTGTTCAGCTATGATGCGGTAGGCGGAAACGCTCTCCGGCGAGGCCTGGTAGTCGGACTTGAGCAGGCCGGAGGCCGCCTCTATGATCGGGTAGAACAGCGAGGTCTCGAACGGTGACTCTTTCCCCTCCACTATGAAGGTGAGGCGCTCCAGGCCCATGCCGGTGTCTATGTTCTTCTTGGGCAGCGGGTTGTAGACGCCGCCGGGCTGCTTGTCGAACTGCGTGAAAACGTGGTTCCAGATCTCTATGTAGCGGTCGCACGAGCAGGCGCCGGGTCCGGCGCAGCCTTTATGGTCGTACTTTTCGCCGCGGTCCCAGTAGATCTCGGAGCAGGGGCCCGAGGGGCCGGTGTCGCCCATCGCCCAGAAATTATCCTTGTCGCCCAGCTCGATGATATGGGAGTGCAGCTCTTTCGGCAGGATGTTCTCCCAGATGCCGCGGGCCTCGGCGTCGCGCGGGGCTACGCCGCCCTTGTAGATGGAAGGGTACAGGCGCCGGGCGTCCAGCCCCATGTCCTTGGTCAGGAATTCCCAGCCCCAGGCGATGGATTCCTTCTTGAAATAATCGCCGAAGGAGAAGTTGCCGAGCATTTCGAAAAAAGTCAGGTGGCGGATGGTCTTGCCGACGTTGTCTATGTCGGTGGTGCGGAAACTTTTCTGGCAGGAGGCGGCGCGCTTCATGTCTGTCTTGAGGCCGAGGTAATAGGGCTTGAACTGCACCATGCCGGCGGAGGTGAAGAGCAGCGTGGGGTCGCCCTCGGGGATAAGCGGGCTGGACTTAACTACCGGGTGCCCGTTCCTGGAGAAAAATTCCAAAAAACTCTCGCGTATCTGTTGGCTTTTCATCGTAATGCGCTTCCTTCCGCTTGAATTAGACGTAAATTATACAACTTTGGCCGCCCCTCCCGCCCTGCCGGGCAATAAAAAAGCCCTCCGGAAGCGACTGGCGCCTTCCGGAGGGCAGGGAGCGGCTAGAATACGCGAACGGCGAACCAGTAGAAGAGGGCGGAGATGGCGGCGGCGGCCGGGATGGTGATGACCCAGGCCCAGACTATGTTGCCGGCCACGCCCCACTTCACGGCCTTGATGTTCTTGAGCGTGCCTACGCCCACTATGGCGCCGGTGATGGTGTGCGTGGTGCTTATCGGCACGCCCATGGCCGAAGCGCCGAACAGCACCATGGAGGCAGCGCCCTCGGCGCAGAAGCCGTCCACCGGGCGGAGCTTGGAGAGCTTGTCTCCCATGGTCTTCACTATGCGCCAGCCGCCGGACATGGTACCGATGGCTATGGCCGCGTGGCAGGTGAGTACCACCCAGAGGGGCACGTGGAACTCCGTGCCCAGGTAGCCGGCGCTGAACAAAAGGCCGGCTATGATGCCCATGGTCTTCTGCGCGTCGTTGCCGCCGTGGCCCAGGCTGTAGAGCGCGGCGCTGACCAGCTGCCCTTTACGGAACCAGTGGTCCACTTTGGACGGCGTCTGTTTGGCCACCAGGTTGTAAACTATGAGTCCCAGGACGATGGCCAGCAGCATGCCCACCAGCGGCGAGACTACTATAAATACCAGCGTCTTTATGATGCCTTTCATCACCAGCATGCCGGGGCCCGCCTTCACCAGGGCCGAGCCTATGAGCCCGCCCACCAGCGCGTGCGAAGAGCTGGACGGGATGCCGTAATACCAGGTGATGAGGTTCCAGGCGGAAGCCCCCACCAGCGCGCCGAAGATGACATAACTGTCCACCTGGGCGATGTTCACTATGCCCTTGCCTATGGTGCCGGCCACGTGCAGGCCGAAGAAGGCGAAGGCGATGAAGTTGAAGAAGGCCGCCCACATCACCGCGTATTTCGGGGACAGTACGCGGGTAGCCACTATGGTGGCTATGGAGTTGGCTGCGTCGTGGAAGCCGTTCAGGAAGTCGAAGAACAGCGCCAGCGCCACCAGGAAGATGATGGCTATGAGCGTGCTATCCATGCTTCACCAGGATGGACTCTATGAGCTTGGCAACGTGCTCGCACTTGTCCAGGGCGCCTTCGGCGGTCTCGTAGATCTCTTTCCATTTTATGACGGCCATGGGGTCCTTCTCGTTCTCGAAGAGGTGGCTGATGGCCTTTTCGCGCACGGCGTCGCCCAGGTTCTCCAGGCGGTTCACCTCTATGCAGTGGTCCAGCACCCGGCGGGCGCGCTTGGTGTCGTGCAGGTGCTCCACCGCCTTGGCGAGGGAGGCCGCGGACTGGTCCAGCAGGTCTATGAACTGGGCGAAGTATTCGTCGTTGGGCTTTATCTTGTAGAGCTTTATGCGGTTGGCCATGGCGTTGAGCAGGTCCAGCACGTCGTCGAGGCTGTTGGCCAGCGCGTAAATGTCCTCGCGGTCTATGGGGGTGATGAAGGTGCGGTTGAGCATGTCCGTGATCTCGTGGGCCAGGGTGTCGCCCTCGTGCTCCAGGTCGCGCATCTTCTTGACCTCGGCTTCGTCCAGCACGCCGTCCTTGACGGCGGCCTTGAAATACTCGGCCGCCCTGGTCAGGTTCAGGGCCTGCTGCGTGAGGAAGTCGAAGAACTTCTCTTCTTTCGGCATGAAATTGAAAGCCATCTTTTTTCTCCTTGTCCGCTTGTCTTACGTATAGGATAGAAAAGCCGGATGAAGCCCGGTTAAAGCCCATGTAAAATGCGTGTAAGGCCCGGAGGGAGGCTACTTCAGCTCTTCCGGGTGATGGCGCACCACTACCGCGGAAACCATGTAAATTATGTCCTCGGCCATACTGACGGCGTGGTCGCAGACCCGCTCCAGGTGGCGGGCCGCCAGCAGCAGCGGCACGGCCCGGTCCGCCGTGGAGCCGTCCTTAACCATATAATCGTAGACAAGTTCCTTCTCCACGGCGCGTTTCAACTCGTCCGCTTCGGAATCGGAAAGTATCACTTTTTTGGCCAGCGCCGTATCGCCTTCCAGGAAAGCCTTTACGGCGTCCCCGGTCATGCGCTTGGCGATCTCGGCCAGGCGAGGGATGTCCACCAGCGGCTTGAGCTCCGGCTTGCCAGCCAGCTCCAGCGCGCGCTGAGCCACGTCCACGGCCAGGTCGCCGATGCGCTCCAGCTCGGCGTTCAGCTTTATGGCGGTAGTGATGAAGCGCAGGTCGCCCGCCATGGGCTGGTGCAGGGCTATCAGGTCCAGGCACTTGTCGTCTATGACCAGTTCCAGGCTGTCCATCCCCACGTCGGAATCTATCACGCGCTGCGCCGCCGCGGCGTCGCGGTTCTTCAGCGCCTCCACGGCCACGGTGATGGCCTCCTGGGCCATGGCCGCCAGCCGCGCCAGCTGGCCTTTAAGATGGTTGAGTTCCTCGTCAAAATGTCTTTGCATCATCCGAACCTCCCGGTTATATAGTCTTCCGTGCGCCTGTCGCGCGGGGCCTTGAAGATCTGCTCGGTGCGGCCTTCCTCTATCAGGTCGCCCATAAGAAAGAAGGCCGTCCTGTCGGAAACGCGCGCCGCCTGCTGCATATTATGGGTGACTATGACTATGGTGTATTCTTTTTTCAGCTCGAGGATGAGTTCCTCTATCTTGCCGGTGGAGATGGGGTCGAGGCTGGCGCAGGGCTCGTCGAAAAGTATGACCTCGGGGGAAACGGCGAGGCAGCGGGCTATGCAGAGGCGCTGCTGCTGGCCACCGGACAGACCCAGGGCGCTGTCCTTCAACCTGTCCTTTACCTCGCCCCAGAGCGCGGCTTTCCTGAGCGAATCCACCACCTTCTCCTCTATAGCGCGCTTATCCGTCATGCCGTTGACCTCGAGCCCGTAGGAGATGTTCTCGAAGACGGTCTTGGGGAATGGGTTAGGCTTCTGGAACACCATCCCTACGCGCTTGCGCAGGTCGGCCGCGTCGCAGGCCGGCGATAGGATATCCAGGCCGTCGAGCAGGATCTCCCCTTCGAACCGGCTGCCGGGCACCAGTTCGTGCATGCGGTTGAGGAGGCGGATGAAGGTGGATTTGCCGCAGCCGGAAGGCCCGATGATCGCCGTAACCCGCCGGGCCGCGAAAGCGATGTTGATATTATTGAGGGCGCGTTTGGAGCCGTAGTAAAAATTCACGCCGCGGGCCGTTATCTTTGGTTCGGAGCCGAACATGTCCGCCTCGCCCAGGGAATTGAGGTTGATGCCTACCGGCCCCCTCACCAGCGCCGGATGAAAACCCTCCATTCCCATCTGCCTCTCGTGGTCGATATTCACGTCATGCATGGTATGCCTTCCTTTGGCGCTGCCTTATCCAGATGGCCAGCATCGAAACCGAAAGCACCAGGGCCAGCAGCAGCAGGCTGGAGGCGTAGGCGATGCGCGTCTGTTCCTCGGGGTGCGTGCCCTCGGTCATCAGCGCGTAGATATGGTAGGGCAGCGCCATTACTTCCGAAAGAACGGAATCGGGATAACCTTTTACGTAGAAAGCGGCGGCCGTGAAAAGTATGGGGGCGGTCTCTCCTGCCACGCGGCCCACGCTGAGTATCACCCCGGTCAGGATGCCGGGCAGGGCCGCTGGCAGCACCACTTTGCGGATGGTCTCCCACTGCGTGGCGCCCAGCGCCAGCGAGGCCTCCCTTATGGACTGCGGCACCGCCACCAGGGCTTCCTGCGCGGCCGAGATGATGACGGGCAGGGCCAGGATGCCCAGGGTAAGCGAACCGGACAGAATGGAAACCCCGAAGCCCAGGTACTTGACGAAGACGGTCAGGCCGAACAGCCCGAACACCACCGACGGCACGCCGGCGAGGTTATTGATGCTGATACGCAGCACGTTCACTATCCAGCCCTTTGGCGAATACTCCGTGAGGTACACCGCGCAGGCCACGCCCAGCGGCAGCGAGAAGAGGATGGCGCCGAGGGTGAGGTAAAACGTGCCGAGTATGGCCGGGGCCACACCGCCGGCGGTCATGGAATCGCGCGGCACCTGCGTCAGGAAGGCCCAGTTGATGGTGCCCAGGCCCTTGGCCGCTATGAAGAACAGTATGGCACCGAGGAAAAGGATATTGGCGCCCATGCAGGCCGCCAGGAAGGCGAAACCCGCCTTCTGTACTATGCCCCGGTTGTTTCTCTTAACGGCGCTCATCTTGAAAGCCCCAGCTTAAGCCGGTAGCGGCGGCTGATAAGTTCGGCGGCGATATTGAAAGCGAAGGTTATAAGGAAAAGTATCAGCGCTATGGCGAACAGCGCGTGGTAATGGTCGCTGCCCACCGGCGCCTCCCCCATCTCGGCCGCTATGGCGGCGGTCATGGGGCGCACCGGGTCGAAGATGGATTCCGGGATCACCGCCGAGCCGCCGGCCACCATCAGCACGGTCATGGTCTCGCCTATGGCGCGGCTCATGCCCAGGATGACCGCGGTAGAGATGCCCGACCCGGCGGCCGGGATGATGACCTTGGTCAGCGTCTGCCAGCGGTCGGCGCCCACGGCGAAGGAAGCCTCGCGGAACGAACGCGGCACATAGCTCAGCGCGTCCTCGGCGATGCTCGCCACGGTGGGCGTGGCCATTACGCCCAGGATCACGCTGGTGGTAAAGGCGGTGAGGCCTATGGGCAGGTCGAAAGCCGTCTGCAGGAAAGGGGCGAGCACCACCATGCCGAAGAAACCGTAGACGATGGAAGGCACGGAGGCCAGGATCTCTATGACCGGCTTGAGCACCGCGCGCTGCTTATTGCCGGCCAGTTCGTGCAGGTAGAGGGCACTGCCCACTCCGAGCGGCACGCAGATCACCAGCGCCCCGGCGGTAACCCACAGCGAGGCCAGGATAAGCGGCAGGATGCCGAACTCCGGCGGTTCCGCCGTGGGATACCAGCTGGTCCCCAGCAGGAAGGCCTTGGGAGAAATTATCTTGAAGATCGGGAGGGCTTCCTTGAACAGCACCAGCACAATGCCTACGAGAAAAGCCAGCGAGGCGAACGCCGTCACCGTGAACAGCCACTTTATCAGCTTCTCTTTTCTCCGGTTCATCCCCCATAGTTTAGGAAAGACCGGTCAAGGCAGCATAAAGGGCGGGTAAATTCCCTGTAAATTGCGGAGAACAGGCACGCTCTCACTGCGGGGTTAGCAGAGGGGACGCTGATCCCCAATTCCCGATTTCCCGCGCGGCCGCGTTGATCTTGCCGAAAATCTCCAGCCGGACATCCCCGCGCTCGCACTTTACAGGGGGAGGACTTTGCTGGCGCCTCTTCAGCCATCCGCGCCCCGGCCCGCGCTACCGCCACCCCAGCTTGAACCTGAAATTATGGGAATCACTCACGGGGTCGGTAAGCCAGACACCATCGACCACCACCGCTATTTCATGGCGGTAATTGTACCCATAACCTATGTGGCTTTCAGAGAGCTTCACCCCCCGGCCCACGCCACGAAAAACCTGGCCGTCGAATTCGAGATCTATGTTCTGGGTTTCCAGCAACGTGTTGGCCGGCATATTCGAGCTGTCGTAGTATGTCATTATCACCACGCGAATTTTTTCCGTGCCTTTCGGCCGAGGAAGCGACGCGGTTACCCTGAACGGGTCGGCTATTGTTTCACCGTCGGCGCTGCGCAGGATGTACTCCATCATCAGCCCGGTCCCATCGGAGGCCAGAAGACTGAGACTTTTCAGGGCCTGAACCACGCCCAACTCCAATTTTGCGCGTTCCCCCCGGCCGGGCTCCGGAACCCGCATATCGGCTGCCTGAGTCACATCCAGCGTCTCTGCCGCCCTGATCCTTTCAAGTTGGGCCGCATTGCCGATCCCGCCGCAGAACTGCATGGCCATCGTTAACAGCATCAGATTTTTCATTGTCTCGTTCTCCTTAAACTTCTTCATTACCGCAGAATAGGCACAGATTACGCCTCTTTTAGCGGATACGCCCCTGGACCGGGATGCAGGCCAGCCAGTTGTACTTCGCCAGCCCTGAGATCTTAGAAACGGCCGCCTCGCCGATAGCCTTGTACGGGGCCTGAATATAGGCGCCGGTGTAGCTGGTGTAGGTCCACACGTTTATATTGGTCTGCAACCGGATAACCGGCTGGTTCATCAGCAGCGTCGCGTTTGCTACGGCGTCCGCCGGATTCTTCCCAAGTTCGCACACCGAGCCGAATTCAACCAGTTTATCGTTCGAAATATCCAGCGGGTCCGGAATACCGCAGCCTGCGGGGCATTCGGCAGTGGACTTTACCGCCGCCTCTTTAGCCATCAGCACCCGCACCTTGGCCTGGCCGGAGGCGTCCAGCCGCACCGTACCGTTGCAGTTGAGCATCTCTTTCGCCCCGCCGGAGGGCCCGGCGCTTATTATGCTGCAGGCCACTTCCTGTTCAGCGGGCCCGCCGCCGCCTTCCAGCACGGCCACTGAACTATAAGCCTCGGCGCGCCCTGGGACGGAAAAACTCAGGCTGATGCCGCCTTCCCTGCCGTAGTCACAGCTGGAAGGTATGCTATCCGGGATGGAGAGCAGGCCGTGCTGCGGTTTGAATTCAGGGTAGGTCCGCTTAGGGACCCTGGTCATGGAGCCCTCGTTCCAGGAAAACTCGGTGCAGAAATGGGAGTCTTTCCTGGCCGCAAAGGAGGCGGAGCCAGATACGGCCAGCTCCCCTCCCATCCTTATATACAGGCTGACCGGCGCCACTCCCGCTTTGCCGTACAGACTGCCTCCGTCCGCCGCTTTTTGCGGTTCTGGGATCCCGGCCTCGATGATCGCCATAGTTTCCTGTCCGGAAACGGCTCTCAGGTCCTCAATCCCACCGGCATACCCCACACCGGAAACGCAGAACAAAACCGCACCGCAACAGAGCGCCAGATCCATTATCATCATCGCCATTTTCTTCATATTTTTCTCCTCCGTCAGACTTCTTCCTTATTATTTCCCCGGCTATGCCGTTCTTCTGCTGCTTCCGGGGCCACACACTAAGGTTATGTTCATATTCTACAGGTTGAAAACAGGAACGCCCTGAGGCCAAATACCCAACAGGCGCTGGTGTTCGTGCTCAGCCGGATTGCCCGGGCGGCTTAGGGCAGGAGCGCACGGGCGGACGCGTTTTTAGTGACCCTAGGGGTCTTTATAGTTATTCGGCCAAGAAGCCAAGAACGGAATTGAGAGACTGCCGTGAAGGGGATTTTTCCACAGGTTAGATGCCGCTGCGAGCGCAATGGCACGAAATCAAGCGCGGTACTGTGAGAATTACAACAGTAATCAGAAGTCCCACATTTTCAGCACCCGCCCGATCACAAAGAAGGCCGCGGAGTTCCCGGTTTTTTTCACGGTCGAGTAGGAGTGGGATGCCTCCACTGTGGACTTAAGCAGCGGATAATACCCCTTGAGGGCGTCGGAATCCGCCCGGAACAGGCCTATGGACGAATACTGCGCGTGGCTCTCCTGCTCGAGCCGTTTTATGTAACCGCGCACTTTCTCGCGCACTTCCTGCCGCATAGCCAGAAGGGAGGGATATACCACCATCTGCCCGGAGAGCCTGGACTTATAAACCCCTTTCTTCACTTCTTTCGCCAGCCCCGCGGCGGCAAAGTCTTTCAGCGCCTTCTGCGTTTCGGCTTTTTTTATGCGCAGGGTTTTCGCCAGCTCTTCCGGAGTCCAGGCGCCGCAGTCGTACTCCAGAGCAAAGGCGCATTTATAGGCCTCAAAGCTGGAAAGCGTGGCCAGCGCCTGCGCCTCGGTCATGTAGCACTTCTTATCGGCAATGGACCGCCGCAGCGCCTGTTCCACAGGGGTAAACGCCGTGGCCGCGGCTTTAGCTAGCAACGGGGCGAAGAGGTCCGCGTAGATTTCTTCTCCGGCCAAGGTCTTCAGCCAGGCGGCCACCAGCTCCCTGGCGGCCGGGGTATTTTGAGGCAGCCGCAGGGCTACCAGAAGTTTCGGCAGCCTCTCCACCCCCGGCAGGTTCTTCCCCTGCTCCATCAGCAGGTATTTGCGGTAAGAGACCTTAAGCACGGGCGCGCCGCCGTTGTCGTGATAGAAGCGGTAAGCGGTAGAAAAACCTCCCTCCGTGCGCAGCCTGCTCAGAGTTTCAGAAAATACAGTTCCCATGGTTTACGCACCTCAGCGCTTAAGTCGGCTATTCAGATCCGAGCCCCAGGCTCACTGGATCATCGGACCCAGCAATTTACGGAGCGGCAATGTCTCCAGTTCGTGCCCGGCGCCTTCTTCAACATGAAGAACGCAGGATTTGATGCCCCGACCGAACTCGGCGATATCTTCGCGGGAAAGCATGGAACCAGGCTGCCCCCCGGCCACCAACAGGACCGGGCAAGTCAACCCCGCCAGCGCCCCCCGCAGGTCCCGGAAGTCCGCCTCCCGCTGCAACGCACGGATCACTTTTTCGGGAGGCATTCCGGGTCTTATTTGAGCGCACAGTTTTTCAGCCCACGCCGGTTCAATGGGAAGGTGGAAAGGAGGGTGGTCCAAAAGCGCAAGAGCTTTTACCGCGCACGGATGGTTTGCGGCAAATCCCAGGGCATAGGGGACTCCGCGGGAATGGGCGACAATAATTACACCGGACATCAGGGCGAGCTGCTCGACAACAGAAACGATATCGGAAACATGGTCCGCAAGCTGGTAGCCCTGACCGGGAGCATCGCTTTGCCCGCGGCCCCTGAAACTAAGACTGACACAGCGCCTGTCCCGCCAATTCGTCTCGATCTCGTTTTGAAAACTTACGGCAGTCCCAAGCATTCCCGGCATGAAGAGAATGGGCGTTAGCGAGGGGTCTGTGCCCTCCCAGTCCGTCACCTCAAGTTTGCAGGTTCCATTCTTAATAAAATAGCGCTTCATGTTTTTTCAATCTCACGGGCTATCCATACGGGGGTACCGGGATAGTATACATATTCCCTAGCGGCCTGGCGGACATTCCGATGCCGCCACAGATACTACATAAAACATCATGGCATTTTTTTTACGGCTTTTATGCCTTCCGGGGTTTGTATGCGAAGTTTTGAGGCGTTGGCGTCACCAGGATCGACAAGGAGTATATTGTAATTTACCCCCGCCTTATGCATTTTCAGTCTGGAATCTATAATCAGTGTAGCAGTCGAACCCAGAACTTCGAACCCGGATTCCACACTGTTTAGATTTCTGGACTGCACACGGAAATAGAACAGGGGCCCGTGGACCGAACAGGCGAACGGGACCACTGAAGTTCCGTCAAACATCTTGAAGCCGCATGCCGCTTCGGCATCCCCGCCGGGCAACGACACCACCGTGGTGGACGTGGCCACCAGCCAGACCGCCGGCCCGGCGGCGGGGCCGTAAAGGGTGCCGCTGAAATCTGAAGAGGTAGAGGCTTGCACGCGGAATTCAGTATACGGCGGATTGCCATTGGCCAGCCAACTTAGAGTAATGCTGGAATAGAAAACCCCCGTGAACGGATTAGCCGGCGTACCGGGCACGGCGGAAAGAGTTATCGTCCCGCCGACGACTATATAGTCGGTCGCAAGCAGTTTCAGAGTGGCATAACCGGCGACTTTGGTCCTGACATAATAGGTGGTATTAGGGTTCAGTACGCCGGTACACCAGGCCATGCGGTTATATGTGACGCTTGACCGCTCTATCAGCGAATAATCAGCGTGCGAGGAGACTTCGGCCGTGAACTGGGCGTTGGTGGGATTACCGGCGGCGCCCCATTTAACGCTGAATGAGCTTACCCAGACCTCCGGGAACGAGCCGCCGTAGACATTGCCGCTGACGGTAATGGTGCTGGTGTTGTCGCCATCGAAGAAGGCGTTTTCCCCTTTTATCGTGAGAGTACTGAACGAGAGGAAGGCGCCGCTGCTCTTTTTGACGGAGTAGACGGAATCAAGAGTGTTATCGCCAGCCAGAACACCGGTGTATCTGGCTGTGGCTATATTGTTATTATCAATAATCAGCGTGCCGTTGGTCCCCGGCGTCTTTATGAACACCGTACCGGCCGCGCTGTTCTGTTCAGACGCGCTGTCGCCGTAAGCCCGTATGGTCCCGGTAAATCCAGCTGTGCTGGATATAACCGCTATCCGTCCGCCGCCGCCGCCATCATAAGTACCGTTACCCCCGCCGGCGTCAAGTGTGCCGCTGCCGGTCATGGAAGCGGCGGTGATGTAGATGCTCCCGCCCGAACCTGGCAGCTGAACCCCTCCGTTGCCGTTTGCTAATATCGAGCCGTTCAGCGAAAGATTATTTGAGATATTCAAAATAACGGCGCCGCCCCCGGATTGATGAGCCCCTCCGCTGCCCAGGTTGACCGGTGCGCTGTAAGATCCGTAGGTAAGCCCCTGACAGTTCTGCACACTGCCCCCTTCCCCGCCGTAACTCGCGCCAGCATTGGCACAAAGCTGTTTGCCAGGCCCCTGGCTGACTGCATAGCCTTTTCCAGTCACGTTTATCTGACCGTTGGTGGCTATAGTAAGATTTGTAACGCTGAAAGAGGCTTTGTGCACCTCCGCGGTAGTATTAAGTTCATGCGTTATTACTGCGCCTGAGGACCCGCCCACGGTCAAATCAGTAAGCCCTGAAAAGTTAGTCATACTGGATAACAAAAGCCCGAACCCGGACAAGGTGTATGCCCCGGCGAAGTTGATATTGTCATCCACGCGCAGATAACCGGTAGTCCCATCGCCGGTAACAGCACTTATCGTAATAGTGCTTGGATAAGCAAGCAAAAGGTTTCCCCGCCTGTTCAGCCGCACCTGGTCAAAAGCACCGGTATGGTCGCTGGACGGTATCCCGGCATACCTGTTGGTGTCAATATTGTTATTATCGATAATCAGCGTGCCGTTGGTCCCGGGCGTCTTTATGAACACCGTGCCGGCCGCGCTGTTCTGTTCAGACGCGCTGTCGCCGTAAGCCCGTATGGTCCCGGTAAATCCAGCTGTGCTGGATATAACCGCTATCC
>Ga0154363_151_pt1 | contig 13574 bp, 7 predicted proteins | sample RifGroA2_FD_115891 | JGI IMG/M metagenome (GOLD analysis project Ga0154363, IMG submission 115891) | Elusimicrobia bacterium GWA2_62_23
AAGCTATGACGGAAATTTGGTCCAAAGGAAAGATTGCGACGCATATATTCATCCAAGCCGGGCACAAGAGGCCAAGGACCTTAAGGCCAGATTCCCCGGGGTTGCGATTACTAGCGGGTATAGAAGTCCCAGGAAGAACTGGGATTTGTACCGAAAGGCATACAAGGATTACTTGGAGTACGACAAGGTCTTGCCACAATCTATCTGGACAGGCTGGCACATGTTCGGAAAGGCTGTGGATTTGGACTATCTGCCGCACAGTGCGGAGAATTGGGGGAATTTATGGGGAGCTGCCGGCAAGCCGAAAATATTGGAGGCGACGGGGGTTGATTTAATGATGGGGGTAACAACAGACGGCACAGAGTGGAGGATGCATAAATATCGGGGCTATAGTCTTGAAACCATTTATGGCTTGGGAGCCTGCTTGCATTTAGGAGAATAAGATGAAGCGCGAATGTAAAGTTTTGTGTCTGGCGGTTGGTTGTCTCATGTCCGTAGTGGGGGTTAGTGCGGAGATAGGGCCGGATCAGATTTGGAATAAGGATCGAACATATGTTGTGCCGTGGGAAAACATGAGCGACGAGCTTAAGACATTTGCGCTTGAGCAATATTGGAGTGAAATTAGTTATTGCTTGGCGAACATTGGCAAACCGTTCAAGGCTATTAATCCCAAAGAAGTCAATGACGTGCTGTATGAAACATATGTCGGGTATATTACTCACGGCCTAATTGCGGGGAAGTACTGCCAATATGGAGACTACAAGGAATGTGTGAAATATGCGTACATGGACTACATGCAATCAGTAAATTGCCCAAAGGAAGCTGGCCGATGTAAGCCTGAATGTTGGGGGGGAGACCTAAGTGGGGTAGGGGATGGGCGATATCCTCCGTTGGTGGCGATCATCGACACTTATGAACAAAACCACGACTATAAAGGTGCCCTTCCATATTACCAGAGGGAGCTTGGCAGTTGGGCAAGGGACTATGAGGGGAAAACCTTGGAAGAAAAGCTTAAAAACCTAAAAATAAAAGCTGCAAAAGATGAGAATTTGACAGAAGCGGTTCAGTTCATTGAGCGATGGGAAAAAGCCAAGAAGCTCGCCAAAACCGAAAAGCCGATCCCAATGGATCCCGTAGTCCAGCACCACAAATGGTTCTACAGCGCCAAGCCCGCAGAAGTGCTGAAAGCCCTGGATTACTACAGCAAGAACAGGGTCAAATTCATGCTGGAAAAAGCCGCGGCCCATAAAAATCCGGTCGTCGCAAAAAAGGCGAAAGAATATTTGGACAATTGGGATAAGCCCGTAGCGGAAGACAACGGAGGAGGAGGGCCTCTCGAGAAGTCAGAATAAAAAGCAATAACGGGAAGAATAAGGAACTGGGCGGGAATATGAAAGGCTTGTGGCTCGCCGGAATAGCGTTAATGGCAAACGCCGCAGAATTATCTGCCGTTTCTCCGATGGAAATCGGAGATCGCGGCAGTATTGTGGTGCCATTTTTTAATAATTCGGGCAGCACAAGCCCGGTGGAAGGTGTTTTTATTTCCGCAGTTGCTGACGCAGAGGGGGTTAATATCCTGGAGACATCCTATCTTGGTCCTGTGTCGGTGTTCCCAGGGTGTACGTCATATTTTCATCTGGATTTTGAGCTTGGCTCGAATTTTGACCTCGCGAATTCCAGCGTTACGATCACTATGGACCTGGCCCATTCCAGTCCGGAATTTCTGCCGGCTTCGCGCCGGTGGGTTTATAGAACACTAAACCGGTTCAAAAGCCTTCGGGGAGATTGTTTAGAGCCGGATAACGTGTTTTGCGGGGAATATCTATCTCCGGACACAATTCAGCCCACCACCGAGTTTGTTGTTGACGGCCCGAACTTTAATTCCGGTTCCGCAATGTTTGTTTCAACATATGCCCTGCTTTCGCTCAGTGCCGGGGACGGTTACTTGGTGGACAGTGAAATAAGCGGGCTGTCTGTCACAAAAATAAATTTTGATGCTGTCCCATTAGACTTTGAAAGCATGTCCCCTGCGCTGGAACCGTTCATGCTATCAGAAGGCCAGCACAGGCTTTACTTTGCCAGCCAGGATTATGCAGGGAACACGGAGGTGATGCAATCCACGTTTGTTGTTGTGGACGGCACGGCACCGGGGCCGGCGACCGGAATCAGGGTGGACGGGGTCGCTTCTGGCGCATGGAGCAATACCGGGGAGTTCAATCTCTCTTGGACAAGTCCCTCCGAGGTTTCCGGGGTGGCCGGGGCGCGGATAAAATTCGGAGAGGTGGCGCCGGCATCCAACGAAGAGGGCGTTTTTTATCCGGCGGCCGAAGGTTCATTGGCCTATTCCTCTACGGAGACTGCCGCCGGGATAAATACCCTCTGGCTGTGGCTCGAGGATAACGTGGGCAACGCGGACTACGCGATGGCTTCCAGCGTGGAACTGCGCTATGACGGCGGCGCGCCGGTTTCCACGGCCGCGGCTCTGGCCTATTCCGGCGCCGGCATAGTGCTGGTAAGTTTCGGCGCTTCTGACTCCGTGAGCGGCATTGCCAGTACCGCTCTTTGGTGGCGGCAGGCCGGCGCGGACTGGTCCTCCGGCGCTTATGTCTTGGCCGGCAGCAGCGGGACGTTCAGCTTTGATACGCATGGTGTGCAGGGTAACTGGGAATTCTATACGCGAGCCTGCGACAATGCCGGCAATTGCGAGTCTGTCCCGGTTTCAACAACCTCCGCTAAGGTCGGGTCCTATGTTGATGTAACGCCGCCGGTGATCTCAAACGTGCGCGTGACCGAAATAACCTATGACACCGCGCGCGTTTCTTGGGAGACTGACGACGCGGCTTCGGCCGTGCTTGAATACTCTTTCCCGGGCGCGCCTGTTTCAAAACTATATGCCCCGGCTTATTCCAACAGCCAGAGTCTGCTGCTGGGCGGCCTGGTCTACCCGGCCAACTATTCCTTCACCATCACGGCCACTAACAAGGCCGGGTTGAGCGCGGGCAATCCCGGCGGCGCTTTCTATGTTCCGCCTAAAATGACCACCAATGTCAGCGACCTGGGCGTGCTCAATACCGGCCTTCCTATAATCATAGGAGTAACCAATCCCTATGTGTCCTCCATTACCTATACGCTTAACGGCCAGACTATTACGCAGGCGGTAAGTCCCAATATGCCGCTGGAGATCTACGTTTCCGGCGGCCAGGGGCAGACCAGCCTGTCGCTCAACCTGGACGGGTTCACTTATTCCACCAGCTTTGTGGTGGATACCGCCACCCGGACGGTATTCCTGGCCAGGTTCGCGGCGCTGGACGGCGGCCTGGACGCCGCGCAGGGCAACAGCGCCGCGCTGGCCGCGGCGGGGCAGGCGCTCACGGCGGAGGCCGCCAATATCAACGGCAGGGCCCACTTCGGGTATTTCGCGGGTATAGACCCGGTAGCTCCGGGGAATATCACTGACCTGGTCGTTGTTTCCGGTCCTGGCGCGGACCAAGCCACGTTAACGTGGTCGGCGCCCGGCGACGACGCCTACGCCGGCACGGCCATGAAATACGACATAAGATGGGCTACTACTCCGATAAGCGCCGGGAATTTCTCCGCCGCCTCACGTGCGGCCGAAGCCCCGTTCCCGGCCGCCGCCGGAACTTCGCAAACTTCCGTGTTGAGCGGGCTCGGCCAGCTTGCTACTTACTACTTCGCGATCAAAACCGAAGATGAGTTGGGAAATCTTTCGGGCCTTTCAAATGACGCGGCGGTGTTAAAAGGGTATGTGCTGGCCGGCACGGTGACTGTGAACGGGGTTTCGGAAATCTCCTTCATCGCCCCGGTACAGCCCAGCATTTCGCTTATAAGCACGGTTTCCGCAACCGGCGCCGTTGCGGTGGGGTCGGCCGCTGCCGGAGGACTGACCCTGGCCGGCAACCTGTATGAAATAGGCCCGGAGGGGACTTTTGAGCCTCCGGCCATGCTCACTTTCCACTATTCTACCGCCGCCCTGACGGAGGTGGGCCTGCTGGAATCCGATATTGCCATCTACGAGCATTTTCCGGAGGAAGGCTGGGTGAAATTGCCCGGCCAGGTGGTGGACACCGCGGCCCGCAAAATAACGGTGCCCGTAGGCCGCATAGCCTCCCTGTTCGGCATCTTCGGCGTTGTAAAGGACCGTACCGCGCCGGCCAGCGGGATTTCCTATGTCGGACCGGTTTACAGGACGGAGGAAAGGCTGTTTATAAGCGCGGTTTCCAGCGTTGTCCTGTCCGCCTATGACCCGGTGGTGTTCGGCACCGCCACCGGCGTGGCCTTTACGGAGTACCGCGTGGACGCTGGTCCCGGCGCGGCATTTATCGTGTATTCGGAGCCATTCGGTTTGCCGGCGGGTGAACGCAGAGTGGAATTCCGCAGCTGGGACGGGGCGGGTAACCTGGAAGAGGCAAAGGTTGTCGAGGTTTATGTGGACGCCTCCGCGCCGGTTACCGCGGCGCTGGTGGCGGGTGCTACGGGCCAGAACGGCTGGTATGTCTCCGTGGCTACGGTTTCCCTGGTGGCTACCGATACGCTCAGCGGCGTGGCGGAGATATATTACGGCATAGACCCCTCTACGGAGCCAGTAAACTATTTCGCTCCTGTGGTCTTGAGTTCAGAAGGTATAGCCGGGCTCTTCTACTACGCCGCCGATAATGTCCGCAATTACGAAGCGCCAAGATCAACGCAGGTCAAAGTAGATCTGGCCGGGCCGGCAGTTATGGTGGAAAGTTCCCCCGCGGCTAACGCGGCGGGTTGGAATAATTCCGATGTTTCCGTGGTTTTCTCCGGGACGGACGCGGTTTCCGGGGTGGCCTGGTGCAGCTCCGCCACAACCGTTGGCGTTGAGGGCGAGGGGCTGCTTGTCTCCGGGGTCTGCCTGGACTTGGCCGGCAACTCTTCTACGGCCGCGCTGACCCTGAACATAGATAAGACTGCCCCGGCAATAAACATCTCTTCCCCGGCTGCCGGCGTTTTTGTGGCCACCAAAGACAAGGTGACGGTGTTCTACGCGGTGAAAGATAATCTGGACCCGGCGCCGGTAGTGGAGGCTAGGTTGGTGCAGGCGGAAGACAGGGGCAGTCCGCGCGGGGCAAGGCTCTCCACTGTGGCCGTGGAAAACGGCGGACTGTTCGAGCCCCTGGACCTTGACGACGGGTTGTGGCGGCTTGTAGTAAAGGCGCAGGACCGGGCCGGAAACCTTTCCGAAGAGGAGGGGCCGGTGTTCGAGGTGGTGCATGATGTTTTTGTTCCCAGGACCTCCCTGGCCGTAACCGGGGCGCGCTATGAGTCGGGCGGGACCGAATATGTTACGAAAGACAGCGGCCTTAAACTTGAGAGCGTGGACGACCTGGTGGAAGCCGGGGATGGCATAGGGCTTGGCGTGTTGCGGCAGAGCGTGGGGCTTTCCTCTGCGCCGGCTATGGTCTTCGAGTCCACAAGTGCTCGGCAGGGCGAGCTCTTTGCGTCCACGTTCACGGCGGCGCGCGCCGGAGTGCAAGCGGATGGCCATTATTCTCTTGAATACGGCGCTGAAGATGTTTTGGGGAACAGAGAGGCTTTGAAAACCTGGCATTTCGCGGTGGATGGTACCGCGCCGGAGAGTTCCCTGGCGTTTACCGGCAACCAGTATTTCGGCGACAGCCAGTTTGTCAGCGCCGGCACGGAGATCCGGATCTCCGCGCAGGACCCAGTTGTGAACGGCGTGGCTGCGGGGGCGCTGCTGACAAAATACCTCCTGGACGGCGGCGAGTGGCGGATCTATGCCGGCAGCTTCACCGTTGCGTTGGAAGGGAGGCATACGCTGGACTACTACAGCCTGGACCGGCTGCTGAACGCCGAGGGAGCAAGCAGCCTCCTGCTGGCGGTGGACAACACTCCCCCCGCGGCTTATTTGAGTTTCGGCGAGCCGAAGGTTGAATTGCTGGGCTTGCCGGTGCTGACGCCAGAGTCGAAAATAACGCTGTCGGCCGCGGATCCGGTCTCCGTGGAAGTAGCCTCCGGCCTTAACAGCGTCTTCTATGAAATAGAGAACGTCCAGACCGGCGCGCTCTCTCCAGTGGCGGCGTATGCCGCGCCCTTCGCGGTGGCCGGGCAGGGAACTTTCGTTATCAGGTATTGGGCCAAAGACAATGTCGGCAACGCCGGAGTCCCGCTGGAAAAAATGTTCTCTGTTTCCACCTGGCGGCAGGACGGTCTTGCGGCCTCCGGCAGATTTGAAATGTCCGGCAATTCGGATATAGCCGGTGCGGTCAAATCCAATGATTCTGTGCTGGTGAGCGGCAACGCCCGGATACTTGGGGACGTTGTGGCGGCGACGGTGACCGTTTCCGGCAAGGCGCAGATAACGGGTATGAAGACCAGCGGCGCTATGCCGCTGGCCATGGAGCCTATAAGCGTTTCCCGGCTGGCCCAGGCCGCCGCCGCGGAGAATAATAATGCCGCGCTTGCCCAATATCTGACGGAGGGGAGCCTGACGTTGAGTTCGCAGGCGTCCCTGGTGCTTTCCACCGGAACTTATTATCTCAGGGGACTGGAATTGACCGGAGGTTCCAGTATTACCGTGGCGGGCAGGGTGGATATTGTGGTGGAAGGGAGCGTTACCATAAGCGGCGGCAGTTCGCTCAACGCCGCCGGGCAGGCTTCGCTGCTCTCGCTGATAGTCAGCACTTCTTCGGAACTTAAATTCAGCGGGGGCGCGGATATCGCCGCCTGCGTCTACGCGCCTTACTCCGACCTGAAACTGGCCGGCAACGCGGTAATGGGTGGTCACTATTTTGTGCGGACCGCGGCCGTCAGCGGCAATGGGAACATTATTCAATCGGGGGAGACGCTGCCCATAGTGGCGCCGGCGGCCGGCGGCGGTAAAACAAAGGTGTTCGCCGTGGCCGAGGCCGGCTTTGGCGTGCTTGCGGGGCCTTCCTCTGAATTCCGCCTGGGAGAGGTTTATGTCTATCCTGATCCGGCCAAGGGCGGGGAAATGCCTGCCTTCCACATAGAATGCGGCATAGCCGATAGCGTGAAGATAACCATTTATACGGTAAGCGGACGGCAGGCGCATGAGGCCGCGCTGGGCGGCTTGCCTGCGGCGCTGGACGACGGCAACGGCCTCAGTTATGCCTATGAATATATCTGGCGCGGGCATATCCCCAGCGGGGTTTATCTCTATGCCATAGAGGCGCAGAAATCTGGAAAGAAACTGAAGAAAACGGGAAAGTTCGCGGTGGTCCGTTGAGTGCCAGGGGGGAACTATGAAAAATAAAAATACCCCTCAACATGATATCGCCAATAGCGTGGTCTACCTGCTTTCGCGGCCGTGGGTGTTCGCTATTATATTGCTGTTCCTGCTTATCCCAGCGCCCAAAATAAGCGAGGCCCTTGAAAGCGGTGCCGAGTTCCTGCGCATAGATACTGACGCCCGGGCGGGGGCCATGTCTTCGGCGGGGGCGGCTTCGGCCATGGGGATAAGCGCCATAAGTTACAACCCGGCGGGGCTGGCGTCCATGGCCAGGGGCGAGGCCGCCTTAAGCCATAGTTCCTGGTACCTGGGTTCCATGCACGACTTTGTGGGTGCAGGTTTTGGTATGCCACAGGGCTGGAAGCTGGGCCTGAGCTTTACTAGGTTGTCGGCTGGTGACATGGAAGGCCGCACGGCCACAAGGGCCAAGACCGGGGGATATAGCGCCTATGACCAGGCGGCGGGGCTGGCCGTGGCTAAACAATTCGGGGCTTACAGCGCGGGCGGCGCGGTAAAATACATAGAAAGCTCCATAGCTGGGACCAAAGGAACTGGCTACGCGGTGGATTTGGGCTTAAAGCGCGGCTTAAGGGCCGTGCCGGTTACCATAGGCGTGGCGGTGCAGAACATAGGCCCCGGCATAAAGTACATTTCCCAAAGAGACCAGTTGCCGTTGAGCGTAAGTGCCGGCATAGTGTTCATGCCCATAGCCGGGGTAATGCTGAATTTCGACGCCAGGCGCTACGTGTACGACAAGTACACCACCTACAGCCTTGGAAGCGAGTATGCCTTGTTCGGCGGGGCGGGCAGCGCCTACGGATTGAGCTTGCGCGGCGGAGTTAACGGGATGCCCAACCAGAGCGCGGCGGGCGCGTTCAGCGCGGGCGCGGGCGTGAAGTTCCTGAACGCCGACCTGGATTACGCCATGAGCCCGGAGGGCAAACTGGGCGGCACGCAGCGCATAACCTTGAAGAAGAAATTTTGAGATCAGCCGGGGCCCAGGCCTTCCTGCATGTAGTCGGTCACTATGGCGACGATCTTTTTGACCGGTTCGCTGCAGGCCTTGAACGCCAGCAGGTCCAGTGCGCCGGCGCCGTGTTTGCGGATAGCGTCGCTGATGAGCGCGTGCACGAAAGACTGCGTGGCCGCTTCCACCCCGGTGAAATCCAGTACAACTTCCTCGCCGCGCTGCAGCGCGGGCATGAGTTCCTTGAGGCGCAGCTCACGCGCTACGTCCTTATTCTCGGCGAAGGCGCCTGTTCTCTCGAATAAGCGGATGGTGGTCATATGAACCTGGGCCTCCTGTGCCGGGCCCTTACGCGCTCACGCACGGCCGCGCTGTAGGTGCCGCCGATGGCGTCGAGCAGGGCGGAAAATTCCGCGGTCTGGTCCAGCGTTATGTCCACGCCCACCGCCGTTCCCCGCCAGGCGGGCAGACTTTCTTCGCGGGAATGGCGGTCCTCGAACGGGTCCGCGTGCAGGCGCGGGCGTTTGCCGGCCGGTTTCTTCAACAGTTTGTAGAGGGCGTTGCCGCTGTAGACCACGAAAAAATCCCTGTTGATGCTGGCTATGGACTTGATGAAGAAGAGCCCGGCGCCGGCATTCTGCTCGGTGCCGCCTTCGCGGCTGGTGGTGCCGGTAATGCCGGGCCAGAGCGCCAGGCGCAGGGCCTCCTGGTCGGTGGCGGCGGGGTGAGAATTGTTTATGCTGGCCTTTATGCCCATGCCCGTGTCGGCCACGCCTATGCGGATGGAATTGCTTTTTTTGTAGTACTGCGCGCAGAGCACGGCGCCCTGCTCCGACCCCGAGTGTTCCAGCACGTTCCTGACTAGTTCGCTGACCACGTAGCCCAGGGTGCGGCTCTGCTCCGGCGCAAGATGCAGCAGCGGGATCATTTCGCTGATGAAGGAGCTGAGTTCGTTCGAAGTCCTTACCCGCGTGATGGGAATGAACCTGCCGGCTGGCTCATGCTCCGTGACATTTATTTCAGAGGCTACCCCGAGGGCGCGGAAAAGCCCCATCCGCACCAGGTAGTGCCGGGATTTGGCTTCCAGTTTGCGGCAGACTACGCCTCCCGGTTTTACCGTGAGGCCAAGGGCCGCTATCATGGAGAGGGCTAGCGGATGCACGGAGATCCATTTGTCATTAGCCGTGATCTCCAATGTTTCCGGCGACGAGGGGTCGAAACCACGCAAAAACGGGTCTATATTCCCCAGGAAGGCGCTGTTGGGGAGATGTATCTTCATGCAGATATTATACCGGGAATCCTGGTATTTGTCAATACACCGGGAATCCCGGTAAATCTGGGTAGGGGACGTTGTTAACTATTGGCGGGGGTATCTAGCATTAAGTCTTTACTTGAAAAAACAGGAGCGTAGCGGATGTGAATAGCGGGGCGGGGCGTGCCGCGGCTTACATGTTCAGGACCAGGCACACGGCCAGGAGCGCCGTGCCGGCCAGGAACCACGGACCTATGTTGCCGCCGACCGCGGTAATGGCCAGGGAGGCGGCCAGTATCGCGATTATGACCCAGAGCAGGCCGGAGATGAGCCTGTCGAACAGGATCAGCTTGCGCAGGTATGGCGGCAGCTGTGAAGGCGAAGGCAGGGTTATCCGCTTGTTGGATATCTCCATGCAAAAATTACATCACCCAATGCCGGCAGGCATGTAGGCCATATGGGTAAGTGGCGATATAGGCCCAATTGCCTATGCTGATAGCGGCCGGCGCTCGGGGGCGCCGCCACCGGCCGGTCCCGCCTTATTTGCCCCCGCCATTGGCAGAGGATTTCTCCCGCCACGCATCTGGTGGCATCCTCACTGGCGGGAGGCACTATATAAAAGAACGCCCCGCTTTTTGGTAATATAGGCACAATATCCGACGCCCGTCGATTTTTTCCGGAGCAGGCCCTACCGGTAGGGGGAAAATGGGGTGTGGCTATGTTAATTGTAACAGTGTTTTCTGCCAATGGGGGAAGTTATTCATTGTTATATATTTGCTTTTATAGTGCCGAGGCCTTGTATGCATAAACTAATCTTACCGGTGATTCTAATGTGGTCGCTTTCTGCGTGCTCCACACTCCCCGGCAGGATGATGGGGCTCAAGGCAAATGCCTTTAATAAGTTTCGTGAGCTTCCGGAGAAAAAACGGAAGAAAATTGCGGACGAGATTGCGGAAGGGATCAAACACCATGATCCTGATGCTAAATGTAAGGCATTGTACGCTTTAGCTAAGATTCCAGCTGAATCCAAAGCTTATGTGGTTGAGATCGCAGATTTGCTTCGTGAGGTGAATCCGCGTGTGAAGTCCTGTGCTTCGCATGCACTGGTGAGTATCAGTGGTCATGCGGTGCCACTCCTCATAAGTTCCTTGGAGAGTAGTGAATCAACAGAGAAAGTGTATGCGGCGAGGAGTCTTGCCATAATCTGGCATAAGCGAACGGATTCCCCGCCAAGTACTGAGAGCGGCCGGCCAAATTTTGATGAATTGGCGGAACACGCAGTATCGAATCTCATCCCGCTTCTTCGTGACCCTGATCAGGAGGTTTCAAAAGCTGCCTCCGAGGCCTTAATCGCTATCGGCGTGCCTTCTGTGCACGCGGTGCGAGAGTTCCTGGCGACCGCAATGGACGCTGACGGTAAGTTGCGTGCGCTGCGGATTCTCGGGAGAATCGGTCCCGGCTCGAAAGAGGCTATTCCCGACCTTCTGCAACTTGCTTCTGCATCGGAAGGCTCTGTGAATGCCGAAACGATCATTGCATTAATAAATGCCGGACATAAGTTGACGGACATAAATGGAATTCGGGCCGTGATTTCTGGTGGCAATCCGGATGCAAGACGGATGGTTGCTGCGGCGTTGGCAAAGCGAGGGCGGGAGTCGGTCCCGTATTTTGTCGAAATGCTGAAAAGTGAGGCCCCAGGGGCGCGATCGCAGGCGGCGGGCTTTCTTGGTTTTGTGGGAGCGCCTGCAAGAACCGCAATCCCGCAACTTGTAGCGACACTCGGGGATATCGATGCCAGTGTCAGGCGTCAGGCGTCGGCGGCGATAAACAGTATCGGGCCGGATGAAAATGTGGTTTCCGCTCTGCTTGAAGCCATGCGGGATAATGACTATCAAGTCGTTTTTGACCTAGAAGCCTCAATAAAGAAAGTTGGAGCCCCAGCTATCCCAATTATTCTCGATGCGATAAAGAAAAATCCTGCCGATGTGAAATTTAATCCTTTGGCAGCAGGGTGTAGTCACGCGGTTTCGGTTCATCCGGCATTCGCACAGTCTATGGTCCCAAAAACGCGGGAATGTCTGGGGTATTGGTACTTGCGTATACTGCAACATGTTCTGGGGGAACTGCAGGGGGGTAATCTTTCCGGAGAGCAAGTTCAAGGGCTGTCAAAGGAAGAATTAGAGCGTCAGGAGAACATATTGCACAACCTGTCGGGTACGCCACAACTTTTCGCTGCCAAAAATCTGGTCCGCTATTCGCCGGACTCTTTTCCGAAGGTGCTGCCAGTTTTGATTGAATTTCTTGATAGTGACAATTACTCCATCAGACTTGAAGCCATCGAACTTCTGGGAGAAATTGGTCCGACCGCAGAAATTGCTATTCCCGCGCTAAATCGTAAACTGCGTGGAGACCAAACTACAAAGGTGTACGTTGCCTTTGCGTTATGGAAAATCAAGAAATCACGTATGGCGGTATCCATACTCATCTCTTCATTAGAGAGCAACGAGGATGACATTAAACTGTACTCTATGGCAAAACTTGAGGAGATGGGGGTGGACGCCTGCAAATTTCTGCCGCAAATCCGTAAAATGCTGCAAAGTGGAAACTATCTGGTTAAAACTAGGGCTCTAAAATCACTAACGGGGGCAAAGGGAAATACGGAGAAGGCTTTGCCGGAGCTGATTGAATTGCTGAATTACGGGAAAGACACGGGTATCCAGGAAGCGGCTGCGAAAGTGATCGGGAGTATTGGCGCGAACGCCAGGATCGCAATCCCGCTGCTTATAGAAGGTCTAAATAGTAAATACTGGAATGAAATTGAGCGCTCGGCGTCGGCGCTGGCGGGGATTGGGCGCCCTGCCGTCCCAGACTTGATAACAGTTCTCCTTGGCGATAAGGAAGATGCCAGTAGGGGTGCGGCCATTGCCCTAGGGAAGATGGGGCCTTTGGCAACAGATGCTATTCCCGCCTTAATTGAAATCATCGGGAAATCCGAAAGTTCAGCAAAAAGGGGAACTTTTGAAAGAGCCTTACGGCAAATTGACCCTGTTGTAATGCCTAAAACCAGGCGATAGGCGCCCGACTCAGCTGCTTCACACGTGTGGGTAGGGCAAAAACAACCACGGGTCCAACCGCGGTTTTTGGAAATAGTTTCCATGGACACTTACGGGCGGGGAGTTTTTAAATGAACAAAATCACCCTTTTTTCTGTGTTGCTGTTCAGCTTATGCGGGGCAATGTTTGCCGGAGAGCCGGCGGTTTATAATAGATTGGCGGAAGAGCTGTCCCGGGATTGTGGGGGAACAAACAAGAAAGTATTTATAGGGTTCTTTCCCTATTCAAGTGGAAAGGATTCTCATGACAGCGACATTATCTCGGAAAAGATAGCTGCAGCGATGGATAGGCTTGGGGGGATCGGTGCAGTCAGTAAGGAGGTGCGGGCAGACGTGCTTTCCCGCATGAAAATTCAGCGAAGAGGAATCGTGGAAGAGCGGGTCATTCGGAAAATGGGCAAGATGGCTGGTGCGGATTGTGTGGTGATGGGGAATCTAGCCGCGCCCAACAATGAACAGATTGAGCTTAACGCCCGCACGGTCTCGGTTAAGTCCGGCAAAGTGCTTTCGGTTTCCTGGGGGATACTTACAAGAGATTGGGATCGGCAGCACTGGGACAACATCCATTCGCTTCACCGACTTGAGAAATCATCTCCACCCGTGGCAAGTCTATTTTACGAGAGAGGAAGGTATTATCTCGATGTGGAGGGGGGGCGATATGCAGACGCTGTCACCGATTTTTCTCGCGCGCTTTCCATAGATGAGAGCCATTGGGAGGCCGCTCTTGCCCGCGGCTATGCGTATTATGTGTCCTATGACTATAAGAAGGCGCGTGCAGATTACGCGCGTGCCGCGGAGATCAATGGGGAAGGGCTTGACGCGAAGTATCTGTTGGGGATGTTGAGCCGTGAGGAGGGGCGGTTGGAGGAATCTGTCGGACACTTTGCCGATGTGGTCAAAGCTGCCCCGAATGACCCGTTGCCATATAAGCAGCGGGCATTTTCCTGGATGTATGCGAAGCAATTTGACAAAGCAATAGAGGATTTTA
>Ga0154363_105_pt2 | contig 10348 bp, 10 predicted proteins | sample RifGroA2_FD_115891 | JGI IMG/M metagenome (GOLD analysis project Ga0154363, IMG submission 115891) | Elusimicrobia bacterium GWA2_62_23
TCCACGCATTATCGGAGGGGATTATTCGAGGTCTTTGAGCTTGCGGAAGAGGTCCAACTGCTGGGGGGAAAGCTTTTGCGGCAGGGCCAGGGTGATCACGGCGTAAAGATCTCCGTGGCCGCCGTCCTTGCGCGGCAGGCCGCGGCCGGCCAGGCGCAGTTTCCGGCCGGAACCTGACCCGGCGGGCAGCTTTACAGTCACGGGGCCCATGGGGGACGGCACCGACACCTCGGCGCCGAGAGCGGCGTCCCAGGGCATAACTTCCACGCTGGCGCGCAGGTCGTCTCCGTCTATTTCGAACCGGGGATCGGGAGCCAGGCGGATCTTAAGGTAGAGGTCCCCGGCCTGGCCGTTCGCCTCTTTGCCCTGGCCGCGCAGGCGTATGGTGGCGCCGTCGCGCAGCCCCTTGGGGAGCTTCACATTTATTTCCTTGGTCTCGGTCTTGCGGCCGGACCTGTAGGAAAAAGAGAGCTGCTTGTTGCCGCCGCGAAAAAGGTCCTCTATGGAGAGCTGCAGCTCCGCCTCCATGTCCAGCTGGCCGCGGCCCTGTTCTTCCTCCATGCCGCTTAACCCGCCGAAACCTCCGGCGCCGCCGAACATGGACTTGAAGAAATCGCTGAAGTCGCCGAACTGGGAGAAATCCGCGCCGCCCTGGCCGGACTGGTATTGATATTGAAAACCGCCGGGGCCCTGGCGCTGGGCGCGGTGCTGGCCGCCCGGAGGAGGGCGGTAGCCCTGCTGCGGGCCTTCCTTGCCGAACTGGTCGTACAATTTGCGCTTCTGCGGGTCGGAGAGGACTTCGTAGGCCTCGTTAATTTCCTTGAACTTGGTCTCGGCGGCCTTATTGCCCTGGTTGCGGTCGGGATGGTGCTTGAGCGCGAGCTTGCGGTAGGAGGACTTAATTTCAGCCTCGCCGGCGGTCTTCGGAACGCCCAGGAGGGCGTAATAGTCTATGTACTGCGGCATGGGGTCCTACTTGAGTTTAATGAGGAATACGCCGAGGAAGGCGGCGAAGGCGACCATGATCCACCGCTCTATGACCCGCTCGGGGACGGAAGGGAGGGCCGCGTCCAGCACGCGGGCGGACACCAGGGCCGCGGCCACGGCGCCCCAGAAAGTCCAGATCTGCGCCTTCGACACCGGCTGGCGCGCCGGCTGCTGCGGCTCCGGGCTGGGCTGCGGTGCCTGCGCGGGAGCGGTTTCGGGCTGGAGCTTATTGTTTTTTTTGCTCATAACTATTTCTTATTGACGAAAGAGATGTCCTGGAAGATAACGGTGACCCCGAGTTCCGTGCCCTCGTGGTTCTTGACGAGCATGGTGCTGTAGCCGATGACAAGGGGGGTATTGGCGTGCATGATGGAGATCTCGGCGCGGCGCACGCATTTGCCGGTCTCGATGGTCTCCCGGATGACGTCCTTGAGCGCGGGAAAAGCCTCGAAGGCCTTTTCATACTGCATCTCGGTGCAGCAGGTGTCCGCTTCCAGGCGCAGGATCTTGCCGGCCATGGGGTTGAGGTACACCACCTTCCCGTTCAGGTCCACGCTCACCAGTCCGCCGGTGAGGTTATCCAGTATGCACCGGTAATATTCCTGGATATTTTTGATCATGGTGATATTCTACTAAAATTATAAGGAAGGGGAAGATTATGGGGGAAGGGCGGGCTGGACGAAGAGGTGTCGTTCCGCTGCGCACAACTCCACCCGAACCAGGGAAGTTGGATCGAGATCACCCCGCCCGGCGGGTAAAATTTAAGACCCCCCATGCGGGGGGTAATGATTGCGGGCTGGACACTGCAGTAATGATTTCGCTTTGCGAAATCATTACCCGAACCAGGGAAGTTAGATCAAGATCACCCCGCCCGGCGGGGAAAATTTAAGACCCCCCGCGGACGGGGGGTCTTAAATTTTGCTCGCCGGGCTGGACTCGAACCAGCAACCCTTCGGTTAACAGCCGAATGCTCCACCATTGAGCTACCGGCGAATACTACGTTTACAATTATACAAAATTTTGGCTTTTTTCAAGGCCCCCGCAAAAAGCGGCGGGTTTTTATTATAATCTCCCTAATGACGGATAACAGACCCGGAGCCGACGGCGCCAGCTTCCTGACGCGCATAGTCCTGCCCAGCGTGCTGGCCATCGCGCTCTTCATAGCGGCTACTTTCATCTTCATCATCCCCTCTTTCGAGCGCAACATGATGGACCGCAAGCGCGAAACCATCAGGGAACTGAACAATTCTGCTCATAGCCTCCTCGCCGAGCTCCACGCCCAGGAGCTCTCCGGCAGGCTGACCCGCGCCCAGGCCCAGAAGAAGGCCGCCGACGCCGTAAGAGGCCTGCGGTACGGGCCAGAGAACAAGGACTATTTCTGGATAACGGACCTGGCCCCGAAGATGATAATGCATCCCTACCGGCCGGACCTGGAAGGCAGCGCGCTGTCCGATTTCAAGGATTCCCACGGCAAGCGCCTCTTCGTGGAGTTCGCCGAGATAGGCCGCCGCGACGGGGCCGGCTACTCCGATTATATGTGGCAATGGAAGGACGACCAGGCCCGTATAGTCCCGAAGCTTTCCCACGTGCGCCTGTTCGAGCCGTGGGGCTGGGTCACTGGCACCGGTATCTACATAGAGGACGTGCGCGAAGAGATCGCCAGGCTGGAGGCCAACCTCATAAAGCTTTCGCTGGCTATCGCCGGCATCATAGCCCTGATCCTCCTCTACGTGAACCAGCAGAGCCTGCGCATAGAGCGCTCCCGCCGCCAGGCCGAGGCCCTGCTCTCCGAATCCGAGGAAAAATACCGCAAGTTGGTGGAGGCGGCCACCGAGGGCATCATGATGGCCCTGGACGGCCGCCTGGTCTATTCCAACCGGACGCTGCTGGACATGCTGGGCTACGCCCCCGGGGAACTGGAGAACCTGGAACTCTCCGGGATCTTCCACGCCGGCTCCGCGGACAGCCTGGATTACCTGCGGGAACTGCTTGAAAGCGGCGGCGCTTCGCCCCAGCTCGAGGTCTCACTCCTGCGCAAGGATAAGCAGACCTTCCGGGCCCTGCTGACCGCTTCCAAACTGCGCTTCGCGGGCAAGGACGGCTTCATAGTGACCGTCAAGGACATAGACAGGCATAAGAAGACCGAAGAGGAACTTTCCGAAAGCCGGGAGAAGTTCCGGCTCCTGACGGACAGCATAAACCTGGGCGTCTTCCGGGCCGACCTCCGCGAAAAACGCGTAGTGGAAGCCAACCCGGCCGCCGCGAGGATCTTCGGCTACAAGAATTCAGAAGAGCTCTCCCGGGCCGGCGCGGCCGCCTTGGCCGCCCTGGACCAGGCCGGCCTCCTTCCCGAGGCCGAAGCTGGTCGGGCTATAAAAGGGGTAGAGGCCGCGATCCGCACCGGAGAGGGCGCGGAAAAGCGGCTCCTTGTTTCGCTGGTCCCGCTGCCGGACGAGGCGGGCAAAGTGCGCTACTGCGACGGGCTCCTGGAAGATATTACTTCCCGCAAGCGCGCGGAAACAGAAAGGGAGAAACTCCTGAGCGACCTGCAGATGTCCCTCGGCTCGCTGAACCAGTCCGTGCGGGGCGTGGCCAGGCCAGCGGCCGCCTGCCCGCTCTCCACGCCCATAGGCCGGGCCGCGGAGCTCATGACCAGGGCCGGCAGCAGCTGCATTCTCGTGGACGGCGGCTCCGAGATACTCGGCATAGTCACCGACCACGATCTGCGCGTGCGCGTGCTTTCCGGCTCCAGCTCGGTCCAGGACCCGGTTTCCCGCGTCATGAGCTCTCCCCTGGTAAGCGTGCCTCAGACCGCGCTGCTGTTCGAGGCCGTCCTGCTGATGCAGGAAAAGAATATCCGACACCTGGCCGTCAGGGACGACTCCGGCAGGGTGGTAAGCGTCATAGACGAAAAAGAGCTGCTGGCCCTCAAGTGGTATTCCCCGGCCGTGCTGATGGAGGAGTTCTCCAGGGCCTCCGGCGTAGAGGAAGTGCTGGCCGTGAAGGAGCGCCTGCCGCGCCTGGTAAAGACGCTCTCCGACAGCGGGGCGGACAGCGCCGGCATCACGCGCCTGATCTCCGCGGCGGCCGACGCCGCGGCCTCCCGCTTTGTGACTTTCGCCGCGGCCAGGCTCGGGGAGCCGCCGGCGCCTTTCGCTTTCCTGGCCCTGGGCAGCCAGGCCAGGGGGGAGCAGACCCTGGTGACCGACCAGGACAACGCCCTGGTCTACGCCGACCCGCCGCCGGGAAAAGAACAGGCCTGCGCCGAGTATTTCCAGGCCATGGGGAAAATGGTCTGCGGCTGGCTGGCCGAAGCCGGCTACCCTTATTGCAAGGGCGACGCCATGGCCAGCAACCCGAAATGGTGCCGCCCGTTTTCCGCCTGGAAAGGCTATTTCGAGGAATGGGCGGCCGTGACGGACCCGCAGGCGCTGCTGGACGTAAATGTGTTCTTCGACTTCCGCTGCGTCCACGGCGACCGCGACCTGGAAGCCCGGCTGCGCGAGCATGTGCGCTCGTCGGTAAGCGGGAGAAAGATCTTCTTCCTGAACCTGGCCAACAACGCCCTGCTCTTCAAAGTGCCGCTGGGCTTCAGGAATTCCGTGGCGCTCGAAGAGGAAGGGGAGAACCGCGGCACCTTCGACGCCAAACAGATGCTGCGCATCTTCACGGATTTCGCCCGCATCTACGCCCTGCGCAGCGACGTGACGGAACTGTCTACCATAAACCGCCTGGCGGCTCTGGAAGCCGCCAATGTGCTCGACCAGGCCGAAAAAGGCTCTTTCTCCCAAGCGGTGGAAACGCTCATGCGCCTGCGGCTGCGGCGCCAGGCCGCCCTGGCCGGGGCCAAGGCTCCTCCTGACAACCGCATAAAACCCTCCGACCTCTCCCAGGCGGACCAGCAGGCGCTCAGGGAAGCCGCCGCTTCGGCCGCCGCCGCTATGAATAAACTCAAAGATTTGGTAAAATTTCTCATCGTTTGAAATGTTACGTATGCGGACGCCCGGAGGTTAGCGAGCGCCCGCTTTTTAATGAGGAGACTAAATGCTTCATGAACCTGCGGCCCAGTGCGGGCCAGACGCCTCCGCCGAATACAAGCAGCGTATCGGCGTGTGGATGTTCCTGCTGTACGCGGCTATCTACGCCGCCTTCGTCGCGATCAACCTGCTCAGGCCCCTCTGGATGGAGAAGACCGTGTTCCTCGGCCTGAACCTGGCCGTGGTCTTCGGCTTCGGCCTGATCGTCTTCGCGCTGGTGCTGGCGCTCATCTACAACACGATGTGCGGCACGCACGAAGCCGACAACAAGGGAGGGAAATAGCATGGCTATAGCGATCTTCCTGACCTTCGTCGCGATGGTGCTCGGCCTGTCGTTCTACTTCGCCGCCAAGACCAAGTCCGCGAGCGGCTACTTCGCCGCCGGCGGCCAGATCCACTGGGGCGTCAACGGCATCGCCTTCGCCGGCGATTACCTGTCCGCTGCGTCCTTCCTGGGCATCTGCGGCATGATAGCCACCTCCGGCTACGACGGGTTCCTCTACTCCATCGGCTACCTGGCCGGCTGGATAGTGGCGCTGTTCGTAGTCGCGGAACCCATGAAGCGCCTCGGCAAGTACACCTTCACCGACGCGCTGGACGCCAAGTTCAACTCGCGCGGCATCAAGCTGTTCGCGGCCATCAGCACGCTGGTGGTCTCAGTGTTCTACCTGATCCCGCAGATGGTGGGCGCCGGCGTGCTCGTGGAGCCGCTGCTCGGCATCCCGCATTACGCTGGCGTCATCATGGTGGGCGCGATAGTCATAACGATCGTGGCCACCGCCGGCATGACCTCCACCACCTACGTGCAGTTCATCAAGGGCGCCATGCTGGTGGTCTTCTCGCTGATCGTGACCGTGGCCGTGCTGTACCGCGGCCTGTCCACCCAGCCCGACCAGGGCGGCCGCGTGCCGTTCTACCAGTACAAAACGCTCGAGGCCAAAGAGGTAAAGGGCGCGCTGGTGGTAGCCGACAAGGCCTACTCCGTGGCCGCCGCCGTGCCGGTCAAAGCCGAGACCTACGTGAAACTGGTCAATAACGGCATAGAGACCTGGTGGCTGCGCTCCGACAAGGACGGCAAGATAGCCCTCAAGGAGACCCAGTACGAAGTGAAGAAAGCCGACGGCAGCAAGCTCGTCAACGGCCTGCCCGCCTCCAAGGAGAACGTGCTGCGCCAGAACGGCGGCCTGGAAGCCATTAAAGGCAAGACCGGCCCCGAAGCCGACACCGGCAAGGTAGGCCCCTTCGAGTTCCTCTCCATCCTGAGCCACCCGGAGACCAAGGTCAATACCTGGAAGATAGTGAAACTTTCCGACGGCGAGGATAAGGTAGTGGTCTACGCCCCCAGCGTGAAGCCCGGCAACAAGCTGATGCGCCCCGGCCTGAAGTTCAAGGTGGAAGGCACCCCGGTGCAGAAGCTGGACTTCCTGTCGCTGATGCTCGCGCTGTTCCTGGGCACGGCCGCGCTGCCGCATATCCTGATCCGGTACTACACCGTGCCGAGCCAGGCCTGCGCGCGCAAGTCGACCATCGTGGCCATCGCCGCCATCGGCTTTTTCTACGTGCTGACCATGTACATGGGCCTCGGCGCCGTGGTGAACGCCGCGCTGAACCCCGTGACCGACAACATGTCCGCGCCGCTGCTGGCCAGGACGTTCGGGACCTTCCTGTTCGCGGTCATCTCGGCCATAGCGTTCGCCACCGTGCTCGGCACCGTCAGCGGCCTCATCATAGCCGCCTCGGGCGCCGTGGCGCACGACCTGATGGACCGCTACATGCAGCTCGGCTTCAACGAGAAGCAGAAGGTGCGCGCCGGCAAGATCGCGGCCTTCGTGGTGGGCATCATCGCCATCGTCCTCGGCATCATCTTCCAGGGCATGAACGTGTCGTTCCTGGTGGGCCTGGCCTTCGCGGTAGCCGCATCGGCGAACCTCCCGGCCATCATCATGATCCTCTTCTGGAAGAGGACCACGGCCAAAGGCATAGCGGCCTCCATCGTGACTGGAATGGTGTCGGCCATAGGCATCATCATGTTCTCGCCGTCGATGTACGACAAGTTCGGCCTGAACCCGGCGACGGCGCCGTTCCCGCTGGACAACCCCGGCATCGTCTCGATCCCGCTGAGCTTCCTGGTGCTCGTAGCGGTGTCCCTGCTGACGCAGAAAAAAGAAGCGTCCGCGGCCTAAGAGACAGGCGCTGACAAGGAAGGGGCCCCGCGGCCCCTTCCTTTTTTGTATAACTGACCTGATGAAGATAGTCGTTTTTACCGACACCCACGCCAACCTGCCCGCGCTGAAGGCCCTGACCAGGGAACTCAGGCGCGAAGGCTACGACGCGGCCTTCCACACCGGAGACGCGGTAGGCCTGGGCCCCTGGCCGGCCGAGACCCTGGACCTGCTGGAAGAGACGCCGCGGCTGCACCTGCTGGCCGGCAACCACGACGCCTGGATGTGCGGGGGGATCCCCAAAGGTTCGGCGCGCTGGCTGGAAGACCATTACGACTGGCTCGGGCGGCAGGTCTCGCGGCGCCACCTGACGGCGGCCGCGGCCTGGCCCTTCCTGAGCGAGCATGAGTTCGAAGGCGTGCGGGCGGCTTTCGTGCATTACGCGCTGAGCGCCTGCGGCAGGCAGGTGGCCCTGCCCATAAGCGAGCATATAGCCGTGGACCTGGACGCGCTGATAGGCAGGCATTCCTCGCTGCTGGTCTTCCACGGCCACCGCCACAAGGCCTCCGACCTCAAAGGCAAGGTGCGCTACGTGAATCCCGGCGCGCTCGGCTGCTGGCATAAGCCCGCGGCGCGCTACGCCATAGCCCGCTTCCACAAAGGCAAGGTCGCCATACAGCACAAGGCCGTGCCCTATGATTGGGACGAGCTGCTCAAGGGCTTCGCCGAAAGGAAAGTTCCGGACTACCGCCGCATCCTCGGCTCCTACTTCGCCAAATAAAAGAAGGCCCGGTTTCCCGGGCCTTCTTCTTTGCTCCGTTCCTCTTTTTAGAAGGGGAACTTCATGCTGAGCTGGTAGTGCATGGTCTCGAAATCTTCCATGCCGGAAGTCAGTTTATACTCGGTCACCATCCTGGCAGCCTCGAGCGTCACCGAGACCTTTTCGTAGACCAGGGCCGTCGCGTTGGCCAGCATGGTCTCGTTTTTGGCTTTAGCCGCGGTCGCGGCGGCCAGGTCGGAATTCACCGGGTTATCCACGCCGTAGGCCACGTTATAGGAGAAGCGGCCGGCCGGCTTAACGGCCAGATTCGCGAAGCCGCCGGAAGACCGCAGGGAAGCCGTGCCGTACTGGTTGGCGTTCCCGGCGCCGCCCAGAAAGTCGTAGAGGTTCTGGCCGGTCCAGAGCTGGCCGTTGAGGGTGAGCGCCGAGGTGAGGGGGACATTGAAGCCGAAGTCCGCAAGCTTCACCTCGCCCCTCTCGCCGGTGGTCTTGCGCCAGACGCCGAGGGCGCCCATGAGGGTCAGCTTGGCCTTGCCGAGCTTCAGCTGGGCCTGGGCCTGCGCCTGGGGCATGCCCGAAGAGGTGCCTTCATTGTCGGTCAGGATGCGGGTAGGGCGCACCGCCGCGGCGGCAAAGGTCAGAGCGTCGTTATGCTTGTAAGTCACGCGCAGCTGCGGCGCGCGCATCCACAGCACACCGCTGAAACCCATCGCGAACTCATTGACCGTGCCGGAAAGCTCGAGCGGGGTAAGGTGCCAGGTCTGGCCGGCCAGGATCTCGAACTTTTCCGCTTTCAGCGCTATGTAACCGTGGCGCAGGCGCAGGCCGGCGTTGGTGGTGTCGTCGCCCTGGAAGTCGGTCTCTATCTTGCCGGAGACCTTGTCGCCGTCGGTGATATCGAAACCGATCCGGGTGCCCTTGGAGCTGACCCTGAAGTCGCGGGCCGAAGCCTTGTCGCTGTCGACATAGTACATATAGTCGTTGCCGGCTACCCCGTGCGAGTCGTATACGGCGTCGGTCTTCACAAAGCCGTAAAAATTGACCTTATACTTGGAAGTGACCGTTTCCTGGGCCGAGACCTGGGCGCAGGAAGCCGCCATGAACACCGCGAATAATACTTTTTTCATTTATCGCTCCTTGGAAGATAAGCGCCACGCGGCGCCACTGTGACAATAGATACGATGATACAATTTTTCGAGCCGCCATTCGCTTGACCGGGGTCAAGCCATAGAATATAATAACCCCGTGCTCTTAAACCTCTTCCTCCTGCTCCTGCCGGCGGTCCTGGCCGCCCAGACGGCCTCGGGGCCGCAGTACCTGCTGCTCTCCCACGATCCGGCCTTCCTGGAGAGCCTGGCGCCTTTCTCCGAGACCGTGTACTCCTCCGGCCGCACCCGCCTGGTGCGCCTGAGCGTGGCCCCGCAGCAGCTCCCGCCGGGGCTCGCGGCCTGGCTGCGCCCGGTCTCGCCGGGGGAAGTTTATAACGCCCCGGCGCCGCGGGGGAGCCAAAAGGCTCCGGACCAGGCCGTGCTCGCCCTGCTCGAGAAAATAGACAGCCGCCGCCTGATGGGCTACGCCGAAAGCATAGTAATGACCGGCAAGCGCCACGCCGGAGGCCTTGACCTGTCGGCGGCCTCCGGCAACCGCCTGGCCATGGACTACATCGCGGCGAAGTTCGGCGAGATGGGCTACCAGGTGGAGCGGCAATGTTATAAGAACCGCAAGGCCGACAAAGAATGCAATATAGTGGCCCGCCGCAAGGCCGGCCCCGCGGGGGCGAAGGCCGTGCTCATTATAGGTCACATGGATTCGGTAGGCCATGAGAACGCCGGCGCGGACGACAACGCCTCCGGCGCCGCCGGCGTGCTGGAGATGGCTAAGGTCCTCTCCTCCTACAAGTCGGACCACGATCTGATTTTCGTGGCCGCCAACGGCGAAGAGACCGGCATAGCGGGCGGCTACGCCTGCGCCAAAAAATTAAAGGAAACCGGGGAGCTGGCCAGGATCGCCTGGGCCATCAACATGGACATGATCTCCTGGAACCGCGACGGCATACTGGAGATCGAGACGAACAAGGAATTTTCCGCCCACGCCGAGTGGGTAGGCGCCCAGGCCCGCCTCTACACGAAGCTGGAGCCCTATATCGCCATGCCGGCCTGGGGCAGCGACCACGTCCCGTTCCTGGAAGCAGGCATCCCTACCTATCTCTCCATAGAACACTGGTCCGACCACAACCCCTGCTACCACAAGTCCTGCGACAAACTGGAAGCCCTCTCCTGGGACTACGCCGCGCAGCTGCTGCGCCTCAACCTGGCCGTGGTGGCCGGCAAAACGCGCCTCACCCCTCTCCCCCAATAAAAAGCCCCGCGAAAGCGGGGCCT
>Ga0154363_133_pt1 | contig 8720 bp, 8 predicted proteins | sample RifGroA2_FD_115891 | JGI IMG/M metagenome (GOLD analysis project Ga0154363, IMG submission 115891) | Elusimicrobia bacterium GWA2_62_23
AGACCACCTCGCCGGCCACGCCGTTAAGCGCTCCGGGCGCCAGCTCCAGCACCATGAACACCTCGGGCGGCGCCTCGAAAGGCAGCGTAAGCCCCTTCGCCCCGGCCGGCACAAAACCAAAGCGCGGGTAGAACTCCTCGTGGCCAACCAGCACCACCAACTTATGCCCCAGCCGGCGGCATTCCTCGAGGCCGTGCTTCACCATGGCCGTGCCGATGCCCTGGTTCTGGAACTCCGGAAAAACGCTCATGGGCGCCAGCGCCAGGGCGGGCGTCTCGGCCGCGCCGATTACCACAGGCGAGAAAAGAATATGACCCACCACCGCGCCGTCCTTCACCGCCACCAGCGACAGCTCCGGGATAAAACCGTCACCCTCGCGCACGGCGTCTACCAGCTTGCTCTCGTTCTTGCCCTTAAAAGCCTTCTTGTTAACCTTGCGGATAACTTCGTAGTCCGCCTTGGTCTCGGGCCTGATAATGATATTTTCCATTTGCCGTATTCCTATTTAAACAGGTTAAGATATTCTTCCAAAGAGAACAGCCTGTTCCTGGAAAAGCCGGTGATCTCCCTCACAAGGTTAAGGCGCCGGAAGTCGGCCAGCAAGGCGTTCGCCGTGGGCACCGATACGTCCAGATGCTTTCTAACCTGCGGAGCCGACACGACGGGCTGCGAGAACATATAAGTAAGCAGCGCGTACGCCGGTTTGGCCTTCCTGCCCAGTCCCAAAAGCTTCTTTTCGGCCGCTGTTCTAAAAACGACGACACGCTCAAAAGTCTCTTTACCGCTTTTAGCGGTGACGGCCACTCCGTTCAAAAAAAACCGGACCCATTGCTCGATGTTGTTGCTCTGGCGCACCATGGAAAGCGAATCATAATACGCGCTGCGGTTCTTTTCGAAGAACGCCGACAGATATAGCACCGGCTTGCGCAGAATCCCCAGTTCCACCAGCTGTAAAGGCACAAGAAGCCGCCCGATCCGGCCATTACCGTCCAGGAAAGGATGTATGGTCTCGAACTGGTAATGCGATACGGCTATTTTAATCAGGAACGGGATCTGCAATTCCCTGTTATGCCAGAACTTCTCGAAGTCGGACAGCAATTCCGGGAGGTCCTCATGATGCGGCGGGATGAAGAACGCGTCGGCGAGGCTTGACCCTCCTATCCAGTTCTGACTGGTCCGCACATGCCCGGGCATCTTGCCGTGCCCGCGGACCCCTGAAAGGAGGATCTTATGGGTCTCCCTCACAAGGCGCATGGAAACAGGCAACTTCTCCAATTCCGTCACCGCGAAGTTTACCGCCTTTATATAATTCTGGACCTCGGCCCAGTCATCCCGCTTTTCCGGCTGTATTTCCTCGGCTGGCAGCACGGCCTCTTCTATGCCGGTGCGGGTGCCTTCGATCCGGCTGGAGGTCGTGGCCTCTTTTAGGAGGTGCATCCTTATAAAAAAGTCGACGTCCGGGATCAAAAGGGAATAGGCGTTCAGTTCCCCGAGATAGCGGACCGCCTCCTCGAGCAGAAGATCTATGCGCCTGTCCTGCCAGTTAAAGTCCCTGTTAATGGCGGACGGCTGAAAACTTTTGTATTGATATTGCTGTTTGTAGGCGCCGGCCCTGAATTTATGCATTTTTACCCCTCCAAACATTATTATAGCAATTTATAATTAAATTTGGCGCTCTATATTTAACTATAAAATTCCTTAACAAAAGTTACCGAAAACAAGCCGGTTCAGAGTTTTATCTCAGCTATTTTATTCAGGTCCACGTAGGCAAGGAGGCCTTTGGCGGGGCGGGCGTACACTTCGGAGATGATGGCCAGGTAATTTTTCATCTGGGCCGGGTATTTCTGTGGGTTCTCGCGGCCGGTCTTGAAATCTATTACGGTGACGGCGTCTTTATCCACCAGCACGCGGTCCATGCGGAACAGGGCGCCGTTCTTGTCTATGAATTCGGCTTCGGTCAGAGTCTGGCGGCCGGGCACGTCCATGAACAGCTCCACCACGGCGGAATTGCTCATGAAATGCACCAGGCTTTTGGCTATTTTCTCTTCGTCGAACTTGAAAGGGTACTTGGGGGAGAGCTCGTCGTAATAGGCCGAGATCTGGCCGCCTGGGTCCTGCGGCTGGGCGGTGAATTTGGCCAGAATGGCGTGCACAAGTTCGCCTTCGGCCGTTTCGAAGAAGCTGGTATAGGTGGGGCGCTGCGCGTCGAAGCGCTGCTCAGCGCGGGCGGCCACGCTGGCCACTTCCACTGGCGCGCTCGGCGCGGCGTGCTCGGGCTTGCGCGCCTTGGGGGCGCCCAGCTCGCGGTTCTCGAAGATATCTATAAGCCGGGCCTCTTTGGGCGGGCTCTTGCGTATCTTTTTTATGACCAAATTGTAGAGCTCGTGCCGGGCGCGGGTGGAAATAACGTAAAGCAGGTTGAGGTCCTGCACATTGCCGTCGCTCTTGCGGCGGTCGTAGATAGGGCGCAGCTTCACGCTCTGTTCGGCCGCGTCCTTGGTGATGTGGTAAACGTGAATCTCGCCGCCCTGCTCGTCGAAATACATGGGGTCGCTCTGGTCCTTCTCCTCGTACATGAGGTTTATGACCACGGAGAAGCCCAGGCCCTTGCTCTTGTGGAAGGTCATGACGCGCACGGCGTCTATGTATTCCGGCAGGGCTATGGCGAACAGCTTGCTCTTGTCCTCGTCCTCGCCGGCGGCGTATTCTATGAAGGCGCGCGGGCTGGTAACGCCCTGGGCCTCCAGTGCCGTCACCGCGTCCAGGAAGCGCGCCAGGAAGGCCTGCTCTTCGGGGAAATTGGAGAACAGCTTGAAATCGGAATAGACCAGCGCCGCCAGTTCGTACAGCGGCAGGTAGCCGATCTTGCGAAAGGCGGGGTCCAGGTACTGCTCCCAGTACTTGCCGTAACGGGGATGGTTGCGGAAAGCGGCGTAAAGCAGGGCGCCTTTGTCGCCCCGGCGGGCGTTGAAGATGAAATCCGTCATTTCTTCGCGCTTGAGGCCGGTGAGCCGGCCGAAAATGTCGCCGGTGATGAAACTGGCGAAGGAAAGGTCGTCCGAAGGGGTTTCCAGGAACTTCAGCCAGGCTATAAGTTCGGCCACCACCTTGCGTTTGCGGATGTCGAGCGAACTGAGCGAGGCCACGGGGATCTTCGCCTCGGTGAGCCAGTCCACCACGGGCTCTATGCGCTTGTTCTTGGCCACCAGGATGGCTATCTCCCCCAGCGGGTAGCGCTTGCGCGCGCCGTTCACGGCGGCCAGCAGCCACTCTTTCTGGGCGGCGGTCTCGTCCAGGCTTTCCAGTTCCAGCACGCTGGTCTTAACGTAGCCGTCTTTCACGCGGCTTGGCTGCACGTGCTGTTCGTACGAAGTCAGCTCGGTAATGTCGGCGCCTATGAGTTCCGGCGAACTCTTCAGCCTGGTTTTAAAAAGATCGTTGACGTAGCTCAGCACCTCTCCGTCGGAGCGGTAATTCACCGGCAGGTTCACGTATTTGAGTTCGTTGCCCAGCGGCTCCAGCGAAATATTGTCGGTGACGGCCTTCTTGCCCTCGGCCTTGTCCAGGAAATCCCGCATTATCTTGTAGTCCGCGTTGCGGAACATGTAGATGGCCTGTTTGATGTCGCCCACCACGAACAGCGACCCGGTCTTGGAGAGGCCTTCTTCCACCAGCGGGCGGATCACGTCCCACTGCAGGCGGTTGGTGTCCTGGAATTCGTCTATGAGGAAATGGGAAATGCGCTCGCCGAGCTTCAGGTAGATCTCGGGCACGTTTTTCTCGTTTATGTAGGCGGCGAGCTTCTTGGCGATGTCGCTGATGTGGATAACGTCGGTCTTGCCGCGCTTCACGCGTTCCAGTTCGGCCTTGAAGCGGTCGTAAATGCCCACGTAAGGGTGGTAATACGCCACGGCGTTCAGCTCGGTGAGCTCTATTACCAGGTCGTTCAAGTGGTCGCGGTCTTTCTCCCAGCCGACGGGCAGCTTGCCGCGCTTGGCGCCGTTGAAAAGGCCGTAGTCGAAATTATAAGCGGCCAGGAAATCGGTAAGGTTGCCGTCTTCGAGCACGGCGAGCAGTTTGGCTTTGAAGAAATCGGGGTTCTTGTAATGCTTTACGAGTTTGTCGCAATGCTTTACCGCGGCCACGAACTTGTTCTTGAGCAGGGCCTCGTAGTCGCCGGCGGAATTCTTTATGAGGCCGGCGGTCTTGCCTTCCTGTTCCAGGAAGCTGTTGAAATGCTCTTTCACGCGCGCGGCGGGGTTCCAGGGGTAGGAGCCGGTCTTGGGCAGCACGGAGAGGAACTTATCCACGGTTTCTTCGGGCAGGTCCGGCTTGCCTATGCGGGCGAACATGGCGTACAGCGCCAGGTCTATGAGCACGTCGTAGGCCATGGTGATCTCGGCCTTCAGCGGGAGCTTCAGTTCGTCCACACTCGCGGCCATTACGCGGGCCAGGAAACTGTCTATGGTCTGTATGTGGAAATCCGAGTAGTTGGCTATGATCTTATCCACCAGCTCCACGGCTTTTTTATGCGCCTCGTCGCGGGTCAGCGACACCAGCTCCAGGGTCTCGTCCATCTTCTTGCAGTTCTTGTCCAGCGCCAGGGCCTTGAGCCAGTCCAGGATGCGGGCCTTCATTTCCTTGGCGGCGTTGTTGGTGAAAGTGACGGCCAGGATATTGGACAGGTCGTGGCCGGGGACCTTGTCGGACAGCAGGAACTGCACGTAGCGCTGGGTGAGGGTGTAGGTTTTGCCGGAACCGGCCGAGGCGCTGATCAGAAGGGCGTGCGGGAACTTAAGGGTTTTATCCCCCTCCAGCACCGGCGCGGGCTTGGCGGCTTTAGACATTAAGGAGATTATAAGAAATTAAGCCGACCGGGCGATGCCCGTGCCTCAACAGGCGACTTTCGCTTCAGGCTGCCGGCGCGGTGTCGTGCGGAAAAAGGCTCGCCATCAGGCCAGGCAGCGCCAGGATGGGTCTGTCCTTGAAGACCAGCATATCCGCGCGGTGCGGGCCGAACATGTACTCGGCGGCGGCTCGGTCCGCGGTGAACATTATCACCGGGGTCTTAAAGCCGGAATCCATCTCGCGTATGGCCGCGCAGATGGTCTCCCCTGTACCGTCCGGAAGGTTGTAATCCAGAATGGCGCAATCCACCCTGGAGGTCCGGAGCTTCTGCAGGGCCGACTTGCATGACGAGGCCTGCAGCACGGCATACCCCTGACCCGCGAACAACCTGGAAAGCAGCCGCCGCCAGACGTTTTCATCGTCCACTATCAGGATACTTTTTCCTTGCATATTCCCACCCCCGGCTTTAATCTATAAAATGCCGCTCCGCTTGTCAATACCATAAGGTTTACTATAATTAAACCTTTTGGGCTCTAGAAAGCTCCCACTGTTGATTGCGAGAATATAAGGCATCACGATGAAACCCGATATCTACTCGGCGCTTGGGCTAGCTATACGCGCCCATCGCAAGAAACTGGCCTGGTCCCAGGAAGAACTGGGCGAGCGCGCGGGGCTTCACCCCAGCTACATAGGCCAGATAGAACGCGGCACAAAGAAGATAAGCCTGCTCACCCTCCAAAAGCTGGCTGGAGCGTTGAGGGTGAAAATCTCCGATCTGCTGCAGGAAAAAGCCCCCGATATCTCTCCCTCTTCCTGGGAAAACCGCATACTCGGCATTATCAAGGACCGGCCGGAGGAGCAGCAGAAAAAGACCTTCCTGATACTCCGCGAAGCGCTGCGCCCGTATTCCAAGCCTAAAAAGTAGTTTCTCCCCCCGGCCAATAGCATAGCAGAACACCCCGACACCGTAGTGTCGCGGCAAAAAAAGACCGCCGGATCTTTCCGGCGGCCTTTGCCAGCGCTATGGGATTTTTAGGCGGTACAAGGGGGGCTATGCGGCGGGAAATTGAACCGCAAAGTAAGCGGCTGCCCGGGCCTTAGCCGGGAGATTGAGGCCCAACCGCTGTTTGCATCGGGGAGGTTATTTTTTCACCCTGCTGCGGATGGTCAAGTACGGCGCGCCCCGCGCCGCCCGCCGCCTCGGCGCCGGTTTTAGCCGGCGCGGTTTTCCGTTTGCCTATAGCCTTTATCATCCTGGTTATTCCCATGTTCTTACGGTCTCCTTTTATCTCCCGGTACTATTATCCGCGTTATTTTCAGGTTCCTTAACATGCCCCACATCATATTCTTGCGCCGCTGCGCGAGCGCGCGACAGTTCTTGCAGTCCTGGCTGTCACCCTTATGATCAGCGCAAGTCAAAAGCGAGTCGGCCTCCTGCCCCAGTGTTTTCACCAGCCTCATTTTTTCGCCGTTGGTCCTGCCCCGGCCCAGCCTGTCGGCGATGGCGCCCATCACCGCCGCTTTATTGCGGAATATCTGACATTTCATACTTATACCGCCTCACATAAAAGCCGCAGCGAAGTCTTAAGGAACTGTTCCGACTTAAGATAATAGAAGGCGCTGCGCATGAATTGCCCCGCCATACGCCTTGCCTGGCCTGTTTTCCTCTGGCTTGAGCGATGCCGCCCCGCGGCGGCGCGGCGCCGCTTGTGAATAAGCCTCATATTTCCCCCCGCTAAGATGCGACAACTTCGCCGGCCTTGTGACAAAGACACAAAAGCCGGAAGGTTGCAGATTCAGGATCCCGGCAGTGAACCGGGATCACGGTTGTAGTATTTAGAGCCCCTACCCCTAGGAGTTCAATTTCTACGGTTAGTCTAATTAAAACGTTCTTCCGCTGTCAAGCCAATTTTCGACAGGGCTTTTCAGCGGGCGACAAAGCCCTGCGCCTGCGACCAGAGCTCCGGTACGTACCGCGGGCTACGCCAAACACATCCGCACCCCGTCGGCCACGGCTAACGGCAGCCAGGACAATAAAGGCCCTTACGCGAAAAAAACCGGGGCCTTTACGGGTCCCGGTTTTTTTGCGCCTTGGTTCAAGTTTATTTGGCGGGCGCGGCTTCTATCTGCAGGGCGAGGATGAAGGAGGCGATGGCGGCTATGGCCTTCTTGGGCAGGCGTTCCTCTTCGAACCAGCCGTTGATGCTGCCGCGGGAGATGAACAGGTTGAGGCCGTTGCCGTAGGCGTTGCCGCTAAAGGCGTCCATGCCGCTCAGGTTCACGCTCACGAAGTAGCTCTTGCCGTTCTCCATGAAGTTGCCGTTTATGAAGTGGCTGCCGTTGCCGCCGCTCATGTAGAGGTTCATGCCGGAGCCGAAGAAGTTGTAGCTGGAGCCGTACTTGGTGATGGAACCCCAGGTGTAGCCGGCGTCGGTGCGCAGGTTCACGTCGTAGCGGTCGGTGCCGTTGCCGCGCACCCGGGCCTCTATGCGGTTGGCCCAATCGCTGGCCTGGGCTTCCTTGAAGGCCGGGTTATTGGTGACGCTCATCCAGACATGCTGGCTGGCGGGCTTGGCCACGGGCACAACGGGCACGGCCGGCGCGTCCATTACTATGGTCTTAACCGCGGAAAAGTCCGTGGCCGGCAGGTCAAAGGCGTAAGCCTGGCCCGCGGCGGCTATGATGAGGCTGAAAAGTATCTTTATCATTGGGTCCCCCGATATTTGACTACCCCCATATTTTACAAAATCCGGGGGTACAATGAGAGAGCCCCCTACCAGCGAGCGGTAGCGAGCTCAGATAAGGACATAACGAGAGAGCCCCCTTCAGTCAGGGGGCTCTATCATCGGCCCAGGGGCCGTTACTTTAGTTTGTACCGCAACCGCGACCGCAGAAACACTACCGTCAGGGCCTGTCCGGGAACCCTGGAGGCCGAGGGGCACAGGGGCGGATCGCCACCGGGAGCCGGGAAACCGCCGCTAAGGGCGGTCCGACCGAACCGGGACCCCGGCAACCGCGCCGCCCTAAGGGCGGGAGACGTACCGGGAAACTCCAGGGGGGCGGGCACCGCACCGAGAAACCTTCCGACGCCGCAAGACACCGGACCAAAGCGGGCCGCGAAAACCCTGGGGGAAACCGAGCCTGACCGGGGCCGAACCCCGAACCGAACTGCCAACCGCGCCGCAGGCTCACTTCAAAGATCAGGACTACACTTGAAGTATAACAGACGAACCTTGACTTGTCAAGGGGTAGGCGAAAATATTTTTTTAGCGGGTTTTTACGTCGAGATCAGGGTTTGACGGTAAAGTCTTCGAGCTTGCCGAAATTAAAACCGCGTTTTCGCAGCTCGGGCACGGCCAGCTCCAGCGCCTTGGTGACGGGCCATTCGGGATGGTTGAAATGCATTATGACCACGGCGCCGTGGCGGGCCCCGCCCAGGATGTTGCGGCTCATCTTTTTGGCGCCCTGGCGCATGGCGTCGCCGGAGAGCACGTCGTAGCTGACCACTTCCATGCCCAGGCGGCCGGCCACCTTGAGGGAGAGTTCGTCCGTGTAGGCGGTGGCCGAACGGAAGAACACGGGCCGGCGGCCGGTGAGTTCGGCTATCTTGCGCGCGCCCAGTTCCATTTCGTCTATCACGTCGCCCAGGTCGCGGGTGCCGTGCACGCCGTACTTGGTCCTGCCCTCGGTGGAGCAGAGCCGGTGCATCAGGCCGTGGTTCTCTATTTCGAACAGGGGGTCCTTGGCGAGCTCCGCGAAGGTCTCCTTGTTCTTCTCTATCCAGATGCCGGTGACGAAGAGGGTGGCCGGGATCTGCTCCTTACGCAGATAGTCTATTAATTCCTTATTGTAGCCGCTGTGGCGGCCGCCGC